>Ga0075021_10001164_pt1 | contig 13409 bp, 15 predicted proteins | sample ColStrG_CSR_2012_FD_72749 | JGI IMG/M metagenome (GOLD analysis project Ga0075021, IMG submission 72749) | Freshwater sediment microbial communities in response to fracking from Pennsylvania, USA - Cold Stream Run_MetaG_CSR_2012 | ecosystem: Environmental > Aquatic > Freshwater > Creek >...
GTCACCAGTCCGGTCACCAGTCCGGGCTCAGACTTGGGTTCGGGTTCGGCCGCCAGTCCGGCCGCCGGCTCGGTCGATGCGACCTCCAGCGCCGGCTCCTCCAGACCGAGCGCCGCAGCCGAGTCCTGCCGGTAGTCGAGGACCTCCTCCAGGCGGGCGACCAGCCGTATCGCGGCGTCGTTCTCCGGGTCGATCTCGAGCGCCCGTCGCGCCAGCGCCAGAGCTCCAACGTCGTCGCCGCGATCCAATGTCACGCGCGCGAGGCCGACGACGGCGATCGAGTTACGCGGGTCGGCGTTCGCCACCTGGCCGTACAACGTCTCGGCCCGGTCGAGCAGCCCGACCGACAGTGCCCGCTCGGCCTGGAGCAGGAGCTCGATCATCGGTCCTCCGTGAGCATGCCCTGGGCCAGCAGGAGCAGGGTCGGGCGCTCGTTGAGTGCCGGGTCGGCGATGACCGCCTCGAGCAGTCCGTCGAGGATCCGCCCGAGCCGGGGCCCTTCCGTCAGGTCGAGCTGCGTGATGAGGTCGGTTCCGTCCACCGCGAGCTGCCCCCGATCAAGGACCACGTCCGCGGCCAGTTCTTCGGCGACGCGAACCCGCAACTCATCGAGCCGCCCCGCGCTCGCGGGCAACCCCGAACCGACGTTATCGGCTTCGCGAAGCTCGATCAGTTCCTCCAACATGCCCGGGCCGATCGCCGCCATCTTGCCGATGAACCGTCGCACCGCGGCGGCCGACCAGTTCGACTCATAGCTGAACATGTGGTGACGGACCAGCTCGACGACGCGCTCGCGGACGGCCCGCGGCTCGCGCAGCCGGTCGAGGAACGCCGCCGCGAGGACCGCCCCGACCGAATCGTGCCCGACGAAATGGCCGTCCGCGAACGTCGCCGGCTTGCCGATGTCGTGGAGCAGTGCCGCCAGCCGGACCACCGGCCGGCCGTCAGGCACCGCGTCCACGGACCGCAGCGTGTGGTCCCACAGGTCCTCGCCGTCGATCTTGTTCTGTGGGATCCCGCGCTGGGCGGCCAGGTCACGTGAGATCGGTGCCAGCAGACCGGTGTCGCTCAGCAGTCGGAGCCCGGTCGACGGAACAGGAGCGGCCAGCAGCTTGCCGAGCTCGGTGGCGATCCGCTCGCCGGAGAGATGGGCGACCAGATCGGCCCGTGCCCGGATGCCGGCCAGCGAGCCCGCCTCGACACCGAAGCCCAGGGTCGCCGACAGCCGGACCGCCCGGACCATCCGCAGCGCGTCCTCCTCGAACCGGGCCCGCGGATCCCCGACGGCCCGGAGCATCCGGGCGCGAGCGTCAGCCATGCCGTCATAGGGATCGACGAACCCGGGCGGGTCACCCGGTCGGGCGCCCCAGGCCATCGCGTTGACGGTGAAGTCGCGGCGCGCCAGGTCGAGTTCGATGGTGTCGCCGAACTCGACATGGTGCGGACGGCGGAAGTCGGCGTAGTCGTGGTCGGTCCGAAAAGTGGTGATGTCGAAGACCGTCCCGTCACGTCGCACGCCGACGGTGCCGAACGCGTTCTCGTAGATGGCGCCGGGCACGAGCTCGACGATCCGCTCCGGCAGTGCATTGGAGGCGAGGTCCCAGTCATCCGGCGTCCGACCGAGGACGACGTCCCGCAACGACCCACCGACGACATACGCCGCCTGCCCGTTCGACCAGAGTGTCTCGAGCAGGGAACGGACGGCGGCCGGGATCGCGCCCTCGATGGCGTCCGGCCGACCGATCTCGGCCGTCAGTTGCGACCCAGGAACAGGTACGAGCGCCACGCTTCGTTGCGATCGTCCCCGAGGTAGGGCGTGAACAGCGAGTAGATGTCGCTGCGCGGCTCGAACGGCGGCCGAAGGAGGCGCAGCCGGGCCTCGTCGAGCGTCTTGCCGCCCTTGCGGTGGTTGCATGGCTTGCATGCGGTCACCAGGTTGTCCCAGGTGTGGCCACCGCCGCGATGGCGTGGCACGACGTGGTCGAGCGTCATGTCGTGGGCCTGCCGGCCGCAGTACTGGCAGATGTGCCGATCCCGCGCGAAGACCTCGCGGCGGGACAGCTTGACCCGGGGTCGCGGCCGGCGGATCTGGTACTGCAACCTGATGACGGAAGGCGCGCGATAGTCGGTCCGCGGCGTCCGGATCACCTGGTGGTCGTATTCGATCACTTCGGCCTTCTCCCCGAACACGAGGCGGAAGGCGCGAGGCAGGTTGCAGACGTTGAGCGGTTCGTAGTTCTGGTTCAGAACGAGCACGACACCGTCCATCGGCCGGACGATAGCAGGTTGTCCGAAAGGTGCGGGCCCCGTGTGGGCCGCAGGCCTCGCGGTCGGATATGCGCCCGCTGGTCTACGCGCGCCCGGTCGGGGTCCCGGTGACCGGATCCCATCCACCTGCCTGACCGACCTTGGACCCAAGGGGCCGACCGAGCGCTTCGGCGATGAACCGGGCGGCGGCCAGGACGCCATCGAGCGACACGCCCGACTCCCAGCCGGACGCGTCGAGGAAGTAGACAAGGTCCTCCGTGGCGAGATTGCCGGCCGCGCCCGGCGCGTAGGGACAGCCGCCTGTGCCGCCCGTAGATGAATCGAAGCAGCGGACGCCCGCGTCCAGGCCCGCCGCCACGTTCGCGAGGGCGGTGCCGCGCGTATCGTGGAAATGGAAGGCGATCCGTTCGAGGGGAACGCCTGCCGCGACGGCCAGCCCGGTCAGGGTCGCGACCTGGGCTGGCACGCCAACGCCGATGGTGTCGCCGAAGCAGACCTCGTCGACACCGAGATCGAGCAGGCGCAGTGCGACCTCCACGGCGCGTGCCGGCTCCACGCGGCCTGTATACGGACAGCCGAACGCGGTCGAGACGTAACCGCGCCGCCACCAACCGAGCTGACCTGCACGCACGAGGACCGGGGCGAAGGCCGCCAGCGACGCCTCGACGGTCATCCCGATGTTCACCCCGGTAAAGGCGTCGGTCGCGGCGGTGAAGACGGCCACGGCGTCGGCGCCGACGGTCTCGGCGCGGTTCATCCCGCGCAGGTTCGGAACGAGGACCGGGTAGCGGACGCCGGGCACGCGCGCCAGAGTGCCCATGAGCTCGTCGGCATCGGCGAGTTGGGGGATCGCGCGCGGTGCGACGAAGCTCGTCGCTTCGATCTCTCGGAGGCCGGCGCCGACCAGCAGCTCGATGAAGCGCGCCTTCGTCGCGGTCGGGATCGCCGCCGACTCGTTCTGGAGACCGTCGCGCGGCCCGACCTCGTAGACGCGGACCGTCTCACCCATGCTACGCGGCCATGGTCAGACGAGCGGCGGATCCATCGCCCGCTCGATGCGGGCGACCTCGACCTCGATCCGGCCCAGCAGGTCGATCGCCGCGACGTGGTCGAGGCTGCCGTGCTTCGCCGCGTTGCGCTGGCGACGCGTCTCGCGGTGCAGGGCGAGGAGCTCGTCGCGCGTCCGGGGGAGCGGCGCGGCGTCGCTCGGGGCGCTGTCGTGATGGGCCATGGGATCCTCCGAGGCGGAACGCCGCTGAGCGTACCCGAACCTCCGGACGGCCGTCGCGTCGGGGAAGCTGCACGGTAGGAGATGTTGCCGACGGTTGGACTTGACATCGTTCAGCCGTCGGCGCACCTCCCGTTCCCGCAAGTCGGCCTACTGCTCGATGATCGCCAGCAGCTGGCCGCGAGTGACCTGGTCGGCCGGGCTCACGCGGACCTCGCCGATGTGGCCGGCGACCGTGGCGGCGACCACGTGCTCCATCTTCATCGCCTCGAGCGTGACGACCGGATCGCCCGGGTCGACCGCCTGGCCGGGCGCGGTGTGGACGCGGATGACGGCGCCCGGCATCGGCGCGACGACCTCGGTCGGTCCGGTCGCGCCGGCCGCGCCGTGCGCGACGGCCGCCCGGGCAGCAGCGTCCACATCGGGCGGTGGCGCCAGGCTGAAGGCGACACTGCGACCGGCCACGTCGAGGTGGACGGCGTCTCCGACGCGCACGGCTTCGAACGACCTCGGACCCGGGGCGACCGAACGTTGGCGACCCTCGGCCGCGAGGCGGATGGTCCGGGACGCGTTGAGCCGCCAGCCGCCACCCCAGTCGTCGCGCGGGTCGCCGTCGGTCGCAAGGGCCGCCGCGGCAGTCGCCCACGCGTCGCTCGGGATCGAGGCGCGGTCCGCCCAGTCGTCCGGCGGCCAGATGCGATCGAGCGCGTCTGTCCGCGCCTCGCCGGCCCACACGACCGGCTGCCGCAGCAGCCAGCGGAGGAACCGCAGGTTCGTGACGACCCCGAGGATGACCGTCTGGTCGAGCGCGTCCCGGAGGCGGTCCAGCGCGGTCGCCCGGTCAGGCCCCCACGCGATGATCTTGGCCAGCATCGGGTCGTACCGGCCGCCGATCTCGGTGCCGAGCTCGATCCCGGCATCGACCCGGATGCCGGCGCCCGCCGGCCAGCGCAGCGCCTCGATGCGCCCGGTGGCCGGCAGGAACCCGTCCTCGGCGTCTTCGGCATACAGGCGGACCTCGACAGCGTGGCCGGTCGCCGTCACCGCCTCGAAGCCGAGCGACTCACCGGCTGCGATCCGGAGCTGGTCCGCCACGAGGTCGCGCCCGGTCACCAGTTCCGTGACCGGATGCTCGACCTGGAGGCGCGTGTTCATCTCGAGGAAGGCTGGCTCGCCGCGGTCGTCGATGAGGAACTCGCACGTTCCGGCACTCACGTAGCCGACCGCGCGCCCGAGGGCCAGCGCCGCATCGCCGAGCCGCCGTCGAAGGGCGGGCTCGACCGCCGGCGACGGTGTCTCCTCGAGCACCTTCTGGTGACGGCGCTGGATCGAACAGTCGCGCTCGCCGAGCTGAACGCCCGATCCATCGGCATCGAACAGGACCTGGATCTCGACGTGGCGCCCGCCTTCGACGAGCCGTTCGAGGACGAGCCGGTCGTCCCCGAAGGCGGCGTTCGCTTCTCGCCGGGCGGCCGCGAGGGCATCGCTGAGCCGATCCGGCTCGCGGACCGTGCGCATCCCCTTGCCGCCACCGCCGGCCGCGGGCTTGATGATCAGCGGGAAGCCGATCCGCATCGCGGCTTCCGCAAGGGTGTGGTCAGACTGGTCATCGCCGTCATACCCGGCGATGACCGGGACGCCGAGCGATGCCGCGAGACGGCGTGCCGCCGCCTTGTCGCCCATCGCCCGGATGGCTGCGGGTGGCGGACCGACCCAGCGAATCCCGGCGTTCAGTATCGCCTCGGCGAACTCGGCGTTCTCGGCAAGGAACCCGAACCCGGGATGGACGGTGTCGGCACCTGCGGCCCGGGCGGCCTCGACCACCGCGTCAGCATCGAGCAAGTCGAGCGCGCCGGCGCCGTCCGTGCGAGGGACGATCGCCCGGATCCCGAGTCGGTCGCATGTCCGCGTGATCCGGCTGGCGATCTCGCCGCGATTGGCGATGAAGAGCGTGCGGATCGTCGTGAGCGGGCCCGGTGTCGGCATCTCCGCTGCGACGAACGCGTCAATCGCGTCATTCGCGACACGCCAACGGCCACCAACACGCCGCGCGGGCAACCTGCCGGACGCGATCCAGCGCTGCACGGACCGTGTCGTCGCCCCGACACGCGCCGCAGCTTGGCTTGGACTCAGTTCGTCGGGCATGACTGTCGCGATCGTCGCATAACCGCCGGCGTTCCGTCGGAACCCTCGGGCGGGTGCTCCGTCCTGCTGCGGCGCCGTCGAGCCGCGTCGGCACTGTCGACCGTGAGGCGACAACCACGGGTCGAAACGCACTGAAAGAGCTCCCACGACATCGATCGTCGACTCGCAGGCGCCAAAGTCGCCTGCAGAGGCCTCATCCGAAGTCCTCGACCAGTCGTTGTCGACTGACAGTCGACGGCGGGCCTCGTCAGACCTCGTCCGGTTCGGGCGCCCAGCCCGGCCGCCTCTTCTCGAGGAAGGCGCGGAACCCCTCCTGCGCCTCTTCGCTCGTTCGTTGGCGGGCGATGACCCGGGCCGTGTGCCACTTGGCCGACCCGTGGCCGAGACCGCGGACCTCGCGGACGATCGCCTTTGCGGCGCGCGCGGCAGTCGGGCCGGCGGCAAGCACGTCAGCCACCGCCGCGTCGACCGCGGCGTCCAGTGCCGCGGGCCCTTCGACGATCTCGTGGACCAGCCCGATGCGCGCCGCCCGCGTGGCATCGAATCGCCGCCCGCCAGGGAACAGCGCCCGAGCGTGGCTTTCACCGATCTTGGCGATGACGAACGGGCTGATGATCGAAGGCAGGATGCCCAGGCGCGTCTCGGTGAACCCGAACCGGGTGCCCGATTCGGCGATCACGATGTCGGCAACGGCGCACAGGCCCATCCCGCCACCGATCGCTGCGCCCTGGACGCGGGCGATGACCGGAACAGGGCACGTGTCGAGCGCCTCGAACATGTCGGCGATCGCCATGGCGTCCTGCTCGTTGCCGTCGGTGTCGAGCGCCATCGCGGCGCGCATCCAGTCGATGTCGGCGCCGGCACAGAAGGTCGGTCCGTCGCCGGCCAGGACGACGACCCGCAGCTCGGTCGGGGTCTCTCGCGACAGGTGGGTGAACGTGGCACGAAGTTCGGCGATTAGGGTGGCGTCGAAGGCGTTGTGCACGTCGGGCCGGGCGAGCGTCACCCGGGCCACCGCGCCGGTCGCCCCGGTCCGCTCGATGCGCAGATGTCCATCCGAGACGGGACTCACCCGGGCATCGTAGCGAGCTGGGCGAGCGGCTACGCTCTCGCGGTGCTCATCGGCATCGACCATCTCGTCATCGCCGTGCCCGATCCGGATGCTGCGGCCGCAGACCTTGCGGCAGCGCTCGGGCTCACGCCGGGTGGCGGCGGGCGACACGATCGACTCGGCACGTACAACCGGCTGCTCTGGCTCGGCGACACGTACCTCGAATTGATCGGCGTGTTCGACGCGGGTCTCGCCGGCGAGTCGTGGGTCGGGCAGCCCACGCTCACCGTCCTCGCATCTGCCGCGGGCACAGGCCTCGCGACCTGGGCCATCGCCACCGATGACCTCGAGGCCGACCTTGACCGGCTTCGGACGACCGGCTCTGACCTGGGCCCCGCACGGGTGGGCGAACGGCGACGACCGGATGACCAGGTCGTCACCTGGCGACTCGCCGCGTCCCCGACGCTCGAGCCCGACGGTCCGCCGTTCCTCATCGAGCACGATCGCACGAGCGCGGAATGGACCGTCGAGGATCGGGCGGCCCGCGCGCTCGCGCCGGCGCGGCTGACAGCGATCGAGATCAGTGTGACCGACGTCGCCGCGACCACGTTCCGCTTCCTGAAGACCGTCGGCCTCCGGTTCCGGCCGTCGCTGCAGGGTGGCGGTGCCCGCGACGCGGATATCGGCCGGCAGATCGTCCGGATCATGCCCCGTCGCCCCGATCCCGTGCCGCCGACCGCGATCCGATTGACGATCCCGGGTCGACCGCCGGTCCGGACAGACCTGCTCGGGTGCCGCTGGGTCATCGGCTCCTAGCGGGAAGCGCCCGCCCGACCGGGACAGCAGCCCGATGAGTGGCGCCGAGACGCACCAGTGTCTCGTCGAGGCCGGCCCATTCAGAGTTGACGCTGGTAGCCTCAGGCACATGGGCCCGTGGGATCCGAATTGGCGTCCCGATCCAACCGGCCGCCGCCTCGCGGGCATGCGAGCGGCACGGCGGGGTGCCGTTGCGTCCGCGGTCATCTTCGGGAGCCTGGTCGTCGTCGGCGCGGTCGTCGCGACGCCGTTCACGTCGACGGTCCCGCGACTGGAGGTGCCCGGAGGCGCGATCGTCGCGCTGCTCAGCCTGCCGGGGCTTGCGCTCCTGGGCGCGGGGTTGACATCGGCCGCGCTCGGGTCCCGATCGTCCGCGGCGAGCGCCGGACTGGCGATCGGCATCGGCTCGCCGGTCGCCGCGGTCACGTCGGCGATGATCGGAGCCTTCATCGTCGTCGGTTTCTTCGCCGGCGCGGGGCGGGGTGGCGATGTGGCCGGGACGCTGCTGCGGGCCGGGGTGACCGCCGCGGTCAGGATCTCGCCGCTCATCGCGCTCGGCTCGGTGGCCTGGGTCGCGCTCGTCCGCCGCGTGGGTTCGCGGGGCTGATCGGGAGTGGCGTCACGCCACCGGTTCGAGGACGCGGACGGCATCGCCGCGGCGTACCCGCCCGGGCCGGACGACGTCGGCCAGCACCCCGAAGTCGGCGTGCTTGCCGTCACGGAGCCCGCGATATGAGATGAGCGTCCGAAGCGTGTCGATGTCGCGCGCGCCGGTGTCCGGATCCTGGGTCGTGATCGCGCAGCGGGCCACCGGTTTGGTGATCGACAGGACCGCGTCGCCGATAGCGATCCGTCCACCGATCCAGGTGTCCTCTTCGTGCGCTTCGGCACCCCCGAGCTCGATGAGCATCCGGAAGCGACGGATGTCCACGCGGCCTGCGTCGGCGTGGCGGGCGAATTCCGCGAGCGAGCCGTCCGATGCGATGCTCACCGGGTTGCCGGCACGCGTTCCGCCCGGCCGGTCGCAACGGACGAGGCTGATCGCCCGGCCGGTGAAGATCGACAGGTGCGCGGCCCACGGCCCGTCGACCACGTGGCCGACCCCGGTCCGGCCGTGGATGGGCGTCTCGATCGCGTCGGCCAGGCGGACGTGATCTTCGACGATCTGGCCATCGGGAAAGGTCATCTGAAGATAGGTCCCGTCCGGGTTCGTGTGGGTCGAGATCCGGACGAGTTCCGGGACGACGAGCCGGTCCACCAGACGGTTCGACTCGTCAGCGAGGAAGAACCGGCGGTCCTCGACGACCCCGAGCTCGGTCAGGTCGATCTCCGTCGGGTGCTCGAGGCCCAGACTCCGGACCGCGGCGATCGAGAAACGGATGGCGTGCGGCATGGGCGGATGCTAGCGGACGCGCGGGGTCGCGGGCGCCTCAGTGGACCGTGATGTCGCGGATCGCCAGCGTGGCTCCTGGCCTGAACCACAGAACATCGAAGGCGAGCACCGCTTCGGCGCGTTCCACACCCGGACGCCAACCGTGTTCGTAATAGTTGTGGAACGGCTTGCCGTCGGGCTCGAGCGAGCGCAGACCGATCTAAGCGGCGCCGCCGTCCAGGCTCAGATCGAGCGGCCAGGTGTCGACGAACGCGAATGACGCGGACGTGGCGACTCCGTTGGGAAGGGACGCTTCCCCGAGGGAGACCTCGTACGAGCCGACGTGGTCGGTGGGGATCTCGAGGCGATCGATCGACAATGGGCGCGCAGCCTTGACGGCAGCCCCCTCGTAGGGCGGCAAAGGCGTCCCGTAGGTCTCCGGCGGCTGGCCATCCGGGCACGGTACGTCGTGATAGCCACCGCCTGCGTCGATCGACGAGCGTGCCTCGAGCCGCGGATCATCGGTACAGGCAGGACCGCCGGGAACGCCGCCGCACACCCTCGCGTCATGGACCGAAGCGTCGTGGAACGTGACCCGTACCTCGATCGGCGCCGCGCCGCCAAGCGTGACGAGGACAGCTTCACGGCTTCTCCTCCGGGGTGAGGGCGGGCCCATCCTTGGGCGGCGGATCCGGGACGATGGTGGTCTCCGTCACATCGTCGCGCGTCCGGCCGACCTCGGCCGCAGCCACGTCGGTCATTGCGAGACACCGTTGCGTGCCGTACATCTCGTTGCAGGGTCGTGGCGGAGGGGTCGTGGCGCCACCCATCAGTGAGCACTCCGCGACGAGCCAGGCGACGAGGAACAGCCGGAGGATCCTGGTCCTCACATCCGGAAGACGCCGAATCGCGTCTCGGGGATCGGCGCGTGGAGCGCCGCTTCGATGCCCATCGCCAGAACCCGCCGAGTGTCGAGCGGGTCGATGACGCCGTCGTCCCACAGCCGCGCGGTCGCGAAGTAGGGCGACCCTTCCCGTTCGTAGGTGTCCAGGATCGGTGCCTCGAAGGCGTCGCGCTCCTCGTTCGAGGCGAATCCGCCACGGACCGTCGACAGGACACGAGCCGCCTGCGCGCCGCCCATGACGGAGATGCGCGAGTTCGGCCAGGTCCACAGGAACCGTGGCTGGTAGGCGCGGCCGGCCATGGCGTAGTTCCCGGCCCCGAACGATCCGCCGATGAGGACCGTGAATTTGGGGACCTCGGCGGAGGCGACCGCAGTGACGAGCTTCGCGCCGTCCTTGGCGATGCCGGCCTCCTCGTATTCGCGGCCGACCATGAACCCGGTGATGTTCTGGAGGAAGACGAGCGGGATGCGGCGCTGACAGGCAAGCTCGATGAAATGGGCGCCTTTCAAAGCCGACTGGCTGAACAGGATCCCGTCGTTGGCCAGGATCGCGACCGGGTAGCCGGCGAGGTGCGCGAAACCCGTGACCAAAGTCTCGCCGTAGAGCGGTTTGAATTCGTGGAAGCGGCTGCCGTCGACGAGCCGGGCGACGATCTCATGGACGGGCACCGGCCGGCGCGCATCCGCCGAGACTGCGCCGTACAGTCCGGCCGGATCGACTGCCGGTGCCTCAGGTTGGCGGCGGTCCCACGGCGGCTCGGGTACGCGCCGGTTGAGGTTCGAGACGATCGACCGCCCGAGGGCGAGCGCATGCTCGTCGTCGAGCGCCTCGTGGTCGGCGACACCGGAGCGGCGCGTATGGACCTCGGCGCCACCAAGTTCCTCGGGCGTGACATCCTCGCCGGTGGCCGCCTTCACCAGCGGCGGGCCGCCCAGGAAGATCGTGCCCGTGCCGCGGACGATGACCGTCTCGTCGCTCATCGCGGGCACATAGGCGCCGCCGGCCGTGCACGAGCCCATCACAAGCGCGACCTGCGGGATGCCCGCCGCCGACATCCGCGCCTGGTTGTAGAAGATCCGCCCGAAATGGTCGCGATCCGGAAAGACATCGGCCTGGAGCGGGAGGAACGCACCGCCCGAATCGACGAGATAGACGCACGGCAGCCGGTTCTCGAGCGCGATCTCCTGTGCTCGCAGGTGCTTGCGCACGGTCATCGGGTAGTACGTGCCGCCTTTGACCGTGGCGTCGTTGGCGACGATGACGCAGGTCGTGCCTTCGATCCGACCGACGCCGGTGACGATCCCGGCGCCCGGTGCATCGTCGTCGTAGAGGCCGGTCGCGGCGAGCGGGGAGAGCTCGAGGAAGGCGGCGCCTGGGTCGAGGAGGCGTTCGATGCGTTCGCGGACGGGGAGCTTGCCGCGCTCGCGGTGGCGTTTGATGGAACGGTCATCGCCGCCGGCGCCCCGATCCGCCACGTCTGCCTGGCGCGCCCGCAGGTCCGCCACGAGGGCGGCCATCGCGTCGTGGTTGGCGCGGACGTCCGCGGCCGCGGGGTCGAGGCGGCTGCGCAGGACGGCCATGCCGCGATGATAGGCCGCATGGATGTGGAGCCGGACGCCGCGCCTCGCCGTCCCGCGGGCCTGCAAGGAGCCTCGCGTGCCCTGTTCGTCACCGTCATCCTGGTCGTGGCGGTCGTCGTCGCGGCCTGTCGGAGTGGGGTCTCAACGGCGCCGGGTCCGCTGGTCACGATCGAGACGCGCGGCGGCGAATGCTTCGCGGCTCCGTGCGGTCAGACTGTCATCCTCGAACTCGACGGGTCGGTCCATGCCGCCGCCATGCCTCCGAACGCCCTCGGCACCATCACGCCGGCACAGCTCGAGACACTCTCCACGCTGATCGCGACAACCGACTTCGATCCCGACGACCTGACGGCTTGACCTGAGAACTCACGAGCTTGATGATGTTTATGTCATCAAGGAGACCGAACATGTCCATGGCAGGGCGGATGGTCCGGGATGCGAGGAAACGGGCGCAACTCACCCAGCGTGAGCTGGCAGCGAAGTCGGGGATCCCGCAGGAGACGATCGCCCGCATCGAACGAGGACGCGCGAATCCACGCGTCACGACCCTCGATCGTCTCCTCGAGGCGTGCGACTACGGGCTGGAATCGATGCCTCGCCTTGGCATCGGCGTCGACCGCACGCAGATCCGTGAACTCTTGAAGCTGACCCCGTCCGAACGCCTTGCCCGAGCGATGGTGGTGGACGAGGAGCACGTGGCATTCCGACGATCGCTCAAACGAGTCGCCGAATGAGCGAGCACCCGGCGTTCTCGGCGGCACGTCTTCTGCGGGCGTTGCTCGACGGCGAGGTCGATTTCGTCGTGATCGGCGGACTTGCCGCGCAGGCCCACGGATCGCCCCTGATCACCGAAGACCTCGACATCTGCTTCGACCTCGACCACGCCAATCTCGAGAGACTGGCGCGTGTCCTCGACCAGGTCGTCGCGATCAGGCGCGGTATGCCCGACGGAGTGCGGGTGCCCATCGATGCGCGGGCACTTCGGGCCGGTGATGTGTTCACGCTGAGAACCATGTTCGGCGACCTGGATCTCCTGGCCAGGGCGGACCCGGGCCTCGACTACCGCCAGTTGCGTTCCCGTGCGACCCGTTTCGAGTTCCAGGGACTGACCGTCTGGATCGCCGACCTCGGCGACGTCATCGCCATGAAGCGAGCCGCCGGGCGCCCGAAGGACCTCCTTGCCATCGAACATCTCGGGGCGCTGCGGGAGGAACTCGATCACCAGGTCGACTAGATCGCGCGACCTCGTTCGGTGGTTGCGAGGATGCCTCGGGCCACGACCGCCCAGAGGGCACCGAATGCCAGTGCGGGCAGGATCAGGTACGCGACGCTCACGAGGCCAATGGCGGTTCGGCCGACGACGGCCACAGCCAGACCACCGATACTGAGGTCACCCCCCGAGATCGTATCCGCGGCGGCCTGGACGATGGAGAGTGCCGTCGTCGTCGCGATCACAGCGAGGGCGTAGCCGATCGTCGCCTTTGCGAAGCTCCGTGACACGCCGACGGCGAGTGGCCCGGTGATCCAGCCGGCACCGATCGCGATCGCCGCGATCAGCCCCATCGACACGAGCCAGTCGGCGAGCGATACACCGATGCCAGCCAGCGCCCACCACCCGCCGATCGCCACGGTCGGACCAAGCCCTGCCGCAGCTCCGAGCCAGCGCGCCCGATGGGCCGACACCGGGTCCGTGTCTCGACCGACGATCCCGATCGTCATCGCTTTTCGACCTTCCACCTGCTACTCTCGTATAGCAAGTTATGACCGATAAACACGCTACTGTCAAGGCGCATGTTTCTGCCTCGGTCGATGATGCAGCTGGGTCGAACGGCCACGTCCATGGGCCGGACGACGGACCGACATCGCCGACCGCCGAAGCCATCCGGATCGAGCTCGCCGAGGCGTGGGGTGAGATGGGTGCCGCCTGGGGCGTCGCGCCCGCGATCGCGCGAGTCCAGGCCTACCTCATGGCGCGCCAGGAGCCACTGACCGAGCGCGAGGTGCGCGAGGCCCTCGGCCTCAGCCACCGTGCGGCGAGCCTGGC
>Ga0075021_10001165_pt1 | contig 13396 bp, 14 predicted proteins | sample ColStrG_CSR_2012_FD_72749 | JGI IMG/M metagenome (GOLD analysis project Ga0075021, IMG submission 72749) | Freshwater sediment microbial communities in response to fracking from Pennsylvania, USA - Cold Stream Run_MetaG_CSR_2012 | ecosystem: Environmental > Aquatic > Freshwater > Creek >...
GGCCAGAAGTATGACTTGTTCAGGGGGTTGCCAGGGCCCGAGTTCGGCGGGACATCAAATGGGATCGATGGCCTCGTTCCCAGCAGAGTTAATGACATATGCCAATCTTCACTGCTGTCGTTGTGCGCCGAAAAGATGATGCCCCCGGCTTCACCCGCGACGTTTGCCCATACGTCCGGGGGAAAGTCGAATATTGTTGGGTTCATGGGTTCTTCTCCCTCTGGGAATGGCCCCTTGGGTCGGGTGGCTGGCTACCGTTCGATGGTGCAGCGACGGACGCCCACGTGACACGCGTAGTTGACTACCCCTGTTTTTGTGGCGCTCTACCTGGACCCTGCATCGCTGTTGAGCCCCCGGGGCATCTAGGTGAAGTGTGCTCGGCGGTTTCGGGATATGACCTCTGCCCGTGCGCGACATCGAGGTCATCGATTCGGAGCTACGCACTGGGTGCTGTGCCGAGGACGCTTCTTTGATGTCTCGCGCCTATGCTGGTGAACCGGGAACCCGGGGGCCGGCGGAGGGTCGGATGACCGCAGCGACCGCGTGCCGCGCATGTGGCATCAGATCACCTTCACCCGTCGGCTCGAGTATGTGTTTCACCATCCACTGATCCGCACCGTGGCCCATGAAGCCCAGCTCAAATCGGATCGCGCCGAATTGCACCCGCGTGTTGCAGCCGCAATCGAATCACATGACTCGGCAGCGGCGGATGGTAACGCTGCGCTGATCTCCGAACACCTGGAGGCGGCGGGTGATCTGCGCGAGGCGTTCGGCTGGCACGGGCGATCAGATGCCAACACGACGCGCAGCCGCCGAGAAATGCGGGCTTCGGGAGGCGCACCGTCGTGCATGGCTTTGGCTCTGGTCCGCTATCCAGCGGGCGGGAAGAAACCTGCCCCGGTGAACCATCCGGGCTGCCATCCTTGAGCTCCCAGGCAGAGCATGGGGAGCCCGTCCGGCGTCTGTGCCGCTGCTTGAGGCCCCGGGCACTTCGCACCGGTCTGCTGGACTCCGTACAACGGGTAGGAAATCACCCAGTATCCGACGGTGGCTGCCGGGAACTGGTTGGGGGGCGGGAAATGACACGCTTCGGCTTGGCCGCTTGGGCCGCGTCCAAAGATGAAGTGCTCATAGTTGTCGCACGGCGCACCCAGGGAAGCCTGATAGTTCATGCCAGGCACGTCGCCGTCGTAGCCGGCCTGGGCGCACGGTGCCATGCCGATCGTGGCGCCTGTTATCGCAATAGCGCTCAGTAGCTCGCGAATCATTTTCCACCCCGCCTGTGCAGTCGCCGGTGACCTGCACCAAAGCATATCCATTGCTGCGTGAGCCACAAGGATCGGTTCGCAGCTCCGCTCATCGGCAGTGAACGTGTTCCAGTTTGGCTTCGTCGATCTTGCTCCGATGCTTCCCAACCGTGGTGTAGCAATGGTTTATTTGGCACGAGAAGTGTGAATAGACTTCGTATCGAGGAGGGGCTTCTATGTCAACCAATGAGCTAACCACCAACCCAATCCCCGACCTGCCGCCCGGGTTCGATTTCACCGACCCGGACATCCACGCCGAGCGGCTGCCTGTCGAGGAACTGGCCGAGCTGCGCCGGACTGCGCCCATCTGGTGGAACGAACAGCCCATTGGTGCCGGCGGGTTCGACGACGGCGGCTTCTGGGTGGTGTCCAAGCACAAGGACGTCAAAGAGGTCTCGCTGCGCAGCGATGTCTTCTCCAGCCTGCAGAACACCGCCCTGCCCCGCTACAAAGAGGGCACGGTCAAAGAGCAGCTCGAGACGGGCAAGGTCGTGCTGCTCAACATGGACGCCCCGCAGCACACCCGGCTGCGCAAGATCATCTCCCGCGGTTTCACTCCGCGAGCAGTCGAGCGGCTGCGCAAGGACCTCGCGGACCGAGCCCAGCGCATCGTCGAGGCGGCGGCCGCGGAAGGCTCCGGCGACTTCGTCGAGCAGGTGGCCTGCGAGCTGCCCCTGCAGGCCATCGCCGGGCTGCTGGGGGTGCCACAGGAAGACCGCATGAAGCTGTTCCACTGGTCAAACGAGATGGTTGGCGACCAGGACCCCGAGTTCGCCAGAAATGACGCCATGGGTGCCTCGGTCGAACTGATCATGTACGCCATGCAGATGGCCGCCGACAGGGCGCAAAACCCTGGGGAAGACATTGTCACCAAGCTGGTCGAGGCCGACGTCGACGGCCACAAGCTCTCCGACGACGAGTTCGGTTTCTTTGTCATCCTGCTGGCGGTCGCCGGTAACGAGACCACTCGCAATTCCATCACCCAGGGCATGATGGCCTTCACCGAGTTCCCCGATCAGTGGGAGCTGTACAAGAAGGAACGTCCCGTGACCACGGCGGACGAGATCGTTCGTTGGGCGACCCCGGTCACGTCATTCCAGCGGACCGCCCTCGAGGACTACGAGCTGTCCGGGGTGCAGATCAAGAAGGGCCAGCGAGTCGTAATGGTTTACCGCTCGGCCAATTTCGATGAGGAAGTCTTCGACGACCCGTTCAGCTTCAATATCTTGCGCGACCCTAACCCGCATGTGGGATTCGGCGGCACCGGCGCGCATTACTGTGTCGGAGCCAACCTTGCGCGCATGACCATCGACCTGATGTTCAACGCGATCGCCGACGCGATGCCCAACATCGAGCCGATCAGCAAGCCCGAGCGGCTCCGCTCGGGGTGGCTCAACGGGATCAAGCACTGGCAAGTTGACTACAAAGGCAATGGGGCAGCGAAATCCCCTGTCGCGCACTAGCGCCACAGCTAGCGAGGAACGCAAATGCCGAAGCACAAAGCGGTTCATGTACAGTCCGCGGGCGCGCCATTGCAGCTGACCGAGGTCGAAACGGCAGCACCGGGCCGGGGCGAGGCACGCATCAAGGTCAACGCCTGCGGCATCTGCGGCACCGACGCTCATTTTGTCGCGGGTGAATTTCCGGGCATGTCGTGGCCGTTGACGCCTGGACATGAAATCGCCGGAACGATCGCCGAACTCGGCGACGGTGTCGACGATTTCGCGATTGGCGATCGCGTCGCCGTTGGCTGGTTCGGCGGATGTTGCTACCAGTGCGACCCCTGCCGCAAGGGCATTTTCATCCACTGCGTGAACGGCAAGATACCGAGCCTGCATTATCCCGGCGGCTACGCTGAATCGGTGACGGTGCCGGCCAACGCGATAGCACGGATTCCGTCCGAACTGTCGGATTCCGAAGCCGCCCCGATGGGCTGCGCCGGCGTCACCACCTATAACGCGCTGCGCCACACTAAGGCGCTGCCCGGTGACCGGGTTGCGATTGTCGGCGTCGGCGGGCTTGGCCACCTCGGCGTGCAGTTCGCCCGGGCGATGGGCTTCGAGACCATCGCGATCAATCGCGGTACTGCCAAAGCGGAGGACGCCCGCAAATTGGGTGCCCACCACTACATCGATTCGACCAGTGTCGATGTCTCGGAAGCGCTGCAGGACCTAGGTGGGGCGGCGGTCGTGTTGGCCACCGTGGGCAACTCGAGGGCCATGGCCGCAACGATTGACGGGCTGGCGCCCCAGGGCGAACTAGTCACCATCGGTGTCACCGGCGAACCGCTGCCGATCAGTCCCCTTCAGCTGATAACGCCGGGGCTCAGCGTAATCGGCCACCCGTCAGGCACGGCGAAAGATATCGAAGACACAATGCATTTCGCGGTCTTGTCCGGCGTGCGGACATGGATCGAGGAGCTGCCGCTGGCTGAAGCGGCCGAAGGCTATTCGGCCTTGGAGCAGGGGCGGGCGCACTACCGCACCGTTCTGACCATGTGACCCACGATCAAGGTGTGGCGTGGGCCCTCGACGCCGCTGACGGTGAGCTACTCGTTAGCACCGGCGTCAAGGGCAGGGCCGCGCAAATGGGCCATCGGCTCACCATCGCGATGAAGCGCTGGCAGGCCGCGGTGCGCTGGACAGACGGGGAACCCGTCACGGCCGAGCTTGCGGTTGAGACGGATTCGTTACAGGTGCTGCGCGGCGATGGTGGCGTGAAGGGTCTGTCTGCGCCGGAGAAGGCCTTGGCGCGTTCGAACGCATTGAGGGTGCTGGGCGCCGGCCGTTTCCCCGAGATCTGCTTCACCACGGACGCCATCGAGAGAACCGCTGACGGGTTTCGCCTCAGCGGGAAACTGCAGATCCACGGCAAGTCGCGCGCGCACGTAATCGATCTGTGCATAGAAGATCTCGGCGACTCGTGGAGGATGTCCGCCCAATCCACGGTCCGTCAGTCCGATTACGGCGTCAAGCCCTACTCATTGCTGATGGGTTCGGTGCAGGTCGCCGACGACGTCACAGTGTCGTTCACTGCCGTTCGTGCCAAAGACAGTTGACCGACGACTCAAGGCTGGGGCGGAACGGGCGGCGGCGGCGCATCACCGTAGGCGCCTGGTATGTGGTCAAGCACTCGTGTCAAGTACGGCTGGGGGCCGTTCGGGTCCGGGGCGCCTGAATCCGTAACCGGGTCGGAAGACGGAACAGGAGCCGGTGTCATTGACTGGGGCGCCGGCGATTCAGGCTTGGGCGGCGATACAACGGCCGGCGCTACCGCTTCGGCTATTTGCGGCGTCGGGGAGTGCATAACATGCTTTGTCGTTCCGGCTTCCTTGTCTGGCGCCAGCTGCAAACCCACCACAAGCGCCAGCGAAGTGACAAATGTGATCGCGCCGGCAGCCAAAACGGTCACGGCTCCGGTGTAAGACCACTGACGAGGGCGCCTAGGCGCGGCGACAGGTTCATCGATGCGCGCCACCAGGTGCTCATCGGTGAACTCAGTGCTTTGCGCCGCCGCCAGTGCGGCGCCCCGCGCAACCGTCACCTGCGCCATGGTCTGTGCGAACACTGGCACTGGCAGGGCTTTCTCGAGTTGCCATGACAACGCGGTGATGTCGGTGTTCGAGCCGGCGACAACTACCCCTGCCGGGCGCCACCCATCGCGGTCAAACATTCCGGTCAGCCAGGAAGTCAGCCCGTCAAAGCCGCCGCTCACCCGCTTGACGGCGGTTTGGGCGCCGTCGTCATGGGCGTCGACCATGACAATGGTCGAGCAGTCGCGCTCGAGAATGCACACCGCGGTCTGCTCGAAGCCGATGACGGGAGCGATGGCCCGCGCCAACGTCTCGACCGCCTCGAGCCACCGGACCGGCACGACGTTGTCGAAGCCGGCATCCGTTAACGACTCCAGCAGCAGAGCCGCTTGCGCGGACGCTTCGTCGTGCCACGTCACTCCGATGACACGCAGATGCTGACCGCTGTCGGCAGCAAGCGCGTTGACTCTTAGTACCTCGTCCGCGACCTGCTCCGCGGCACTAACAGCTGGCATCCCGCCGTCACTGCGCAACTCCAATTCGCGGTGGTCCCGGATGGTGCCGTCGGCCCCGTGTCCTTCAGCGAGAGCCCACCCAAGCGCGCTGGGCGTGACTGATAGCCCTAGTACCGTGTCCAAAATCTGCACCTCAATCGGTCCCGGACCTCCGTACCCCCCTCCGCACCGCAACGCACCAGTAAGGCGGCTGTCGCGGTGATTCGTGGGAGGCCGGAACGGACCGGGATAACGTCGTCCCCATCGGCTTGCCTCGTGCGAGCCTACGCGGTCGACGCCAGATCGTCTGCCCCGATCCTGAACTACCAGGAGACACACTGGGGTCTATCGAAACATCCGACGGACAGTTGGGCAGTGTCTGACGTCTACGTAAATGTCGTGGCGGAGCTAGTTGAAATCGGGTCCTCCATTTTGATCAGGCGCGCTATGAATCTCGCGCCACATGTCGTCGGCCGCCTCGGTCCCTGGGTGCGTCGGAACGGGCCTTTCGCCTGGTCAGTCCCTTCGTGACCGCGGCGCAAGAAACGGTTGGAGTGGCTTTGGGATGGCTAACGTGGGCTTTGCGGCCCGCTTATCGCAGTTGCTGAATTGGCCGGTGTTACCGATACAAAACCGAGATTACTTCGTGTCCAGATCGACATTTGGTCTATTCACACGGTAAATTTCTGCAAATGCACACGACGACGAGGGGCAGAGGTATGACAGACGTGAGCGAGAGGATCCGGGCCTGGGGGCGCCGGCTATTGGTCGGTGCGGCAGTGGCCGCAACGCTTCCTGGCTTGATCGGTCTTGCCGGTGGAGCTCCGACCGCGGCAGCATTCTCGCGGCCAGGTCTGCCCGTGGAATACCTGCAAGTGCCGTCCGGTTCGATGGGACGCAGCATCAAGGTGCAATTCCAGAGCGGTGGAGACGGCTCGCCCGCCGTGTACCTGCTCGACGGTCTGCGGGCTCAAGATGACTACAACGGGTGGGATATCAACACGCCCGCCTTCGAGTGGTACTACAAGTCGGGCCTGTCAATCGTGATGCCCGTCGGCGGCCAGTCCAGCTTCTACAGCGACTGGTACAGGCCGGCCTGCGGTAAGGCGGGTTGCTCCACCTACAAGTGGGAGACCTTCCTGACCAGCGAGTTGCCGGGCTACCTGTCCTCAGAGCGCAAGGTCAAGGCGACCGGTAGCGCCGCGGTCGGGCTCTCGATGGCCGGTTCGTCGGCGATGATCCTGGCTGTGAACCACCCGGGGCAGTTCATCTACGCCGGTTCGCTGTCGGCGTTGTTGGACCCGTCCCAGGGCATGGGGCCAACCCTGCTCGGCCTCTCGATGGGTGATGCGGGCGGCTACAAGACCGACGACATGTGGGGGCCGTCGAGCGACCCGGCCTGGAGGCGTAACGACCCGAGCCTGAACATCCCGGCGTTGGTCGGCAACAACACCCGGCTCTGGGTTTACTGCGGTAACGGCACACCGTCGGAGTTGGGCGGGGCGAACATGCCCGCGGAGTTCCTGGAGAACTTCGTGCGCAGCAGCAACCTGAAGTTCCAGGACGCCTATAACGCGGCCGGTGGCCACAACGCCGTGTTCAACTTCACTGCCAACGGAACGCACAGCTGGGAGTACTGGGGTCAGCAGCTCAACGCCATGAAGCCTGACCTGCAGGGCACCTTGGGCGCCACCGCCGGAGGCGGCGGATAAACCCGACCTGCCGGAGGTCGTTACTGCGCTTGACGCTAAACCGTCAGGCGCAGTAGCGCGTTAAGGGCTCGTGACCACCAGCATCCGTCGCCGTGCCGCCGAGGCCGTAACGCTGGGGCTAGCAGTGCTGGCTGCCACGCTGTTGGTTGGTGCTGAGCCCTCTCGAGCCGACGCCGCCAGAGCCCACTCACCGAATTGGTCGCCGCGCCGGTGGCCGCCGTCAAGTGGAGCACGCACGGCGCCATCGAGGACCCGGCCCGCGTGCAGCAAGAACTCAACCAGTTAGGCGCCGACGCGAGCGCCCAACGAATTGACCCCGGCTACGTCATCCGGGTCTTCACCGACCAGATCCACGCCACCGAGGCAATCGAATACGCCCGATTCGCGGATTGGCAGCGCAACCCGTCCGACGCCCCGGCTGCGCCGCCGGATCTGTCGGCGTCGCGATCGGCGATCGATGGGTTCAACCAAACGATGCTGACTCAGCTCGTGCGCGCCTGGAACCTGCTGCATTCCCCGGCCTGCGCCCCGCAGCTCGACGCCGCCAGGAGCGACGTCATACGGAGCCGTCAGTTCGACACCCTCTATCAACAAGCGCTGTCGTCGGCGACCCAATCTTACTGTGCCTGAAGAATTTGGGGCCAAAACACTTTTGCCCGCCTCCTGACGTGCCGATTTCAATGCCATAGATTTCTTATCTCGCAAGCCATTCAAATCGGTAACGCTTTGAACACGCCCGACGAAATGCTTGACATGGAAAAACTCTGCAAACTTCTCGCCAAGTCCGCCATGATCGGCGGGATCGCTGCAGCGTCGATTTCTCTGTCCACCGGAGTGGCCAGCGCCACCGCAACCCCCAACTGGGATGCGGTCGCCCAGTGCGAGTCCGGTGGAAACTGGGCAGCCAACACCGGCAACGGCGACTACGGTGGGCTGCAATTCAAGCAGGCCACCTGGAACGCATTCGGCGGTGTCGGCAATCCGGCGGCCGCATCCAAAGAGCAGCAAATCGCTGTGGCCAACCGGGTTTTCGCCGAGCAAGGGCTGGACCCGTGGCCGACGTGCGGCGCCAAGTCGGGCCTGCCCACGGCGATATTCTCGCACCCCGCGCAGGGCATCAAGCAGATCATCAACGGCCTCATCCAGGCAGCCATTCCGCACCCGTGATAACCGACGCCCGCGGGCTTGGGGGTTTACAAGAGGTCTATGACCTGGTCTAGACATGTGTTTGGATCGGGGGCATGGAAGGTTCGGCGACAGTGCACATGGCGGCGCCCGCGGACAAAATCTGGGATCTGATCGCAGACGTCCGTAACACTGGGCGGTTCTCCCCCGAAGTAATGGAAGCGGAGTGGCTGGGTGGTGCAACCGGCCCTGCCCTCGGCGCGCAATTTCGCGGCCATGTTCGCCGAAACGAGATTGGGCCGGTGTATTGGACGACCTGCACGGTGACCGCGTGCGAACGCGGCCGCGAGTTCGGGTTCGCGGTCCTGGTCGGCGATCGCGCGGTGAACAACTGGCATTACCGGTTGGCGCCCGCCGGTGGAGGAACGGACGTGACCGAGTCATTTCGGCTCAACCCGTCACCGATGATTAGCGTGTATTTCGTGCTTGGCGGATTTCTGCGCAAGAGACGCAACATCCGGGACATGACCAAGACGCTGAACCGCATCAAAGACGTGGTCGAGGCGTGAAATCGGTCTTCATCACTGGGGCGGGCAGCGGCATGGGTCGCGAGGGCGCCAAACTCTTTCACGCCAAAGGGTGGCGAGTCGGCGCGGTGGACCGTAACGCCGACGGCTTGGCGGCGTTAGCTCAAGAGCTCGGGTCCGAGCGGCTGTGGACCCGAGCCGTCGATGTGACGGACAAGACGGCCCTGGACGGCGCGCTGGCTGATTTCTGCGCCGCCAATCCCGGCGGCGGGCTGGACATGATGTGGAACAACGCGGGAATCGGCGAATCGGGCTGGTTCGAAGACGTGCCCTACGAAGCCGCTATGCGAGTCGTCGAGGTGAACTTCAAAGCGGTGTTGACGGGCGCCTATGGCTCATTGCCCTATCTCAAGAAGACGCCCGGCAGTCTGATGTTCTCGACGTCGTCTTCCGCGGGCACCTACGGCATGCCCCGCATCGCGGTGTACTCGTCGACCAAGCATGCCGTCAAAGGGTTGACGGAGGCGCTGAGCGTGGAGTGGCACCGCCATGGTGTGCGGGTGGCCGACGTACTGCCCGGTTTGATCGACACCGCAATTCTGACCACCACAACCAACCACTCCGACGACATGGGGCCGACATCCGCTGAAGATGTCCGCGCCGGCGCCCCCAAGAGGGGCTTGATGCGGCTGATGCCCGCTGCCAGCGTGGCCGAGGCGGCATGGCAGGCCTACCACCACCCGAAGCGGTTGCATTGGTACGTGCCCAAGGGTATTCGGATGATCGACCTGCTCAAGGGCCTCAGCCCGGAGCTGGTGCGAAGTCGCATCGTTAAATCCCTACCCGGGCTTATGCCAAAACAGCAGTAGCAGGGGCGAATGGTACACAAGCGGTTGGTTGCGGCAGCGGTGTTGGTCATCGCCAGTATGGCGGGGTGCGCAGAGACTCAGACCGTACCGCGAAAAGCTGCCCATCTGACGATTGCCGGCGCCACTCATGCGACATCTCCCGCAGTGTGCGGCCAAGACCAGGGATATCGAACCATCGACATTTCCGACCGCGATGGCAAGGTGGAAGCGGTATTGCTGTTCAGTGACGCCAGGGTCATCCCCCAGTGGGTGAAGATCCGCAATGTCGACGGTTTCACGGGCAGCTTCTGGCAAGGCGGGGTGGGGAGCGCGCACGCCGACGTGGCCCGGGGGGCGTTCACCATCACCGGCAGCGCCTACGGCATCAACAGCGCCAATCCCAACAAGGTCGTGACGACCGATTTCAAGATTGCCGCGGACTGCTGAGCCCCGGTCGGCTGAGGCTTTCGCTGAGGTCGTCTTTAGGGCGGGCCTACCCTTGGGGAATAACACCCTGCTACCCAGCGGATCGAGGGGAGAACTGTTGAAGCAGCGACTGCACTGGCTTGCGATGCACGGGTTTGTCCGGACCATGGCGGCGATCGGGGTACGGGGAGGCGACCATCAGTCGAGGCTGATCGCCGATCCGACGGTGAAGGCCGATCCTGTGCCGTTTTACGACGAACTGCATGCGCTGGGGCCGCTGGTGAAAGCCCGCGTCAATTACTTGGCCGTCGACCATGCGCTCGCCCATGAGCTGCTGCGATCCGACGACTTCCGGGTCTTGATTATGGGCTCTAATCTGCCGGGGCCGATCGGCTGGCTGGAGCGCCGCGCCCGCGACGACCTTCTTCATCCGCTACGCGCCCCCTCGTTGCTCGCAGTCGAGCCGCCGGATCACACTCGCTACCGCAAGACGGTGTCGGCGGTGTTCACGCCCAGGGCGGTCGGCGCGCTACGCGATGGCGTCGAACAGACCGCCGTGAACCTGTTGGACCAGCTCGCCCAGCAGGCCGCAGCGTCTGGTGACGTTGTTGACATCGTGGACCGCTATTGCCTGCAGCTGCCGGTCGCGATTATCAGCGACATCCTGGGCGTACCCGAGCGAGACCGCGGTCGGGTCCTCGAATTCGGCGAGCTCGCCGCGCCGAGTCTGGACATCGGATTGCCGTGGCGGCAATACCGCAGCGTGCAGAATGGGATCGCCGAATTCCATCTCTGGCTGATCGAGCACCTGGAGCGACTGCGGCGCAACCCGGGCGACAACCTGTTGAGCCAACTGATCCAAGCAGGTGAAAGCGGCCCCGTCGAGACACATCTCGATGAGACCGAGCTGCTTGCGATCGCCGGACTGGTGTTGGCCGCTGGGTTCGAAACCACAGTTAATCTGTTGGGCAACGGGATTCGGATGTTGCTTGATGCGCCAGAGAACCTGGACACGCTCCGTCAACGTCCGGAGTTGTGGCCCAACGCCGTTGAAGAGATACTGCGGCTGGAGTCGCCAGTTCAGCTGACCGCTAGGCTTGCTGTCAAGGACGTCGAGATGGCGGGCATGCAGATCAAACGCGGCCAGCTGGTAGTGGTCTATCTGGGCGCCGCCAACCGGGATCCTTCCGTATTCCCCGACCCGCATCAGTTCGATATCGAACGACCGAACGCCGGAAGGCATCTCGCGTTCTCCGGCGGCCGGCACTTCTGCCTCGGGGCAGCCCTTGCGCGGGCCGAGGGTGAAGTCGGGCTGCGAGCGTTCTTCGAGCGCTTCCCGGATGCACGGGCCGCGGGCACCGGAAGCAGGCGAGACACCCGGGTACTACGGGGTTGGTCGACGTTGCCGGTGACATTAGGGCCGGCCCACTCGATGGCTCCGGTCGACCGCTAGGACTGACCAAGGATTCGCCGCCGGTTGACACCCGCCAGGCAACCGAGTTAATTGGCCGCTATGACAGAACTTTCCACCATCGCGGTCGAGAACGTCGTCGTCGGGCTCTGGCAGGCACTTTCGCACCGGGATTGGGATGCGATCAAGACCTTCCTGTCCGACGACTGCCTTTACGTCGACATGCCGGTCCCTGCGGTGTCGGCCCGCGGTCCCGAAGGCATCGTCAAACGGCTCAGGATGGGGCTCGAGCATTTGGCCGGATACGAGAACCACCCGGGCGTGCTGGTGTCCAATGGCTCCGACGTCCTCTACGAGCACTCCGAGACATGGACTTTCACGACGGGCGAGCAAGGTGTACTGAGGTTCGTCACCGTCCACCAGGTGGTTGATGGAAAGGTCACCCTCTGGAAGGACTATTGGGACATGAACAGCCTCGTCAGCTTCGCGCCGCCGAATCACTTTGAGGCCCTTGGGAATGGGGACACCAGCTGGATCTTTGATGCCACAGGTCTTGTCTGACTGTGGTGGGCTGACTCGAGTCGCGCACCGCTAGAATCTCTGGCAGAGACTGGAGGTGTGCTGGCTTGGGAAGCGGTACGGATGGTGAGTAGCCCTCGGCTGCACGTCGCGTTTATCTGCAGTTTCAATCGCGCTCGATCGGTGATGGCTGCGGTGTTGTTCGCCGAGCAGCTGCGCGAGCGCGGTTTGCGGGATCTGGTGCGGGTGTCCAGTGCGGGCACCATCGCTTGTGTGGGTGATCGCGCCGATGAGCAGGCGTGTTCGGTGCTGGATGAGCGTGGCTATCCGGTGCCGGCGGATCATCGAGCGTCGTTGGTCGGTGCTGAGCACCTTGGGGCTGATTTAGTGGTTGCGTTTGGTCCCGAACATGTTGGGTTTTTGCGGGCGCATGGCGTCGATGACGATCGGCTTAGGTGCGTCGAGGTGCGGAATCCGTGCTTTGGTGCTGACTTCGAGGACGCCTGCACAGCCATCGACACCGCGATGCCCGCGTTGCATGAGTGGCTAGACGGGCGCCTGACCGCGCCCGGTTTCGGCCGCTTGGAAACTGCCATGGGCTTTCGCTTTTGGACGGGGAGCTCCGGGGATGTGCTGAGGTCCCCGTACTATTCGGACATCTCGTGGTCGGCGCAATGGTCCTACGCGGGATGCTCGAACCCGGTGCACATGCCGCCGGCGCCGGCGTGCGAGTGCGGCTGGTACGCCGATATCGAGGTCGAGGACCTGATCGCGCGAGCACGCGGGTTCCCGACCGTGTCGCGATTGGCGTCGCGGCTGGGGGTGGTGGATCCGCCGTGGTCATATCTGGTAGTCGGCAAGGTTGAATTGCACGACGTGCTGGCATTCCGGCCACCACCCACGATGAAGATCAGCCCACGTGCCGAATACCGGGGGCGCTTGGGTGGCATCGTCGAGCTGGGCCTCCTCGACACAGACGGGGGCCCGGAAGCCGAGGCGTACGCCCAGGAGTTGGCGGATAGGTACGACGTGGACGTCCGGATCTAGGAGCCGGTAGGCCCGCGGACCCCAGACGCTTCCCTACGCCTTCGCCGGACAGACAGCCACCGGCCAGGTCTAATAGATTTTCGCGGTCGGCCGTCCGACGAGTCAGCCGTCGATGCCGAAAATCAGCCCGCGCGCGCCGCCGACGCCACGATTGCCGTTGACCCCGCCGAGCCCACCGGCGCCGCCGACACCACCATCGCCAAGCAGGAGGGTGGCGCCGCCGGTGCCCCCATTTCCGCCGACGCCAGCCGCGCTCACCCAGGGCTGGGCGGTGTTGCCCCCGGATCCGCCGGCCCCGCCGGATCCGCCGTTACCGTAAAACACTCCGCCAGCGCCGCCGAAGCCGCCGGTACCGCCGGTACCGCCGCCCAGAGCAGGCCAGCCGCCGTCGCCTTCCGCAGTGAACCCACCAAACCCGCCGGCCCCGCCGGCCCCGCCGGCCCCGCCG
>Ga0075021_10001166_pt1 | contig 13392 bp, 9 predicted proteins | sample ColStrG_CSR_2012_FD_72749 | JGI IMG/M metagenome (GOLD analysis project Ga0075021, IMG submission 72749) | Freshwater sediment microbial communities in response to fracking from Pennsylvania, USA - Cold Stream Run_MetaG_CSR_2012 | ecosystem: Environmental > Aquatic > Freshwater > Creek >...
GGGTGTAGCAGCGGGTGCCGTCGGCGGGGCCGTTGGTGGTGCTGTTGGCGCGGCAAGCGGTGGCACGAGCGACCACGCCGGTGGATCAGATACGGGCGCTAGCGGCTATGGCGGGGGTAGCGCCGATGGCAGTGCGGGCAGTGGCTACGGCGGAGGAAGCGGCAGTGGAGACTATTCAGGTGGCACTGGCAGCGGCCTTGGCAGCGGTGGGAGCTACGACAGTGGCGGGGGCAGCGGCCTTGGCAGCGGCAGCTACTCCGATGGTGGAATTAGCAGCGGCCTTGGTAGCGGCGGATTTTCCGTCGGCGACTACGGCATTGGCAACCCCATTCATACGGGCGGTATCGACACAAGCACCGGTTCTGGTAGCCCTTCGCCGACCGGCGGTGGCGGACCATCGGGTGGCGGATCAAGCCCTTCGAGCAGCGGCGGTGGCGGTAGCAGCCCAAGTCCTGCCCAGCAACTTGATGAGTTCGATCTCGCGTTGCAATCTGGTGACGCAAACAAGATTGCTTTGGCGCTCAAGCATCAATTGCTTACGGGCAATAGCCGGGCCATGGAAAAGTTCCACCGGCTCTCGGTCGCAATGGAAATCCAAGTGGCGAACAACTTGCTGGTCGGCCTCAGCAGTAACGAACTCAGCCAACTGAGCAACTCGCCCACCAGCCAGCGCGCTATGGACGAATTGAGCTTGCTGCGGCGATAACCAGCCAGTTGTAATCCGGGCGGTTGAGTCGCTTCCCAGCGCTAAACAGCAAGGTCAATCAAATTCCTCAAGGCTGCGCGACTTCTCGCCCACGAACCTGGCAGCGGTCTATGGACGAACAAATAAGATTTGCCCGAGGGTGCGAGGGTGCGCAGACACATGTTTGATGTTTGTTTATGGCGCAAGCAGGGTATAGCTTGCTCACCAGGCGGACCAAACCGCTCGAATCCGATGCCAAAGTCGCGTCGCGCTTGGGCTTGGACTCGGGGCGTCTAGGATGCGGGGGATCGCCGGCCGTGCTGCCCGGCTGCCCATGTGCTTGTCTGGCAATTACATACGGGCCAGCTGTCATAGTGATGTCAGGCCCAAAGTGCGACGGGCCTGGAACGTGATCCGTGGCCCCCTTAGAAGCCGATCCGAGACGACCGCTCAACTCAAAAGGCCGGATGCGATGTGGAGGCTTCGATAAGGATTGTTCTGGGATGAAAGGCAGGTAAATGGCGCCTGTAAACGAGTAAGATTAGCTTTGACACATGAAAACACCCATCGCGCTGGCCGTCAGTCTGGTCTTGGGTATTGCCCTCGTAGCAATGCTTCCAGCCAGTTCAGCACGCGCGCAGGCCACCGATGGGAGTGCATATTGCATTTCCAGCGTCGACTCGGCCGCATTTCCCAAGATCAAGACCACGTTGCGCCTCATCAGCCGTGACGGCAGTGCAGCTGAGCCGCCGGCCAATCTGCTGGTGTTCGAAAATAACGCCGGAACCAGCGATGTGGTGACCAAGCGCGAAGATGGCCCCATGCACTATGTCTTTATCGTTGACGGCGGGCGGGCCACTACAGCCCAAAAAGAGGCGATGAAGCGTGCCATCGAGCTGCTCACCGAGCGTGGCGCATTCCACAACAACCAAGATGAAGTCACGCTGCGGGTGCTGAGTAACACCACAGGCAGCGCCCCGAGCGGGCACACAGAAGAGCGCCTAGGATGGACGCGCAGCGATACCGACCTGCGCACGCTGCTGAGGAGCGATATCTTCCCCAAGAATACTGGGCCGACACGCGGGTTGGATGGGCTGAAGGATGGCATCGAACTCATCAAAAAGCGGCTCACGACGGGCCCGAGCGAAGCCAGTGTCATCATCTTCGTCACCAACCGGATCGAATCAGCTACAAACGCCATCGTCGATGCGCAGGGTTGGGCGGACGAAGCGCGTCAAGAACACATCCCCATTTACGCCTTTCAGACCGGCCTTGGCACACAACTCCAGGCCCCGGTGCAGGCGCTCGTTGGTTCGCCCCATTTCGTGCCCCTGACAGGCAACTTCGATGCTGCGGTCATGGCTGCCTTTGATCAAATGTCTGCCCAACGAGTGCGGTATGCCCTGTCGTATACCAGCACCTCGGCCGAAACAAACGCACGCCGGATCAGCATCAATGCGCCCAACGCGTTTGGCGCTTGCACAGGCAGTGACCAATACACAGTCAACGTGCCGGTGCCATCCGTGGCGATCGACACCGCTCTGCCTGGGCTGATCCGGTTCAATCAGGACGTGCAAAGCTACCCGATCATCGCCAATGTCACCTGGCCGGCGGGCGCACCCAAGCGCTTGACAAGCGCTGTGCTCCTGATTAATAAGACGCAGCGCCAGCAAAAGAACGAGGCGCAGCTGGCCGGCAATGCTGATTCTGTCAATTTCGCCGTCACCGAGCTGGACTTCGCCGGGTTGAATAAAGCTGAAGTCATCGTCGAGGTGGTCGATGGGCTTGGCCGGTCGACAAGGAGCGCAGCCCGGACGATCGACATTGAACGCGCCCCAACCGCGGCCGCGCAGTCCGGTTCGCCGGCCCCACCCACCCCACAGCCGTCGTCACTGGTGTATATCGCCATTGGTGTCGGCGCGCTGGCTTTGGTCACAAGCGCCACGGCCATCGTCGTTATGGCGCGCCGGAAATCAGCCGGCAGCCAAAACGCAGGCCGCAGCGCGGGCCGAACCTCAGGCAGTTGGTGGCGTGGCTCGACCAGCGCTAGCCAAAGGGCAGCCGCGTCGCTGATGGTCATCGATGGCCCGGCCTCACGTATGGGCGAACGCATCCCACTTAGCAAGCCAAAATATGTGCTGGGCCGCCAGCATGCCGATGTGAAGTTCTTCACCGATGCATCCAATAGCACGGTGAGCCGCAGCCACTGCACCATCACGCACGAAACCGACAGCTATTGGATCGTGGACAATACGTCGTCAAACGGCACGCGCGTCAACAACCACCGAATTTTGCCAAATGAACGCACAGCCTTGCGTCACGGCGACACCATTACGCTCGGCGATGTCAAGCGCAACGGAGTACAGTTGCAATTTGTCATCGAAGATCGCACCCAGATGGTTGGCCCAGGCGGGCCAGATGCCGGCACTGGGCTGTCTAGCCGAACACGCTAGAGCGACGCATCGTCTCCCCCGTCTTTGCCCCTTTCATCACCCGCAGCATGGCCGCTTTCAACCCCGCTGCTGGCGCCAGGTCCGCTACCCCCAAAGCCGGCCGCGCGAGCCCGGGCGATGGCATCACGGCGGTCGATTACCTGCAACTTGACCAGAATGCTGGACACGTGGTTGCGAACCGTCTTGACGTTTAGATTCATCCCGCGCGCGATCTCAGCATTCGACTTTTCATCCGCGATCATCGCGAGCACTTCGCGCTCACGCAGCGTCAGCTCGGGAAAGATCTGGGTGCTGTTTGCAGGCTGGACATCGGAGATAAAACCCATCAAGCGTTTGGCGATTGCCGGGCCAAATAGGGCTTCGCCATTGGCGACCGCTTGAACCGATCGCAAGAGTTCCTCTTCGCTAGCGCTCTTCAAGATATATCCACGCGCACCGGCCCGCAGGGCAGCCAGCACCGATTCGATCTCCTCGAACATGGTCATGATGATGATGCCGGTCGTTGGCAACGCGTGGGCGATGTGACGCGTCGCCTCAATCCCGGTTAAGCCGGGCATGTGCAGGTCCATCAAGATGACGTCAGGTTTGAGGGCCAGCGCCATTTCGACCGCCGCATCGCCGTCACCCGCTTCACCTACGACTTCCATGGTGCTGATACCCTCGAAAAAGCTCCGCACACCATCGCGGAAGTAGCGATGGTCATCGACAAGCAGGATACGGGTAGTGGTAAGCGCTGTCATGCAACGGGTGGACCAGCTTGCTGCCCAAGGTTGGCAGATTCGGTTTGCAAATCGACCCAGGCGTTCAAACCCATCGGCAAACAGGTCCTCACAAGCGTACCACGACTCGGCTCAGACTCGATGACCAGCAAGCCACCCAATTCGCTGACCCGTTCGTGCATCGATACGAAGCCCACCCCTGGAGCCTGTCCAGCGGGGATGCCAACGCCGTCATCACTCACCTCCAGCAAAAAGGCTGTCTTGCTGAGGCGGACATACACTTGGCAGTGATGTGCCTGGGCATGCCGGGCCACATTGGACATGGCCTCACACGCGATCCGATATGCGGCGACTTCGACCGCCGGATGCAATTCCGGCAGCGTATCGGGCGCGTCGACCGTGACCTGCAGGTCATCGACGCTAAACTGGCTGGCCTGCTCACGAATGGCGCGCAGCATGCCGATCTCATCCAGCGCAGGCGGCCGCAGGTTGTAGACCACGCGCCTAATTTCGGTGATGACGCCTTGCAACTGCTCGCGATACTCGCCCAATTGGGCCACAGCCTGTTCAGGATTGTCTGTGACAAGCTTGCGGAGTGCGCCCGAACGGAACATCAGCGCCGCCAGCGTCGGGCCGATGCCGTCATGCAGATTGCGGCGCAGGCGCTGGCGCTCTTCTTCGCGCGCGAGCACGACCCGTTCACGGGTGCGTTTCACATCCTCCATTAGTTGGACGATGCGCACCGCAGCGGCGGCATGGCTGGCGAATTCGCCCATCGCGTCGGTTTCTTCGTCATCGAGCTGTCGCGAGGCATCACCCGTATCCGCCACGAGCGTGCCTAAGACTTCGCCATGAAATAGGATGGGGAAGTGATAGACCGAGGGCCGTTTAGGGTCCAGAACGATGTCGGCCAGGCCTGCTGCGCCTCCCGGAAACGGGGTAAGGGCGTGCTGACTCTCTAGCATCTCATCGCCGGTGTCAAGCCGCCGGAGATAGAGTGCGGCATAGGGCACATCGAGCGCCGTACAAATCGTCGCCGTGATGACCGGCGCAATTTGATTGGGATCGAACATGCCACTGAGTTGTTGACCCAGTTTGGTCAGCCGGTCGCGATCCTGCATGCGAGTGTCGGTTAGGGTTTGCTTAATCGAAGAAAGGTGTGGCGAAGTAAGCTGTGGCTCCAGGCGTGATGATGGTGCAATTTGCATAGGTCGTAAGCTGCCCCCGCAGCTGCGTGTTGCGCAGACCAGACGCATGTAACGGTGATGTGGCGGAAATGTCCCTCAACGGTGAATTGTAACGTCTCGTGAAACGTCTTGTGAGCGGCGTGCAGCAATGCGCCCAACCCGTTGGGCCTAGCCGGCATCGCCGATCCGTGGCCCAGGTTCCGGCCATCTGCCCGTAATTTGGCAGCAGCCGGCCCGGTCGGGGTCGGGCCACAGTCTAGTGCGCGGTCTAGAGCGCTGACGGGCGTTTGCCATCGTTGCGATTGATTGCCATAATTGTCGTCAAGCCTGTCATAGTCCGCCGTCACGGCTTGCCGCGGGCAGGCAATCCCAGCCACGCTTAGAGATTTGGTTGCGCCGGAGGACATGAAAACACGCCGCTCCTGGTGGACGTCCGGTCCTGGCCGTCTGTCGGCCGACGGAAATCCTCGACCAGCGACTGGTCGAGCGCCGGCCACATAAAATAAACGCATGCGACCGACGAGTATTACCGCTGACAGGACGCGGGCCATGTTGACCGTGAGCTGGGACGATGGCTGCACGATCGAGTATCCATTCAAGCTACTGAGCGATCTATGCCCATGTGCCACCTGCAATGATGAACGAAATAACCCCGATCCGCTCAAGATCATCCGGCCCAAAAGCAGTGAACTCGAGGCCATCAACCCAGTCGGCAGCTACGCCATCAATATCATGTGGAAGGGTGGCTGCCACTACGGTATTTATAGTTGGGAGTATTTACGCAAGATCGCCGGTCAGTTCAACTTGAAAGAAGCTTGAATTTGGCCTGAACTCTGGCCGTCTTTGCCGGTGATCCGGCGCTCGCGTAGGATTAGTCATGACACGATCGCTGGGCAAAGCTGGGAGGGCCTGAGAGACCACACTGGCCTTATGCGCCTATTTGAGCAGGCTGGGCGGCGTGACTTGCCGGTCCAGGACCCGGCTGGACGGCTGCGTCCGGTAGGCCAGAACGGTTGAGAGCGTGCACCACACATACCACGCTTGCGCCCCTTGGAACATCCGGCAGCGCACCCGTGAAGGGAAGGACAGCCGAGAACGGATACGTGGGCAGCGGACTGGGCAATTTGATCCGGGCTCAAAGCGAAATCTTTGCATCGCATACATTTTGTCGCGCACGATGCATGCGCGCTGTCACGTTTGCACCTACTGACTGCGCGGTCATTTCAACAAAACGCCGGTAGATCGAACGCTGCTGGTCAGTTAGAGTCATATCAAACTTCATATACGGCGTTGAATCAAATGAATAGTGCTGTCATTTACTTTGTGTTACTCGTAAGTCTGTTTGGGGGGCTGTGGTTGACGCTGTCTGCGAGCGTCATACGCATCATGCGCAATATTTTGACCTCAAATGTCCTCGCCGGCATCAAGATGCGATTGATGCGCCCGTATACACCCGGTGATTGGGTAACGGTGGCGGGTCATCATGGGCGCGTGATGCAGGTCGCATTGACCTACACGGCGCTCAAAAGCGACAACCTGGACCGAGCGATCATCCCCAATTCAATCGCGGTCAGCCGAGTGATCATCAATCATTCATACATCCCGGGCTTTCCAATCGCCGTGACGCTGCCCGTCGAGGCAGGTCCGCACCCGGCCGATATCGCCGACGCACTGTTAAGGTGCGCGGCTGAATTCAAGCCGCGGCTCGTGCGATCTGACTGTGCACCAACCGTCTCGATCATCAGTATCAACTGCAACACGGTGACCTATTGCCTCAGGATCTACGTGCCTGAAACGCTGCGTGGCGGCGACGTGGAAGGCCAGTTGCGCCTGTCGATCATCCGAGCGCTGGCCGGGCACGGGATTAAATTGGGCGGCTGTCCATGTTGATTTACGACGGGCAACGTTCCAGCGCTACGCTACTGACACAGCTTGGTCCGGTGTTCCTCAAAGGTCACCGAGAACTGATGGGAGCCATCACCGTTACAGGCCGCGACGAAGTAAAAATAGTTGCTGTCCTGAGGTTGCAAGGCGGCCTGGATCGACGACAGCCCAGGGCTCGCAATGGGCCCAGGCGGCAGTGATGCGTTGATGTAGGTGTTATAACCACCGGGGTCGACATACTTCAAATCATCCAGTGTTAGGCTCTTCTTCCACCACGTTTTCTGATCAGGCTGAAAGTCGAGCGCATATTGCACCGTTGGGTCGGCTTGTAGCGGCATGCCGATTTTCAGCCGGTTCCAATAAACATCGGCGATGAGCGGCCGCTCACTGGCAATCACGGCTTCCCGTTCAACGATCGCAGCCATCGTCATGATCTCAAATGGGTTTTTGTTTTGAGCCGCTGCCTGACCCAGGAGCGGGGCCGCCTTGACTTGGAAGTTGTCGAGCATGCGTAGGACCACATCCTGCGCGGTTGGGTTTTCGGGCAGACGGTAAGTGTCGGGAAACAAAAAGCCTTCAAGCGTCGCATTGGCCGGCAGGTTCTTCAAGAACGGATAGTTGTAATCGCTGGCCCGGCGGGTCAACTTGTTGAATTCGCTGGCGCTGACGCCAATCTGTTGTTCGAGCAAAGCTGCGATCTCCTCGCGCCGCCGGCCTTCGGGGATCGTCACCGTCACCTCAACCGACTCGCTGCGCTGGAGCGCGAGTGCGATCTGCTCGATGTTCATGTTCTGCCGGAGCGTGAAGTTACCGGTCTTTATGGTCGTGTCTAGCCCTTTCAAACGCACATACAGCCGAAACAGGTTGGCATCCTTGACTAAGCCCTGTGACTCAAGGTTTGATGCAATCACGGCGACCGAATCGCCAGGTGTCACGACGAATTTCTTTGGTGTCGGGTCATTTCCCGCCGCGTTTGCAATATCGCCCGTGCGCAAGAGATCAACATACGTGCCCATCACCCATTTGTCCAGGCCCGTCATTTGCTGACTTGTGCTCAGCCCTACGCCACGCACACGCTGGGTCCAGGTGTTGCCTGCCCACACGAGCGCGCCGATGGCGATGATAAATACGATCACTTTGGCAATTGAAAATACGGGTCGTGTCATGGTTAAAAGCCGGGCTGATGACTCTTAGAGGCCGCATACGCCGGACAAGCCAAGCGGTGTTCGCCTTTAGTCATCCAAGCCATCATTATCCAACCGCTCATGCATCTCATCGAGATATCGCTGCAGAATGACAGCCGCGGCGATGGCATCATCATGGGCTGGTTGCTTCTTTTTCTTGAGGTTGGCGATGATCGCCTTTGCATCCTGGGTGCTCCAACGCTCATCGACATACGTCATGCGCACACCTGTGACCGCTGTCAGTGAGTCGGCAAATGCGCGCACAAGACCAGCTTGCACACTCAGCTTGCCATCCGCATGATACGGCAAACCGACAACGATCTCATCCACCCCGTGTTGCGTAATCAAGCCCGCGATTCGCGCCGTGGCAGCGTCGGTCTGACGGTCAATCACGGTGAGCGGCCGGGCCAGCAGCTTCGATACGTCGCTGAGGGCCACGCCGATCCGGCGGTTACCGACATCTAGCGCTAATGCACGGGCCATGGCTCATATTCACGATCTTGCGCTCCCGTATGCTCATTCGCGCTCGACCTTGGTATCGATGCGGAGCGTCACGAAAGGCAAGCGATTGACGTAGCGGATCAACCAGCTTGGGCCAAGGCTGATCTGGGGGTTACGGCTGAGTGAGAGGCTTTGCAGTAGCGCCGACTGGGCCTCAGCCAGCGGTTTGCCACGCACCAGGTGCTTGACAGCGCTCACGTCGATGTTTGCTCCGGCCCTGCCCTTGGCATTCACGAAGTATTGCACGGCATTGCCGGTGCCCTCCTCAGCCACCTCGCCGCGCGCAGATTCGACCGTCAGCAACTGAAACCCGTGTGGCACTTTGTCGAGTAGGGCGGCATGCGCGATTTGATCCAGATCGCGGGGCGACACGGCCAGACCTGCGATCTGCAAGCGCATATTCAAGCTGACCGCATCGGCCTGCTCAGACACGAAGCGGTCATAAGTCTCGTCCTGCACATCGGCAATAAACAGGGTTTCCGGCAACACGATCAGACCGCTATTAATAACCTCACGCCGAGCCTTCATCCGGTCAGCGGCAATCGAGAGCAGCTTATCACGAAGTTCGGCCCGCAAGCGGTTATAGTCATCCTGCGTCACGGCATGCACGGTCTGGTTGCCGCCACCACCCGTGCCACCGCCGTTATATACCGTCACCGCCAGGGATGGCACACCCTCCACCCGGTTGATTTGCCCGGTGCCGACATCGCCACCCGGCCCCTCATCGATGGCTTGAATACCCACATCCGCTTTGCCGCCAGGTGGGACTTGAATATCGTTTACCGTCACGAACCGGGCCGGCACGCTGGTGGCGGTGGTGCGAACGACGGTATTGCGCGGCACGGTGTAGGGTGTCGCCAAGATGTTCGAGAACGTGACCGTGCCTTGCGCCTTGTATTTTGGAATGTCTTTCTTGCCGGTCGTAGCAGTGCTGATCCGGTCTTCGACGATCACGTCCACCCGTGTGGCTGGCACGGTATGCGCTTCGAGATTTACCTGACTTGTCTGCGCATCGAGGGTGACGGGCACGATAGTCTCGATGCGCTGGCTGGAGGCCGTCAGGGTGATCTGTGCATATGGCACCATGGATAGTGCCGAACCGGCCACAATCGCGAGCGTCGCGAGCGTCACGAGTGTGCGCGCGCCGATGACAAACCAGTTGTGACGCGGGAAGAGACGCCGGAGTGATCCTGATACAAACCGCCGCGGCGTTCCCAACCGCCGAATGGGCACGACAAGATCGTTTGTCAACCAGCGCTTCGTGGCGATATCGCCAACCTTGCCAAACGAGACAAGGCCGACCGCGTGGGCCGTAAGCCGCTGGCTGAGCGAGCGATGCACGACCGCCACATCGACATGATGCAGGCGGGCGGCGCGCTCGACTTGGGCGAATTGCAACTCGTTCCAGCGCAGCCCTGCGGGCATCGCCAACGCCACACGCCGTGCCCCGGCCCATTCAATACGGTCGATGGCGCCGGGCGCGTCTTCCTGGGGTTCGAGCTGAACGATCTTGCCTAGATTTTCTAACATGCGAACAGGGCTGAGGATACACGATCTGACCGGGGCGTTCCCGTCACCAGCCGGGAATCTGACTGCAGTGTCCGTCGGTCCATCGCCTGTATCCGGGACTATAGCCAGCAGTCACTTGGGACGACTAGATACTGGCGACGAGTGCCCGGGCTTTGTCGAGCGCTTCACCCAGCTTATCGGCGTCTTTACCACCGGCCTGTGCCAAGTCCGGCCGACCGCCGCCACCGCCACCAATGATCGGCGCGATGTCTTTGATGAGTTTGCCCGCATCAGCCCTCTTTGCCTTGGACAGATCGTGTGTGACTGCAGCTAGGAGCGCTGGCTTATCATTAATCACTGCGCCAAGCACGATGATCCCACCGGTGTTGAACTTCGAGCGATACCAGTCGGCCATGTCACGCAGCAAGTCAGCCGTGTCTGCCTGCACCTTGGTCACAAGCACGTGCACGCCGCTGGGTGTGGTCATCACCGACGCGAGTAGCTCATCAAAGCGTGCCTTGGCCAAGTCGCGCCGCGCCTGGGACAACTGCTTTTCGACCTCGTCAAGCCGCGTTGCAAGTTTGTGCGCCTGTTCAACCAGCGTGTCCGGTGTGGCGCTCAGCACCCTGGCAGCGTCCGCGATCTGCTGAGACTGCTGCTTACCGAGTTCGAGCGCACCGCGGCCGGTCAGCACCTCCATCCGGCGCACGCCCGCGCTCACCGCGCTATCACTCACGATCACGGCGCTGCCGATATCGCCTGTCTGACGCACATGTGTGCCGCCGCATAGTTCCATGCTGAAAGGTGGCACGCCCGCCCCCTCCGACGGGCCGCTCAGCTCGCGCATGGGGTGCGCCCCGACACTGACCACGCGCACGACATCACCATATTTTTCACTAAAGAACGCCATCGCCCCAGCGTCAATCGCCTGCTTATACGCCATCTCGGTCGCGCTGATCGGCAAATTGTCGAGGATCGACTCGTTCAGGATGTCGCTGACTTGCGCAAGCTCTTGCTTGGTCAAAGCCGTGCCGTGCGAGAAGTCGAAGCGTAACCGCTCAGGCGCGACCAGTGAGCCCTGCTGGCCGACATGATTGCCCAGCACCATACGCAAGCTCTTTTGCAAGAGGTGCGTCGCCGTGTGGTTGCGCATAATCGACCAGCGGCGTGCCTCGTCTACCCGAGCCGAACAGGCATCGCCGACCTGCGGCGTGCCCCACGCTACCGTGCACACCTGCACCACCAACCCGGGCACGCCGCGACGCGTATCTTTGACAGCAGCGCACCAGGCCGGCTCTTCGTCAGCGGTGTGGTCTGTTTTGGCGCAGATCAGGCCGGTATCACTCACCTGACCACCGCTCTCGACATAAAACGGCGTCTCGCGCAACACGATCTCGACCGTCTCGCCTTTCACGGCGTTGCCGGTCAACTCACCGTCACGCAAGATCGCGACGAGCTCGGTATCGAGCTGCAGATCGCCATAGGGGCGATATGCCACCCCCGTGCTAGGCAGCTTGCCTTCGGAAATGAGCGTCTCGAACGCCTCGCGATAGCGCTTGACGGCATCGTAGTCGCCTGCGAACTGACCTTTTGATGCAGCCCGAGCCGTGTCTTTGGCCTTGTCACGGGCCGCTTCGAAGCCCTTCTCATCGACCGTGATCCCACGTTCCTTAGCCACATCGCGCGTGATTTCCAGGGGCAGGCCAAAGGTGTCGTAGAGCTTAAAGGCGACATCGCCCGTGATCGCAGACGCCTTGAGTGTAAGCTCGCCGAGCTGAGTGTTGACACTGGCCGTGATAGGAGTCGAACTAGACTTGCTGCGTTTGACGTCGTTGATGACCTCGTTCAGCCGGTCCAGCCCTTGATCGAGCGTGCGCTCAAAGCGCTCCTCCTCCGACTTGATCGTGCCGAGGATATAGTCGCGGCGGCTATTCAGCTCGGTGTAGACACCGCCCATGTTGTCGATCACCGCGTCGGCGACGTTGAATAAGAAGGGTTCTTCTAAACCCAGTTCACGGCCGAAACGCATGGCGCGGCGCATGATCATGCGCAACACATAGTTCCGGCCTTCGTTGCCGGGTAGCACGCCGTCCCCGATCAGAAAGGCCGAGGCCCGGGCGTGATCGGCGATCACGCGGTAGGCCACGGTGTGGTTCTTGCGCTCCATATCATTCTGATGAGCCAGCATCTGCACCCGATCCATCAGCGGCAGAAATAAGTCGGTGTCGTAGTTAGAGTCGGCCCCTTGTAAGAGCCGCACCAGCCGTTCGAAACCCATGCCGGTGTCGACCCCAGTCTGCGGCAGCGGCGTCAGCTTGCCCGATTCGTCGCGGTCAAACTGCATGAAGACCAGGTTCCAAAGCTCGGCCGTCACCTCGTTTGGATCATCGTCATTGTTGACCCATTTTGCGTCGTTGTCTTCCAGCTTGCCGGTGAAGAGATGTACCTCGCTATTTGGCCCACACGGCCCAGTCGGGCCCATGCTCCAGAAGTTATCTTTCTCACCAAACCGCAAGATGCGTGAGGCCTTGATGCCAACCTTTTGCCACAGGTCAAACGACTGATCGTCATTCTCGTAGATCGTGAACCACAGCCGCTCGCGCGGGAAGCCATACTCCTTCTCAAGCAATTCCAAGGCAAATTTCATCGCGTCTTCCTTGAAATAGTCTCCAAATGAGAAGTTGCCCAGCATCTCAAAGAACGTATGGTGGCGCTTGGTATGGCCGATGTTCTCCAGGTCGTTATGTTTACCGCTGACCCGCATGACCTTTTGTGACGACACGGCCCGGGCATAGGCGCGTTTGTCGAGCCCAAGGAAGGTGTCCTTGAACTGGTTCATGCCGGCGTTGGTGAACAGGATCGTCCGGTCGCCGTAGGGAATAAGCGACGACGACGGCACATGGGTATGGCCATTACGCACGAAGTAATCGATGAAGGTCTGGCGGGCTTGGTTTGACAGCATCAGGGCAAGGATTATACGGATGGATGGGCCAGTTTTCTAGAGTAGCGCGGGGATATGCCGGCGCCCTGAGCTGCAGCTGGCAGCCCAAACGATCAGGCTCTGTTCATACCTGGCTTGCGCCCGCGCACAGGGTTCTCATTCCAAGGGCCGGCCCAAGCGCCGGCCCTCCGTGAGATTTGTGCGCAACAGGATCTTGGGCGTAGGGCCCATCCACGCTGGCGATGATCCACGGGCCTGTTCCGGCGCATTCGGCGCATTCGGCGCATTCGGCGCATTCGGCGCATTCGGCGCATTCGGCGCATTCGGCG
>Ga0075021_10001167_pt1 | contig 13384 bp, 14 predicted proteins | sample ColStrG_CSR_2012_FD_72749 | JGI IMG/M metagenome (GOLD analysis project Ga0075021, IMG submission 72749) | Freshwater sediment microbial communities in response to fracking from Pennsylvania, USA - Cold Stream Run_MetaG_CSR_2012 | ecosystem: Environmental > Aquatic > Freshwater > Creek >...
GAGTTGCTCTTGATCCGTTCCCGGTCCAGGTGCCGAATCGTTGGAATCGTGCTAAAAGTTATTCTGATTATAGTAGAAAAATCGCCGTAGCACGATGTGATTGGGGGCACCATGACTGTAGCTGACCCGCCTCCTGAAGCCGAGCCGACCGCTTGACAAACCCGATGCAAAACACTTTGGCGGCTTTAGCGCAGCGCATGCCGCGCGTGGTGCGCGAGCATGAGGTGCTGCATGTGGCCGGCTGGATGCTGAACGAAAACCCGGCGGCAGCTGCAAAAGCGGCGATTACCGAGGTCTTGCGTTGGGCGGAGCGACGTTGTGGTGGCCGCCTGCCTCCAGAAGCATGGCGCAACGAGTCGTTCGAGTACTACTCGGGTGGCCGAAATAGCAACGGGGTCCAATTGAAGACGGAAGGCTCCGAAATCTGGGCCATCCGCGCGGACGATCCCGACAAGATCGTGCCTGGGAGGGTTTGGACGAACGAAGTCGCCGTTGGACTCCTGCCCGGCCAACAAGCGAGGTTCAGCGCCCGCCTGCTATGCAGCACGCCGGAGAGCAATCTCGTGATAGAGCCCCACACACCCGGCTTCGTGCAGCAGGTCGTCGGTACCTGCAAGCTGGTACGCGGGGACGTGCCTCTTTCAATTGAGCCGATGTCCATCGCGACTGATGGTGACGCTGAAGAACTATTCGATCACCTTGTCAATCCGAAGCGTGAGTTGCCCACTTTCGTCGTGACTTTGCCCTCGTGTGCACTTTCCCATCACCCGCACCTCAACGTCGGCACTTTATCCCGCGCAATGCTTGGCATTGCGCACGTTGCGGTGGTTCACGCCGACATGACTTGGCATTTGACAGATCGGTTTGGGAAGTTCCGATCGGTTTTCGGCGGCGCCGTGCGTGCCTATATGCCGGGCTTCAATGAGAGCGCCGATCCCTACGCGCACCGCCTTGTTCTTGCCGATCAGATCAACGCACCAGGCGGAGGAGAACGTTGCTCGCATTGGATGCGACAGCTCGCAGCGACCGAAAGCATCTGGCGTGCCAAACTAGGCAGGGATGTTCTCGCTTTCTCTGATATTCGTGCCGTAAGTCTTCAACTTCGCCAAGTTGAACTTGAAAGCGAAGGTGCGAGCGACGCTGACCAACTTGCGGCTGCCAAACAGCGGTTGGCGACACTCGAGAATGACATTGAGCGCCAACATTCGGAACAAGACTACTACGTCGAAGAGCACGACAAAGAACGGCAGCGGGCCGAGTACGCCGAACAGCAAGCGCAGGCCTCAGCATACCGTATCCGGGAACTCACCCGTCTGCTCAAGGACAAGGGTCATGACCCCGATCAGAGCATTCCGCTCCCCGGAAGCTGGCAAGAGTTGTCCGATTGGTGCGACCAACACCTTTCGGGTCGCCTTGTGCTGACATCGACGGGAAGACGCGGCGCGAAGGCTCCAGTTTATTCTGAAGTCGCAACCGTGGCCCGTTGCCTTCATTGGCTTGCCTCGGATTGCCGCGAGGCGCGGAGCGTTGGAGGCAGCGGCTCCATCAACAATAAGACAATCATGGAAGGTATCCTGAATGCCTCTTGCGGTTCTGACGCCTTTGACTTCGACTGGAACGGTCGCAGGTTTTCGGCAGACTGGCACATAAAGAATGGCGGAAACACACGGGACCCTTCACGATGCCTAAGAATCTACTACTGCTTCGATGAGCAAACACAGCAGATAATCGTCGCGGACCTGCCGGCGCACCGGCGAACGGGTGCTTCCTAGCACCTCAAAAGTTTTTTGTGACCCGTTCCTAAACTGATGATCTTCTGGCGCTTGAATCGAATGGTGTACGTCGGGTCCGGCCCCGACTTCCCCCCCGCGCCCCAACCCTCACCCCACCGTCAATTTCTGCAAATCCACCAGCTCCTTGATGCCCTTCCTGGCCAGCAGCATCAGCTGATCGAAACTCTCCTGCTCGAACGGCTTGCCTTCCGCCGTGCCTTGCACTTCGACGATGCCGCCGCTCCCGGTCATGACGAAGTTGGCATCCGCATCGGCCTCGCTGTCCTCGGCGTAATCCAAATCCAGCACCACGTTGCCGCGATGGATGCCGCAGCTCACCGCCGCAACCTGGTCGCGCATCACGTCGTCCTTGATCATCGCGCGCGCGCGCATCCAGGTGAGGCAATCCTTCAGCGCCACCCAGGCGCCGGTGATCGCGGCCGTGCGGGTGCCGCCATCGGCCTGGATGACGTCGCAGTCGACGGTAATCTGCTTTTCGCCGAGTTTCTGGAGATCGACCACCGCACGCAAAGAGCGGCCAATAAGCCGCTGGATTTCCTGCGTCCGGCCCGAGGCGTGGCCCTGGGTCACCTCGCGGCGCGTGCGCTCGGTGGTGGCGCGTGGCAGCATAGAGTATTCCGCCGTCACCCAGCCTCTCCCCTGGCCCTTCAGCCACGGCGGCACCCGCTCCTCGAGGCTCGCCATGCACAGCACATGGGTGTTGCCGAACTTGATCAGGCACGAGCCCTCGGCGTGCATGGAGACCGCCCGCTCGATGCTGACGGGGCGCAGTTCGTCGGGCTGACGTTTGGATGGGCGCATGGGCTGGCTCGGGTGACGAAGGGCGGGACGGTTGAAACGCCGACAAACTATGTGAGGAGCGCCAACAAAGGCAACGCAATTCGCTCCGATTGACCTTGGCGTGCCGATTGCTCTAGCCTCAGTCCATGCACGAGTTTGAGCCAGCGACGTTGCGCCCGGGATCGCCCCGAGCATGAAAGACGGTCCCTCCGAGTTGAAGGAGCTCGATTCCCGCTCGCGCGAAATTTTCCGCCAGATCGTCGAGACCTACCTCGCCACCGGCGAACCCGTGGGCTCGCGCAATCTGTCGCGCGCGTTGCCGATGACGCTGTCGCCCGCCTCGGTGCGCAATGTCATGTCGGATTTGGAAGGACTCGGCCTCATCTATGCCCCGCATACTTCGGCGGGCCGGCTGCCGACGCAAACGGGCCTGCGGATGTTCGTCGACGGGCTGCTGGAGATCGGCGACCTCACGGATATCGAGCGCAAGCAGATCGAGACCCAGGTGCAGGCCCGGCATCGCACCGGCACCCTGGAGGAAACGCTGGCCGAGGCGAGCGAACTCATCTCGGGGCTGTCGCAATGCGCCGGCGTCGTGCTGGCCGAGAAGCAGTCGATCCGGCTGAAGCACACCGAATTCGTCCGGCTGGATGCCTCACGCGGGCTTGCCATCCTTGTCAGCGACGACGGGCGGGTGGAGAACCGCGTCATCGACCTGCCGCCGGGGCTGCCGGCCTCGGCCCTTCAGGAGGCCTCCAACTATCTCAACGCCAAGCTCGGCGGCTTGACGCTTGCCGAGGCCCGGGCCCGGATCGAAGCCGAGCAGACGGGGCTCAAGGCCGAACTCGACGTTCTGGCCACCAAGGTCATCAAGGATGGATTGGCCACCTGGTCGGGCGGCGAGCAGAACAAGAGTCTGATCGTTCGCGGGCAGTCGCATCTGCTGACCGACATCACCGCCATCGCCGACCTGGAGCGCATCCGCAGACTGTTCGACGACCTGGAAGCCAAGAAGGAGCTGGTCAATCTGCTCGGCGTCGCCGACCGGGCCGAGGGGGTTCGCATCTTCATCGGCTCGGAAAGCCGGTTGTTTTCGCTATCCGGCTCATCGCTGGTGGTTGCGCCCTTCCGCGACACCAAATCCAAGATCGTCGGCGTGCTGGGTGTCATCGGACCGACAAGGCTCAATTACGCCCGGATCATCCCGATGGTCGATTTCACCGCCAAGCTGGTCGGCAAGTTAGCGTCTTGATTTTGGCGCCGCGCGGCTCGATATGCTTGTCCCCAGATCCGTGCCCCCAGCAGGGGCCCTCAACCCTTTCGACCAGAGACCTCCCATGAGCAGCATCCGCAAGGACCCGCAGCGCGCCAAATCCGACAGCGATGAGCCGGAGACCGGAGCCGAGGCCGGCAGCGGTCCCATCGACAAATCCAACGTCATGAAGTCCTTTTACCAGCGGGCGATCGAGGAGCGTGACGACGAGATCGAGCGGCTGCGGCAGGACAATCAGCGGCTCAGGGCCAAGATCATCAGCGGCGAAGCCGGCGGCGACAGCGGAACGGACCCCGAGGCCGTTGCGCCATCCGAGACGACCGGCCTTTCGGCGGCGCGCAACGAGCTTGCCTCGCTCAGGCGAACCTCGGAGGTCAATGCCCAGCTGCTTTTCACGCTGACCGAGGAACGCGACAAGTTCGCCGCCGAGGCCGCCGATGCCAAGGACCGGATGCTGCGGGCGCTGGCCGAACTGGACAATGTCCGCCGCCGGACCGAGCGCGAGAAGCTGGACATCTCGAAATACGCCATTTCCGAATTTGCCCGCGATGTCATCGGCATCGGCGATGACATGCAACGCGCCATTGACCATGTTCCAGCAGAGGCTGCGGCCAGCGACCCGGCCCTGAAGAGCTTTCTCGAAGGCGTACAGCTGATGGAGCGCGAGATGCTGGCGACCCTGGAACGGCACGGCGTCGCCAAACTCGCGCCGATGGGCGAGCGGTTCGATCCCAACCGGCACCAGGCCGTCATGGAGGAGGAGAATCCCGAGGTGCCCGCCGGAACCGTGGTGCAGGTGCTGCAGGCCGGCTTTGTGATCGGCGAACGCACGCTGCGGCCCGCCGTGGTGGTGGTGTCGAAGGGCGGGGCCAAGGTTCCCAAGGCGGCACCCAAGGCCGGGGAGCCGGGCAGCGAGGATCAGGCGGCGCAGACCAATCCCGACGCTCCACCAGCGGAGCCATCGGCGTAGGTTGGATTAGCAGGCCACGGCGTCCCGGCGAGAATTGAGTTGCGAGACCCTGCATAACCCGACATCGCGGGTTCCCGGGGTGTGGGGTTACGCGCGATCAGGCTCGGTGCTCAAACGGAAGCGCGGATGCACTAACCTACTGAACGGCCACCATCGAGCGGCGCTGACCGCAGGTGAGGCCAGGCTCGGGCGCGCAGACATAACGTGAATACAAAATCGTGTCGGCGCGGCCGATCAGGTTCTCGACCGGCACCGGGCCCATCATGTTGGCAAAACGGCTGTCGGCGGAGTTGTCGCGATTGTCGCCCATCATGAAAAGGTTGCCAGCCGGCACCGCATAGTCCGGCATGGTTTCCGTCGCGCTATCGTCCGAGCGCTGAATGATGGCATGGCTGTGCCCACCCGGCAGCACTTCGGAATAGCGCGACACGGCCACGATGCCCCCCTGCTGGTCGCGATAGTGATAGGCGGCCTCCAGCTGCCGCTCGACGACGGTGCCGTTGATATAGAGGCGTCCGCGCCGGAGGGCGATGTGATCTCCGGGAAGGCCGATCACCCGCTTGATCATGGTGCGGCCGTCGCGGGGATGGGCAAACACCACCACATCGCCGCGCTGCGGCAGTGAACCCAGGATTCGGCCACTGAATTCCAGCCCGAAGCTGGACAGCGGCAGCGAGAACCGGCTCCAGCCATAAGCGAATTTGGACACCGCGAGCCGGTCCCCGACTTCAAGCGTCGGCACCATGCTCTCGGATGGGATGAAATAGGTGGCGAAGGCGGCGGTGCGGAACAGCGCCGCGGCGCCGAGCCCCACCAGCACAATCAAGACCAATTCTCGCACATACCGCATTGCCGGCACCCCAACACACGTCGGACCAGATCCACTTGGCTGAATGCCACGGGACTTGGGCTTGTCTGGGGCAAGTGCAAAAGTTGTGCCGCAAGAGAGCTATCGCGGAGGGAGATCGTTGGCCGGATTGATCGGGAAGGGACCGCACAAGGCGGTCCTAGTATGCCGCGGCCGCCTTGGCCCGGCGTGATCCGAGGCGCCGGAAGGCCGCCCGCAGCAGCTGGCGGCCGGGCTGCTCCACCAGATGGAAGGTCACGGCCGAGGCCAGCACCATTAGCAGGATCGCCAGCACGACCTGTCCGGCCGGCAGCACATGCGGGTCATAGCCCGCCAATCGCGACAAGGCGTTGAAGTAGGCCTTACCCAGCAGCAGATGCAGCATATAGGTCGAGTAGGAAATCTCACCGAGATAGACCAGCGGCCGCAACAGCCAGCCGGGCGGCACCAAGCCGGCACGCTCGCTGTTGGCCAGCAGCAGAATGACCACGCCGAACAGCGGTGGCATCACCGCCACCGGGGCGCCGAGCGCCAGCAGAACCAGCGTTCCGGCGATTGCCACCGGCGTCAGCCAGCGCAACAGGTGCTTGGGGACCGATTTGGCCGTTCCCAGGCCATAAATCGCAACGCCCAAGGTGAATTCCGGTAGGATGCGAAGGATGCCAAACCGCCAACTCAGATCGTTGAGCCCGGCGCCGAGGAGCACCCGTGCGCCAGCCTCGCAGCAACCGTAGAGCAGCAGCGCCGCCAACAGGCGCAACCACGCCTTGTTACCAAACCACAGTGCCCCGGCCGCGATGGCCGGGAACAGAAGATAGGCGAAAGCCTCGGCGCTGATCGACCAGGACACCGGGTTGAAATAGTGCCCGTCAACCGTGCCCCAGGCGTGAGCCAGAGCAAGATTGGTCAACAGGTGCCAGCCAAAGCCGCCGCCCGTCACCGGATCAAGGCCCAGCGGCGGCCCGTACACATCCGGTGACAGCCCCCGGTAGAAGCCCAGCAGTCCATTGGCGAACGCCACCAGCAGCATCAACAGATGCATTGGATACAGTCTGGCAAAGCGATTGATCAGGAACTCGCCATGCTCGAACCGCCCCGCGCCGATCCGCGCTAGGTAGACATGGGCGAGAATGAAGCCCGAAAGCACGAAGAACACGTCGACGCCGAGCTGGCCATGATCGATAAAGGTTGTATGCAGAACCGAGCCGGGGGCCGTGCGCGCCGCGAAATGGAACAGCACGACGAGCAGCGCCGCGAACGCGCGCAATGCCGTCAAGAGCCTGAGTTCTGCGGGAAAAGGGCGGGGGGCAGCGATCATACTTAACTCCGAACGCCTGAACGCTAACAGGCAATCGGTAAAAAAGGGTTTGAGCCGAACAACTAAGGCCGGGGTGCCGTTACCCGCCGCAGGGTCAGATTGATCCGCCCGCCCTCGGCGATCAGCATCGAAGTGCCCGGCAGCACCCGGTCGATGCCGTGATAGGCCAGCCGCGCCGGAGGCCCCAGCACTGTCACATCGCCCGAGCGCAACGTGAACCGCGAACGCGCATCCTTGCGGGCGAGCCCACCAAGGCAGAACACCGCGTCGTCCCCCAGCGAGACCGACACGACGGGCGCGGAGAAATCCTCCTCGTCGGCGTCCCGGTGCTGGCCCATCTTGGCCTTGCCGCGATAAATGTTGACGAGACAGGCCTCTGGCCCGGCAGGATAACCGGCAAGATCGCGCCACAGACCCAGCAGCTCGGGCGGCATCGCCGGCCAGGCCCGGCCCGTCGTGGGATGAGAGGATTGGTAGCGATAGCCGCGTTGCTGGTCGGTGACCCAGCCGAGAGGACCGAAATTGGTCATGGTCACCGACATCGGCTTGCCGGTGCGAGGCATGACCGGAACAAAGGCCGGCGCCTCGAGCAGGGCATTGCGAATGGCCGCCAGCAACGCCGCCTGCTCAATTGGCGACAGATACTGAGGAAAATACTGGAATCCGTCGGGAAATTGCATTGCCGATCCGGGCTGGCTTGGCGCATGGTTGCGGGAAGGCCCCGGCGGGCGATAAAAGTCTGGCCGTGGCGCAGTACCAGTTGAACCAATTTCGACGCCTCCTATATAACCGCCGATACCCGATTCCAATGAACAATGATCGGGGGCCGCCATTCGGGCGCCAATTGAGGGCACTGGGATGGATCGGACGCCGCAAGGGTCCGGGCGGTCTGCCGCAAACGAAAAGGACTTGAGACTATGTCGAAAGTGATTGGCATCGACCTCGGCACGACGAATTCGTGTGTCGCGGTGATGGAAGGCTCGACCCCCAAGGTCATCGAAAACTCAGAGGGTGTGCGCACGACCCCCTCGATCGTCGCCTTCACCGAGGACGATGAGCGACTGGTCGGCTTGCCAGCCAAGCGCCAGGCGGTCACCAATCCGCTCAACACGTTCTTTGCCATCAAGCGCCTGATCGGCCGCCGGTTTGAAGACCCGATGGTGGCCAAGGACAAGGGCCTGGTCCCTTACGAGATCGTGCGCGCCGACAACGGCGATGCCTGGGTGCAGAGCCACGGCAAGAAATACTCGCCATCGCAGATTTCGGCCTTCACCCTGCAGAAGATGAAGGAGACGGCGGAATCCTATCTCGGCCACAACGTCACCCAGGCCGTGATCACCGTTCCGGCTTATTTCAACGACGCCCAGCGGCAGGCGACCAAGGACGCCGGCAAGATCGCCGGCCTCGAGGTGCTGCGCATCATCAACGAGCCGACGGCGGCGGCACTCGCCTATGGCCTCGACAAGAAGGAAGGCAAGACCATTGCCGTCTACGACCTTGGCGGCGGCACCTTCGATATTTCAGTGCTGGAGATCGGCGACGGCGTATTCGAGGTGAAGTCGACCAACGGCGACACCTTCCTCGGAGGCGAAGACTTCGACATGCGTCTGGTCGAGTATCTGGTCGCCGAGTTCAAGAAAGAGAACGGCATCGACCTCAAGAACGACAAGCTCGCGCTCCAGCGCCTGAAAGAGGCGTCCGAGAAGGCCAAGATCGAGCTGTCGAGCGCCCAGCAGACCGAGATCAACCTGCCGTTCATCACGGCGGACAAGTCCGGCCCCAAGCATCTGACCATGAAGCTCACCCGCTCCAAGCTGGAAAGCCTGGTCGACGACCTCATCCAGAAGACCATCGAGCCCTGCAAGGCCGCCATCAAGGATGCCGGACTTCAGGCCGCCGAGATCGACGAGGTCGTGCTCGTCGGCGGCATGACGCGGATGCCCAAGGTGCAGGAAGTCGTCAAGCAGCTGTTCGGCCGCGAGCCGCACAAGGGCGTGAACCCGGACGAGGTCGTCGCCATCGGCGCCGCCATCCAGGCCGGCGTGCTGCAGGGCGACGTCAAGGACGTGCTGCTGCTCGACGTCACCCCGCTGTCGCTCGGCATCGAAACGCTCGGCGGGGTGTTCACCCGGCTGATCGACCGCAACACGACCATCCCGACCAAGAAGAGCCAGGTGTTCTCGACCGCCGAGGATGGCCAGAGCGCGGTGACGATCCGCGTCTTTCAGGGCGAGCGCGAAATGGCGGCCGACAACAAGATGCTTGGCCAGTTCGACCTGGTTGGCATCCCACCGGCCCCGCGTGGCGTGCCGCAAGTCGAGGTCACCTTCGACATCGACGCCAACGGCATCGTCAACGTCACGGCGCAGGACAAAGCGACGTCCAAACAGCAGCAGATCCGCATCCAGGCCTCGGGCGGCCTGACCGACAGCGACATCCGCAAGATGATGGAGGATGCCGAGAAGCACAAGGCGGACGACAAGGCACGGCGCGAGCTGGTGGACGCCAAGAACCAGGGCGAATCCGTTCTGCACGCGACCGAAAAGGCGCTTAAGGAGCATGGCGGCAAGATTGCGGCCGCGGATCGCAGCGTGATCGAGACCGGCATCGGCGACCTTAGAGCGGCCATGGAGAGCGAGAACTCCGAGAAAATCAAGACCGCGACCAACCAGTTGCAGCAGGCGTCCCTCAAGCTGGGCGAGGCCATGTACAAGGACATGGGTGGCGCGGCCGCATCCGGCGGATCCGGTGACGGCAGCGACGAGAAAGTGGTTGATGCCGATTTCGAGGAGGTCAAGGACCCCGCCAAGAAGAAGTCGGCCTAGCTTGGGCTGGTAGCGTGGGGCGAGACTTGTCTCGCCCCACGTGTTTGGCAGGGTACCCAATGATCCGACAGCCCACTATCAAGGACACGCGCTGACATGGCCAAGCGCGACTATTATGACATCCTCGGCGTCAAGCGCGGCGCCACCGAACAGGAACTCAAGAACGCATTCCGCAACCTCGCCAAGCAGCATCACCCCGATCGCAATCCTGGCGACAAGGAAGCCGAGCACAAGTTCAAGGAGCTGAACGAGGCCTACCAGGCCTTGTCCGACCCGCAGAAGCGCGCGGCCTACGATCAGTTCGGCCACGCCGCATTCGAGGGTGGCATGGGCGGGCCTGGGGCGCAGGGTTTCAGCGGCGATTTCTCGGCCTCGATGGCCGATATTTTCGACAGCATGTTCGGCGACATGGGGCTGGGCGGCCGGCGCGGCGGCGGCCCCTCTACGGGCACGGCGGGCCGCGCGCGCAACTCGCGCGAACGCGGCGACGATCTGCGTTACAACATGGACGTCACGCTCGCCGAAGCCTTCACCGGCAAGACCGCCGAGATTCGCGTTCCCACCAGTGTCACTTGCGAGACCTGTTCGGGCTCCGGCGCCAAGTCCGGCACGCGGCCCTCAACCTGCAAGACCTGCGGCGGCGCTGGCAAGGTCCGATCTAGCCACGGCGGGTTCTTCACCATCGAGCGCTCCTGCCCGGCCTGCCACGGCCGTGGCGAGGTGATCGACAATCCCTGCCCCACCTGTTCGGGCGCCGGCCGGGTCACCAAGGAGCGCAAACTCTCGGTCAACATTCCGGCCGGGGTCGAGGACGGCACTCGCATTCGCCTCGCCGGCGAGGGCGAGGCGGGGGTGCGCGGCGGACCCTCCGGCGATCTCTACATTTTCCTCTCGGTCAAGCCGCACGACTTCTTCCAGCGCGACGGTGCCGACATTTTCTGCCGCGTGCCGATCTCGATGGTGACCGCCTCGCTTGGCGGTTCGGTCGAGGTCCCGACGCTTGAGGCCGGCCGGACCCGGGTGAAGATCCCCGAGGGGTCGGAGAGCGGCAAGCAGTTCCGCCTCAAGGGCAAGGGAATGCCGGTGCTGCGCAGCAAGAGCACGGGCGATATGTACATCCAGATCGAGGTTGAGACGCCCAAGAACCTCAACCGGCGGCAAAAGGAGCTGCTGGCCGAATTCGAAAAACTGTCCGACAAGGCCACCAGCCCCGAGAGCGCCGGGTTCTTTGCCAAGGTGGCGAGCTTCTTTGACGGCAAGGGCGGCAGCGGCGCCAGCGGCGGTGGCACGGCGGCGGAGTAAGCGGCCATGGCGGATTTTCTGCTCCTGATGCACACGGATGGCGGGCTGGAGCCGGATGACGCTTGGCCCGCATACCTTCAGCGGTTGAAAGCGTCGGGGCACTTGCGAGGCGGCAGCGAGATAGGTTCGGGCGAGTGCTTCCGCAGGGCCTGAGTGGTCCCGCAGATTTCCGCGCAGCTTGCAGGTTTCATCCGTATCGAGGCCACCGATCTGGCTGAGGCCAGGACGCTGTTGGCAGGAAACCCAACCTACGAGGCCGGCGGCACGGTCGAAATCCGCGAACTGCCGCGAGCGGATTGACGTGGCGGAGGCTGCTTGATATTCAGGCCGGTACGTGTTACATATCACGTATAACTGATCCATCGGGTGCTGACCGCCTGGGGCCTTGTGACGTCTTCACGAGGAATACCCCATGGCCATCCGCAGCTACGCAGACAAGGCAACGCGCGAGTTGCATGTCAGCGGCATCTGCCCCGCGAAGTGGCGGGCTTTTGCCGGAGTTGCGATCCGCAAGCTCGATATGATCAATGGCGCCACCACTCTTTCGTTTCTTTCCGCGCCGCGCGGCAACCGGTTGGAACAACTGAGGGGTGATCGGAAGGGTCAATACAGCATCCGGATCAACCAGCAGTGCCGAATCTGTTTCCGCTGGATTGACAAAGGGGCAGAAGCTGTCGAGATCGTGGACTATCATTGAGGCTTGGCATGGCTAGAATTCGTATCCAGACGCATCCAGGTGCGGTCCTTCGCGAGGAATTCATGCTGCCGATTGGGCTGAGTGCCCGGCAATTGGCGGCGGCAATCAGTGTGCCGGCAAATCGAATTAGCGATATCATGCGTGAACGCCGCGATATTACGGCGGATACGGCCATACGGCTTGCGCGTTATTTTGGCACTGATGCGCAGTCTTGGCTCAATCTCCAGCAGGCCCACGACCTGTCCAAGGCGGAAGCTGAGACCGACTATTCCAAAATTCCCATGCGGGCGGCCTAGCGGCTCGTCACCGCAATCGGCGGAGCCGCTCGCAGGGTCTGGTAGACCACGCAATAGCGCTCGGTCAGCTTCATCAGGCTCGCCCGCTGCTCGTCGGTGAGATCGCCATCGATTTCGAAGCTGAGACGGATCGCGCGGAACCCCACCGGCGCATCCTTGGCCACGCCCAGCGTGCCGCGAAAGTCCAGATCGCCCTCTGCGCGAATCCGAGCGTCCCGCACTTTCAGGTCGAGCGCGGTCGCGACCGCGTTCAGCGTCACGCCCGCGCAGGCCACCAGCGCTTGCAGCAGCATGTCGCCCGAACACGCGCTCATGCCGGTCCCGCCGGTCGCGGGATGCAGCCCGGCCTCGACCATCGCCTTGCCCGTATCGACCGAGCAGGTGACACCCTCGCCCAGCCGCCCTTCCGCGCGCAGCGTCAGGACGGCGGCGTTCGGCTCGGATTTGTAGCGCTCCTTGAACGGGGCCTGCATGGCCTTGAGCTGGTTGGCGTCCATGATTTTGGCTCCGCTTGACGTGGGCGGCCATTGTGCTCTTGTCGGGCAGCGAATCAATCCCAAAGGCATCAGCGCATGACCACCCGCGACCGCCTGATCGTCGCCCTCGACGTGCCGACCGCGGATTCCGCGCGCGCGCTGGTCGCCAGGCTCGGCGACAGCGTCAGCTTCTACAAGATCGGACTGGAATTGCTGTTCGGCGGTGGCCTGGGGCTGGCGTCGGAGCTGAAGGTGCAAGGCAAACACGTCTTCCTCGACATGAAGCTGCTCGACATCGGCAACACGGTGGAGAAGGCGGCGGCACAGATCGCGGGGCTGGGGCTCGATTTCCTCACCGTCCACGGCCACGACCGCAAGACAATGGACGCCGCCGTCAGGGGGCGCGGCGCGAGCAAGCTGAAGCTGCTGGCGGTGACGGTGCTGACCAATCTCGAGGCCGCCGACCTCGCCGAGCAGGGCATCGCTTTATCGCCGCGCGAGCTTGTCTTGCGGCGCGCCCGCATGGCCGCCGAGGCCGGATTCGACGGCGTGATCGCATCGGGCGCCGAGGCCGCCGCCGTCCGCGCCGTCAGCCCGCCCGGCTTCCTGATCGTGACCCCCGGCATCCGCCCGGCGGGCGCGGCGGCGGGCGATCAAGCGCGGGTGACGACGCCGGGGCAGGCGATCCGCGACGGCGCGAGCCATCTAGTGGTGGGGCGGCCGGTCACGGGCGCGGGTGATCCAGGGGCGGCGGCGGAGAGGACTTTGGCGGAGATGGCGAGGGCGGGGACATAGTGTTCATCTGGC
>Ga0075021_10001168_pt1 | contig 13382 bp, 9 predicted proteins | sample ColStrG_CSR_2012_FD_72749 | JGI IMG/M metagenome (GOLD analysis project Ga0075021, IMG submission 72749) | Freshwater sediment microbial communities in response to fracking from Pennsylvania, USA - Cold Stream Run_MetaG_CSR_2012 | ecosystem: Environmental > Aquatic > Freshwater > Creek >...
GCTCAGCGCGTGTGTGATGTAGCGCTCCAGCAATTCGGGATGTTGGCGCGCGAATTCGTCGGCACGGCCAAGCACCCGTCGCCGATCAAGTGTCACACCGGATTTCAGTGTGAGGTTGTTCCGCAGGACGGTGCGCATACTGATGGGATAGCTGTCGTCGTCCGGCACGCCGAAATAAAACACCGTGCCGCCGAAAGCGGCCGCCTGTATCGCGTGGCCAAGCGTGGCCACCTGATGGCCGACGGCCTCGATGACGATGTCGGGACGGTCAGCGGGCAGGTGCTTTACCCACCGGTCGCTGGTGGCCCGCACGATCGTGTCGACACCGAACGCCTCGCCAATCCCGGCACGGTCAACCGGGTCCACACCGGTGACATGTCGCGCCCCAAACGCTTTGGCAACATAGGAGAACAACAATCCGATCGAGCCCTGGCCGATGACCGCGACATGACGGCCGCGGAGATCGGGCAACTGTTCGACCGCGTACAACACGCACGCCAGCGGTTGAAGTCCCACTGCGCGTTCGGGACTGAGCGAGGGGTCATAGGGTGCGAGTCCGTCGCCGTGGGACACCACACGTTGCATGAGACCGTCGAATCCTGAGGCCCACCCGACGACCAAGTCGCCCTGTTTGTGCTCGGGATGCCGACTGGCGAGTACTTCGCCCGCGATCTCGTGGATCGGGAATCCGTCCATTCCAGCGACGCTGGCGCCGGTGTCACCGGGCAGACGGCCCTGGGTGCCGCGGAATCCGGGAATGTCGCTGCCGCAGATCCCGGCAGCCAAAAAGCGCAACAGCACCTGGCTTTCGCCGAGGCACTCAGCGGACTTGTCCGGCAGATCATTTCTCTCGAACGTGTACGGCGCGACGAGTCGGTACGACCACACGGTCAGACCTCGACCGGGATGTTGTTCCAGCCCCACTGGAAGCTCGACGGCGGCCTGGACGCGGCCTCGGCTTTGACGTGGTATGCGGGTACGCGTTTGAGCCACTCCTGCACCAGCACGGCGATCTCCAGACGTGCCAGGTGAAAGCCGAGGCAAAAGTGCTGGCCGCGGCCGAACGCCAGCGAGCGGTCAATGGGCCGATCCCAGATGAACTCGTCGGGGTCGGGATACTCGCGCTCATCGCGGTTGGCCGAAGCCAACAAAGTGATGATCCGCTGGCCCGGGTTGATCGTCGTGCCGTGGATTGCGTACGGCTTGCGCACGGTGCGGGCGAACCACTGCGCGGGTGCGCAATAACGAATCATCTCCCCGCGCGCAACCGGCACATTGGCGTCGAGATCGGCACGCACCGCGGCCAGCTGTTTTGGGCGGCGGGTCAGTTCCCACAACCCGTGCGCGACGATCTTCGGCACCGTCTCGGTCCCGCCGATGAACACGCCAAGCATCTGAACGGCGGCTTCGGTGTCGCTGAGCTCGGAGCCATCCGGCTGTCGGTAGCCGATCAGGCTGTCCACGATCGGCGATGTACCGTCGGCGGCTTCGGCCCGGCGGCGCCGCACGACAGGCACCAGATACTCCAGATAGCCCGGTCGGGCATTGGCCACTTCCACGCCGCTTCCCGGCTGGGCCAGGCTCCCGGCGTTGACGGTGGCCAGCACGTCGGGGGCAAGACCGACTGGTAGACCCAGCAATTCGCACACCACCGAGGCCGCGACGATGCCGCCGTACTCCTGGGTCAGATCGAACTTCCCGCGCGGGAGTAATTCGTCGAGGCGCTCGTTGGCCAGCTCGCGAATTCGCTCTTCCAATTTCCCGACCGCCCTGGGCCGGAACGGCGCCGACGTACAACGCCGCACATCGTCGTAGATCGGCGTGTCGAAGTTGGCGTGGAACGGCATGGGATGCAGCGGCGGGTCCGCGACCGGTCCGTCGTTGTGCACTGCCAACACCGTCGCGGCCGGCAACGTCCCCTCCGACGCCACAAACGTCCCGTCGTTGCTTTCCAGCACCTGCCAGATATCAGCGAAGCGCGATAGCGCGAAAGTGTCCCACTTGTCGATGTAGTAAACGGGGTAGTCGTCGCGCAGCACGCGGTAATAGGGCCGCGGATCGGTCATCACCACCGGGTCGAAGGGGTCGTAAGAGAACCTCGGCATAGCGCGGGGTCCTAAGCGTCGCGGATGCAGGCGGCGCCGGTCGCGCCGGCGGTCGAGGCGGTTGATATTGGCACCTAGGGAGCGTGACACTTTTGGCGTGTTTTGTAAAGCTCCGCCGTGGCGACTGAGAGCGAAGCGAACAACCTGACTGACCGTGCGGGTCAAGAAGGTGGACTACGATCGCGCAGTGGCACGCGCGGTTGAGAATGAAGTCATCGGTGCGCTTCGGCACGCCGGAGTCACCGATGTCGATGGATCGGCACGCCGCTGCGCCGAATACTCGACAGATGCATCGCTGTACCGTGTCCTGCCCGCGGTGGTGGTGTTCCCTCGACACGTCGACGAGATCGAGGCCATCGCCGAAGTGAGCCGGGCGCTGCACGTGCCCTTGACCCCGAGAGGTGCGGGTACGTCGATTGCCGGCAATGCGGTGGGCACCGGCATCGTGATGGATTTTTCCCGTCACCTGAACCGAATTCACGATATCGATGCCGCGTCGGCGACAGCCGTCGTGCAACCCGGTGTCATTCTGGATGACCTGCAGCGCGCCGCTGCGCCGAGCGGTCTTCGGTTCGGCCCCGATCCTTCCACGCACAGCCGGTGCACGGTTGGAGGAATGATCGGCAACAACGCATGCGGCTCTCGCGCCCTGGGCTACGGCCGCACCGCGGACAACGTTGTCGCGCTGGACATCTTGACCGGAACCGGTGAGCTGATCCGTGTAGACCCAACCGCGGATCCCGCCACCTCGCCGACGCTGTCGGCGTTGCGTGCGCTGGTCAGTCAGCGGCTTGCGTTGATCCGAACCGAGTTCGGCCGCTTCAATCGCCAGGTATCGGGCTACTCGCTCGAGCACCTCTTACCCGAATCCGGGTTCGACGTGGCAAAAGCATTTGTCGGCACGGAGGGAACTTGGGGACTGATCCGCGAAGCGACGTTGCGGCTCGTGCGTGCGCCGACGGCGACCGCCTTAGTGGTGCTCGGCTATCCGGATATGGTAACCGCCGCCGACGCGGTGCTCGCGATATTGTCGCACCGTCCGGTTGCCCTGGAAGGGCTCGATGCCCGCATCGTCGATGTTGTGCGGCAGCGCAAGGGCGCGGCCGCGGTGCCCGCGTTGCCTGACGGGCAAGGGTGGTTGTTCGTAGAGATCGGCGGCGACGAGCCCGCCGAAGTTCTCTCCCGCGCAAAGGATGTCATCGCCGCTGCGGATGCCGTCGATGGTTGGATCGTGACTGAAGCGAAGGCAGCTTCGGCGTTATGGGGGATCAGGGAAGACGGCGCCGGGCTGGCCGCCCGTGCCACGGATCCCCCCGGCCAATCCGGCTGGGAAGATGCGGCGGTCCCCCCTGCAAATCTGGCCGGATACCTGCGCGACTTCGAGGCACTCATGGCCGACAGCGGGTTAACCGGCGTGCCCTACGGGCATTTCGGAGACGGGTGCGTGCATATCCGCATCGACTTTCCGCTGCATCGCCCCGAGGGCCGCCGCATTTACCGCGAATTTCTCACCGAGGCGGCCCGTCTCGTCGCCCGCTACGGCGGATCGATGTCTGGCGAGCATGGCGACGGGCGAGCACGCGGTGAGTTACTGCCGCTGATGTATTCGATCGCAGCAATCGATACCTTCGCTGCGGTCAAACATCTCTTCGATCCCAGTGATCTACTCAATCCCGGCGTCATCGTCCGGCCACGTCCTGCGGACGCCGACATACGGTTGGTCACGGCCCAACCGATCCGCGCCGACCTCGGTTTCGGATATCAGCATGACAACGGCGATTTCAGCGCCGCGGTCCAGCGCTGCACCGGCGTCGGGAAGTGTCGAAATCGCACCGGCGCCGGAGTGATGTGCCCGTCCTTTCGGGCCACCAACGACGAGAAGGACTCCACCCGGGGTCGTTCGCGCGTCTTGCAGGAACTCGCCAACGGATCCCTTTCGTCCGGCTGGCGATCCCCAGAGTTGTTTGAGTCGCTCGACCTGTGCCTGTCCTGTAAGGCGTGCTCGTCGGAGTGCCCCACCGGAGTCGACATGGCCACGTATAAATCCGAAGTCCTCTATCAGAAATACCGACATCGGTTACGACCGGCCGCTCACTACGCGCTGGGCTGGCTACCTCGATGGGCGCGCCTGGCGTCGCTTGCGCCGCGCCAGGCGAACTGGCTGGCCGCAGGGCGATTCGCAGGCCCCGGCAAATGGCTGGCTGGTGTTGATGCTCGAAGGGACCTGCCGCCACTGGCTTCCCAGTCGTTTCGCCGGTGGTTCGCCCGGCATCCCGGTGCCGCCGGGGAGCCGGTAATGCTGTGGGTAGACACATTTACCGACTACTTCACCCCGCAGGTAGGCGTCGCCGCCGTGACGGTGCTCGAGGCGGCCGGATACTCGGTCCGAATCCCGCGGGAGCGGCTGTGTTGTGGACTGACCTGGATCAGCACCGGACAGCTCGATACCGCCCGAAAGATGCTGCGCCGCAGCATCGCGGGGCTGTCAGATGCGGCGGAGGCCCGCATACCGATCGTCGGCCTCGAGCCGTCCTGTACGGCGGTCTTCCGCAGCGACGCCGCCGAATTGCTTGGCAGCACCGACAGCGTGGTCAAGGTGTCACAGTCGGTAAAGACCTTGGCGGAACTTCTCAACGGTACCGATGACTGGCAGCCACCCGATCTGGCCGGCACCTCCGCTGTCGTGCAACCACACTGCCATCAGCATGCCGTCCTCGGATTTGACGCAGACCTTGAAATACTGAAACGCCTTGGCATCTCGACGCGAGTGATCGGCGGTTGTTGCGGCCTGGCCGGCAACTTCGGCGCCGAACGGGGCCACTACGACATCAGCGTCGCCATCGCCGAGAACGAGCTGCTGCCCGCGGTGCGGCAAGCTCCCGAGGCGATCGTGCTGACCGACGGTTTCTCGTGCCGGACCCAAGTTCGGCAGCTGGCCGCCCGCGACGGGCTACACCTGGCCGAACTCCTTGCCCCAGCCCCGGCCGCCGCTATTCGTCGACGAAGATATCCATGATGGGGTGCTCCCCACCGCCATACCGGGACAGGTCATCGACACCGGCGGCGGCCAGCACATCGACATCGATGTAACACTGGCCATTGGCGTCCTTGGCCGGACCGCAGAAGATTTCGACCGCGGAGTCGGCCATGATCTCCGGGCTCCGCGATGCCGCTAGCATCGCTTCCGCGTCTGCGGAAATGGCGACAGCCGCCGTCGCAATATAGGTCTGCGGCCACAGGCAGCTGAAACCAATGCCGGCGCTGACGTACTCGACCGCCCAGCCCAGTGACAGCAGAGTCATCCCATACTTGGACAACGTGTAGGACGGATGGGCGCCCAACCAGCGCGGGTTCATGTTCAGCGGCGGCGAGATGGTCAGCACGTGGGCGTTGGGCGATTCGCGCAGATGCGGTAAGCACGCCTTGGTCAGCAGGAACGTGCCCCGAATGTTGATCTGCTGCATCAGATCGAACTTTTTGGCGGACAACTGCTCGGTGGGGTCGGTCGAAATCGCGCTGGCGTTGTTCAGGCAAAGGTCGACACTCCCGAACCGCTCGACCGCGGCATCGACCGCGCGCTGGACGTCTTCTTCGCTGCGAACATCACCGACCACGGCCAGGGCTTTGCCCCCGGCGGCTTCGACCTCTGCTGCCGCCGTGTGGACGGTCCCAGGCAGTCGGGGGTGGGGCTGATCGGTCTTGGCCAGCAGGACGACGTTGGCGCCCAGCCTCGCCGCGCCGAGCGCGATAGCGAGGCCGATCCCGCGGCTCCCGCCGGAAACCACCAACGTGCGATCGGTAAGCGATCCTTGGTCGTTGGGCATAGCCCTCCCTCGTAGAAATTATCGGGTGCCAGCGTGACACTTTCGCTAAAATATGTAAAGCCAGGGTGGCCAGATCACGTCGCCAGTGCCCGGACTTGCTGAATGCGCTCCTGGCGGGGCATGACGGGGCCGTCGTCGAGAGGTTCGTCGATGCCGAGTTCGCCGAGGCCGACTTTGGTCAGCATCGAGGTGCCGTACGCGGCGAGCACCAGCTTCTGATCGTCGCTATGACCGCCGTCGATGAGCATGGCTCCGATGAAGCAGATGACGGCCATCTTGTAGGCGTTGAGTGCGCGGTACCACGGACGGTTCGCGACCTCGATCCCACTGACCGCCTGGTAATGCGCGAGCAGTTCGTCGACAGACAACGCCGCAGGGTGGCTGGTGATGCCGACGGACTGCATCCAGAGCAGTTCGAGCCAACCGATGTCGGTCAGCGGGTCGCCGACAGTCGTCATCTCCCAGTCGAAGACGGCGCTGACCTCGCCACTGTTAAATGCAAAATTCCCCGGCTTGGCATCGCCATGCACCAAAGTGATCCTGGGACAAGGCTTGGGCTTGCTCTGGTGCAGCGCCGCAAGGAGGCGTTCCAGGGCGGGCAGCGAATCGCGTTTTACCCGATCCATTTCCGCGGCCCAGTGGTTGAGTTCGCGGTCGAGGTGGCCGCTTCCGTCGTCGAGCGCATCGAGCCCCGTCTGCTTGAGGTCGACCGAGTGAATCGCCGCGAGTTGTTCGACCAGGCTCTGACACATCCGCACAGCGGTGTCGTCTGCCACATCTGGTGATTCCATCTCGTAGACATCGCCGCCGACGCGTTCCATGACAAAGAACGGCCGTCCAAGCACATCGCCAGCGTCCTCGAGCCATAGTGCCCGGGGGACGCGGACCGCGGTGGGCTCCAGTGCGCGCAGAATCGTGAACTGGCGTGCCAGGTCGTAGGGTTCCAGCAACGCGGGCGGTTTGGGCCGCAGACGCAGCACTACGTCTTGGCGCGAGTCCCGCGTCGTGATGGTCAGGACCATCATCTCGGCGGAATGCCCGAAGTTCACCCGGTCGAGGCCTTCGATGCCGACATCTTCGGCGTCGGGCAGTTGCGTGCGCAGCCAGCCGGTCAAGCGCTCAGCTATGTTGGTGTCCAACGTCATTGACGAACTCCTTCGACGAAACCAGCCTAACCGTCTGCGCGTCGGCGATCGGCCGGTGTTTTGTCCTGCTTGAAGGCGGACATATCCATCGCCGTCCAGTTCGGGTAGCGCGAGTAACGCTGGCCACCCATCAGTATTTCGAAGATGCCCCAACCGGTGTCGCCGTCGAGCTGGAAACGCATCAGCTGGTCCATTGCCATCGACTTGCCTTCGGTCTCGCTGAGCTGCCCGGGATCGTTGCTGTCCCAAAGGAAATGGATGAAGTAGGCCCCGTTGCCCAGATCCTGGTAGTTGCGGTGCGACATCGGCATCCCGTAGTAGGCGTTAACGTCCTGGTGTGGCGTATCGGCGTTGACGCGGTAGGTTGTCCCGTCCTCGTCGGTGAAGACCAGCACGGCGCGTGCGGGCCGTTTGCGGTCACCGTCGAATTCCACCTCGTGCTCGATCTTGACGAACCGCTTCGACAGCGTGCCATCCGTGTGCGTTATGCCACCGTCGACATAATTTACTGTGCCGTCCGCCGATTCGATGACCCAGGCCTCGATGGCGCGGTCCTCGAAGCCGGCGTCCAGCCACAGCCAGAAGTCGATCTTGTCGGCCACGCGCACGCCGAAGGTTCGATCCCGGCCGCCGTGAAACCCATCGGCGCTGACCCGCTGGCCGTCGATCTCCACCCAGCCGGTCCACCGACCCGGTTCCTTCATGTGGTACATGTCAGCCAGCTGCCGGCCGCTTTTGTCGCGGACCTTCATCGGCAATAACTCCCACATCGGTGCGGTGGGTTCGTAGTACAGCTCCCACGCGATGCCGGAATCGTTGGGTTCAACGTCGAGTCGCCACTTCTTCAGCGGCTCGACACAGGTCCAGCGCAGCGGCCCGGCGCCCACCTCGCCGCGGTCGTCGCCGGTGACCGGCCGCCCGGCCAGCAGATCCCAGTGCCGACCGTCGGCCAGGCTGACCTTGACGTAACCCATACCGGTGCGAGTGTTCGGGTTGTTGCCGTAGCCGCTGGCCAAAAGCATCGTGCCGTCCGGCGACGCGGCGAAGAAGTAGCAGCGGTCCGACCACGTGGGATCGGGATCGTTGACCTGATCGAACGTCGTCGGAAGCTGGTGAGTGAACGACTCATCAGCCGCGGAGTAACCCATGATTGCCCTTTCCGTTCAGTGCTTAACTGGCCCGGGAGACTCGGCTCCGTACCAGATATCGGGTGGCACAACGTATCCCGTAGCATCGACGGCATGCAGCCGAGCAGGCGGTGGGGCAATGACCGCGCGATCCTCGATGACGAGGAGGCCCGTAGGCGGCTCCTGCACGCCGCGGGCCGGTGCATCGTCCGTCGGGGCAATGCCCAGATCCGGATGGCCGAAGTCGCGGACGAGGCCGGGGTGTCGCGCTCGACCGTTTACCGCTACTTCCCGGGCCGCGACGAGGTCCTGCTGGCGCTATTGCTGATGCGTGCCGACGCGGCTGTCGGTGATCTAGTGCGCTCGCTGCCCAATCCCGAAGACCCCGTCTCTTCGTTGCCCGAGATGGTGCTGGTCCCGGTGGGGTCGGTGGAGGGTGACCCACTGAACGAATCGCTATTCGCTGCCGAGAGCACCGCGCTGGCCGCCGCTCTTGAAATGGGTTCGCAGCCCATCGTGGATCTGCTGTTGCGGCACTACGAGCCCCTGTTGCGGCGGTGGAAACTTGCCGGCCGCCTCTACCAGGACCTCGACCTGCGCTCGATCGTGCAGTGGCTGCACACAACCGCGCTGTTCCTGCTCGCGCCATCCTGGCGGAGCCGGACCGCAACCGATAAACGCGCGTTCGTCGAACAGTTTCTGGTGCGCGCACTCGTGCCACCAATCAGACAATAGCTGAGTATTGTCTGATGTCCAGACGTTGCGCTAGCTTTGTCGTGACCGCGCACGCCGCGCACCGTAGGTGCCTACCTTGTCCGTTGAATCCCGGGAAGAGCCGATCATCCGATGAAAAGCGCCGTAGGGCAGGCTCGCAACGTCGTCGGCCTGGCCGCTCATCTGGGCCGGGGCATCGGACGGGTGACCACCGACGTGGTGCTTGGAGGCCGAGCGGGACTGCCACGCGCGGTCGAGGCTATCGACGCCGAGCTGCTGTCGAAAATCATGGGCGGCACTGTGCGTTCGGTCAGTGTCCTGGGCAGCGATGCGGGGACTTCGTCGCGGGCACGGCTGGCACTGACCGGCGACGGTGTGCCCGACACGGTGTTCGTCAAGATCGCTGCCCAGACGGCCGCCACCCGATTGATGGGTGAACTCGGCCGGCTCGGCGACACCGAGGTGCGCTTCTACAGCCAACTCGCCCCGGAGCTCAGCGGGGTGCCGAAAGCCTATGGGACAGCATTCGATTCCTGGACAGGCCGGTACCTGCTGGTCTTGGAAGACCTGCCGGCCGACTCTTGCGAATTTCCCGACACCCTGCATCCGCTGTCTGTCGACCAGGCCCGTCTTATCGTCGAATTGCTCGCCGTCCTGCACGCCACCTTCTGGAACCGCCTTCCGCAGGACGCGCGAGGTCCGTTGGGATGGCTCTACACCCCGTCGGGTGATGTCACATCACTGTTGACCGGGTCGCTGATGAACACCTCCATCAAGCGGCTTTCCGAACGCACCACCATCCCGGTGGAGAACGGTCGCTTCATCGCCGACAACTACCGTGCGGTGGCCACGGTGATCGACACTCCCCCACATACCGTCATGCACGGCGACGCCCACCCCGGCAACGTCTACTTCCGCGACCGCAAAGCGGGACTTCTGGACTGGCAGGCGGTGCGGCGTGGGCACCCCAGCCGGGAATTGGCCTATACCCTCATCACCAGTTTGACGTCGGAGGACCGCCGCATCGCTGAACGTGACCTGCTTGACGACTATCGACGGGCGCTGGCGGCTGCCGGCGGACCCGACCTGGACCGCGACGATCTGTGGCTGCGTTTCCGGCAAGGCGCGCTGTACGCCTACACCGCCACACTGATCACGGCGGGGATGGGGGGAATGCAGGTCGGCGACATCGCCATGGAGGGCCTCGCACGCAGCGTCACCGCGCTCGACGACCTGGAAACCGTCGCAGCGCTGAAAAATTCAATCTAGCTGCGCGCATCCGACTCGACCCCTGCTCACCCGACTACGTGTGCACCGTGCGAGGGTAAGGCCCGAACCGCCCCCCGGCTGGCGTAGACATCACTGCGTGCCACCCATCCGTCTACCGCGGCGCTGTCGGCAGAGTTCGAATCAACCACGCTCTCCAGCAGCTGCCTGTTCAGGTAATACGGGGCCTGACGATAAAGGCTCTCAACGCTCGACCAGCTTCGCGATGAGGTCTTTGCCGTTGCCAGCGTATGCCAACCCTTCAAGGGCCGGATTCCGGCTTCAAATCCACGTCTACGATAACCTTTATCCGTGCCTCGAAAACCTGTGGTGGATTCTAATCGTGGAGCGACTACTGACGCCGATTCCAAGTCCGCCCGCACACGTGCCCGCATCCTCGATGCCGCGGCGCACGTCCTGAGCTCGAAAGGGTTTGCCGGGACGAGGCTCTCGGATGTAGCCGAACATGCCGAGATTCAGGCCCCGGCGATCTATTACTATTTCGGGTCCCGCGAAGAACTCATCGAAGAGGTGATGTACTGCGGTGTCGCCGAACTACGTAAACATGTACAAGAGGCCCTCAACGATCTTCCGCCGGAGACCTCGCCTGTGGATCGGATCATGACCGCCGTCGAGGCCCACTTGCGGCATGAGCTCGAGATCTCCGACTACGCCACCGCCTCGATCCGCAACTCCGGGCAGATCCCACAGCATCTGCGCACCCGACAGCTCAAAGAGGAAACAAGCTACGGACGCATGTGGCGCCGACTGTTCGACAACGCCCTGGCAGAGGGGCAGATTCGAGCCGACCTTGACCCGCGTTACGCGCAGCTCCTGGTCCTCGGGGCGCTGAACTGGGCGGCCGAATGGCGCGACCCACGCCGCGACTCCGTCGACGGCATCGTTGTCAACGCCCAATCCTTGGTCCGCCACGGACTGTGCCCGCACGAGCAATCCCGGGCCCGTGGCACGAGGAAGGCGCGCACAGAAGCTGGTAGACGTTGAGAGAGTCCCCACCTGGGCGCGGGTAGCTTAATTTTTTGATTCAATGTTAAATTATTCGGGTGACTGAAGCTTATATTGTTGATGCGGTTCGCACAGCGGTCGGCAAACGCGGTGGGGGGTTTGCGCACGAGCACCCGGCAGATATGGCCGCCAACGTCATTCGCACCGTTGTCGGTCGACACGACGTGGATCCCGAAGCAGTCGACGACGTAATCCTCGGCTGCTTGGACAACATCGGTTCCCAAGCCGGAGATATCGCGCGCACGGCAGCACTTGCAGCTGGCCTGCCTGAGTCGGTGCCAGGTGTGACGGTGGATCGTCAATGCGGATCCGCACAACAGGCGGTGCATTTCGCCGCGCAGGCCGTGATGAGCGGCACTGCTGACCTGATCGTCGCGGGCGGCGTGCAGAAAATGAGTCAGTACCCGATCTTGAGCGCCTTCGCCGCAGGTGAACCGTTTGGCGCGGGCGATCCATGGACTGGGTGTCGCGGATGGGAGGCCCGCTACGGCACCCAGGAGATCTCGCAATTCCGCGGCTCGGAGATGATCGCCAGCCAGTGGAAGCTCACCCGGGAGGACAACGAAAAATTCGCGTTGACCAGCCACCAGCGCGCCGTGGCCGCCACCGCCGAAGGTCGATTCACCCGCGAGATCATCCCGTATGCGGGCGTCACCGTGGACGAGGGGCCGCGCCCGGACACCTCGTTGGACAAGATGGCCACATTGCCGACCCTGGTTGAGGGTGGAGTATTGACAGCGGCGGTGGCCAGCCAAATCTCCGACGGGGCCGCAGCACTGCTGATCGCATCGCAGGACGCGGTGGACCGGTTCCGATTGACACCCCGGGCGCGGATCCATCACATGTCGGCGCTCGGCGCTGATCCAGTAATGATGCTGACTGCCCCGATCCCGGCCACCCGGCACGCACTCAAACGAACTGGGTTGTCGATCGACGACATCGACGTGGTCGAAATCAATGAGGCATTTGCTCCCGTGGTACTTGCCTGGCTGGCCGAGCTTGACGCCGACCCTGAGCGCGTGAACGTCAACGGCGGGGCAATCGCTCTGGGGCACCCGATCGGCTGCACTGGCGCACGCTTGATGACCTCACTGCTGCACGAACTGGAACGTACCGGCGGCCGCTACGGTCTGCAGACCATGTGCGAGGGCGGCGGGCAGGCCAACGTCACGATCATCGAGAGGCTCTGACCGGTGCGCCGCACGCTGTACGGCCCCGACCACGAGGCATACCGTGAGACTGTTCACGAGTTCCTCGCTCGAGAAGTGGTCCCTTACCAACATGATTGGGACCGGAACCACCGAATCGACCGTGAAGTTTTCGCCAGCGCCGCCAAGGCTGGTATTTATGCGTTGGAGGTCGACGAGCGCTACGGCGGTGCCGGTGAACACGACTACCGCTACCGGATGGTGGTCTGCGAGGAAGTCGCCAAGATCAACGCGCTATCGTTCGGCCTCACCATTAGCCTGCAAGACGACCTGGTGCTGCACTACCTCCTCGACCTGACCACAGAGGACCAGAAGCAACGATGGCTGCCGGGCTTCGCCTCCGGCGAATTCGTCGGTGCCCTCGCGATGACCGAACCCGGCACGGGCAGCGATCTCAGAGGGATTCGCACTACGGCTCGCCGTGATGGCGATAGCTGGACCCTCAACGGCCAGAAAACATTTATTTCCAGTGGCATCATGGCCGATCTCGTCGTGGTCGCTGCACGCACCGACCAGGAGGGCGGCTCACGCGGGTTCAGTTTGTTCGTCGTGGAACGCGACACGCCGGGGTTTCGGCGCGGACGTCAGCTCGACAAAATCGGGCTGCCCGCCCAAGACACCGCCGAATTGTTCTTCGATGACGCGGTGGTTCCCGGTGACAATCTCTTGGGAGAAGAAGGCCGCGGGCTGCAGCATCTGATGAGCCATCTGCCCCGCGAGCGGCTGGGCGTCACCGCCCAAGCCATCGCAACCACGCGCGCAATCTTCGACCAGACCGTCGAATACTGCCAACAGCGCAATGCATTCGGTAAGCCGCTCACCGCGAAGCAACACATCCGTTTCGAACTCGCCGAGATGGCCACCGAGATCGACATCGCCGAGGCATACGTCGACAAATCGGTGCATGCGTTCAATGCCGGCGAGCTCTCCCCCATCGACGCCGCCAAGGGCAAGTGGTACGTCAGCG
>Ga0075021_10001169_pt1 | contig 13380 bp, 13 predicted proteins | sample ColStrG_CSR_2012_FD_72749 | JGI IMG/M metagenome (GOLD analysis project Ga0075021, IMG submission 72749) | Freshwater sediment microbial communities in response to fracking from Pennsylvania, USA - Cold Stream Run_MetaG_CSR_2012 | ecosystem: Environmental > Aquatic > Freshwater > Creek >...
CGTTCCAGGTAGGCGTCGAGGATGCCCGCCGTCCCGCAGTCGGCGTAGCCCACGAAGATCCGGACGTCCTTGCCGTAGCGCTCGCGGACCTTGTCGATCTTGGCTGCGACCGCGTCCGTGATCCTCTCGGGTCGCATGTGCAGACGGGCATCGACGCCCTCGACGCGGACACCGGGGATCCCCCTGGTCAGGGCGAGCATCTCGCGAGCGATCGCTCCGCAGCCGACGATGACGAGTCGGGTCGGGATCGCCTCAGGCGGCACTGGCGCGGCGCTCGTCGATGAGCCGGCGCGCGGTCTCGGCGGCCACGCCGGCATCGCGGCAGTAGGCGTCCGCGCCCACGGCCGCCCCGAACTCCTCGTTCAGCGGCGCGCCGCCGACGAGGACGATGTAGTCGTCGCGGATGCCGCGGTCCTTGAGGGTCTGGACGACCACCTTCATGTACGGCATGGTCGTGGTCAGCAACGCCGACATGCCGAGGATGTCCGGCTTGTGGAGCTCGAGCGCGGCGATGAACTTCTCGGCGTCGGTATTGATGCCGAGATCGAACACCTCGAAGCCGGCGCCTTCGAGCATCATCCCGACAAGGTTCTTGCCGATGTCGTGGATATCGCCCTTGACCGTGCCGATGACGACCTTGCCGACCGGCTCGGCGCCTGTCTCGGCGAGGAGAGGGCGGAGGATGGCCATGCCGGCCTTCATCGCATTGGCGGCGAGGAGGACTTCGGGGACGAACAGGATGCCGTCGCGGAAGTCGATGCCCACGATCTTCATGCCGGCGACGAGTGCGTCGTCGAGGACGCGCGTCGCGGTCCAGCCGCGGCCGAGCAGGATGTTGGTGCCCTCGACGATCTCGGCGGCCATGCCGTCGTAGAGGTCGTTGTGCATCTGCTCCGTGAGTTCATCGTCGGACAGCGCGGCGAGGTCGATCTCCGCGTACTCGTCCTGCGTCATCCGCCGCTCTCCTGGTAGGGGTTCCACATCGTGGAACTGTGCCGTATGATGGAACTCCCTCGACCGCGAATCTATCCGACAAAGGTCCCGATGTCCAGAGTCCAGTCCATCGAGCGAGCCTTCGCCGTCCTCGGCGCGCTCGCGGATGGCCCGATCGGCGTGACCGAGGTGGCCGACCGGGTCGATCTGCCCAAGTCGACGGCCGCGCGCCTGCTCGCGTCACTCGCCCGGGAAGGCGTCGTCGAGCAGGTCCCCGGCGACACCCGCTATCGGCTCGGACCGCGCCTGGTGACGCTGGCGGCGCGGATCCGGCCGGTCCGGACGCTGGCCGGATTCGCTCGGCCGTCGCTCGAGGAGCTGGCCGGTTCGGCCGGCGAGGCGGCCGGCCTGTCCGTGCGCGATGGCGAGATGACCCACTACGTCGACCAGGTCGGGAGCCCGAACCCGGTCTCGGTCCGGGACTGGACCGGCTCGCGCATCCCGTTGCACGCCGTGTCGTCCGGGCAGGTCCTGCTCGCCTATGCCCCGACGACCTTCGTCCAACGCTATCTCGGCCGGCCGATGGAACCGTTCACCGCGCGGACGCTGGTGACCGGGGATGCGCTGCTCGAGCGGATGCGCGCGATCAGACGCGACGGCTATACCTGGGCGCTCGAGGAGTTCGACGAGGGCATCTCGTCCGTCGCGGCGCCCGTCGCCGACGCATCCGGAGAGGTCGTGGCGGCGCTCCATCTCCACGGACCGTCGTACCGCTTCCCGGCGGCGGGCGACGAGCGACCGCTCGCGGAGATGGTCGTCGCCTCAGCGGCACGGATCTCTGAGAGCCTGCGCCAGGCCGGCTGACACCGCGCGTCACCAGACCGACCGTTCGCGACTGGTGTCTGCGCCCGCGGCCAGATGAAGCGACGTGCTGGACAGGTGGGCCCCGGCCGGCCCGGGCCTGGCAGGACGTGCATGGGCGGACCGCTACGGCCGAACCGACGGCGATCGGGGCCCCGGTCCGGCGCCAGTCGCATCCGCCTCACGCTCGATTCGGCACGAGCGGGGCGTCAGATGCCGTGTCGACCGGCCCTTGCGGTCTCCCGGCTCACGTTCTGCCAGTACGTTCCGTGCCGTCGAGCGAGCCCGGACCGCGGCGGTACGCGCGTTCAGCGACCACATGCTGACCGGCGCGGGGCACTCATGTCTTCGTGCCTGGCCCGGGGGCCGCACGCGCCGGCCGCTTACCCTCGTCGTGGCTCCGCCGATCCAAACCGATGGAGTCGGGCCGGAGTCAGCGAGGCACACAGAACAACGAGCGCGCCCGCCATCACGATCAGGATCCCAAGGCTCAGACCGAAATCGCCGGTCACGTCGCGGGCGATCCCGAACGCGAGCGGCGCTGCGGCCGACAGGATGTAACCCACCAGCAGCATCAGCGCAGCGGTCGCCGCCACATCCGCCGGCCGTCCGCCGACGTCGACGGGGAGCGTCAGGACGATCGGGAAGATGGCACCCATCCCGGCCCCGAGCACGACGGCCCAGACGACGCCCGGAGCGGGCACGAGGACGACCCCGACCAGGCCGATGAGGATGAGCAGCGACGTCGCGACCAATTGGCCGCGACGCGTGCCGATCCGATCGGCACCGAGCGGCATGACCGTCGTCCCGACCAGCGTCACGGCGCCGAACAGCGCGATCAGGTTCGCGGCATCAGGTTCCGACCAGCCCCTCTCGACGTAGACCGCGGCGAGCCAGGTCACGACCCCGTAGTAGACCATCGACTGCAGCCCGAACAGGAGGCCGAGCAGCCACGCGATCGGCCGGCGCCAGGGGATGCGTGGCGGCGAGACCGTGTCGTCCCTGACCTCGTCGGGTGGCGCCAGCCCGAGCCAGACCGCCAGCGAGCCGAGGCCGGCCAGCGTGATGACCCCGAGCGCGAACCGCCAGTCGCCGCCGTCACCCGCGAGCGGGACGGCCACCGCGGCAGCGATGGTCGCGCCGAGCACCAGGCCGATGGCGTATGCGCCGGTGCCCAGGGCCGGACGGGCTGGCATCTGGTGCCGCACGACGAGCGGGAAGATCGGACCGGCCAGACCCATCCCGAGCCCGACCCCGAAGGTCAGCGCCAGGACGAGGACGGGGCCCGGGACGGCGAGCCGGAGCAGGCCGGACCCGATGACGAGTCCGGCGCACGCCGCGAGGGCGTAGCGGGCCCCGAGCCGACGAGCCAGCGACGGCGCCAGCGGCGCGAAGATGCCCATGCACAGGACGGGGATCGCGCTCAGAGCGCCGGCGAGCCCATGCGAGATGCCCAGTCCGCTCTGGATGCTCGGCAGCAGCGGGCCGATGGCGATGATCTGGACCCGGAACACCAGGGCGATGGCCACCAGCGCGATGAGTGGCCGCGCGAGCGAACGCGCCGTCCGCACGTCCTGACCGAAGCGATCCGCCCCGCCGGCGCTCGCGTCAGCCAGGATCGGGTCCGTCGACGTTCGTGACGGTCTCGCCCTCGCCGATCCGCACCAGCACGGCCTCGACGCCGTGCGAGCCCTCCGCGGTCCCTTCTCGATGGACCAGACCGCGCGGGATCAGGATGAAGTCGCCCGCCTCTGCCAGCGTCCGCTCTCTGCCGCCCGGACCGGACTCTACGGTCGCGGACCCGGCAACGACGTAGATGTACGTGTCATGGCCGGCATGGACATGCCAGCCGGTGACCACCCCCGCGGACGTCCTGACGGTCCCGGCCCAGACCCCGTCATGGTCGAATGCCTCGCGCCGGTCCATGCCCGGGGTCGTCGACGCCGGCAGGCGCATGTCCGCGGAGCGCACCAGGCTCACGCCGGCCATCGGTCGGATCACTCGTGTCCGGTCATGTGATCGTCGATCAGCGTCTGGGCGTCGAACTGGGCTCGACCCAGGACGAACCAGATCGCCCGGGCCGGCTGGTCGCCGATCGTCGCGAGGCGGTGCGGGATGGATGAGTTGATCGAGATCGCATCGCCGGGTTCCAGCACGTACTCATCGAAGCCGATCCTGACCTGCAGCCGGCCACTCAGGACGTAGCCCCACTCGTGGCCCGGATGTCGCTGGAAGGCGTCCGGCGGGCTGGACGCCCCACCGACCTCGTAGGTCACCAGCAGGAATTCGACACCGGGCTCGGACAGCGTGGTCAGTCGCTCCCAGTTGACCCCGGAGGCCAGCCTGATGGAGTGGCGGTTGCCCGCGCGCTGGACCGGCGGCGCCGCGGCCATCGTCCCGTTGACCGGAACGTCGGGGCGAGCCGGCGCCGCAGGCTCGGCTAACCGTCGGTCGTTGAACAGCAGCTCGTCGAGCGAGACGTCGAGCTCGGCGGCGATGGCATACAGGGTGCTCACCGACGGGTTGGCGCGCCCGGTCTCGATCTGCGAGATGAGGCTGGGCGACACGCCGAGGCGTTCGGCGAGCGTGCGCAGGCTGAGGTTCCGGGCCCGTCGCGCCTCGCGCAGGCGCTCGCCCATCTCCGGGTAGTCCGGTCTGCCCGTTCGGGCTGCGCCTGCGGTGGTCAAGCTCGGTGTCCTCGTCTGGGCATGTTCAGAACATCATCCGTCCGTTATCGACGACGAGATCGATCCCCTCGACCGACGGGTTCTCGAGAAGGAACCGGGTGCCGTCGACGATATCGTCCATCGTGGCAAGTTTCTTCGTGATGGTCCGGGAAGTGTGGCCCTCCAGGATCGCGGGCGGCTTTCCGTGCCAGTACGGGCTGTCGCCGGTGATGCCCGGATGGATGGCGTTGACCCGGATCGGCGCCAGTTCCCAGGCGAGCGTCCGGGCGAGACCGGCGATCCCGCCGTTGACCGTCGAGACGGTCGTGGACCCGGGGTACGGGCGATCCTTTGCCTGGCCGCCGAACAGGACGATCGAGCTGTCGGGCGACAACCGGTCGAGCAGGACGTGGACGACCTCCGCGAACCCGACGAGCTTGAGCGTCACCAGTTCCATCGCCCGGTCGATGTCGAAGTCGCGGATCGTGTTGTCGTCGCGCTGGATGGCGACGATCGCGAGGTAGCGGACCGGACCGACCGAGGCCAGCGCGTCGCGGATCGTCCTGGGCTTGGCGAGATCGAGGGCGATCCCTCGCGCCGCGCCGCCGATCTCCCGGGCGACCGCTTCGGCCCGGCCAGCCTCGCGGCTGGTGAGGACCGTCTCGCGCCCCGTCCCGGCGTAGTGACGAGCCAGCTCTTTGCCGATCCCCTCCGAGCCCCCGACCACCACGATGCACCCGTCGTCCGACATGTCAGCCCTCCTCGAACCGGCGCCATTGGTCGACCCAGCGATAGGAATGGCGCGCCGGCGGTTGGGGCGCCTGCGTCTCGATCCAGCGGACGCGTTCGGTGCCCGTGTTGTAGAAGCCGTGCACGGATCCGACGCCGGCGAAGGCGACATCGCCGGGCCGGAAAGTGTAGTGCTCGCCGTCGATCTCGCCCTCGATCTCCCCGCTGAGGAAGACGTACGCCTCCTCGAACGGGTGGTCGTGGGCCTGGGCGGCGCCGCCCAGCTCGTAGTCGACCGTAAACATCGTGACGTGGTCGGCACCGAAGGCTCGGTCGACCATCATCTTCACCGAGATCCCGCTGTAGGCCAGGATTGCGGTGTCCATCCCGGCCGAAGCGCGGCCGCGGGCTGGGTCCTTGACCCGGAGCGCCTCGAGCTGGGGCGGCGTTCCGTCGTAGTGACCGACCAGGCGCAGTGTCGGGTCGCCGAACCGCGGGCGGACGGCGTCGGCATCCATCCGGGCGAGGTCCTGTGCCGGCTCGAAGAACGTGTCGCGCCTGCCTGCCGATGGATCCAGCCGCTGCGGGCTATTGAGCGAAAGCAGCCGGACCGGCGCGGCGGCGGTGTTGCCGAGGGCATGACGGATGCCGGTCGGGATGAGCGTGAAGTCGCCGTCGACGAGCCGGTGCACGCGGCCTCCGAGATCCACCAGCAGTTCGCCGGACAGGACGTACAGCGCTTCCTCGAACGAATGGACGTGGGGCGCCAACCACCCACCGGTCAGGACCCCGACCACGGCAAGCTCGGTGTGGACGGCGCCCTGGTCCGGACCCACGATCCGGAGGCGGGCGAGACCGGACGATATCGCCGAGGCGGGAGCGGGACGGTCCATGAACGACCAGTCGATCTGACCGACGGAATGCATCTCGAGGCTCGCTAGCTGGGGTGGTGGACGGGCGGTGTCTACTCGAATCGTCGCGACCAGGCGTCGACGCCGACCGCCAGCAGGAGGATGACACCCAGCGTCACCTGCTGGTAGAACGGATCGAGCCCGAGCAGGTTGAAGCCGTTGGCGATGAGCGCGACGAACAGGCAGCCCAGGACCGTCCGCCCGATCGTCCCCTCGCCACCCAGGATGCTCGTTCCGCCGACGATGATCCCGGTCAGGACGGTGAACGTCAGGAACTGTCCGCTGCTGGCCTGGGCACTCAGGACGCGTGACGCATCGAGCGTCCCGGCGAGCGCGGCGGCGGTTCCGCTCAGGGCGAAGGTCGAGACGCGGACCGCGTTGACCCGGACGCCGCCGAGGCGGGCCGCCTGGGTATTGCCGCCCGTTGCGTAGACATACCGCCCGAAGGTCGTCCGACTCAGCAGGATCGCTGCAAGGATGGCGATGACGATCATGATCCAGGCCGCGCTCGAGATGCCCATGATCTTGGTTGCAGCGAATGACTGGAAGTCGAGGTGGTCGAGGGCGACGACGAGATTGCCCTTGGTCACGATCGCCGCGATGCCGCTCACCACGAAGGTCATCGCCAGGGTCCCGATCAGCGGGTTGATCCGGAACTGGGTGACGATGACCCCATTGGCGATGCCGACCGCGAGGCCGACCGCGAGCCCCGCGATGATCCCGGCGACGGGCGAGATCGACGACGCGGTCGTCAGCGCGACCGCGCCGGACAGGCCGTAGATGGCGCCGATCGACAAGTCGATGCCGCCCGCGATGAGGACGAACGTGCCGGCACAGGCCACGATGATGATGCCGGCCTGCTGGTCGAGGATGTTCGTCAGGTTGCCGAAGCGCAGGAATGGCGGACTGATCACCGCCAGGATGACGAAGGCGATGAGGAATGGGATCAGGATCCCGGCCCTGCCGACGATGCGACCGAGGCGCTGCGAGAGTGGCGCGCTGGCCGGCTCCGATCCGACCGTGTTCGCGCTCATGCGGCGGTCGTGATGGTCGTGCCGAACGCTGCGCTCACGATGGCCTCCTCCGTCATGTCCGCTCCCGTCAATTCGGCGACGAGACGTCCCGCTCGCATCACGAGCACGCGATGGGCCAATCCGAGGATCTCCTCGACCTCGTTCGAGATGAGCAGGATCGCCATGCCGTGCCCCGCCAGGCGAACCAGCACGTCGTAGATATCGCGCTTCGCGCCGACGTCGATTCCGCGGGTCGGTTCGTCGGCCAGCAGGACGCCCGGCTCGATGAGCAGCGCCCGGGCGAAGAGCAGCTTCTGCTGGTTGCCGCCCGACAGGGACCCGGCGGGGGCTTCGAGGAGCGACGACCCGGTGACGCGCTCAAGGGCATCACGCACCTCCGCTCGCTCTGATCCCCGACGCACGAATCCCAGGCGCTCGAATCGCCGCAGGCTCGTCAGGCTGACGTTCTCCCGGATCGGCCGCCGCAGGATCAGCCCGTCGTCCTTGCGCGACTCCGGGATCATGGCGACACCCGCCTCGATCGAGGCACCCGGTCGTCCCGGAAGGGCTGCGCCCGCGACCTGGACACCGCCGGCAGTCGCCTGGCTCGCTCCGTAGATCGCTCGGACCAGTTCCGACCGGCCGGCGCCGATGAGCCCCGCCAGACCGACGATCTCTCCCGCCCGCAGCGTCAACGAGGCGTCGACGACGCCCGGACCGGACAGGCCCTCGACGGCCAGGACGATCGGGGCGTCGACCGCCGGCAACCGCTTGTCCGGGTAGGTGCGGCTGACCGGCCGTCCGAGCATCCCGGTGACAAGGCTGCCCTCCGTCTCATCGCTGGTCGCGTTCGTCCTGACGACACGGCCATCGCGCAGCACCGTCACGACGTCCGACAGGTCGAGGACCTCGGCCAGGAAATGCGAGACGAGGATCACCGTGCGGCCCCGCGTGCGCAGGCCGCGGACGATCTCGTGGAGGCGATCGGCTTCCGTGGCCGACAGGCTCGCCGACGGCTCGTCGAGGACGATGAGGTCGGCGTCGCGCGCCAGCGAGCGCAGGATCTCGACCTGCTGTTGCTTGGCCAGCGGCAGCCGGCCGACCACGGTTCGCGCATCCAGGTCGAACCCGGCGTCCGCGACCAACCGGTCGAACCGATCGCGAAGCGATACCCGATCGATGAACCCGGCGCGCCTCGGCTCGGCGCCGAGGAACACGTTCTCGGCCACGGTCAACCTCGGGACGAGGGCGACCTCCTGGGCGACGAGCGCGATGCCCCGAACGAGCGCCTCCCGGGGAGAACGGAACGACACCGTCGTCCCCCGCAGCACCAGGTCGCCCTGATCCTGCGGGAAGACGCCGGCGATGATCTTGCCCAGCGTGGACTTGCCGGCGCCGTTCTCGCCGACGAACGCATGGACCGAGCCAGCGCGGACAGCGACCGAGACATCGTCGAGGGCGCGCGTGGCCCCGAAGGACTTGCCGAGAGCGCGCACCTCGAGATGGACGTTGCCGTCCGCCGTGCTGGCCACGGTGTCAGCCGAAGCGGTCGGCCTCAGCCCGGCCACTCCGCGAGCGGCAGGAAGGTCGCCACGTTGGCCTTGGTCACGACGCCACCATCAGGTAGCGACGCGAGCGGATCCACCCCGGCCGACGGTGTGCCGGACCGGATGGCGTCGATCAGCGCCTTCGTGCCTTGTCCACCCTCGGTCGCGGGCATCTGCATGACCGTGCCGAAGCGTTCGCCCGAGGCGATCCCCTGGAGTGCGACCGCGCCGCCGCCGTAGCCGACGAGGCGGACCTTGTCCTTGATGTCCTTGACTGCCTGGACCGCGCCGGTGATGGCCTGGTCGGCGCTGACGATGACCGAGACATCCGGGTGAGCCGTGACGATGTCCTGGGCGGCCTTCAGGCCGAGCGCCGTCGTGTAGAACGACTCACCGGTATCGGACACGACCTTGATCTCGGGATGGGGGGCGATGGCCTCATCGAACGCCTTCTTGAGCGCGATGTCGAGCGCGGCGGCCTTGACCGACCAGATGTAGCCGACGTTGCACGGGTGGGCCGCGTCCGCCTTGAGATCTGCGCAGGCGGTCACGACGAGGTTCCCGATCTTCTTGCCGAGCTCGCTCGGGACGAACGCGACGTTCGAGCTCAGGCCCGGGACCTGCGAATCGGGGGTGGTCATGTCGGAGCCCAGCACCTGATCGATGTTGCCGACCTTGATCCCCGCGGCGATGGCTTTCTTGACGTCCTCGACCATGCCCGCGCCGTACAACGGCTGGGTGATGATCGCGTCGTACTTGCCGGAGGCGACAGCGTCCTGGAGCTGCTTCACCTGGTCGGCCGGGTTCAGGTTCGCGTCGAACACGGTGATGTTCGCGTTGCCGGCGGCCGCCGCGGCCTTCGCCGCCGCAAGCATCGGGGCGTCGTAGCTGTTGGCGACCGCGAACGACAGGTACGCGATCTCGAGCTTCTTGTCGTTGGCGCTCGGGGCGGCCGCCTGGCTCGGGGCCGCGGACGGAGCCGCGACGCTGGGTGCCGCGCTCGGAGCCGCCGCCGACGGAGCGGTCGACGCCGTTCCTCCGCTACAGGCCGCCAACGCAAGCGTTGCGACACCGAGCAGCCCGGCGAGCCGCTTCATGCGGATCCCGCCGATCGGATCTATGCGCATGTGATCCTCCTCACGTCCAGCGGTCCTCCGCCGCGATCCCCGGGAGTGTGTAGAGACAGTGAACACGTGTCAAGCCATATTGCAATGTTGCGCAACCTGAGCGCACACTTGTGGCTCGCAAGTCGACACCCGTCCATGTGTAGCATGGATGAACTCGTCCTCCCGTCCCCGGGCTCAACCCGCCATGGATCGATCAGCATTGGGGTACGTGTCGTGATGTCACCACTCGCCTCGCCCGGCTCGATGAACGTCGACTGGGAAGAGCGCTGGAACGTCGATCGGTTGCGCGCCTACCGGACGTCCCGCGCCCGTGCGGCCCTCGCCGCCTCGGACCTGGGTGCAGTCCTGCTGTTCGACTTCAACAACATCCGCTATGTCACGAGCACCCACATCGGGGAGTGGGCACGCGACAAGATGACCCGCTACGCCCTGCTGACCCGCGGCGGCGACCCGCACATCTGGGACTTCGGCTCGGCGGCGAAGCACCATCGGCTCAGCTGCCCGTGGCTGCGCCAGGAGAACATCCACGCCGGGATGGTCGGCCTGCGCGGCGCGGTCGCACCGGACGCCGGCCTGTTCCGGTCCGCGGCTCGTGAGATCGCCGCGATCCTGAGCACCGAGGGTGTCGCGGACATGCCGATCGGCATGGACATCGTGGAACCACCGATGCTCGCCGCCCTGGCCGAGGAGGGCGTTACGGTCCGTGACGGCCAGCAGGTCCTGCTCGACGCGCGGGAGGTCAAGTCGGCCGACGAGATCACCCTGCTCAACATCGCCTGCTCGATGGTCGACGGGGCGTACCAGCTGCTGTCGGAACAGCTCAAGCCGGGTGTCCGCGAGAGCGAGCTCGTGGCGAACGTCACGCAGTACCTGTTCGACCTCGGGTCGGAGCACGTCGACAACATCAACGCGGTGTCCGGTGAGCGCTGCAGCCCTCACCCGCACGTCTTTTCGGACCGGATCATCCGGCCGGGCGACCAGGCCTTCTTCGACATCATCCACACGTTCATCGGCTACAAGACCTGCTACTACCGGACATTCGCGGTCGGCAAGGGAACCGACGCCCAGCGCGACGCGTACAAGCAGGCCCGCGAATGGATCGACAAGTCCATCGAACTGATGCGCCCCGGTGTCACGACCGACCGGGTCGCAAGTGTCTGGCCGAAGGCGCAGGACTTCGGGTTCGACAACGAGATGGAGTGTTTCGGGCTCCAGTTCGGCCACAGCGTCGGACTGTTCCTCCACGAGCGGCCGATCATCAGCCGGCTGAATTCGCTCGACCACCCAGTCGAGCTCAAGGAGGGCATGGTCATCGCGCTCGAGACCTACTGCCCGGCGAAGGACGGCGTTTCCGCGGCGCGCATCGAGGAGGAGGTCGTCATCACCGCCAACGGTCCGCAGATCATCACCCGCTTCCCGTCCGACGAGTTGTTCGTCGCCAACGCCTACTGACCGACCACCAGCCAGGAGGCAGCCGCATGGCGACGACCGCCGCTGACATCGATCGCGACACCCGGCTCCGGATGTACCGGACGATGGTCGAGTGCCGGTTCTTCGAGATCCGTGCCCAGGAACTGTTCTTCGAGGGCCTCGTCCGCGGGACGACCCACCTCGGCATCGGCCAGGAGGCCGTCGCGGCCGGCTTCGCCGCAGCGATGCGCGCCGACGACTACACGTTCTGCACGTACCGCGGCCACAACCACACGCTGGCGCGCGGCGTCCCGATGGCGCCGATCTTCGCCGAGCTGTTCGGGCGCGGGACCGGCCTCCTCGGCGGCAAGGGCGGCTCGATGCACCTGACCAGCGTCGAGCACGGCGCGATGGGCTCGTACGCCATCGTCGGGGCCCACCTGCCGATCGCCCTCGGGGCGGCCTGGTCGGCCCAGTACCGCAAGTCGGGCCAGGTCGCGGTCTGCTTCTTCGGCGACGGCACGACCAACATCGGGGCATTCCACGAAGCACTCAACATGGCCGCCGTCTGGAGGGCGCCGGTCGTGTTCGTGTGCGAGAACAACGGCTACATGGAGTACACGCCGATCGGCGCGGTGACCGCGGTCGAGCACCCGGCCGCGGACCGGGCGTCGGCCTATGGGCTCGAATCGATCCTCGTCGACGGCAACGACGTGGACGCCGTGCATGACGTAGCGCGGACGGCGGTCGATCGGGCGCGCACGGGCGACGGGCCGTCGCTCATCGAGGCGCTGACCTACCGGCACGGTGGTCACTCGCGGGCCGATCCAGGCAAGTACCGACCCGACGAGGAGGTCGCCGCCTGGAAGGCACGCGACCCGATCCCGTCGTACCGGGCGCGGCTCGAGGCGGCTGGCGTGGACGCCGCGGCGCTCGATGCCATCGAGGCCGAGACCCGCGATGCGGTCGCCGTCGCCGAGACCGAGGCGCGCGCTGCGGCGGAGCCGTCCCCGGACGTGCTCGAGACCCAGGTCTGGAACGACGGGGGCTCGTCATGGCGGAATTGACATACCGCGCGGCCATCGCCAGGGGCATCGCCCAGGAGATGCGGCGCGATCCGATGGTGGTGCTCATCGGCGAGGACGTCGGGTCGGCCGGCGGCGTGTTCAAGCTGACCGAAGGGCTGTTCGCGGAGTTCGGGGCGGACCGCGTCCGCGACACGCCGATCAGCGAGCAGGCCATCGTCGGCGCCGCGATGGGCGCGGCGATGACCGGTCTCCGCCCGATCGCCGAGCTGATGTTCAGCGACTTCTTCGCGGTGACCTGGGACATGGTCGTCAACCAGATCGCCAAGACCCGCTATATGACCGACGGCCAGGTGTCGCTTCCGCTCGTGCTCCGGACCGCCAACGGCGCAGGCCTTCGCTTCGGTGCCCAGCACAGCCAGAGCATCGAGAACTGGGCGATGGCCATCCCGGGCCTCAAGATCGTCGCGCCGTCCAATCCCCGCGACATGGTCGGCCTCCTGGCCGCCGCCGTCCGCGATCCGGACCCGGTCATCGTCTGCGAGCACAAGGCGCTCTTCGCAGACAAGGCGGAAGTGCCCGATGGCGAGATCGTCGACACACTCGGCACCGCGCGCGTCGTGCGCGTGGGCAGCGATGCCACGATCGTCGCCCTCGCGGCGATGGTGCCCAAGGCGGTCGCGGCCGCCGATCGGCTGGCGGCCGACCACGGTGTCGAAGCCGAGGTCATCGACCTGCGCTCGCTCGTCCCGCTCGACACCGCGGCCATCCTCGCCTCGGTCGCGAAGACCAGCCGATTGTTCACGGTCGAGGAGAACCCGCGGCTGTGCGGCTGGGGCGCGGAGATCGCCTCGATCGTCGCCGACGAGGGTTTCTACAGTCTCGACGCGCCGATCGTCCGGATCACCACCCCGCACATCCCGCTGCCGTCGGCGGCCGCGCTCGAGGACCTCGCGGTCCCGTCGGTCGAGCGGATCGTCGAGACCGTCAGACGCCGGATGGACGACGCCGCGTGACTGGACCGATCGTCGCCGTCATCGGCATCGGCCGGATGGGGTCGGCCATGGCCGAGCGGCTGACCGACCAGGGCGTCACGGTCGTCGTCTACAACCGGACGCCGGAGCGGGCGGCGACCTTGGCCGCGCGGATCGGAGCGAG
>Ga0075021_10001170_pt1 | contig 13376 bp, 6 predicted proteins | sample ColStrG_CSR_2012_FD_72749 | JGI IMG/M metagenome (GOLD analysis project Ga0075021, IMG submission 72749) | Freshwater sediment microbial communities in response to fracking from Pennsylvania, USA - Cold Stream Run_MetaG_CSR_2012 | ecosystem: Environmental > Aquatic > Freshwater > Creek >...
GGCATTGGCGCTCATGATCGCAGGAACGGAAATAAGGATTCACGCAGAGGAACGCCTGCTGGCGGAGCGGTTCGGTCAGGACTTTTTCGATTATCGCGCCCGTGTTCCGGCTTACCTGCCATTCCTGCGTTGAAGCTCCATCCCGGTGTAAAATAAGCATGCTCAACCATAAATGAGGGGAGACGCATGAAATACACGATCGCTTTGGTTTTTACGGCCGCGCTCATGGCACAGGATCACAACCACGCGCGCATGATTCATGGCGTGCCGGGCGGCGTGCCGGATTTCTGTGCCCATCCCACGGTCGCTAGCGCCGCGAGCGGCGCGTGGTCCGATGCCGCAACCTGGTCGACCAAAAAAGTGCCGGGAGCGGACGATCGTGTGTCCATCGGTGCGGGGCATAGCGTGGTCTACGATGTGTCGAGCGCTGTCAAGATAAGCTGCATTGACCTGCATGGGCAGCTAAGCTTCGCAACCGGCGCCAGCACAATGCTAAAAACCAACAACCTGATGGTAGAGGACGACGGGTATCTTGAAATCGGCAGCGTGGCGAAGCCGATCGCCGCAAATGTCACGGCCGAAATCGTGATTGCGGATCAGAAAATCGACCGCACGTTAGACCCGGCGGAATTAGGCGCGGGGATCGAGAGTCTGGGCAAAATAAGCATGCATGGCGCTGTGAAAGAGCCCACATTTATGCGGCTGGCCTCCGAACCGCTCGCAGGCCAGACCAGCTTGACGCTCGAACAACCGGTGGCATCCTGGAAGGCTGGCGATCATATCGTGATCCCGGATACACGCCAGCTGCGCGATAACCAGCGCGGAGAAAACTATCAACCGCAGGATGAGAAACTGGAAATCGCGGCGGTGGATGGCAATCGGATCACGCTGACTACGCCGCTCAAATTCGACCATAAAGGTGCGCGCACCGGCGATGACAAGCTGGAGTTTCTGCCGCATATCGGCAATCTGACCCGCAACGTAGTGGTGCGCTCAGAGAACCCCGCGGGCACACGAGGACACATGATCTTCATGTCACGCTCGGGAATCGACTTACGCTATGTGGAAGTCCGCGAAATGGGCCGCACCAAGCTGGGGGTGCTTGACAACACCGAATTCGATGACAACGGCAGGCTAAAGAAACTTGGCTCCAATCAAATTGGGCGGTACGCGATTCACTTTCATCACGATTTCGGGCCCAAACAGACGCCCGCCAACGGCTACCAGTTCACGCTGGTCGGCAACGCCGTCGATAGCGCGCCGAAATGGGGCGTGACGGTTCACAACAGCCATTACGGGCTGGTCCAGGACAACGTCGTTTACAACACACACGGCGCGGGAATCGTGACCGAGGACGGCACGGAAAGCTATAACGTCTTCGATCACAATTTCGCGATGCGCTCCGGCGGCTCCGGCGATTTCGCGCCGCGCAGCGGCTACAGCGGCGCCGGGAACGACCCCGGCGGCGAGGGCGCGGGATTCTGGTTCCGCGGCCCGAACAATTACATCCGCAACAACGTGGCTGCGAATGCCGATACCTTCGGATTCGGTCTGGCAGCGGGCGCGCTGGGCGATGTCCACATCCCTGCTTTCAAGGGCGCCGACACCAGCATCGACAAAGAAACCAAGCTGATAGATACCACCGATGCAGTGGTGCTCGAGTTTACGGGCAACGAGGCTTACGGGGCCATACAGACCGGAGTCGCGCTGGGATGGAACGGAAATATCACCAACTTCCGCGCCTGGAATCCGTCGCGGCATGGCATCACAGCCACTCCCACCGACAAGCTGACCGTAGAGAACATAACGGTGCGTGGAGATAAATCGGTCCTGGTAAATGAATTCGAGAGCCCGGCGGGCGTGTGGGTCGGCAACTATCTTTCAAAGAGTGTTGCGATCCACAATGCAAACGTGCAGGGAATGCGAATCGGCGTCACCAGTCCATTCTTCAAAGGCGACCAAAAGCCAGAACCAGGGCGAGGCGATGGCTCGATGACGATTGACGGCGGATACTTCCGCGATTATCTGGGCGTGGTGGTGGGCACGGCCTATCGCTCCAGTTCGATCAACGACAAGCCCGTCAAGACGGCAGTGGTGCGCAATTCGGTTTTCGAATCTCTGAGCAACGTGGCGGTGAGCCAGACGAATCCGCCGGCGGCAGTATCGATGAACTACCGCATGGCTCCGGGCGATTCGGCCCCGCGCGACCCCATCTTCGTTTACGGCTTTAACAAGAAGTCGGGCGACGATTTCAAGGTGTACTATTCGCTCGAAGCGCCCCAAACCGTCGCGCCTTGCAATGAGAAGCGTACGGGTTTCGATGGGTGGGTGTGTAAGTAGAATCGCGGCTTCGGCCGCTTGAGCGCCACTATTTCAAAGAACTGGCGAGCGGCTCTGTGTCTGGCACTTCCGGATCCGGCGACGGAGTAGGAGCGTGTAAGTGCGCTAGGGCGTCAGCGAGACTCACGACAAACTTGTCGGGAGGCCAAGGTTTAAACCTCTGGAGACCACGTTCGAGGTCCCCGCTGAACCCCCATACTCCGATCAGAATTTTGCTGTGAGGAAATTTCGTTCGCAGTTGCCTATTCAGCGTCCTCGCGTGAGAAAACGCGAACGGCGGCACAGCCGATATACAGAAGATATCGTTATCGGACGGTTCCACCGCCCCCAACATATTTTCCGAAGATGACCCCAGCGGGAACGAGATGGTTGCACATCCGGCCTGTTCGAGAAGTTGAGCTAACATGGCGGCGGCGATTTCATCGGCTTCATCATGAGCGGGGAAACAAAACATACGCCCCGGGTTGGTCTGCTCCGGACGTTCTTCAGGGGATTCGCCGGCGGCATTTTGGGCATTTTCCGAGAATTCCGCCAGCATCTCCCGCAGGCTCAAGAACACAAATTCTTCGCGCTCCGGATCGAGGTCGCCCTTGTGGCGATCTTGTTCGGCCAAGGTCAGCGTCGGGAGAATCACCGAATCGTACAGTTGCAGCAATGAATTCTCACGCATAAACTCCTCGGCGACAGCCCGCGCCTGCTGATCGTCCATCGCGAGGAGGCGCTGGTACAAATGCGCTTCGGCCGCCAGTGCGGGCTCGTCTCCCAGAAGAATATGCAGGAAAAACAAGTGGGGAACGTGGCGTCCCAGCACTACCAGGCAAACCGTCAGGGGCGTCGAAAGGATCAGGCCGGCGGGTCCCCAGAGTGTGGCCCAGAACACCGTAGTCAGCAATAGAGCCAATGAAGAGATTCCGGTATGGGAGCTGTAAAGCCGGGGTTCGAGCAGATTCGCAGTGATTACTTCAAGAATGGTGAATAGCAGGAAGACCAGCAGCGGAGCTCGCCATCCGTCGAATACCGCAAGCGAGAGCACTAACGGCAACAAGCCTGCGATTACCGATCCAATGTAGGGAACAATACGGAATAGAGCCGCCACCGTGCCCCACAAAGCCGCGTAGGGAACGCCAATCAGATATAAACCCGTTCCGGAGAGCACTCCAAAACCCGCATTCACCAGAAACTGAAGCATGAGATACCGGCTTACGCGGTGCGTGGCATCATCCAAGGCCTGCGTCACCACGTTGAGGCGATTCAATCCGGCTAAACGAAAAAGCCGATTTCGCAAGTCAACTTCTTCGACCAGGAGAAAGACGGTGAAGACCAACACGATTCCAAGTATTGCGAGCGGCCCTAAGAACGGCTGGGCTAAGTCCCGAACATAGACCAAACCATTCGCCGGAGGTTCCACCACCTGAACCGGCAGCGGATTGGCGGGCGTGTTCGTCCTCTCGGCGCGGCCACGGGGGGAAGCTTCCGACGGCTCCGGGGCGGCAGTAGTGAGTTCTTTCCCTAGTTCCTTGACGCTCTCCGCCGCCCTGCCCAAAGCTCCTTTGTTTGGCGTGCGGAGGGCGGTGAGCTTGTTATGTATGTTTTCCCGATATGCAGGGAGCTCGTTTGCTACTTGAACTAGCTGATCGAAGATAATGTAGCTGATGCCGCCCGCTATGGTGATCGAAACGATCATCACTACCAGCACTGCCGGAAAGCGCCGTATATGTATGTTTTGAAGCCAACCGACTGCCGGGGATAAAACCAGGGATAGCGTAATGGCAAAAGCCAATGGAATAAGGATCTCGCGTGCCAGATACAGCACTGCGATCACGCCCGCGACTGTAGCCGCAACGCGAATTCCAGAAGAGCGACTCGGTCTGGTTACGGACAGAGAGTATCCATAGGTAGAGGGGTCGAGTCTAGGCTCGCCTCCTTTTCAAGTGCAGGTTAGAGGCCGATTGCATTTACGCCGCTAAAAAAGGTAGAAAGGAGAGCCTAGTGTCCGTGGCTTAGAGGAAGGAAGTCATCTTGCCAGAAAATTAGCGGTTCCCAGCTTGAAGACCTAGAACCGCTGAAGCGACCGGCCCAATAGCCATGCGCCGAAATATTTCATATCGAGCCTCCGGCTTATCACATGGCAATCCGCAAACCAACTAATAAGCGCAATATTTTCAGCAGTTTATAATTTCTATTTTGTTAGATGAGGAAAAGGCCACCGACGAAAAGCTGACCGAAATCGCCGGGAAGGAAGTGTGATCCACTCGCGGGCGGCGTGAGGCGATCGTTGGCGATGCTGATCACGCTTCGACGAGGCCTTTGCGGATGGCGTAACGGATGAGTTCGCTGCGGTCGTGCAGATCCAGCTTGCGCATTAGGTTCACTTTATGAGCGTCTATGGTTTTGACGCTCAAATTTAGCCTGGTCGCGATGTCCTTTAACGATTGCCCTTCCGCCAGAAGGATCAGAATCTCACGCTCACGATCGCTCAGGAGTTCGTAACCGACTTTAAATTCGGTCGGCTGCGCCAGATACTGCCGGACGAGGCCGGTGAGAACTCGCGGGCTCATGTACTGCTGGCCCCTATACACGGCTTGCACCGCGTACACCAGTTGGAGGGGCGGAGAGTCTTTGAGCACATAACCCGCGGCGCCCGCATCCAGGCAGCGGGCTACCATATCCTCGTCATCGTAGACGGTCAGGATCAGCACCTTGACGTCGGGGCGAGCTTTCTTGATGCGCCGGGTTGCGTCAAACCCCTTAAGAACCGGCATCGACACATCCATCAGCACCACATCAGGGTAATACCGGATGGCTTGGTCCACGCCTTCTTTTCCATCCGATGCTTCGGCCACCACCTCAATATCGGGTTGTGAATTGAGGACCGTTTTTACGCCTTCCCGAAAGAGAGCATGATCGTCGCAAACTACAACTCTGATTCGTTTTTTTACCGGGTTCGATTCAGTCATTGAGTTCCATCGGATACCGGCCCGACGAGAACTTCAACTAGTTCGCGCACTGCCGTCCCACCGGCAGAAAGTTGAGATCGGGTACCCAAATTCGCTGCGAACGCGGAGACTCTGCGGATCCGCCCGCAGCGCAAAGGTCGTATGTAAGTGCTAGGCTGCGTACTTCCGTTTTCCATTTAGCGAGAATTTGCTCCGCATGGGGGTCGGCCATGAGTTGACACAGCTGCAACAGGCATTATTCTTTCCATAAAATTCAGACGAGCGAGGAGCCCCAATCGTTTCAAATCGGCGCGGAAGCGTCCCAGTATTGGTAGCGAACTGAACCTTGAATTATGCTGCTCAATACGTTAAGGATGCGCGGCGTGCCTCGGTTCTCCTGGCGGTTTCCCTCGCAAGCCGCACCCGGAATTCGGTTCGACATGTTAAGAGGCGCTCCGAAGGGCCGAATCTCAGGAGCGATGATGCCGCGGTGCAGCGAGTCGACGAACCGCTCGTGACGCTGGCCAATCCGTAGAGGAGTATGTACGGGTTTGTTGTTCCATGCCCATATTCGTGAGAATATAGTGCCGGCTGCTTTCGTCTGATCGACATCTAGATGATGTACAATCTCCCAATGGTCAGGCTTCACAATGGGTTCCTTCTATGCTTGTGTTGCTGCGGAGGCCTCGCGCAGGGACCGCTCGCCGAACCGGTTGTTTCCATTTCTCCGCGATCCCGTCCCGGATTGGCAGTCGAAGGCAGTCCTCAATTCCGCCTAAGAGTAGATTCGTCCCTGGTAATGATCCCGGTACACGCGACGTCGTCGCTGGGGACTTCCATTACCGATCTAATCGCGCCGAACTTTCAGGTATTTGAAGACGGCGTTCAGCAAAAGATCGCCTACTTCGTTAAACAAGACGCGCCTCTTTCCGTCGGCCTACTTTTTGATTCCAGCGGTAGCATGATGAATAAAATCCACAAGTCCGCTCAAGCCGCCGCCGCTTTCTTCAAGACAGCCAACGCGAACGATGAGTTCTTCCTCGTAGAGTTTGGTGAACGGCCGAAGCTGCAGATGCCGTTTACCTCCGATTCAGATCAGATCTATCGTAAGATTATGCACTTCAGACCCTTCGGGCGTACTTCGCTGATCGACGCGATTCATCTCGCACTCTTGCAAATGAAGAACGCCCGAAACCCTAGGCAGGCGATCGTTATTCTTTCCGATGGCGGAGACAACCATAGCCGCTTATCCCGAGGAGAGATCAAGAGCGCTTTGCTTGAATCGAACGTTCAAATGTACGCGATGGGCATATTCGACGGCACCGGGCTCGTCAGGCACACTCCTGAAGAGGACAACGGACCCAGTCTTCTCGACGAATTCGCCTTTGAAACCGGCGGCTACGTTTATCCGGTCAGTAATCTAGACGATTTGGAATCCACCAGCGCCTCACTGGGCAATGCCCTCCGCAACGAGTACCTTCTCGGGTACGTTCCATCGAATCCGGTTCGTGATGGTAAATATCGCAATGTAAAAGTGAATGTAGTGGCACCCCCAGCTACACCCACTCTCCACGTGTCATACCGACATGGCTACTACGCGCCTGCAGAATAACTACCAACGGTAACGAGCTTCCGCGAAGAACTTACCATGCCACTTCGTCCCCAATACTATGCCTAACCCGCCGTTGACTCCCGGTTTATTTACCGTGTAGGACGAGAGAACCTGCGTGGTTGGTATTGCCGCCCTATAGAATCCGAAAAACGGGTCAAACGCTGTGAAAGTGGCGATGCCGGGCGTGGTGATATCTATGTGCAACGCGCATTCCACCGCGATGTCATGATGCGGCCGTCTATCGTAGGTATGTGTTTCCGAAAGATTTACGCTTTGCGGTGCAGTGAGGGCAGAACCTGCACGGGGTTCGAAGGACGGGATAATCAAACCGCAGCCGGAATTTTGTGCGCTTTCCCTGAGTCGCGATTCCCGCGCACTAGCTCCCGGTCAACAAAGCCGGCGAAACAACTCACGCCACGGGGCGCGGTTTGATGCATTGATCGAGGGCCCGGTCAAGCACTGCAACGCGCAGATTCAAGTCCTGTATACTATTTAGCAAGGCTCGCCTGTTTTGCGGCGTCCTGGAGCTTAGCCTTTTCGACAACCGTTCTTCGAGGGTTCGAATTCCAATCAATTCATCAGCGATCCACGAAACATTATTAAAGATCATTGGTTTACTTAAGCTCATTGGTTTCCGGCCCGTCTGTTGGCTTTTCTTATGGGCATTCATGGAATTCGTCATAGCACCTCGGTATCCAAACGCGAATCGGCAGTCCCGTCAGCCCTTACTCGACTAAACCGAGCAGAGCATCTCTTGTCTGACAGTCTTAGGTGCATTTTTTGCACGGATGATGATGCTGGAATTGACCCAGCAATCATTCCGCACCGCGTTGCACCACAAAAATCGTCCCTTTTTGGGCTGGCATGGAAGTTGCGAGGCGGTTGTCAAACTAGGTCGCCCCGCGCTATGTGGCGCACTATACCCATCTGGGGCGAACTCAACGGAAGACCGCTTAAAAGCGATAGTGGAGAGAATAGAATGCTTGGATGGCTGACGGTTTTTGCGATGCTGGAGCTATGCAGTCTCCTGACGCTGCTTGGGGGGACGGCTGCCGTCATGATCCCGGCCGTCATCGCGAGTTCGTTATTCGCATTTGTTTTCTTCGTTTTCCTTCTGGCCAGCGCGATTCGTGGCCGTCGCTAAACGGATAGCCAATGGCAGGTAAATTGACTCGAATAGTGTTGGCGATCTATTCCTCGGGCGAGGAAGCCGAGAGATCGTACCGGACGGTGCGCTCCGCTGATACGCGAAGAGAGACTCTCTTGGTGACGGCGGGTGGCCATCCGGAGTCGCAGTCGAGATTAAAGCGCTATCTAGAACTGCTTCTCGATGGCGAAAGTGCAGTCGCGGTAGCGGCGCCACCTTCCGAGATTCAATCGGTAATCAAAGATCTCCGCAGCAGCGGAGAGCCTTCTATTTTTATGCTTCCGGAGCAGATTCCCGAAGCCGCGCCCTCTCGCTCTTCCGCCTCTGCTATGTCGATTGCGGAAATGGCGCGGAAATGTTCGGAGCATCGCAACCGGGCCCCACTGCTCAAGAATCAGATCCTGGCGGATCTCCGCAATAACGAGGTGCGCCTCGAAAGCGTTCGTAAGAGCCTGGTCGAAGCCGCACGATTGGATCACGCCCTGACGGCTTCCGCCGAATGGCTGCTGGATAATGCCTACCTGATTCGCACGAACATAGCGGAAATTCGCCGCTCCCTCCCGAAAGATCACATTCGAGTTCACTCCCGGCAGTACGGGTTTCTATTCGTATCGGAGCTGGCCGCCGAACTGGTCCGGTACTCCGATCATGCGCTGGACGCCGCCAATATTTCTGAGGCGCTCACCGAATATCAACGGGGAACAATCTTTTCGATCGCTGAGCTATGGTCATTTCCGTTGCTTCTCCGTTTGTCGCTCATCGATTCGCTGGCTTGTCTCGCGCGTGGCGTGGATCAGGCCCAGCAGCTTCGAGAAGCTGGTTATTTCTGGGCCAATCGATTAGCCGTAAGCTCCCGCGCGGATGAAAAGGTCTTCGCACGCACTCTCGAACTGCTCGAATCCGAATCGTTCAGCCGGGAACCCTACTTCGCAACCTGCTTGATTGAACAACTCCAAGATGAAGATCGCGCACTGGCGCCCACTCAGCAATGGATTGAAGCACGGCTCGGCATACCCCTCGGAGACGTGGTTCGAAACGAGCACAATCGCGAAGCCGCAGAGCGCGTGTCCATCGCCAACGCCTTCGGCAGCTTGCGCGCGCTCGGAAGGCTTGACTTCACTAAGATTTTCGAGGCGACGAGTTTGGTCGAAGCGGAACTGCGCACCGACGATACTCATGCGCGGAGCGACTTTGCCACGCGTGACCGCTCGCGGAAAGCAGTGGAACAGATTGCACGGCATAGTGGAACCGCCGAATTGGAAGTAGCCCGCCGAGCTATCGCCCTTGCGAAACAGGCAAACCAGCCGGCCTCCTACAACCTCTTGGCAGAGGGAGTTGCGGAGCTGGAGCGCGAAACCAAAGCGCGCATGCCTTTCCGGGTTTGCAGCGTGCGAGCCCTGCGCCGAAGGGCCACACCTTTTTATCTAGGCGCCATTTTCGGTCTGACCTCGGTTTTCTTGGCTCTGTCCTTGGCATTTGCTTACGCCCTGGGCGTTCAACAACCGGGCATGCTGATCGTCCTAGGCACGCTGGCTTTATTTCCGTTGAGCGAATTGGCGGTTCAGGTTACTAATACATTAGTCATTTCCCTGTTACCTCCCGATACCCTTCCGAAAATGGATTTCAGGGAGGGAATCCCGGCAGATCACGCGGCCCTGGTAGTAGTGCCGATGATGCTATCGAGTCTGGATGTAGTGCGCCAGGAAGTAGAGAAGTTGGAGATACGCTTCCTTGCAAATCAGGAACCGAATGTCTTTTTCAGTTTGTTTTCAGATTTCACGGACTCTCTCGAAGTCAATGCTTTCGGTGACTCCGACGTTCTGGCAGCAGCCCGTCAAGGCATCGAACAACTGAATGCTCGCTATAGCGGTGGCCGCTTTCTGCTGTTTCATAGACCCCGGGTGTGGAGTGAAAGCGAGAGGCGGTGGATCGGCCGCGAACGCAAGCGAGGAAAGCTCGAAGATCTAAACGCATTCTTATGCGGCGAGGGCGATCACTCCATCCAAATCGTAGGGCAACTGCCGCTGCCCATTCCTTATGTAATTACGCTGGATGCCGACACTCAACTGCCCCCCGACACCGCAAGGCGTATGATCGAGACCCTGGCGCATCCATTAAATCGAGTGGTGCTCGATCCGGTTACGCGGGTCCGCAAACGGGGCTATGCCATCATTCAGCCGCGAGTCAGCATTTCCTTGCCGGGCGCAACCGCCACCCGCTTCACGCAGGTTTTTGCCGACACTACCGGCACAGATCCCTATTGCCAGACGGTATCCGACGCCCAGCAAGATCTGTTCGGCGAAGCCATATTTCACGGCAAGGCGATTTACGACGTCCGTTCTTTCCGCGAAAGCTTGGGAGATCGCTTCCCTCCCGAGACTCTGCTCAGCCACGACTTGATCGAGGGCGCGTACGCCGGTGTCGGTCTCGCTACCGATATCGAGCTGTTCGAGAACATGCCGTTCGATTATGCCAGCTACAGCAAGCGCCAGCATCGCTGGATTCGCGGTGACTGGCAAATATCGCCTTGGATTCTTCCGCACGTGCCTTCCGCGCAGGGAGTATGGGTACGGAATCCGCTCAGCGCGATCAACCGCTGGCGGATTTTCGACAATTTGCGACGGAGTCTGGTTCCGAGCGCATCCCTGCTGCTGCTCCTGTTTGGCTGGCTTACATCCAAGGCTCCTGGAGTTTGGAGTCTCGTGGTAGGGCTGGCGGTGGCGATTCCGGCAGTCGCGCCGCTGTTCGAGAGATTCGCGAGATATTTGCAAGGGTCTATACAGGGGTGGCGTGGAGCCTTTGACGAAATTATACGCGCCGCAGTAATGCTGGCGTTCCTTCCGCACCAGGCGTGGCTTTCCCTGGATGCAATCGTGCGCGTTACCTACCGGCGATGGATCAGCCGCCACCACCTTCTCGAATGGCAAACTGCCGATAGCGCCACCCGCGCCGATCTTCATTTCTCGTCTACCATGCGGCACATGCTGGTCGTCTGCGGATCGTCGTTTCTGCTCATGATTGTGATGCGGGTAGAAGGGGCGTTCGCTCATTCCGCAGTTTTTCTGGCTCTTTGGGCGCTTTCGCCCGTGTTCATGCAGTGGCTTTCTCACCCCGTCCGCGACCTGAGACGTCAACGCTTCCAACTTGCCAACAGCGCCTTTCTGCGGAACTTGGCGCGACGCACCTGGCGCTATTTCGACGATCTGGTCGGGCCGCCGATGAACTGGTTGCCGCCGGACAATTCTCAGCTTGCGCTGCATATCGAGGTGGCGCCCCGTACTTCGCCAACGAATATCGGCCTTTGGCTCACCTCCGCCCTGGCCGCGCGCGATTTTGGATATCTGACGCCGGACGATTTCTGGCGCCGCTGCTCCCAAACCATGACTACCCTCGATCGCCTGGAGCGCCATCAGGGCCATCTGCTTAATTGGTACGACATTCAAACGCTGAATCCCTTGACGCCACGGTACGTTTCGACCGTCGATAGCGGGAATCTGCTGGCATGCTTGTGGGTGCTCGAACAGGGATGCCACGACACTCTTCGCGCACCGGTGCTCGGCCATCAATGCCTCCGGGGACTTTCCGACACCTTATCGGTTCTGCGCGACGTCTGCGGCACCGATACTCCGGTCTCGCTGCAGCTAAATTCGCTTCGCCGCTTACTGCGTGGCAAGCATGATGCCTATGGACTGATCGGCCGCTTGCGCCTGGCGGTCGCACCGCTGCAGCAACTGCGCGAGATCCAGGGAAACGAAGAAGTCTCGTATTGGGCTTCGCGACTCGACTACGAACTAAAATCCTGGGCGGAAACCGTTGAACTTTACCTCAAGTGGATGGAAACACTGGCGCGCGCGCCCGAGGCGACCTTGCTGGTTTTGGGAGAGCATGTCGGCCGCTTGCGACGTCGCGCCTTTCGAATGGTTCCTTCCTTGAATGCGCTCGCCTCAGGTCATTTTGGTCCAGTCGACGAAATCGTGGCGCGCCGACTCGACCCGGGCTTGCCCTCAGAAGTGGCGGGGTGGTTGAATCAGCTGGCCACCGAGTATCAGGAAGCACGCACCAATGCAGCGCGAGCGGTGGTCAATCTGCAAAACCTTGCTGCAGCCGCCGAAAGTCTGGCAACCGGTATGAACATGGGCTTTCTTTACGACAAACAACGTCGCATGTTCGGAATTGGCTACGCGGTGGGCACGCCAAATGAGTTCACCAGCCATTACGACCTGTTAGCCAGCGAGTCCCGCCTGGCTAGCCTGGTGGCGATGGCGAAAGGAGACGTTCCCGTCGAGCATTGGTTCGCATTGGGACGGCCGCGCGTGGCTTCGAGGAAAGGACAGACGCTTCTTTCATGGAGCGGCACAGCGTTCGAATATCTGATGCCGGTACTGTTCACGCGTCTCTTCGCGAATTCTCTTTTAGAGGACGCTTGCCGGGATGCCGTCGAACGCCAAATCGACTACGGAAACCAAATGAAAGTCCCGTGGGGCATTTCGGAATCGGCTTATAGCGCACTGGACGCCAACCAGACCTATCAATACCAGGCCTTTGGCGTGCCCCAATTGGCGTTAAAGCCGGGGCTCGAGGACGAAGGACTCGTGATCTCACCTTATTCGACCATGCTCGCGCTCCCGTTTCAGCCGGCAGCGGCTTTAAGCAACTTGAAGCATCTCGAAGAACTCGGTTTGGTTGGGCCCATGGGGTTTTATGAGTCCATCGATTTTACGCGCACGGCCAAGCGCCACGGCGAACGAGGGGTGGTCATTTACGCCTACATGGCCCATCACCAGGGGATGAGCCTGGTGGCACTCGGCAACACTTTGCATCGCAGCGTAATGCAACGCCGGTTCCATGCCGATCTTCGCATTCGCGCAGTCGAATCGGTATTATTCGAGCGCATCCCCCTGACGCGTTTCTCATTGGACAAGGAAGCCCCCGCGACGCCCCCGGTTCGTCCATCGACCGCAGAAGAACCGGCAGAACGTATTTGGACTGAAGCCACCGCCGTTCCGAGAGTGCACTTTTATGGAAACGGCCACTACTCACTCATGGTGACCAATTCCGGAGGCGGCTATAGCCGGTGGAACGATCTCGATTTATCCCGCTGGCGTTCCGACACAACATTAGACTCCTGGGGCAGCTATCTGTATATCCGCGACACGCGGTCGGATGCGCTCTGGGCAGCGGCGTCCAAACCGGTAGGCGGGACTCTGGGCACAGCTTCCGCACGCTTTTCCGCCGATCGAGCCGAATTCCACCGCCGCGTTTTTGGCATCGACACGGTGATGGAAGTGACGGTCGCACCCGAGGACGACGTCGAGTTGCGGCGCGTCACAGTGACCAATCG
>Ga0075021_10001176_pt1 | contig 13326 bp, 10 predicted proteins | sample ColStrG_CSR_2012_FD_72749 | JGI IMG/M metagenome (GOLD analysis project Ga0075021, IMG submission 72749) | Freshwater sediment microbial communities in response to fracking from Pennsylvania, USA - Cold Stream Run_MetaG_CSR_2012 | ecosystem: Environmental > Aquatic > Freshwater > Creek >...
GTAAGCGGCCGCATGGGCGAGACCGAAATTTCCGACGGCAAAGTGGACGGCGACAACGTGTTGTTCAACGTTGTGCGCGAATTCAATGGGAACAAGATGACGCAGCACTATAGCGGTAAGCTGGACGGCGATACGATTCACTTCACAATCAAGATGGAAGGCGGGATGGGGGACATGCCGGACCGCAAGATGGACGCTCACCGGGCAACGACTTAGGAAAAGAAAAAGGATCCCGCACGGTCGTCGGCCTCGCCCCTGAACGGACACTTTAGTGTGTCCCCTCTTTTCGTTGCCCTCCAAACCAGAGCGAAAAAGGGACATTCCGCACGGGTCGTCAGCCTCGCCCCTGAACGGACACTTTAGTGTGTCCCCTCTTTCGTTGCCCTCCAAACCAGAGCGAAAAAAGGGGACATCCCGCACGGGTCGTCAGCCTCCCCCCGGAACTGACACTTTAGTGTGTCCCCTCTTTCGTTGCCCTCCAAACCAGAGCGAAAAAAGGGGACATCCCGCACGGGTCGTCAGCCTCGCCCCTGAACGGACACTTTAGTGTGTCCCTCTTTTCGTTGCCCTCCAGACTGTGTTTTAAACGGAGCGCCCATTGGCCTTCTGCCTACCGATGATCCACCGACGATAATGAAAACACTCCAGCCTCGAACCGAGCCGCGACTGCGCTCTTTCCTGGCAGTTAACTCTTCTGCCGTTTTGGAAATCCCTCCGTGGTAGCCTCCTACGCCCCTGGCGATCCGACAGGGGCCGTCTTCGGGGCCTGGTATTTCATCGCCGCGCGAAAGCCCAGCACGGCGAACACGATCAGCGCGGCGAGTTGCGTTACCTGAAACGGTGGCTCCGATTGAGTCGGCGCAAGTGCTTTCAGCGCGGGCACTTTTGGGAACATCTGGACAATCAAGACAAAAACGTTGAAATAAAGGGCAACGACGGCCATCGCCGCTTAGGTTCGCCGCCAGCCGCTCACAAGCTGAACACGGCGGCGCGCGGCGATGGCTATCGCTAACACGATGAGTGACAAAATGCCCAGGACATACGACGGCTTGAACCCTTCAAAAGGGAACAGAAAGCCAGTCACGCTTGTGGCTGCAGTCGTTATCAGAAATGTGGTGGTCCAGCCCTCGACCCGTTTCGATGCCAAGATGCCATAAACGGCAACAAAGCCCGAGGCTATGCCCACCAAACTCAATACGACGTGAAAGAAAGTGAATGCGGCTAAAATCATGATCGCCTCCCTTGTCAGGATAACCGTTAGTTAATGGCTGCTCGGGGGGGAACATCACAACACGCAAGTGGATTCTGTTACGTTCCTTTGAAAACGTAGAATTTGAACTGTGGGGAGCCCAGCAACATCATCTGCGACTCAGACGCAATCATCCGGTGAGGTTGGTGCTAACATAGCAACTTCATCTCGCTCCTCGCCCGGTATCCCGATTTGCACAATCCTGGCCCCCGAAGGGGTTACCGAAGCCTTCCGGGCGAGCAAATCGAAAAGTAACCCCTGCCGCCATGACCTCTCGATTACCAAGATTTATTCGAAAATGTTGGAGAATTCAAGTGTTCGGTATGAGATTACAAGTGCAAATCGCAGTGCCCTTTGGAAGTAGGCTCGGTTACGTCTTAACTCCTTTGTTTCCAACTCGTCTCGGCAGTCACGCCCTTCGCGCCGCCCCCGCCGCCGCTGTGGGCGTCTGCGCGCATAACAAAACTACCGCTCTTTCTGACTACAAAACTTCCAAAGCCTTGGCATTTTAAGTTGACGCTAACAAGAAAAAAGCACTTCTCGCCGTTCCGATTCAATAAGGTAGGCGTAGCCAACGCAGGCAATCGCTCTCGCGAAGGAGTGTTTGTGGGAAATCAAGCGGAAGAGAAGAAGGTGTTTTCCGCATTTATTGCTGAAGAGCCGATGTTTGCGGGTGCAGCAGTCACAAACTGGGGCCTGCCGAGTAGCGACCCGCCGGATATCGAGTGCGACCTAGCAGACGGTTCAAAGGCAGGCGTCGAACTCACGACCTGGCTGGATGAGCAACAGATGAGCGCCTCGAAGAGAATCGAAGTCACAGAGAGGGGCTTCCGGCGGCTTCTCGCCCAAGAGCCGAATACCACAGTAAATATTCAATGCATCTGGATGTCGGCAAAGCAACGCCTACGGCCAAATGACGAGCAACAGTTCCGTTCGGAGTTACTTTCGGTCATTGAAGATATCGACAAGCGCTGGTCGGTCGTACCGGAATGGCATTTGCCGCAAGGTTTTGCATTTAGCGATTTCAAGAAATACCCGGTCGTTGAAAGATACCTGGGCGGGTTGAATATCTACCCGCGGGAAACGCCGGGAGTGGGAATAACCGTTGGTGAGTGGCTCACGTTCCCAAACGAAGGCGGGTTTTATTCGCCCTATTCGATGGTGGATGCTTTATGCGCGCGCGTGAAGGCTAAGGTCGATCACTATTCGGCCAAACCCACTGGATTCGCAACATTTGATCTATTGGTCCACTACGACAAGGCCGGTGCCCACAACAGTCCGGTGAAAGGTCTGAACTTTAGTTATCGAGAAGCCGTCGACGCTGGGGCGACTACGATAGGCAACCGCGTTGGCGTTTTTGACCGTATATTCGTTTACGTTCCTGTAAACCAAGGGCAGAAGGTATTTCGCTTGTACCCGCGCTTTCGTTGATTGTCGGTATTGGAGCCAGATCATCGGGAAGCGCAGCGATGAAAGATCTGGATAACTTCGAGTTTAGGTTATTGTTTCCTTAAACTCACCAATAGAAATAACTGCATTGAATGTGCCCAAGAGCGTTTGGCTTGGCACTTTGCTAGTGCGCCATAGAGTGGCAAGAGGCATTTCGGTCTTGTGATAGCTGGGGAATAAAAAAGCCGCTTGGAGGGCACTCGAACGACCAGTTTTGCTATTTTTAGGAAATGATGAGCGAGTCCGAAAAGTTCGAACGATGCGAATGCAAGAAACGCCAGAACGGCCACAACTAAAACTACAAATGGCCACGGGCCCATCGCTTTTGCAAGTGGTCTGAGCAGCGTCAAAAGTGTAGCTAGCTGCTCGAAATGCATAAAATCGTGCATGACCCTTGCCGTCCCAGCTTTTCAAAGAACCCCGACCGAAACGGTCTAATCCAATAGTTCGCCTGATTCTAGGCGTCCCGGTCTTCCCTGAAGACTTGTCTCACCTCAAACTGTCGTAACAAAACCGCCGCGGCGTTGGCGTATTCCTCGCGGAATCTGGTGCGCCAGCGGACGGTGCCGATATGCGTGTTCCGAGACTGAAACTCGGTTGTGTTGCCGAATACGGCAATGCGGCGGAGGGGAGTGTCGGCCATGCGGCGCTTGCCTCCTGTGTCTTGAAGAATTCATCAACGTGCTGGTCAGGCCTCCATTTCTTTCAACGGCCGCCGATATCGGGATTGGGATCTATTATTCGCCGCGTTTCGGTTTGCTGCTTGCCAGCAAAACACGGGATCATCGGTGATGACATCAATAGAGGGTGCGCCCTCATTTCAAACTCGCTGATTAAGAATTCATTGACAAAACATTTTTGTCGATTTGCGTGGTATCCTGTTTGTGTACTCATGCCTCCCCCGGCCTAAGTGGAAGAAACTTCCGCTAGGTAGCTCCGAGTTCGGGAGGATTATGCAGTTTTTCAAGATCGAAGAATTCCTTGTCCATTCAGCGGTCATTATCTGCACGGCCATCACGATCTTCGAAATCATCAAGAACAAGCTCAAGAAATAGGCGAAAGTGGGTTTCATATTGCATCTGCTTGTCTCAAATCGTGCCGCTCCTGCTGGCACGGTAAAGAGGCACGCGCCTGAAAACGCTTAATATTCCTGCGGCGAGCGCCCCTGCGCGGTGACGGCGAGAATCTCAAATTAAGGCCCTTTTGCACGGTCCTTGTAAGCGCAGACGCAAATCCCGTACGGTTCGAAAGTCGGCACTCCGTAGATTGAAGAGGCAGCAGCCCCCAACGAAAGGAAGCGTGGCGCGTTAAACTACCAAGTGGCAGTCTCAATCGAAGGACACAAGCCGACTCCAGGCGAGTGATCCGTTGCGGTACGACCCAGACGCCTCGGTGCAACCATGTTGGTGCCGCCGCAACTGAAGATTGGATTTAGACCCCGGGGAAAAGCAACAGACTTTGCAGGAAGTTGTCACGCGGCCCGTTAGATTGGAATCCAGTTCCGGTCCTTCGAAAACTCCGAATTATAACTACAGCCGAATCAACGAGATAAATTTAATTCTGCCCTCCCGCGGATTGCTGAGTCGCGACGGGAGGCGTCGCGACGGGTATTTGTGCGAGAGCCAGCCGGGGATGAGTACAAGGTAGGTGGCGTTCGGCGCACTTGCAGGGGCGGCCCCGCTTGCGTTTGATGGCTGGCAGCGAAGCGAACGGTTTGCCGGCCGGCGTCGAAGCGGGCGGTTCGGGCGGTGGCACCGGTTCCGACGCCGGGCTGGTTGGTGCGGGCGGAACAGGAAGCACGAATTCGCCCTGCACAACCTCAAACCAGCGCGTTTTAACACCGCCGTCGCCGCCTAAGCGGTCGCATCGAGAACAGCAGGGAACGATCACACTCGAAGTGTGTCGCTCCTTGGCTCCCAACGTCTGAGACTAGTTCTTCGCCGCCGCCTCCCTGAACCCCCGCTCCACCGTATCGTTCGGACCTGTCGACACCGGGCCATCGCGCCAGAGCCAGCGCATCATCTCCGGCAGAATCGCCCCGCCCATCTTTTGGCCGTGCAGGTTCATGCCCCACGAATAATTCACGTCGTAACCCTTTTGAGTGAGCGCCTTCATCAACCGGACGTTCTGGAAAAACCAATCGCGCCTTTGATCGTATTTGCCGCCGTCGCGGCCCATTCCCCGATTGTCGTTGCGCCCGTCGCACAAGAAAATGCGGATGGGCTTCTTGTCGCTCTTCAAAACGATATCCGTATACGCATCGCCGCCGCGCAGATTCACAAAACTACCCACATTGCTGAGTACTTTGTGGAATTCGCTGGGGCGCTCCCATGCCACCGTGAACGCGGCGATGGCGCCGGAACTGGAGCCGCCGATGCCATGCTGCTCCGGGTCTTTCGAAATGTTGTAGTCCTTATAAAGCGCGGGCATCAGCTCGTCCACAATCACGCGCGCGTACTTGTCGTCCAGTGTGTTGTACTCCGTTGGACGGTTGGTCGTCTTGTCGCCCCACTCTTTCAAGTTGGGTTCCGGCTGCTCCGCCGTGCGGCCAGGATTGATGAAGACGCCGATCATCACCGGAATCTCGCGGCGGTAAATCAAGTTGTCCATCACGTTCTGCGCCCGCATATCGCCCTCTTCGGCCTTAAACGCTTGCCCGTCCTGAAAGATCATGAGACTGGCCGGAACCGTGCGGTCGTATTGCGCTGGCACATAAACCCAATAGGTATGCTGCGTGCCTTCGTAAGCCTTGCTGGGTAGAGTGAAAGGGCCCCGAATCTCTCCCTTGGGAACTCCCTCCTGCGGCATGGAGTCTGGACCTAGCCGGTATTGGGAGTTCGGGCTCGGTGTCTGAGTCGCGGGAGTTTGGGCCAAGGCAATACCAGTGGCCATGACGCACAGTGTCATCTTAAACATGGTGAGATTCCTTAGAGTTTCTATTTGGGAGGTTCGGCCGGCTTCTTCTGCTCTTGCTCTACTACGGCGTCGGGCTTGAAGCGTTTCGGCGGTACCGGTTTGGCGCTCGCCAGTTCCACGTAGGCGTGCAAGACTTTGTCCTTCTGTTCAGGATCGACAATCAGGTATCGATGTTTGCCATTGTCCGCGCCACTGAACGATGTGCGGCCATCGTCGTGAACAGAGAGTGTGCCGGCGCCCGAAAGCTTGAAGTAACCTTCTTTGGGCCTGCCGGCATAGAGAGCGGCGGCCATGTCGGAGGACGGCGCGTCGTACGGCATGTTTTGATAAGCCCGGTAAGCGTCGGCAACCGGATTGTCCAGCACGGCCGCGGCGAATTCTTTGTCGATGCAAGCTCCGGGAAAGGGAATCGCCGCACCCACTTCCGAGCCGCAAGCGAAGATGGGCGTGGGCCATTCCGCCAACACCTTCCTGGCGGCTGGAATGTCGGCCGCAATGCGCGCCTCTGAGTAAGAGAAAACGAGGTACTTGACTTTGGCCGCGATCAGATCGGGGATGCCGGGGAATGCCAAGGCCGCCGCGAGGTTTGTGGCCGGGCCGCCCAGCACGAAAAACGCATTCTCATCGTATTGCCCTTCCAGGTAGTTTCGGAAGAGCGTGTCCGGATCTCCGGTTTCGATGACGCTCTTGACATCGTTCCGGTAAACGGGAGTTCCATCTGCTTTCTTCTTCTGAAACGGCACAGTGAACGCGGGAGACGTGTCTCCCGCCGAACCTACCGTGCGCATGCCGACGGGAGGAAGTTGGGAGAAATTCCCCGCTGGGCCATGATAGAAACGCTGCACCGCGTCGGCGAAGCCGGCCACTGCCAGATTCGGACGGCTCAACGTGAGAATGGCTACCCGGCAATCGTTCTTCCCTTGCAGGCCGTAGAGAACGCTTACCGCCAGCAGACTGTCGATGGTGGAAAAGTCGCTGTCGAAGAAGGCGCCCGCCGCCGGTTTGCCTTTGCTGAACTGCACGGATTCAGCTCAGGTCCAGGCCTTCGAGCCGGCCCGTCGAATCGCCGAACTTGTCCATGTGAACGCCCATGCGGTCCATCATCGTGAGGAACAGATTGCACATGGGAGTTTCGCGGCGCACCACCATGCGGCGTCCGGTCTTGATATAGTTGCCGCCACGGCCCGCGATCAGAGTCGGCAGATCCTCATGCAGGTGTGCGTTGCCGTCGGAGAGCCCCGCGCCGTAAACGATCATGCAGTTATCCAACAGGCTGCCGCCGCCTTCTTGCGTGCTCTTCATCTTTTCCACGAAGCCGGCGAACTGGCGTACGTGATACTCGTTGATCTTGCGCACCTTCTCCATCAGATCCGGCAGATTGCGGTGGTGCGTGAGAGGGTGATGGCCATCGGGGATGTCGAGCTCCCGGTAAGGCCGTGAGCTCCCCTCGCGAGTCATGAGGAAGGTGACGACGCGCGTTTGATCGGCTTGGAAAGCGATAGCGATCATGTTCGACATTAGTTTGAAGTGTTCGCCGAAATCGGCCGGAATCCCGTATGGCTTGTCCATGTGCGGATCGATCTGGCTGGTTTCGTGTTCGGCGCGCTGGATCTGGCGCTCCACTTCACGGATGGCGGAGAGGTATTCGTCGAGCTTGCGGCGGTCAGTCGGCCCGAGAGTGGATTCCAGCTTGTGCGTATGGTCGGTGACGAAGTCGAGGATGCTCCGGCGGTAGACCGAGCGGCGGCTGCGTTCTTCGGGCGTCATCGGCTGGCCGGTGCCAAACATTCGCTCAAACAGCGCGCGCGGATCGAGAATAGGAGGCAGCGGCTGCGATTCTCCGCGCCACGCCAGGTTGTTCGTATAGGCGCACGCATAGCCGCTATCGCAGTCGCCTGCTTGCCGCGCATCTTCCATGCCGAGTTCCAGTGACGGAAAGCGCGTCTGCTTGCCGATTTCATTGGCCACGATCTGATCGAACGAAATGCTGCTCTTGATCTCAGTGAGTGACTTCTTTACCTGAACACCCGTCAGGTATGAGCCGCAGCAGCGGCCGTGATCGCCTGCGCCGTCTAACAGCGCGCGCCCGGTGTTATGTGTCAGATTGCCGATCTGCAGAATGTCATTCTTGAACGGCTCCAGCGCTTTCAGCGAGCGCGGCAACTCCTGGAACTTGCCCTCATACGAGGGATTCCAGGAATCCATCACCATGCCGTTGGGCACATAGAAGAACGCCATGCGGACGGGAGCCTTCCCCGGAATTGCGCTGGACGCCAAAGCTGGAGCCATGGCATCTAGGAAGGGAAGCGCGATCGCCGCCGATCCCGCGCCCCGTAGAAAGGTACGTCTGTCAAGCGCTTTCTTGGTAATCATCTACTGGCAATCTCCTTCGCTTTAGTGCCGGGATTCTCTTTGCGCGTGGTAACCAATTCGCCGCGCCGCGATTGGAACGGCAAGCTGCGCACCACTTCATAAATCAACGTCTGAAAGTGGTAGCCCTCGGCTGCGAGATTCTTGTTAATCTGGCTGAGCGTCCGGCTATCGTAAGGCTGCATCCCGCGCCCCAGCGCGTAGGTCATCACTTTCTCTGTGAGGCAGCGCGAAACCTGCGGAAGACTGCCAACCAAAATTGTGCGCATTCCCGCGGCGGTCTGGAACGACTTGCCGTCCGGCATGGTCCCTCCGACATCCACCGGGAATTTGCCGTCCATGGTGCGCCATTTGCCGATCGCGCTATAGTTCTCCAGCCCAAAGCCGAGCACATCCATTTTGCTATGGCAAGAGGCGCACACCGGGTTGGAGCGATGCGCTTCCAGTTGTTTGCGCAGAGACACATCGCTACCCACCTTTGAATCGTCCAGCGGAGGTACGTCGGGCGGCGGTGGTGGCGGCGGCGTGCCCAGCACATTGCTCAAAACATACTTGCCGCGAATGGTGGGCGACGTTCGATTCGGATAGCTAGAGACCGCCAGCACAGCGCCCTGCGTGAGGATGCCGCCGCGCTCATCGGTAGTCAGATCGACCCTGCGAAAATCGGGGCCTTTTACGCCGCCGATGCCGTAGTATTTAGCCAACGACTCGTTCAGGAAGGTGTAGCGCGCATCGATCATGTCGGAGATGGGCCGGTTCTCACTCAGCACGTACTGGAAGAACATGCGGGTTTCCGCGCGAAAGTCCTCTTTCAGTTCAGGAGTCCACTCGGGAAACTTAACGGGGTCGGGGGTGATGGTGTCCAGATTGCGCACCTCCAGCCATTGGCCCGCGAAGTTGTCGGCAAAAGCGGCGGCTTTCTTGTCCGTCATCATCCGCTTCACTTGAGCGTCGAGAATTGCCGGCTCATGCAACTTGTGAGCCTCCGCGAGCTTTAAGAGTTCGTCGTCCGGCATAGAGCTCCAGAGGAAGTAACTCATGCGCGTCGCTAGCTCTATATCGGATAGCCGATGAACCGCCTGCGCATCGAGCGGGTTCGGATCGCGCTCAATGCGGAACAGAAAATCGGGCGACACCAGCATGGCCTCCAGCGCCAATTGAATACCTTGCTCCGTAGACTGGCCGTGCGCCTTCGCCATGGCGACGAACTTCAGGTACTCAGCCACTTCGGCTTTCGAAACGGGCCGGCGGAAGGCATGGTGCGCCAGGTTGGTGACGATGTTCTCAACGCACCGCGAACCGGAGGCGGGATCGCAAATCAAGATCTTCTTGCGGCTGGCTTTTTCGACCTTGGCCGGGAAAGGGCCCACGAATGTGATAGAGCCGATGTACTTGTTCTTCTTATCGCTGTAAGCGTCTTTGTCGTTGGTGAACGCCTTGACAAAATCGTCGTTCAGAAACGCCGCGCGGAAGACGTGATCGCCCTCGGGCAGATACACGCGCATTTCGCCATCGGAGAACGGATTGAAATAGACCAGCTTGGACGGCTTAGTCTCCACGTCGATGGTGTTGAGAAGCTGGCCGTCCATCGAAAAGGCCATCTTGACGGGCTTGGCATCGGTCGGGCGCTCGCCGGGAAAACCGAATCGCACCGTGTATTCGCCGTCGAAATCGATGCGCTGGCTGGCCTCAACGGTGCTGTAGTCGAGGCGGCGCAGGGTGCGGGTCTTTAAGTCGCAGACGGTTTCAATAGGCCTCTTCGGCAGCGGGTCGGCGCCCATGGCGCGCGAGGAAATCGTTTCCGCGGCGTTGAGGTAGCGCTCCATCAAGATGGGAGAAACGCTCAGAATGTCGCCGATATTGTCGAAGCCGTAGCCGGAATCGTCGGTCGGCAAATCCTTTTCAGCGCGAAACTCGACCGCCAGCAAATCCCGAATCGTATTGCGGTATTCGTTGCGGTTGAGGCGCTTGGCGGTCACCCGGCCGGGGTCGGGTTTGATGTTGGCATCGGCCTTTTCGAATTCGCCGCGCAGAAAGTCGAGGAGCGCGCTGATTTTGGCTTGCGGCGGCCGCGGAATACCCCTGGGCGGCATCTCGCCAGACTCAATCTTCTGGTAAATCTTCTCCCACGAAGCGCGGTCGTCGGCAACCGTCGAGGAGTCGAGGTACGGAAGCAGGTTGACCCCACCGGAGGTGAGGCTTGGGTTGTGGCAAGCGGAGCAGGTGTTCTTGAGAACTGGTTTGACGTTGGCGTCAAAAGACGCGGAGTCGATGGCGGGAGCCTTCACCGGCGCGGCGAAGACGGGGCCGATGCAGAGGGTAAGAAGGGCTGCAAGCTGGCGCACGAGGCTCTTTCTCTTGAGGGGCGTCAACATTATATCTAAAGGTTACGGGAAGCGCTAATCTTATAGCTTGCGGCTAATATTATTGGCAATCTTCCTTCTGGCGCGAGCGCCGCTTCCGGCGCAGACTGGCAATCACCCGGATAGGGTCGAGTGGTTCCGCGACCAGGGCTTTGGTCTCTTCATTCATTGGAGCGTCGATAGCCAGTTGGGCTCGGTAATCAGCCACTCGTTAGTGGGGGCGTCGGACGACTATACGCAGCGCTTCTTTGAAGACCTGCCGAAGACGTTCAATCCGCGCAAGTTTTATCCGCAAGACTGGGCCGCTCTGGCCAAATTGGCGGGGATTCGCTATGTGGTCTTTACCGCCAAGCACCATTCGGGGTTCTGCATGTTTCAAACAGAATCGACCGGCTTTGGAATCATGAACACGCCCTTTCGCCGCGACATCACGGGCGAGATTCTAAAGGCATTCAGTGCCCAGGGTATTGCGCCGGGCATCTACTTTTCGCCCGACGATTTTCATTGGCTGCACCAGCACAACATAATGATCCGGCGCAATGTGGACGAAGTTTCGCCGGAGAAGAATGCCGCGCTGCTCGCCTACGACCAGGCGCAAGTGAAAGAGTTGTTGAGCCAGTACGGCCCGGTAAGCGTCATCTTTTTCGATGGACCGGCCGGCGGCTTGCGCGAAGTGGCTTGGCAAACGCAACCGGAGATTGTGGTGACGCGCGGCGCTCTGCAAACGCCGGAGCAATACGTCCCTGGCATTCCGCTGGAAGGAGCGTGGGAGGCGAATCTCACGATGGGCACCCAGTGGCAGTACAAGCCGACGAACGAGACTTACAAGAACGGCAAGCAGTTGATTATGACGCTGGTGGAGACGCGCGCCAAAGGCGGTAATCTGCTGCTCAACGTCGGGCCGAAGCCGGATGGCGAGTTGCCCATCGAGCAGGAAGAGCGGCTGCGCGAGATCGCGCTTTGGATGGCGGTGAATCAGGAAGCGATTTACGCCGTGCGGCCTTGGGTCATCACCAACGAAGGCGACGTTTGGTTTACAAAGCGCAAAGACGCGGCAACAGTCTACGCCACGGTAAGCGGTGAGCGCTGGAATTACGGCGAGTGGCGCGATGTCACGCTGCGCTCCATTCGCGCCACGCCGCGCACGGAAGTCAGCGTCTTGGGGCAAAGCGATCAAGTGCTGGAATATCGGCCCGATGTCACGCCCAAAACCGCTTGGAAGCAGGACGAAGCCGGTTTGCACATCCGGGCGATGCATGCGCAGCGGCTTTACAACAATCGCGAGTGGCCCAATCCCGTGGTGCTGAAGATAACCAATGGGGAACCCGCGTTTGAGCCGCCTCTTGTCAAAACCGGCAACGCGCTTTGGAACTCCGCCAACGGCACAGTGACTCTCGGTGGAACTTTAGAGAAGACCGGCAACGCTGCGGCTCTTTTCGTCGGCTTTCAATATCAGCACATCCGCGGACTCGACGTGGATGAACGGAGCGAGGCCTGGTACGACACGGAGTTTCAACCGATAAGCGCGCCAGGGGCATTCCGCATCGTGCAACGCGGTCTCAAGCCCGGTGATGCGTATGCTTTTCGCGCGGTGGTGCGCCATCCGCTGGTCACTATGTATGGCCCAGATGTGAAGTTTACGGCGAAACAGTAGCTCCTGCCAATGTAGCGCTTAACACTTCGCATCGTCTGAGATGCCCTAACCGAACCGCGCGCGTCAGCAAGCGGTCTTCAATAATTGCGCGTACAGGACACTCGCTAGTACTCCTGTAACTATCCCAGCGAACTGGCTGTCTTGTATCGTAGCAAGCATATGACAAACGGAGGATCTCGTCTTCTATTCCGGTCTGCCCTTCTTCTTCTGCTCGTTTTTTCGGCGCCGTTCTTTCAATGCCAGGCGGATACGTTCAGTTTTCCGGTGGGTTTCATTCCATTCACCTCCATCGACTACGTTGCCGGGCGTGACAGCAACGGCAATAGGTTGGTAGTGGGCGAGGCGGGAACAGCTGATGCTCTCGCGCAGCTTCGTGCATACCTGATGTCCATTCCGGCGATATCGGATGCTGAGAAGTATGCAAACGAGCCAATTCAACTCGCTCCAGGATTCTTTTTCAACAACGTGCTGGTTCCGACATCCGCAGAGACACAGGGCAATTTTGCGGACTACGGAAACCCGATCGACGATCCAATGACTCAGAGGCCTTTTTCAGGAAACTATATTCCGCTCTTGAGGCTTGGCACTCCCTTCGCATTTCGCATAGGCCCAGCCACCGCCGGCAATTCTGTGCCGGAGCCTCGCGGCCTCTTCGCAATTGTGGCCGCAATCGCAACACTCGGCGCACTCAGACTCCGCTCCGCGTTGAAGTACTACCAATTCGTAATCGACCCATCCGGCCGGAAATAGGTCTGCGCTCTTGCCGTAACCGGCTGGGTGATTTCGGCGATCTGCGTAAGTTGCTTCATGTCGAGTTCCACACCCAAACCGGGCCGCTCATTCGGATACAGCTTGCCCTCCTTGAAATCCAGGCACACCGGCAAGTGCGGCAGCACGCGGCCCTGAAAGTTGTATTCCATGAGCACCGGACCTGAGTACGTGCTGAGCGTGTTGACCAGCGCCGCCGTGGAAATCGGCCCGGTAAAGTGCGGAATGATGCCGACGAAATGCGTTTCGCAAATGGCGGCAATCTTGAGCATCTCCGTGATGCCGCCGACGTTCGGCAAAGTCGCGCGCACATAATCCAGATCGTGGTTTTCAACCAGTTTGTTGAAATCCCAGCGGTTGCCCCATTCCTCGCCGGCGGCGATGGGCACGCTCACCTTGCGGCGCAACAGCGGAATATCTTCGAGGAACGCCTCCGTGCGCACCGGATCTTCCACAAAATAGGGAGCGAGATTTTGAATCAGATCGCAGCCGCGCACCGCCTCATGCAGATCGAAGCGCTGGTGAAAATCGACGCACCAATCGCCGTTCTTGCCGAC
>Ga0075021_10001178_pt1 | contig 13301 bp, 14 predicted proteins | sample ColStrG_CSR_2012_FD_72749 | JGI IMG/M metagenome (GOLD analysis project Ga0075021, IMG submission 72749) | Freshwater sediment microbial communities in response to fracking from Pennsylvania, USA - Cold Stream Run_MetaG_CSR_2012 | ecosystem: Environmental > Aquatic > Freshwater > Creek >...
GCCACCGGTCCGATCTGGCCGATGATGACCAGGTAGGCGGCGCAGTCGGCCAGGGCCATCAGCGAGGGGCCGGACACGGTGCCGCCCGGCCGGCTGTCGTGAGGCCCGATCGTCTGCCGCATCCGGATGCGGTCCCCGGTGACCTCTTCGACCACATAGGGGGGTGGGGCATCGGGGAAGGCTCCGTCGAGGAATGCCTGGACCTCCTCGACGGTCATGGGAAAGGCGGACATGCTCGCAGCAGCGTACCCACTGGTCCGGTCGGCCGGCCGGCTACGCCAACCGGCCTGGCGTCCCACCGCCCCGCCGGGGCCTCGTGGCGGCGTGGCCACGTCGCCATGGCTCGCCCCATCGTGCAGACTGTGGGTCCGAAGTCGAGGCCGGGGGCCATGGGCCACCGGTCGTGCAAGGGTCATCGAACCAGGTCCGGACGGGGGAAACGCGTGTTGAGTGAAGAGGATCGGGCGGCCGCCGAATGGGCACGCATGGCCGGAGCAAGCCTGATGGAACTGCGATCCCGTTCGGAACCGGGGAAGTCCCTCGGACAGGAAGGTGACAGGCTGTCGCACCGGCTCCTCATGGGGGAGATCGCCGCGAGGTTTCCCGATGATCGGATCCGATCGGAGGAGGCCGACCAGTCGGAGGTGCTCGGAGCGCAGTCCGGCAGGGTGTGGATCATCGATCCGCTTGACGGCACCCGCGAGTATTCGGAGGGTCGGGAGGACTGGGCCGTGCACGTCGCCCTGGCCGTGGACGGTGCCCCGGTGGTGGGAGCCGTCGCCCTTCCCGCCCTGGATGTGGTACTCGGAACGGGCGAGCCTCCTCCACTGCTCGCCCCGGCACCGGTGCCGCGCATTGTGGTCAGCCGGAGCCGACCGCCCGATTTCTCGCCGTTCGTCGCCGAAGCGCTGGGGGCGGTCACCGTCCCCATGGGGTCGGCCGGCGCCAAAATCGCCGCTGTCATCCGCGGCGAGGCCGAGGTCTACGTCCACGCCGGGGGCCAGTACGAGTGGGACTCGGCCGCTCCGGTGGCGGTGGCCCTGGCTTCCGGGTTGCATGCCAGCCGGGTGGACGGTTCGCCCCTCCGCTACGCGCAAGCGGACCCGTGGCTCCCTGACCTGGTGGTCTGCCACCCGACCCTGATCGACGCGGTGATGGGCGCGCTGGACGCGTTCGGCGTATCGGCGGTCTGAACCGGTGGACCCGATGGACGACGCCCAGTGAGTGCCGGGAACGACACCGTCGGACGCGCCCGGGACGTCTTCGGCGAGGCCCGGCTCGGTCCGATCACCCTGAAGAACCGGATCATCAAGTCGGCGACGTTCGAGGGAAGGACCCCCAAGGGCGTGATCACCGACGATCTGATCGACTTCCACCGGCGTGTGGCCGAAGGCGGGGTGGGAATGACCACCGTCGCCTATCTGGCCGTCTCACCCGAAGGGCGGACCGATCGACACTGCGCGCTGCTGGGAGAGGACTCGGTCCCGGGCCTGCGGCGGCTCACCGATGCTGTGCATGCCTCCGGATCCGCAGTCTCCGCTCAGATCGGCCACGCCGGCCCGGTGGCCAACGGTCGGTCGAATCGGGCCCACTCCCTGGCCCCGTCGCGGCGGCTCAGCCCCACCGGCGAGGTGACCCGGGCGGTTTCGGAGCGGGACATCGCCCGGATCACGGACGACTATCGGCGGAGCGCGTCGCTGGCGGTGGAGGCCGGATTCGACTGTCTGGAGATCCACCTCGGACACAACTACCTCCTCAGTGCCTTCCTGAGCCCGAAGCTGAACCGACGTGCCGATCAGTGGGGGGGCAGCCTGGGTAACCGGGCGCGCTTCCCTCTCGCGGTGGTCGAGGCGGTCAAGCAAGCGGTGGGTGGCAAGGTGGCGGTCACCGCCAAGCTGAACATGGCCGACGGGGTGGCCGGAGGGTTCTGGCTGGACGAGAGCATCGAATTCGCCCGGATGCTCCAATCCAGCGGTGCCCTCGACGCCTTGGAGCTCACCGGGGGGAGCTCGTTGTCCAACCCGATGTACCTCTTCCGGGGGGAGGCACCGCGTCCCGAGTTCGGGGCCACCCTGCCCGCTCCGTTGCGGATCGGATTCCGTGCGGTCGGCTCCAGGTTCCTGAAGGAGTACCCGTTCGAGGAGGGGTACTTCCTCCCGTATGCCCGCCAATTCCTTGCCGCCCTCTCCATGCCGTTGATCCTCCTCGGTGGGGTGAACCGGTTGGACACCGTCGAGAGCGCACTGGCGGAGGGTTTCGAATTCGTCGCCATGGCCCGGGCTCTGCTGCGTGAGCCCGACCTTGTCCAGCGGTGGGAGAAGGGTCTCACGAGCGAGGGCCTGTGCATCCACTGCAACAAGTGCATGCCGACCATCTACGGCGGCACCCGATGCGTCCTCGTTCCCGACGCCGGGCCGGTCTGACCCGGTCGTCGGGATGGCTCCCCGTCCTCGTTCGCCTGTGGGTCGGGAGCCTTAGACTCTCTTGTGGCAAGGCTGGCCCACGTAGCTCAGGGGATAGAGCACTCGTTTCCTAAATGAGGTGTCGCAGGTTCGATTCCTGCCGTGGGCGCACTGTGATGTCGCGAATCAGGGGGCTTAAATTATTCTGTGTCGGTAGCTTACGGGAGATCCACGAGGTCGGGTGGTGGTCCCTACGAGTTCAGCATCATCTACTCGGAGTCGTCGAGATTGCGTAGGTGCCCCCAGACTCCGAATCAAGAGTGACACCACTTGTGAAGCTTTCTTCGACGCAAGAATCATCCTCCTGCGTGAACGTCAGACTCGCATAGGTGCCCGGGGGAACGAGTAGGCCCCATGCACCCTGATCCGACGGCTGCGTGATCGGAGAGCCATTGACCGACGTGATGTGGTCCGTCGACCTCGTCGAGAAGCACTCCATCGACCCGTAGAGCGAGCCATCCACCACTTGGGCGAACACAGGGCTCACTTGGTCAATGGTGTGAGTAAACGTCTCGTGCAAGCCCTCGGCTTTGCGTCGCTCGCGGATGTTCGTAGTGTTGTTTACCTCGGTGCTGAGAATATTGTCGTGAGCAAAGTGGAGGGGTGCCCCGGTTCCCAAGTCGCCTGTCGTGTCGAGGGTTTGGAAGAAGTTGAGATACGCCTGCGGTGCGTCCTGGAGCGGGTATTGCACCGAAGTGGGCGACAAGTCGGAATAGGGATTGAAACCATCGAGGCCACCTCCCTCCGCGTAGCTGGCGATGAAGGCGACTACCCAAGGGGTGTTGGTGCTCGTCTTGGTAAACACAACCCACCATGTCTGACTCAGTTGGTTGTAGCCCATTCCACTCAGTCCAGCCATGAAGGAGACCGGATAGCCGTTCTGGGTCGGCGCACTGATGGCCGACGTTGAATAGGTCATCGGCCCGGTCAGGCATCCGCAGTCGAGCGTGGCTATCGAGTCGTTCAGTGCGGACGGCGTGGTATAGGCGCTCAGCGAACCACGATCGTCTGAGATCATCACATGGGCGTATCCGGCCCACGTTGTCGCGAGCACATTCTCGGCCACTGCTTGCGTGACCAAATTCTCGGGTGGGCCGATTTCCGTAGAAGGGGATGGGGCCGTCGATGGAGAAGTAGGCGACGGCGCAGTAGTCGGCGGCACTCCGGAGACACGCTCCGTCGAGGGGGGAGCCGAGGCTGACGGAGATGGAGAGGTGGATCCCACGGGCGTTGTCGTTGTGGTCGTTACGGTGCTGCTCGTTGTCGCGCCCTTCATTACATCGTTGATCCCGACGGCGGAGCCGGCCCCGATGGCAAGCAGGAGCAGTGCACCCACGATGAGAAAGGTCGGGCCAACCAGCCGTAGGCGGCGCTTCGGCTGACTCACATCCGGGGTGAGATCCGGCACGGCCTGAGGATCAACATTGGCTGTTGCTAGACCGTGCTCGGGGGGGTGCAACTCAGGCGGCCGAAGGACGGGCGGGTGTCGTTCTGGGGGCGACTGCAGCTCAAAGGTAGGGAGTCCAGGAGGAGCTACCTCGGGTAGGTCAGTCGCCGGCGGGTACCACTTGCCATCGCTGGCCAGCCACCAGCCGAGCCCCTGCCAAGAATCACTCACCGCCGCTTAGACCCCGCCCAGCCATATTCCATCTCGGGATTATCGGCAAGCCGATCGTCAAACTGAACTGTTGGACCAATCGGGCGGACTGGTAGCTCTCACCTGTCGGAGCCAGTCGCACCTTTCGGTCTCCATCGGCTATCGACTCCAGCACCATTCGCAGTAGTTTGAGCATCCCCCGGTTTGACGGATACCTGCACTGAGTTGGTAGCACCTCGGGGTCGAGTCCCTGATGCCACGTCCTCATCCGCCGGAGTTCCGTACTCGAACGACCACATCCCGCCAGCAGCACTGCGAGAGACGGGAAAGCCGAGCGCTGCCCCGATCCACCTGCTGCCCCTTCATGGGACCCTCACATTTCCCTAACTCCGTACATATTGTCGACTGGAACCATGGGAATCGCCAAGGGAATCCCATCTAGAAGGAGTCACCATGTTCAAGAAGATCATCGCCCCCATCGTCGTCGGAGGAGTCCTCCTCGGAGGAGTGGCCACCGCCGGCGTGGCCTCCGCCGCCACGCCGAACGCATCAGCCACGGCCCCCAGCCACGCCGGCAAAGGTCAGCTCAAAGCCTGGGTGACCTCACACCGCAAGGAGCTCCGCAAGGCGGGTCTGGAAATAAGCGCCAAGGCGATCGGCATTACTCCACAAGCACTCCGGTCTGACCTCAAGGCCGGTAACTCGATCGCCGGTGTGGCCAGCCAGCACGGCGTGAATCCCCAGACCGTCATCAACGATCTGGTCAATGCGGCCGACAGCCAAATCAACCAGGCGGTTCCCGGCAAGCTGAGCTCGACTCAGGCCCAGAAGATCGAGGCCAGACTTCCGGCTCGAGTGACGAAGGTTGTGAACCACACCTTCTGATCGCAAATGTGTCAGCGATCGCCCGTGGTCAGGCCGCGCCTGCCACGGGCGTTGTCGCGCCCGAGTTTCAGCACTGACGATCGGAACCAGGCGCTGGGGTGAGACAAAAGTAGGGCGCTACCTCCCCTACAGCAAGCGGCGGGAGGTCCAGAGACTGTCCCGATTCGGCAAAGAAACTTGCAATGGAGCCGACGGCGGTTCGGGCATTCACCGAGGCGTGAAGGATGTCCTGCAGGTGGCGGTACCGTTCCCCACGTTGACCGTGACGCCGACCGGGGTGTGGACCTGCGCGTGCCCAACGGGAAAGGTGACAACCGCGTTTCCGGACCCGTCCGTGGCACCGCCAAAGGAAGCGGCATGGAACTTGAAGTTGGCAGTGACGATGACAGGCGCACTTGCGACCGTGGACCGGATGGTCGCCGTCTCATTGCTGCCGCGAGGCGGACTCGGATTGGACATCGAGACCACGCAGACGCCAAGGGGTAGGGGGGAGACCGCCGACCCGAAGAACGGTGAGGAGCCGAACGTGAATACCCCGCCGTCCGCCGCCACGAGGCGGTATCCCGATCCCGCTCCGTTCCCCTCCATCCCGACGACCGGTTGGTTGAGGAGGATGTTCCCGGTGGAACCGTGGAAGATAGCGTCACCGTAGGTGAAGATGCCCCCGTCGGAGGCCACCAGCCAGTAGCCCCCGCCGTCAGCGGTCGCGGCCATCCCGACGACCGGTTGGTTGAGGGGAAGGTTCCCGGCTGAACCGTGGAAGATGGCGTCACCGTAGGTGAAGACGCCTCCGTCGGCGGCCGCCAACCAGTAGCCCCCGCCGTCAGCGGTCACGGCCATTCCGACGACCGGTTGGTTGAGGGGAATGTTCCCGGCAGAACCGTGAAAGATAGCGTCACCGAAGGAGAAGACGCCGCCGTCGGCTGCCACCAGAAGGTATCCCCCGCCATCGGGAGTCGCGGCGATCCCAACGACCGACTGGTTCGGGGCGACACCCAGCGATCCGAAGCCTCCGGCATCTCCACACCCCACAACGTCTCCCGTAGCGTCTCCTATCCAGTAGCCACGGTCGTCCGGTGTGGCCGCCATCCCGACGACAGTCCCGGGCGGAAGGAATCCGGAGCAGTTGCCGCCCCCAGCATGGCCGACGACATCGCCGCCTGCGGAAATTGCCGATGCGACCGAGGCACTCGAGGCCATGAGGCCACCGAGAGCTAACGCAACCAACGCCACCGACGCCACCAACGTGACCAGGGTCGTGGCCGGTCGACCACCGTGTCGTTCCAATGAGGTCATCGTCTCACCTCGTCTGCTGGATGTGAGGAGCGCGACGCTATACCCACAATCTCCTGTCTGCATCTGCAGTCATGAGACGTATGGCTTCGGAGGCGTGCGTCACCGCCCGAACGCTGGAAGACTTCTCCCGTGGACTGGAGCGAGATTCCCACCGGTGTCGACCCCCGGGGTCTACTGGAGCCCGAAGCCTGGTCCGGGTTCGTAGCCTTGCACCGGGCCGCCTGGGAAACCGCACCGGCAGCCCTCCTGGAGCTGTGCCGGGAGCGGATGGCGATGCTGCTGTGTGCACCGGAGGCGATCGGGCGCCGACCCGAAGGGGTACAGGCGCCGCAGACCGACAAGGCTCGATCACTGGCCGATTGGCCCTCCTCGCCGGCTTTCACCGATACGGAGCGGGCAGCACTCTCGTTTGCCGAGCAGTTCGTGATGGATGTGGCCGGCACCACCGACGCCGATCGGGAGATGTTGACGGGTCATCTGTCCGCTGACCAGATCGGTCCCTTCGTGATGGGCCTGTATGTCTCCGACTTCGAACTGCGAATGGACCTGGTCACGGTCCGGCTGTTTCCGGGTGCGCCGCGGCCCGTACCCCTGGCCCCGTCCGACGGTTCAACCGACCCCTCCTCGGCCTTCGACGGCTTCCTCCTGGCGACCGGCAGGATGCGGGCGCTCGACCCGGTCACCGCTGAGTTGGTACGTCTGCGGGGTGCTCGCTACCACAACTGTCGGATCTGCCAGTCGATCCGATCGGTGAAGGCCATCGGGGCCGGGGCCGACGAATCGATGTACGGGAAACTCGACGACTACGAGGCCAGCGACTTCTCGGAGAGGCAGAAGATCGCCCTGCGACTCGCCGACACCCTGATCTCCCAGCCCACGGAGATCACCACTGGCCTGGTCGACCAGATCCATCATGAGCTCACCCCGGCCGAAACCGTGCAGATCATCCTCGGGGTGGCACGGAACAGTATCCAAAAAGTCGCCGTCGCCCTGGCTGGTGACACCCCGAATGTCACCGAGGGCTTCGACTACTACGACATCACCGACCGAGGCGATGTGGTCTACGGCCAGGACGCCCCCGTTGGCGCCTGACCATGTAGCCGCGCCGCGCCGCGCCGCCCGGACAGGCCCGGGTCAGGCGTCAGGCGAGCAGTTTGGCCTTCTGGGCGTCGAACTCGGCGTCGGTGATCACACCCTTCGCCTTGAGGTCGGCCAGCTTGGCGAGTTCGTCCGCGCTCCCTGACGATCCGGCGGTCTGCTTGACGTAGCTGTCGAACGCCTTCTGTTCCCTCGCCGCTTGCTCCGCCGCCCGATCGTGCATGCCTCCGCCCCGGGCGATCAGGTAGATGAACACACCGAGGAACGGGAGGATGATCACGAACAGTACCCAGATCGCCTTGGCAAAGCCGCCCATATCGTGACTTCGGAATATGTCGACGAACACCATGATGGCGAGCCAGATCCAGAGAATGAACAGGAAGATCTCCACCATCGTCCAGAGGAAGTCGAGCAGTGGATACGTGTAAGCGAGCATGGTCATTCCCTTTCACGAGAAGTACGGCATTCGACCCTACCCGTTGCTGGGGCGAGGTGCTCGGATCCCGGGCAGGGTGACCGTTGCCGGTCGTGGTGGTCGTGGTGGTTGTGGTGGTCGAGGTGGTGGTGGAGCGGAGCCGATCTGACGCGATGCCTCCCGATCCGGGCGTGAGACCGGTCCCGATCCAGACCGGGGATCGGTCTGTCCTCCCTCTTCGGGCCTCGTCGCTGCGGCCGCAGGTTCGGCCCGTCGCCATCAGGCACAATGTTGTCTGTGCCGATGACGCCGGGCAGCCCCCCGGCCCGTCATTCCGACGAGGACCGTGAGCGGGTGATCGAAGTCCTCAAGACCTCGTGCGGCGACGGCCGGCTGACACTGGACGACTTCTCCGAGCGGGTCGGGGCTGCGTACCAGGCGGTTTCGCTGCCGGACCTCCTCCTGGTGCTCGGTGATCTCCCGCATCCCTTCGCCTCCGACCTGGTCGGCGTACTCGGCGATGACACCGACCATGCCACCGTGCCGACCGCCCCCCTGATTCCAGACTCCGCCCCGGGCCGGAGAGTGACCCACTGGATGGTCTCGATCATGGGGGGATCCCAGCGGCGAGGCCGATGGCGACTGCGGGAGAAGTCCAGTGTGGTCACCCTGATTGGCGGATGCCAACTCGATCTGCGCAACGCAGAGATCGAGGGTCCAGAGGTGGTGATTAACGCCTTCGCCGTGACGGACGGGGTGGAGATCACCCGATCGATCGAGAGGAGAATCCATCCGGGATGTCGATCTTGGGATATGCCGACCGTCGTGGTAGGGAGGGCCCAGTGCGGGCCCGAAGAAGGGGAGTGTGACAATGGCTGAATACCTGGTTCTCATCTACGAAGACGAGACCTCCTGGGACAACGTCGAGCCCGAGATGTTGGGGAAGATCCTGGCCGAGCACCAGGCGTTCGGCGAGCATCATGCAAAGGTGATCCGCGGGGGCAACGCGCTGCAGCCGACCAGCACCGCCACGTCGGTCCGGGAGGAATCGTCGGGAAGCTACACGGTCACCGACGGTGCGTTCGCGGAGACCAAAGAGGCGCTCGGAGGCTACTACCTGATCGAGGCCGCCGACCTCGACGAGGCACTGGCCGTTGCCCGGGATGTGCCGGCACCCTTCGGTGGTGTCGAGGTCCGGCCGATCAGGACCTTCGACTGAGATATGGCTCTGGCCTGATGGCCAGCTCGGTCGAGGCCGCGGTTGCTGACGCGCACCGCCGCGAGTGGGCTTTCGTCCTCGCCGCGACGGTGCGGGTCACCGGGGACATCGACCTGGCCGAGGAGTGCGTCCAGGACGCCTATGCCCGGGCGCTGACGTCCTGGCCCAACAGCGGTGTGCCGGCCAAGCCCGGCGCCTGGCTGACGACCGTGGCCCGGCGGCGGGCGATCGATCTCAAACGCCGCGGTTCGACCCACGACCGATCCATGTCGCTGCTCGTCCGGACCACGGCGAAGGACCCCGACGAGATGGAGATCGACGTCGAAGCCAACGGGGGAGAAGTCGCCGACGATCGGCTACGCCTGATCTTCACGTGCTGCCATCCGGCGATTGCCCCCGAGGCACAGGTGGCGCTCACCCTCCGTCTCCTCTGCGGGCTGACCACCGTGGAGGTGGCCCGGGCGTTCCTGGTGAACGAGACGGCCATGGCAGCGCGGATCACCCGGGCCAAGAAGAAGATCGCTGCCGCCCACGTCCCCTATCGGGTCCCATCGGTGGAGGAGCTTCCGGCCCGGGTGGACGCGGTACTTACCGTGGTCCACCTGATGTTCGCCACGGGGCACACCGCGCCGGCCGGCGCCGATCTGATCCGGCGGGACCTGGTCGAGCGCGCCTTGGACCTGGGCAGGATGCTGCACGCCCTGTTGCCCGACGATCCGGATGTCACCGGCCTGCTCGCCTTGATCCTGCTCACCGACGCTCGGCGCCCGGCCAGGGTCGACGGCCGCGGGCACCTGGTACTCCTCGCCGACCAGGACCGTTCGGATTGGGACCATTCGGTGATTGGCGAGGGCGTCACGTTGGTGCGCGACGCGCTGAAGCGCCGCCCACCCGGACGGTTCGCGCTGATGGCCGCCATTGCCGCCGTGCACGCCGAAGCTCCATCCTGGAATGCCACGGACTGGCGAGAGATCGTCGGGCTCTACGACCTCCTTCTGGCCATCTGGCCCTCCCCGGTCGTCGCCTTGAACCGGGCGGTGGCCATAGGCTTCGCCGACGGCCCCGAGGCCGGGCTCACCGCCCTCGATGCGCTGGCCACCGAGCCGGTCCTCGCCGCCTACAGCTATCTGGCCTCCTCCCGGGCGGACTTCCTGCGCCGGCTCGGACGGGTCGCCGAGGCCCGACTGGCCTATCAGGAGGCACTCATGCTGAGCGAGAACGCCGTCGAACGCGATTTCCTGGAGGATTGCCTGCTGCGCCTCGATGGCTGAGGACCCCGGGCGCGCCGTGGCCCCAGGTCAGGTGTAGGGCGCGGCGATCGCCTTCACCTCGTCCTCCGGGCCGGCGATGACCAGGTACTCTAGATTGCGGAGGCGTCTGGGATCGCCCACCTTCTCCCCTCGCGGGTTGTAGATCCCGATCTGCGCGCCGACATACCGCTTGGAGTCGAAGGCGAGCGCCTGGACATACCCGCGGGAGGAGCACCAGTCGACCAACTCCTCCCTCGAGGCCCACGATTCGTCGTTGTAGGACAGGATGACGATTCGGGCCTGGATCCCATCGATTACCTGGCGGAGGGCGATCGGCATGTCCCGCCGCCGATTGAACACGCTCTTGGTGTCAGGATCCCGCGAGTCGATGCGTTTGCACGCCACTCCGTAGTGCTCGGGTGCGTCCCAGGCGACCAGTGTCTCCCAGATGTGGTAGTTGGTGAAGTACCGGTGCTGGTTGTAGGGGGGGTCGAGGTAGGCCAGATCGAACTGGCCGATGGTTGCGGCCACCCGGGCGGCATCGGCCCGGACGGCGCGACCGGGGCCTACGAACAGTTCGGGCGAACGGAGCTCGATCGGGTTGAACGAGCGCGGCGCCCAGGCCTTGACATAAGCCATCTGGAGACCAGTGGTGGAGTCGACTCGATCGGCTGCATCGATGAGGCTCGTGAGCAGGATCGGGTACAGGGAGCTGCGTTTGAAGTCGGTCTCCAGGCACTCGCGCATGGCGTCGATCCGTTCGCCGTTGAAGGGCTGGAAGTAGCGGGACTTCACACAGAACGTCTCGGTGAAGTACCCCCGCTTCCCGGGCAGCCCGTTGAGATGCCGGAGTGCCTCCCTGAGGTCGTCCTCGTCGACGGTGCTGCCGTCGGTCTCGATGTGGCACCGCGAGAAGATCTCCGAGTACCGGGCGGTGTCGACGGCGGTCACATGGGCGCCTCGACGCTTGAACTCCTGGGCCACCCGAGTAGTGCCGGTGAACAGGTCGAGGACAGTGTGCGCGCCGCTCGAGTCGAGCATGTCCCCGAGGACGGGAACCAGCCTCCGTTTCGAGCCGATGTACTTGATCACCGGCGCAGCCGACAAGGGTGACGAGGCATCGAATTCGGAAGCTACCAGTGAGGCGAGACCCGGTCGGGGATCGCGGCACTCCGACCCCTACCGGGCCCGGCCGGGCGGGGGGCGGGACAGACGGTGGACGCGCTCCGTTGCGTTCACCGCCGCGTCCACACCGTCCCCCAGGGCCTTGACCTGCGAGCGGTAGCAGTCGATCACCCGCCGCTTGCGCCCGGCGTCCGGGCTCGTCTCGATGCCCGCCGGTTGCACGTCGAATCCCCGGGAGCGGAGGTCGGCGATGGCCGAGCCGACCGCCCCCGGTTGGTGGACGGCGTAGGGGAGCTCCTCGTAGACCAGCCAGTCGACCTCGGGGAACTCGTCGACCAGGGCCAGGCAGGCCGAGGCGGTGATCACATGGTCCGGGTGGCTCAGCCCCAGGGGGATCATCCAGGTGTCCAGGGCCGCACCCTCGACCAGGCTCCTGAGGTCCGACGCCAACGCCCCGACCAGTCCGGCGCGGGCGGTCGGTCCCTCGTATCCATACGTCGCATTCCGGTACTGGTGGTCCCAGTGGTCGAGGTGGTGACAGTGGCAGCCGAGCATGGTGGCGGCTCGGACGTCCTCGGCACGGCGGGCCCCGACCACGTCTGCTCCCGGCCGGAATTCACCGGAGAGCGTCTCCCACCCGGTGACCGGGTCCACTGCCCGGGGCCCACCGGCCAGGGCGGTGACCATCGAGGACCCCGGATGGGCAGCCAGAACGGTGGCACAGCTCAGGGCCAGGTCGTCGAGGTGCGGTGAGACGGCGCCGACAACCGGGGACACGGCGCCAATCTACCGGAGGCGGTCCGCCACCACCGTGGGATCCGGGGCGATGACCGTCGGGTCCCCGGTGTCGGGGTCGTTTCCGACGAACGTGTCATGGACCTCGATGGCCAGCACCGCCAGCCTGGTCACGCCGCCGCCGCCGCCGCCGCCACCGGGCGCCAAGTCCCCGTGCGCTCCGAGGAATGTCGTGGCCGCTCGGACCGCCTCGAGTGCGACGACGTCGGCCCGGCCCGGAAAGGAGAACCTCCACCGCCGGGCGCGTCGGGCCACCGCGGCTCGTTCCGCTCCGGCGGGCACCACGCCGGTGGCCGGGAAGATCCGACAGTCATAGGTGCGACACGCCCTCGGGCGGTGCTCGTAGATGGAGCACCGGCCATTGACCAGCATCGGGCAGTGCCCTCGGTCGTCGTAGCCGAGCAGCACATGGCCGGAGGGCCGTTGGGGCGCCGGAAACAGGAGTTCGGCCGGGATGTGGTCCAGCGCGTCGGTCTCGTCGGGCGAGATGTGGACGAACTGCGACGAGGTGCAGCAGGCCGTGCACCCGTGGCACGGCACCTCCGAGTCCCGCTCGCCACGGATGGCGGCCTGCATTCCCGTCACCCAGGACGAGAAGGCGCCGGCCGCAAGGTCGTCGTCGTCTTGCGAACCGTCGCCCACAACCCACTCCGATCTCAGGTACGGGACACCCCGGTCAACCCGAGCAGCAGGAGGATCCAGACGCCGAGCCGGAGCTCGACAGCTCCTTCGACCGTGTGACGGGTGACCTCCTGTCCGTCCCCGTGCCAGGACACAAGTATGGCGGCCAGCCCCAGGAGGGTGAGGACGGCCACGGCCCGCCAGCCCCGCTCACGCCAGAGCCCCGAGCTCACGGCCAGGCTGGCGGCCAGAGCGGAGAGGACGGCCACCACCACCGGGGGAGGCCACAGCACGGGCGTGAACGGTGAGTCCATCCGGTTCACGGTGGCGGCATAGAAGGTCAGGTCGCCGCGGGCGAAGTTGTACGACCGCTCCGGGCGCTGCAGGGGCTCCGTCACTACATACCAGGGGTGGGTCACCAGCCACAGCAGGTAGGTCCTCTGGCCCCCGCCGGCCGTGATCCACCGCTCCAGCGGCCGGAACGCCGGATCCTGCGGGGCGAACGCCACCACCCGGGCGTCGCCGGCCCGGGCCGGCG
>Ga0075021_10001179_pt1 | contig 13300 bp, 13 predicted proteins | sample ColStrG_CSR_2012_FD_72749 | JGI IMG/M metagenome (GOLD analysis project Ga0075021, IMG submission 72749) | Freshwater sediment microbial communities in response to fracking from Pennsylvania, USA - Cold Stream Run_MetaG_CSR_2012 | ecosystem: Environmental > Aquatic > Freshwater > Creek >...
GTGATGCTGGTGGGCGGGGACAAGACCGGGAGTTGGGATCGCTGGTATGTCCAGAAGATCCGCGTCGCCGAGAAGCTCTACACCGCGCATCTGCAGAGCATCGGAAAGGGGGATCGTTGTCTGAGCCCAGGCAGGGTGGGTCGTACGAAACCGGAGCGCGGCCGGTGAGCGAGGCCAGAGTCCGCCTCTACCAGCTGTTGATGGAGGCCCAGGAGCAGATCGCCCTGGCCCGCTACGCCCGGGGAGTGGAGCATCAATCGGTGTTGGCAGCGATCGACGCCGCGCAGGACGGGCCGGCGGAGGCCGAGCGATGCGAGGATCTCTACTTCTCCACGCTCGCCACCTACGTCGAGGCGCTTCATGGACGGCTGGAGATCCACGTTGTCTTCCCCGAGGAAACCGTCGTGATCAGGCGCGATCGGGTGTGACCGGACGGACGTACCCCATCGGCATCTTGCCGACCTCGAACGTGGCGGTGCCGGTCGTCACGGCCGGGTCGGCCGCCGCGAACCCGCGGATCTCGTCCTCATCCTCGGCTTCGACGACCGCGAGTCCGAACGAGCCGGTGGCATCGAGGACCGGGCCGAACACGACCATCTGACCGGAGTCGAGGTACGGCTTCCAATGGGCGGAGTGCCGGCCCATGATCTCGCGCTCCTGCTCGGTGATCGTCTGGGCGAAGTCCGGGCGAGGCGCGATCAGCCGCAGGACGAAGGTCGACATTGAGCGCCAGCCTATCGGGGGAGGCGAATCTCTTTCAACCTCTCGGGGTCGACGACCAGATCCATCCTGGTGATCAGACCGTCGACGATCGTGAACGCGACGATTGCCCGGAACACGACAGCGGGATCCAACGAAGCGATCAGTCGTCGGAAGTCGCCCTGTCGCGAGGCGGCGAGGAACGCCTCAACCACCTCGCATTGTCGCGAAATCGCGGTGGGGCGAGGATCACCGGCGCGCCGCACGCGCCGCCGCGCGCGGCTCGCCAGCTGGCGCGCGGCGGCGGCATCACGGTCGACGATCGGCGCGATCTCGCTGAACGGCATCCCGAAGACGTCGTGAAGGACGAACGCGAGCCGCTCGGATGGGCTCAGGGGCTCGAGCGCCTGGGTGCTGGTCGATCCGACCGGTAGAGGCCTACATGAGATCTGGGGCCTGGGCAACACGACGCTCGAGGCGTGGCTCAGCCTTGGCGTCCTCGTGGTCTTCGCGGGGGCGCTGACAGCGTTCGCGATACGGGTGTTCGGGCGCTCGTCTGTGCGGTGAGGCGCCGCCTCAGGGCGCGGCAGCGATGAGTGCGTCGAGCAGACCCGGGAGCTCGCTCATGTGTTCGAACAGGACGGTGTTCGGGCCCTCGAGCAGTTCGGCCGGCGTGAGGCCGCCGGTGTATGCGAGCACCTGCATGCCGGCAACCCGCGCCGCCTGCACACCCGATCGACTGTCTTCGATCACGACGCAGCGCGCCGCCTCAGCGGCCATCTCTTGAGCCGCGTGCAGAAACAGGTCCGGCGCCGGCTTGCCCTCCACGACATCCTCGACGCTGAAGATCCGCCCCTCGAACCGGTCATACAGACCGGTCAAGCCGAGCATGTGCCGCAGGTATTCGTGGGTCCCGCTCGACGCGACACAGCTCGGCAGGCTGATCAGGTCCAGCGCCTCGACCACGCCGGCGACGGGAGCGAGCTCGGCCTCGAACGTCCTGCGATAGAGCGGCTCGAACTCCTGCTCCCAGCCGGGGGGCAGGGCGCGGCCGAGATGGGCCTCGATCTCGGCCTGCGTGTCACGGTCCGAGCGCCCTACGAACCGCTCGATCACCTCCTCCTCGCTCAACGGCCAGCCGAGTTCGCGCAGCATCAGCACGTCAACTTTGATCGACAGCCGCTCGCTGTCGATCAGCACGCCGTCACAATCGAAGATCACCAGCTCGACCGGTGCGGGCGAGGGCGTGGAATGCGTCACTGGCCGCGAGATGCGTGGGTGACCGCGGCGGCGTCGGCCGGGCGGGTCTCGTGTGACCCATCACCGGCGGCGACTACATGGCAGGCAACCTGCGCCTCGCCGATCGGCATTGGTCTGGGCGTGACCTGGGAGCAGAGCTCGATCGCGAGCGGACAGCGCCACCGAAACCGGCAGCCCTCGGTTGGGTTGATCACCCGAGGCGGCTCCCCGGTGTCGCCTGAGATCGCGTCATCCTGCTCGTGATCGGCGGCGGCGGCGAGGAGCAGTTGCGTGTAGGGATGCTTTGGTTGCGACAGAACCGTGCCCATCGGGCCGGACTCCACCTGGTGGCCGGCGTACATCACGATGACGCGGTCGGCGAGGTATCTGGCGCTGGCGAGGTCGTGGGTGATGTAGAGGATCGACACGCCCTCCGCGTCACGCAGGGCGGACATCATGTTCAGCACCCCGGCGCGGATCGACACGTCGAGCATCGACACGGGCTCGTCGGCCAGAATCAGCTTCGGCCTCACGGCGAGTGCCTGCGCGAAGCCGACCCGTTGTCGCTCGCCTCCGCTCATCTCATAGGGGAATCTGCGCAGCATCTTGGAACTCAACCCGACGCTCTCGAAGACGCGCGCAGCCTCCTGGCGGCGCTGGGCGGCATTCAGTTCCGGCCTGTGCAGCGCGAGGTTGCGCAATACGCCGTGCGAGACGCGGTGAACCGGGTTGAAGGCGCTGAAGGGATCCTGGAAAACGATCGCCACCTCACCGCGGTACCAGAGCAGGTCCTTTCGGCGGCGCAGGCCGTGAAGCGATCGGTTTCGGTAGTAGATGTCGCCGCGGGTAGTGGGATAGATCCGTGCAAGCAGACGAGCGACCGTGCTCTTGCCGCTCCCGCTCTCGCCGACGAGGGCGACGATCTCGCGCTCGTTGATCGTGAGGTTGAAGTCGTCGACCGCGTGCAGCACCCTCTTGGCGAACATGCCACCGAGTCGGAAGTGCTTCGTTAGATCCTCGGTGCGTATCAGAGGCTCGGCAGGCGCTTGGCTGCTGAGGTGCGAGGCGCCAGACCCGGCCGCGTCTGGCGCATCTCGGTGCGAGGTGTCATGCCCGGCCACCGATCACCTCGCGGCCGTCGGCCGCTGCGCTTCGGCGTCTTCGGCATACAGCAGGCAGCGAACGGCGTCGTCGCCTACCCGGTAGAGCATCGGTTCATCCGTCAGACACGCGGGCATGACCTCCGGGCAGCGCGGGTTGAACCGGCAGCCGCTCGGCGGTCGGGCGAGGTCCGGGGGCGAGCCGGGAATTCCGATCAGCTCCTTTCGCGGACCGGTGACCGACGGTAACGCGCTCATCAGGCCGCGGGTGTACGGGTGCAGCGGCCGCCGGAAGATCGTGTCGGTTGCCGCCGCCTCTGCGATCTCGCCGGCATACATCACGATCACATTGTCCGAGTACCTGCTCACCACGGACATGTCGTGTGTCACGAAGATGACGGCAAACCCCAGGCCATGCTGGAGGTCCTTGATCTTGCTCATCAGCGAGCGCTGGGCCACCACGTCGAGCGCCGATGTGGGCTCGTCCATGATCACCAGCTGGGGTGTGTACAGCAGCGCCATCGCGATCATCGCCCGCTGGCGCATACCGCCACTCAGCTGGTGTGGGTAGCTGGCAAGGTGCGCAGCGTCGATCCCGACAAGGCCCATGACCTCTTCCGAGCGCTGCGTGATCTCCTCGCTCGACGCATTCCCGTGTGCTCGGAGCGTGTCCTTGAACTGGGCGCCGATGCTCTTCATCGGGTTGAGCGCGTTCATCGCACTCTGCATCACCACCGAGTAGTCGCGCCAGCGCATATGACGGAGTTCCTCGCGGTCGAGCTTGACCATGTCTCGGCCGTGGAACACAGCCTGCCCCCCGACCACCTCTCCTGGCGGCGACAGTAACTGGGCAACGCCGAACAGCAGCGTCGACTTCCCGCACCCCGACTCGCCGACGATTCCCAAGAACTCCCCGGAATGCACCGTGAAGCTGACTCGATTCACTGCGCGCACATCGGCTGCCTCGGTCAGGTAGTCGATCGTGAGATCGGTGACCTCAAGCAGAGCTTCGGCCACGACGCCGCCTCCTGGCCGGCCGCAGCGCCGGATTCCCGATCTCGTCGAAGGCGTAGTTCACCAGCGCGAAGCCGGCGCCGAGCAGGGCGACCGCCCCTCCCGGCGCGAGCGCCCACCAGGGATTGCCCGCCTCGAGAGCCGCGGCCTGCTGAGCGTTGTAGAGCATCGTGCCCCACATCAGGTCGCTGCTGTTTCCCAGCCCGAGAAACTGAAGGCTCGCGGCGAAGCCCACCACGAACACGGCGAGCCCCAGAAATGATGCCGCCAGCAGCGACGTCATCGTCGGGACGATCTCGACCAGGATGATGTACAGCGGCCGCTCTCCGCGCACCTTGGCGGCGACGAGGAAGTCGCGGTTGCGGATCGACAGTCCCTGTGAGCGCAGCTGTCGGGCCTGGAACGCCCAGCTGGTGATGCACAGCACGATCGTCAGCGAGGTGACCCCCGGAGGAAGGTAGGACGCCAGCAGGATCAGCAGCGGCAGCACCGGGAGGATCAGGAACACGTCGATCACCACGGTCAGGATGCGGTCGGTGATTCCACCGACGTAGGCGGCCGTGACGCCGACGATCATCGACAGGAACGTGGCGATTACGCTCACCACGAGCGTGACTTGGAGCGTCAGACGCGTGCTGTAGATGAGCTGGGAGAGGACATCCTGACCGAGCTGCGTCGTCCCGAGCAGATGGGCTGATGACGGCAGCTCGTTCGGCGGGTAGATCGTCGCCAGCGGGTCGTCGGGGGCGATCAGCCCCGGGAACAGCGCGACGAATGTCATCAGGGCGAGGATCAGAATGCCCGCCGTCGCCTTACGGTTACGCAGGACCGCGCGGACGAAACGCAGCGGATCACCTCTCGTTTCCAGGACCCCGGCGCCCTCCAGGATCTCCGGAGCTGACGTACTGGTCGTCATCTCACGCCTCGCGCGTCCGCGGATCCAAGATGGCCGTCACAAGGTCCGCGATCAGCACACAGACTAGGACGGCCACCGTGTAGAACAGGAACAGGCCCTGCATCAGCGGCAGATCGTGGTCGGTCGTGGCTGTGTAGAACAGGTACCCAAGCCCCGGGTAGGAGAACAGGTACTCGATCACGATCGCACCCCCGAGCACATACCCGAGTTGCATCGCGAAGCCCGTGAGGTTGGGAAGGATCGCGTTGCGCCCCGCGTAATCGAGCATGATTCGCCGGTCGTGAAGCCCCTTCGCCCTGGCGGTCTTGATGTAGTCCTCGGCGATCGTCGTGATCATGTTGTTGCGCATCGAGTAGACCCACAGACCGGCCGTGACGATGATCAGGCTGACGGCGGGGAGAATCGAGTGCTGGATGACGTCCCAGGCGAACGGCAGCGACAGCGTGGGGGTGGCCCCGACGCTGTAGTTCCCGCTCAGCGGAAACCAGTTCAGCTTCACCGCGAACGCGTAGATCAGCAGCAGCCCGACGAAGAACACCGGGATCGTCGAGACGATGAACAGCATCGGCGGGAAGATCGCGTCGAAGCGGCCGCCGCGCCACCAGGCGCTTGCAACGCCTGCGAGGGTGCCGATCACGAACGCGATCACGGTCGTCACACCAACCAGCCCGAGCGTCCAGGGCAGCTTTGACACGATCTCGCTCATCACCGGCACGCCCTGAGCGGTCACCCCGAACTGTCCGGTCAGGCAGTTGCGCAGGTACTCGAAGTAGCTTGAGATCAGGCTCTGATGGACGTTGACGCCGAACTGGATCTCCAGGGCGTGCAGCGCTCCAGGATTCACGCCATGCATCGTTGCCAGCACGGCGGTCGCCTCGTTCCCGGGCATCAGACGGGGGATGATGAAGTTGACGGTGACCGCGGCCCAGAGCGTGATCAGGAACAGCCCGCCCCGCTTCGCGAGGTACCTCACCGCCGCAACCGCCGCGCTTCAATCAGGCCTTCAGCGTACTCCTCAGTTCGTCGGATACAGGTGGGTGAGCACAACCGCGCTGTCCGGGGTCGCGTAGGGCGACGGCTGCGCGTACGGGTTGGAGGCCGTCGGCCAGCCGCCGACGTGCGTCGTGTCGTACTGGTACCAATCGACTCCCTCGGTGACCGGGATCACCGGGATGTCGCTCACCATCACCTTCTGGATCTGATGGATGATCTGGAGCTGCCGCGACTGGCTCGCCGCGGGGTACTCGTTGAACAGAGCATCGGTTGACGCCGACTTGTAGCGCGAGAAGTTGTAGGTCCCAATGCTCCCGCTGAACAGAAGCCCACGTAGCTCGTAGTAAGGACTCGGTCCGGGGACCGGTCCGAGGCCGCCGCTTCCCGCGTATGCGAGCTGGAAGTGGCCGCCCTGGAGGTCGGTGGCGTACGGTCCGGAGTTCTCGTCCTGGACCGTCACCGCGATCCCCACCCGCTTCAGCTCCTGCGTGATCACCGCCAGCGACGCATCCCAGTCCGAGTAACCGCTGATCGTCTTGATTGTGAACGACAGCTGATTACCGTGGCTGTCCTGGTAGATCCCGTTCGAGCCCTTGGTGAAGCCGGCCGATTTCAGCAGCTGCTCAGCCTTGGCCGGATTGTAGGCCGGCTGGGTCAGCGAACCGTCGTACCAGCTCTGGAAGGTCGGCGTGATCACGCCGGTCTGGTTGGCGGGCTGCTGGTAGCCGCTCTCCCCGAGCCGCGCGACGGTCGGCTTGTCGATCGCGTACGCGATCGCCTCCCTCACGGCGAGCTTGCCGAGCAGCGGGTTGGTCAGGTTGGGGAACAGGGACACGTTCGCGACCGGCGGGAACCAATAGTGGCGGTGCGCCGGGTCCTTGGAGATGTAGAACGACTGGATGTTGGGCATGTACTGGCCGCCCCACTGCGCCTGACCCTGGGAGAGGAACAGGTTGCCCGGTGTGTTTGAGAGGAATGCCGGATAGTCAAGCTCCTTGATCAAGGGCACCGGGTGGCTGGACGTGCTCTGCCAGTAGTTGGGGTTGCGCAGATACTTGATGTTCGTGGGCGAGCAGTTCGAGACCACGTACGGTCCGGTCGCCACCGGCTTCGAGTCGGGGTAGGTCGAGAGCTTGCTCTGGTCCAGCGTCGACCAGATGTGCTGTGGGACGATCGGCGTCAGGTCGGCGACGAAGTAGAAGTACGGCTGGGCGGCCGTGTTGAAGTGCATGACGACCTGATTGCCCCCCTGCTGGGCGACGCTCGTCAGAGGTCCGCCGTCGGCGGTCCAAAGCGCGTTCAGGTCCATCGCCTTGTCCTTCTTCATCGCGTTGAACGTGTAGACGACGTCCTTGGCGCCGAACGGCTGCCCGTCACTCCACTTCACACCGTTGCGGATCGTGAAGGTCAGCGTCTTGTAGCCATTGGACCATGTCGAGGAGCTCGCCAGCCAAGGAACGGGCGGCTTGGAGCTCTGAAGGATGTTGACGAACTGCAGCGGCTCATAGACTGGACCGAACGTCGCGCCCGTCGTGAGCACCGCCGTGTTGAACGGGTTGAACTGGCAGGTCCAGGTCGACCCAGTCACGTTGTCCATGACCAGCTTGCCGCCCACCTTGCCCGTCGCCGTCGGGGTAGTGGTGGTCGTGGTGGATGTCGTAGTGGTCGAGGAGCCGCCGCAGGCGGCGACACCCACACACACGGCTGACAACGACAGCACCCAGATGAATCGTTTCATCGACATCCTCCATTCCTCGGGCTGCCGTCGCCGGCGCGCCTCTCTCCTCAAGCACACGGTATTTGGTAAGACCCTAAACGAAAGGGACGATATCGCGCTTTGGGGCCTTGTTCAACCTGCGATGCGGATTGAGAACGTCCTTTCCAATTCATCAGCAAGATGGCCTGGGTCGGTGATCGATTCCCTGGCCCTCGCAGGCCGGGCGCTCAGCCCGTCACGCCCACGCGAGGGCGGTCGAGCGGCCGGCTGGGTGTCGGCCCCTCGCGCGGCGTCGATTCCTGCCTGCGCTGGATCGGCTTGCGAGCCGCGACGCTGTGCGAGAGCAGCTCGCGGGCTGCGCGCAGGGCGATGGCGATCGCGCCCTGAAGCGCCGCTCGCTCGCCCAATAGGCTGGTCTCGATCCGGGCGGTGATCGGCGCAAGCGCGGCTGCCGCGCTGCGCACGGGCCGCAACAGCATCGGGCTTGCGCCGATCCCTCCCCCGAGCACCACCAACTCTGGGTCGAGAATCACGCTCACGGTCGCGATCGCGGTGCCCAATCTCGACGCAACGAGGTCCACGACCGCACGGGCCGCGGCGTTCTCCGCCGCTGCGAGCTCGAACACCTCGTGGACCGACGCGGGCTCCGGATCGCCGGCGTCTCGGTGCTCGTTGAACGCGGCGAGGATCCCGGTTGCGCCGATCTCGTCCTCCAGCCCACCGTGCAGCCGGTGCCGCGGGTCGAACGGATCCCCCACCAGCGGCAGGTAGCCGATCTCGCCCGCGGCGTCGTGGGCGCCCCGCACGATCTCGTCATCGATGATGATCCCCATCCCGACGCCGGCGCCGATCGCGATGAACACCATCGTCGACGCGCCTCGTGCCAGGCCGAACCACTTCTCGCCCACCGCCGCCAGGTTGACGTTGTTGTCGACCAGCACCGGCAGGTCGAAGCGGTCCCGGACCACTTCGAGCGGGTCAAAACCCCCCTCCGGCGCGACGTTGTACGCGAGCGACACAACGCGGCCGCTGGCCTGATCGACGATTCCTGGCGCGGAGATCGCAAGCGTCAGCGGCCGACCGTTGACGCCGTTTGCACGGTCGATGACCTCGCTGACCAGCTCGAGGATCTGCATACCCAGTGCCCGGGTGCCCTCCTTCGTGGTGGGGCGCTTCAGGTCGAGGATCGGCTCGCCGAAAAGGTCAGCGGCGGCGACCCTCAGGTTGCTTCCGCCGATGTCGGCGCCGACGACGAATCCCGCGCGGGGGCTGACGACGTACGCGACCGGCTTGCGGCCGCGCTGCCCACCGCGTCGGCCGGCGGCTCGGACGAGTCCGGCCTGCGTGAGTCGTTCCACAGCCGCCGAAACGGTCGGTTTCGAGAGGTTGGTGGCGACCGCGAGCTCCGGTCGCGTGATCGGGCCTTTGCGGAAGATCGTCTCGAGAACCGCCTGCTCGCCGAGTTCCCGCAGCGAGCTCTGGCGCGAGCTCGCTCGCGGCCGGCCGGGCCAGCTGTAACCGATGTCTGCGCTCGGAGGCATTGAGGTCAGGTCCCTTTACGAATACGATGGCCGCCTTGAACATGAGAATAAGCCCCACACCAAGAATTAGGCAAGGGTCTTTCAGAAGCCTCGCTCGCCCCGTCGAAACAGCTGGTCAGACACGCAGTCGAGAAGGCGGTCGGACATGAAGCTGGCCGTGGTCGGTGCGGGCTCGACCTACACCCCGGAGCTCGTCTCGGGGCTGGCGCGGGAGCGGGAGCGACTCGATGTGAGCGAACTCGTCTTGCACGACATCGACGCCGAGCGCAGGGAGGTGGTGGGAGGACTCGCGCGGCGCATCCTGAAGCGCGAGGGCTATTCCGGCAGCCTGACGATCACCGGGGAGCTCGACTGCGCACTCGACGGCGCCGACGCGGTGCTGATCCAGATCCGAGTCGGCGGACAGGCGGCGCGGTTGCGCGACGAGACGATTCCGGCCGCCTGCGGCTGCGTTGGCCAGGAGACGACCGGCGCGGGCGGGCTCGCCAAGGCGATGCGGACGGTGCCGGCCGTGCTGGAGATCGCCCAGCGCGCCCGCGAACTCAGCGCGGATGACGTGTGGATCGTGGACTTCACCAACCCGGTGGGGATCGTGACCCGCGCGCTGCTCGACGCCGGTCACCGCGCGATCGGTCTGTGCAACGTCGCGATCAACTTCCAACGTCAGATCGCGGCCCATCTCGGGGTCCCGCCCGGGCGGGTGCTCGTCGACCAGGTCGGCCTCAACCACCTCACCTGGATCCGCGCCGTGTGGGTCGACGGGCGCGACGTACTTGCAGACGTGATCAGCGGCCACGGCGACTGGCTCGCACACGAGATCGGCCTGCCACGATCGCTGATCGAGGAGCTGGAAGCGATTCCGTCCTACTACCTGCGCTACTTCTACGCCGAGCGCGAGGTCGTGCAGGAGCAGCGGATGACGACGCCGCGGGCCCGGGTCGTAGCGGACATCGAGCGTGGCCTCTTGGAGCTGTATCGCGATCCGTCCTTGACCGAGAAGCCGGCGTTGCTGGAGCAGCGGGGAGGAGCGTTCTACAGCGAGGCGGCGATCCAGCTGGTCGCGTCGTTGTTCAGCGACAGCGGCGACGTCCAGGTGATCGACACGCGGAACGCCGGCGCTCTGAGCGGACTCCAGGACGACGATGTGGTCGAGGTTCCGGCGCGGATCGGCGCGGACGGGGCGATGCCGTTGCGCCAGCCACCGCTCGCGCCCCACCTGCTGGGCCTGGTTCAGCACGTCGCGGCATACGAGAGGCTTGCGGCTTCGGCCGCCGCCAATGGCGACCTCCGAACGGCGCGCCTGGCGATGATCGCCAATCCGCTCATCCGCGAATTCCGCCTGATGGAGACACTGGCCGAGCGAATGCTGACGGCGGACGCCTCGGCGGGTGTGGCGTCGGCTGCGGAGGGTGGGCGGGGGCCGTGACCACGGCGCCAACCCACAGTGGCAATCTCGTGCTGGCTGTCGATGGAGGCAACGCCAAGACCGACCTGGCGCTGCTGCACTGCGACGGCCGGCTCCTCTCGCTTGTGCGGGGAGAGGGGAGCTCGACGCACCGGCTGGGGATCGACGGCGCGGTCAGGGTGCTCGAAGGGCTGTTTCAGTCCGCGATCGCGCGGGCGGGGCTGAGCGCGCTCGCTCGGCCGGTCGCATCGACGGCCGAGGTCCTGCTCGCCGGCGCTGACCTGCCGGAGGAACAGACCTCGGTGAGCGCCAGAATCACGCAGTTGCGCTGGAGCGAGCGGCTGGTCGTCGACAATGACACGGTCGCGTTGCTCCGCGCGGGCACCGACCGCGGCTGGGGGATCGCTGTCGTGTGCGGTGCCGGGATCAACTGTCTCGGGCGCGCTCCCGACGGGCACGAGGTGCGCTTCCCGGCTCTGGGCGCCATATCCGGCGATTGGGGGGGCGGCGGCGACGTCGGCCTGGCCGCGCTGTTCGCGGCCGCCCGCAGCGCCGACGGACGTGGGCCGCGAACGCTGCTCGAGGACGCTGTACCCGCACATTTCGAGCTGAGCACGCCACTTGACGTGTCTCGCGCGCTTCATCTGCAGCAACTGCCGACCGCAAGGCTTGGTGAGCTCGCTCCGGTCGTGCTCGGGTGCTGCGAGGAGGATGAGGTGGCCGCCGGCATCGTGCGGCGTCTGGCGGAGGAGGTGACGGCATTCGCGAGAGCCGCGTTGGTGCGTCTCGAGCTGTCCGGTGCGGATCCCGACGTCGTCCTCGGCGGGCGCCTGCTGAGGTCCGTTTCGACGAGCGTGATCGAAGCCATCACGGAGGGAGTGCGCGAGGTGGCGCCCGAGGCCAACGTGGTCGTCTCTCCCAGCGAGCCGATCGTCGGCGCCGCCCTGATCGGCTTGGACGGTCTCGCAGCCGACGCGAGCGCCCGCCGCCGCGCACGAGCCGAGCTGGATGCCGCCGTCGGTGACCTGGCGGCCGACCGCGTTGCGGCGCCCTACATCAGGTCGGAGTGACTTTCGTCAGTCCCGCCGGGCTGTCCGGATCGAGCCCGAGCGCCGTCGCGAGCGCATACGCCAGCTGCTGCCCGCGAACGATCGCGACGATCGGCGCCAGCTGCTCCGGCACGGCGTCCGGCAGCGACACGTCGGCGAGCTCGCCAGGCCCGACGACGAGCACCCTCGCTCCCCGCGCGCGCAGCTCCTCGGTCAGCGAGCAGACGTCGTCGTGAGCCGGACCTTGAGTTGTGATCGCAACGGCGCGAAGGCCTCTCCTCACCACAGCGATCGGCCCGTGGCGCAGATCAGCGGCCGAATAGCCCTCGGCGGTCACCGAACACGTCTCCTTGATCTTGAGGGCTGTCTCGAGCGCGGCGGCGTACAAGAAGCCGCGCGCGACGACGATCAGCTGGGCCGCGCCGAGGAGCGTCTGCGCCGCGACGGTGGCCGGCTCGGAATCCGCGATGACTGCCTGCACCCACTCGGGAATCATCTCCAGGTCGGAGCGGTCGAACTCGAGGTCTCCCAGGGCCGACGCGATGATCGCGAACGTCGTCAGCTGGCCGGTGACCGTCTTTGTGGCAGGGACGGCGCGCTCTGTCCCCATGTCCAGCTCGATGGCCTCGTCCGCTGTCCGGGCGAGCGCGCTTTCGGCATCGTTGGTGATCGCCAGACCGTTCCCGCCCCCGTCCTGAAGCGCCCGCAGCGTCTCGACGATCTCGGGGGTGGCACCAGACTGGCTGACGGCGATCACGAGCTGGCCGTCGTAGTCGGCGCCGACGCGGTACAACGTGTGGAGGCTCGGCGCAGCGAGTGAGACCGGCTTCCCGGTTGCCGCCTCCAGCAGATAGCGACCGTAGACTGCGGCATGATCCGAGGAGCCCCTGCCGATGATCGTGATGCCGCGCAGCCGCGATGGAGCGACCCGATGCACCAGCTCGCGAATCGCGTCAGAACGACCGATCAGTGACCGCAGTCGAGCCGGCTGCTCCGCCATCTCCGTCATCATCAGCGTCCCGGCCATGTGCCCAGCTTGTCACGGGTAGCTTCCACAGGGCGGTGCCGGCCTCAGGCCGTCATCGGTCAGAATGGGCGGATCGCGTCGACCACGCGAGCGGGTGCCGAACTACCGACCCTGAGGACTCGGCCCGAGCGACCGCACGAGTGCAGCGAACCGCTCCGCCTCGATGTTCGCTCCTGACAGGATCACGCCGACGCGGTCGCCGGGCGCGACCGGCACCTTGCCGGCGAGCAGCGCCGCCAACGCAGCGGCGCCACCCGGCTCGAGCACGAGCTTGAGCCGCTCCAGGGCGAAGCGCATCGCGTCGAGCAGCTCGGCATCGGACACGACGAGGACACCATCCAGCAACGCCCGGTTGATCGCGAAGGTCAGCTCGCCCGGCGTGGTCAGCCGCAACGAGTCGGCGATCGTATGCGGCACCTCGATCGACACGCGTTCGCCGGCAGCCAGGGAGCGGCGCAGATCGTCGCCCTCCTGCGGTTCGACGCCGAGCACCCGAGCGGCTGGGTGCATCGCTTTGACCACGGTCGCGCACCCGGCGATCAGGCCGCCGCCGCTGACCGGTGCGACCAGCACGTCCACCTCGCCCACGTCCTGTAGGAG
>Ga0075021_10001180_pt1 | contig 13291 bp, 11 predicted proteins | sample ColStrG_CSR_2012_FD_72749 | JGI IMG/M metagenome (GOLD analysis project Ga0075021, IMG submission 72749) | Freshwater sediment microbial communities in response to fracking from Pennsylvania, USA - Cold Stream Run_MetaG_CSR_2012 | ecosystem: Environmental > Aquatic > Freshwater > Creek >...
CACAAAAAACGCCCGAGCGGTTTTTGTTTCCAGCCCCGGTGAAACCGCTTTAGCTTAGCGAGATCGCCCGTGTCGTTTGACGACAGGCCGCCGAGCCTATTGGGTCTATTTCTTCATCTTGAGCGTGGTGACATCCTTGGCAATCGTCGCAACCTGATCGGACAGAACCGCGATCTGCTTCGTAAGCGCGGCCAGAGAATCTTCCTCGCGTCCGCCGCGTGCGCCTCCACCTGCGGACTGAAACCGCCCGCGCGTCCGACCCGCTGCGGCCGGTGCCCCGCTGATCCGGACGCCCACCTCCCGCCAAGCCGTCAGCACGGCTTGTTGCTCGGAACTGCCTGAACCGTACAATTGATCAGCCTTGAAGTAAGTGGTGTCCGCAAAGTCCTGAAATTGTGTGCTTGCGCTCGAAGCCCTCAATGATTCGTACCAGATGTGCCCAGCGGCCTCCCACGCGAACCCGCCGATGCCGATCGCGACGAGGTAGAAGGCTTTGTTTGGGATACCAGAATTAATATGCACCCCGCCATGGTCGCCTTCGTCGGTGTCCGGCAGATTGACGTATTTGTTCATGTGGTCGGGTTGCGGGTCCTTGCCAAATTGGTCATTGTCATATGCCTTGCCAGGAGCTTTCATCGATCTCAAGGCGTCCCCTGAAATACTTGGCGTGAACACATCGGCCCCGATCAGCCAATCCGCGTTCTCAGCCGATTGCTTGAGCGACCATTGCTTCACCAGCGAGCCGAACACGTCCGAAATGGACTCGTTCAAGGCTCCCGACTGATTGTGGTACTCGAGGCCCGCGGCAAACTGGGTGACACCGTGTGTCAATTCGTGGGCGATAACGTCCAGCGATTTGGTCAGATCGGTGAAGAGGACTCCGTCGCCGTCGCCGAACACCATCTCATTTCCGTCCCAGAACGCGTTGTTGAAGTTTCTGTCGTTGTGGACATAACCATCCAGGCGCATTCCTCGGTCGTCCAGCGAATTCCGGTCGAGCACCTGTTTGTAGAAATCCCGCGTGGTGCCAAAGCCGTCGAACGCACGATTCGGACTGTCGTCGGAAGATGGCGGGCCGTCCTCCGATCGTGCCACCACGGCCAATGAAAGGTCGGTGCCGTTTTGACAATCAAAGATGGTCCGTCGGCCATCTCCCGAGGGGACGATACCGGCGAACGACGACCGCACAGATCGCTCTCCCCTCAATCGGGATGTCGACAGCAACGTGTTCAGGGCGGCCTGGCGGATGTCCTTATCCTTACTTTCAAGGAGCTTTCGAAGGATGTGAGGAGGCGTGATGCAGTTCAGGCAGCGGCAGGTCCCGGTCATAAGACATCTCCGTTGTATAGGGGCCCAGGTGGTCGAATAGGAAATCGAGCGGGGCTCGTCGCGTGACCTGCTAATTTGGTCGCTTTGGAATTTGGAGTTAGGAGAATCTGCAAAAAACTGTTCGCGCACGAGCGGCAGATCGCATCAAAGACGCTGTCCGAATAGGAACGGCCTCGCCAGCGCCACATAAAACGCCCTCGAAACACGTTGTAAGTGTATCGCCACGCCAAACGGCAGACCACAATCTAGTTTCAAACAATCCAGACCTGCGAACTGCTCTCGTGTTCGGCTCGGCGCGTTAGCCTTCGAACGCCGGGTGCCTGCTTACCTTTTCATACGCGCGGACCTACTTCGAATTGTAGCATCCGAAAAAACACCTGCAACCATAAAGAGCGTGCAGAATGGTAAAATACAATCCGCCCCTCCTTCACCAAAGCAGATGAGAGGCGATTGGGGCGGAGAAAAAAGGGGTGGTGCGTCATGCGGAAACACACCGCGCTACGGTACTCGAGTACGTGTGTCGCGATTGCCATAGTCAGTCGCAAAAATCGAAATCAGATTGCAATTATCAAAGTCAATACGCAGCAATTGTGCAACCTTTAGCTTCAGTGTTCCATCAGGAAGGGGGGCGAGCATGCCAGCGTATCACTCACGTTCTCAAATTGCGTTCTCGACTTGCGGTGCAATGCGGCCAGCTTTCGGCTTCACTATCTTGGTACTCTCGCCGCTATTGATTGGATGTGCGATCCACCCGCTGCCGGACGACGTCTCGCGCAAAACGACATATGACATTGTGGATAAAATCCGCTGCGAAGCAAAGGCGGCAGTCGAGCAATTTGGCCGCGGGTTCAAAGACGCATCCATCGTGTATAATTTTACATTCGACATCGTTGAACATAACGATGCGTCGGCCGGGTTCACGTTGTTCGATCCGTTCGCGACCGGCACCGTCAACCTGGCTGCAAGTGCGGGATCGAGCGGGACACGGGACGGCGTTCGCAATTTCGAACTCCTCGATTCTTTCGACGACCTGCGAAAGATGGATTGCACGCGGGACAGAGAAGCGAACTGGCTATACCCTCTCACCGGCGACGTAGGGATGTACGACTCCGTCGCTACGTTCATCCGGCTACAGAGAGCCGATAACCCGGGCGGCACCAGAATATTTACGTTTGCCGATACGCTGACTTACACCACGACGTTCACCGCAGGCGCCACGTCTACGCTGACGTTGAGTCCGGTGACCGAGCAATTCCGGTTCACGGCAGCTAATGCCGGGTTAAGCGGCTCACGGACGGATGTGCACAAAGTCGTCGTGACGATGGCCGCTGGACAACAAGCCGTTGTCGATCGGTCAGGAAGGCAAACCCTCCGAAGAATGGTTCCCCGCATCGATGCCCCGATGGCCCGTTTAGGCACCGGTCGCAACGGCATCGTCAGCAGCAGCAGCAGCAACGGCGACTACGGGCCTGCCGGCTCGTTCAACAACCTTCTGTCAACGAGAATGCTTCAACAAGAATCTGGCGCCGAGAATCGGGCACTCTACGAACAGGACCGTCAACGCCAGCTTGAGTTACAGAGACGCTCTCTGGATGTGCGGGTCCTTGTCGGGCCGTAGACTCGAAGGCGCGGGCTTGCAGAGACCAGTGTTTGCTTGTCCATGCAAATCGTGCAGCGCCAAGCTGCGCGCGAACTGAATTTCGAATCTTGGAAATGGTTCCAAGCCGAAGTGAGGAGCCTCAAATGGCCATCAAAGACGAGATCCAGTGGTTCAAGGACCAATTTGCAGGCGACATCGTTCCCGCATTGGCCGGGACACCGTTGTCTTTCGATCTGATTTGCGCGATCGCATTCCAGGAATCCGGTGAGTTGTGGAGCAAACTGCGCCTGCAGCTGCCGCGCCAGGAAGTTCTGCGGCTATCGGTCGGCGATACGCTGGATGAGCCGAACCGCAGCGCTTTCCCGAAGAACAAGGACGCGCTGATCGCGGTCGCGAAGGGTCAGCAGATGTTCGATCTGGCCCATCAACTTCTGGTACAGATGGGCGACGGCACTGGAATTGAAGCCTATCAGCATTTGGGTACGAGACCGGGAAAATTCGTACACGGCTACGGAATATTCCAATATGATCTGCAATTTTTCCGCCAGGACCCGAATTTTTTTCTGGAACAGCGCTGGCAGAACATCAACACCTGCGTTGAAAAGTTGATGGCAGAGCTAGGGAAGGCTGTAGGTCAACTCCGCCTGAGCGACAGAACGTCGTTGACCGACCTGGAATCGGCTTTCGTTGCGATTGTCTACAACATCGGCTTCGGTAATTTCAAAGAAAATCGGGGATTGAAGCAGGGCTTTAACGACGGCGCCAACTTCTATGGCGAGAACATCGATCGGTTCCTGCAAATCGCACGTACTATCCCGACACTTGCGCCGACGCCGGCTCTTGGCGTTGCCAGTCTGCAGCATATGACGGCGCCGACCGCCGCCGGTCCCTCGATTGTCGCTGTCGCTACGGCTGAATTCGACCGATTCCACGGTATCAACGAAGGCGACCAGCCCTTGCGAGGCCGCATCGCCGACTATTACGAGGCTGGTGGGGGGAGCCGAGATCTCGACCCGACGCTGGATGAAAATGCCTGGTCTGCTGCGTTCGTTTCCTTCTGCGTCAAGCAATCAGGCGCGACATCGGATCAATTCGAGTTCAGCCTACTCCATAGCGTGTTCGTGCATGCGGCAATCGCGAACGCAGATGCGGGCCGTGGCGTATTTCGCGGTCATCCCATCACCGCATACGCGCCCAAGCTTGGCGACATCATTCACCACAATCGGAGCGGCGGCACTCTCAGCTTCGAGTTTGCCCGGGCCCATTCCGGGTACCCATCCCACAGTGCAATCGTGGTCGACTTCCAGCTCCGCAACGGCGTGCGCCATGCCGTCACAATCGGCGGCAATGAGTTCCTCGCAGGCGGTACCGGCACAGTCGGCATGAAGTTCTTCCCGCTCGACGCGACCGGTTTGCTGAACCAGGCGGCGATCGGGCCCAAGCTCATTTGCGTGATCGAAAACCAGCTTGCTGCGGGCGCCGCAATACCGGCGATGCCATTGGGACCTTATGTGGTCAATGTTCGTACCGACCTGAAGCTTCGGGGCGGCCCTGGCGCGGAGTTCCCCATTCTCAAATCACTCGCCAATGGAACGGCCCTCAATGTCTTGGAGTTCGACGATGGGTCAGGCGGCCGTTGGGCCCTTGTTGACCTCGAAGGCGATGGCATGAAGGACGGCTACGTGTTCGCGAGGTTTATCGAGCCGGCGACAGCATGATGTCGCCCGGCGCGGAGCCTTTAGGTTATGCCGCAGGGTAGACGTCGGCCGAAGTCGCCAAATGCTTCAACCTAGTCAAGTTCTCTGATGCCAAGGTCGGCCCTGGTCGAGAATAAGGAGGCAACCTTAAGGCCTCAAAGGCACTGGGCCTCATCATTCCACCTTGCGACCGATGCGGCGGACCTGAACTTCGTACTTCCCTCTTCGCTTCCGGTTCGTGGCCATGGGGCAATCCCCTTGCTGTGGCACAGGCGTGGACAGCACAAAGGAAAAGTTGGCCCGGGGGCGAAATTGAAACGATGGTGCCAGGGGCGGCATTGCACTGAGCACATAGCCTATTGATTTATCGAACCGAGCAGCTGCGTCAACATGCACCTTACTCACACGCCTACTCACGCAATTTATGCCTGAAACGGGAATTGAACCACTGCCGAAGCCGACATTACGGAATATGTCAGAGTGAGCCGCTATGCACTCTAGTTTAGCGCTTCCAAAATTCGAATCATAGGCGCCACCCGAAAAGACCGCAGTTTGCGGGCTCAAAACCGAGGCCCGAATTGAGTGGTTTCATGGAATCGGTCGTCTAGTTTTCCGGTTTTGGTCTGATTTCTGCGCTGAACATTCTAAAGCATCGACCGAAAGCTGGAATTGAGGAGCAGTGGGCTCCTATGTCGAGATGGATTTGATCGCTCCGTGCTTCGTCCCTGCCGCGCATTCACTCACATCAACCTCCGTACAGCCGCGGTTGTATTTTTGCTCATCCTCATTCCAGAAGCACTTAATACGGCGGTTAGGATCATCACTTACAGTTCTAAAGCATCTGTAAGGCGGGCGCGTTGCGGTCTTTCCTTCCTTTGCCATAACGAAAACTCCTTCTCCTTGAAAGGTTACGGATGCTTTCATACTTGAACCGCTCACTTATTGCGGAACTGCTAGACCGCTCCTGATTCCGCTAGTAACCGCAAGGCCTATTTCAGATGCAAGGTTAGAACTCTGGGCAGCCGTTGAAGGCGCCCTTATCCCCTTCGCAAGCGCAGTCGTGTCCATTGGTCCAAACGTTATCAGCAAATCGTGCGTTCGAGTTCGGCCAGCCGATAACAATGATCCGCTCTGATCTACCGAGACCCTCTTGAGTTTCCACCCGGGCGTTACGTTTCCGCTGGAAACGACTACGAACTTCACTTCGTGCGAGATAACATCTTGCTTAAACGGACCATTTGGCTTGGCTGGATAAGAGACTTCCCCGGTTCCTGCCTCCATGACATTGTCCAGCAGCCATTCTTTAAGCTTCAAATCGCTTTGCATAAGGAAGAGGCCTCCTGGTCTGCTGTCAGCACTGCAGCGACGCGCCACTAGCTCTGGAACAGAGTAAAATGAATGTAGCTTATCGATTCGCGTAGAAGCCGCTGACAACGTTCCGCCAGCATTTAGATTAAAAATCGCGGTTACTGGACTAGGGGGCAACCAGGCAACTGTCGGATTGACTGAACCCGTCTCATCGACTGTCAAATTCAACGTAATCTGTACGCCCCAGTTATCTAACCAACTTGTAAGTCGCTGAGGAATGGCCTTCGTTCTAAAATCGTTCTTATCATCGTTTATCACATCATAGACTGCATTTTGGACCTCGCACGTAACGTTTTGAACTATCGATTGAACTAGAAGTTGGCCCTGCGCAGGGCTAGCTGGAAAGTCCTGAATTTCGGGAACGTAGGTGCCGCATCCACTAAGGCCAGCTGCAACCATTAAAGACACAGAAAATCTAAATGTGAGCATGTACGCCCCCACACAAAGTTGAGAGATCGCATCCACGCGAAGTAAAAAACACTGTTCGACCGGGGATTGCAATACGGACAAGTGACTTCGTCCCGATAGTTTCCAATCGTTGCATAATAGCAACACCAAAAATTGAATATCCCCACGAGAGTGGCGATCCTGTTTTTGATCAGCACGCCAGTGAATGCAGCCGGTAAACTGGCTGCCCTGATCCGTGTTGAATATCTCCGGCTTCAGGCTCGCTGCCGCCCCTGTATCGTGTTTGTGGTATTGAACATCTCGGCTTCCGGAAACTCGACGAGGCGGATATGCCACCAACTGCGGGTCATTGACGAGGTGGGTCGCGCGCAGTGAGTATGGGCCCAATCGCGCGCAAGGATGCGTTGGCCAACGTCAATCAATTTGATCAAGCTCGGCTACAAGTATTGATAGGCGTCCTTCACTGGGTGCGTCATCCCCATTACCGAAAACCGAAAGAGTGGCCACCTCGGCGATCCAATTTCACGGTTCCAAGCTTCAATACACCTCTTTGCTCGGTCATGCAGATGTGCGAGGGAGGCTCAATCTTCAGTGCCTGTCATAACCGGCGTATCAAATATCTTGAGCGTGCGCCACGCAAGCACTGCTGAACCGTCGTTAAGCAAATCGACCACATGGAAAGCAACCAAGATATCGCTTCTCTCGAACAAAATCGATCTTAGAAGATAGAGCCCCCCTTTGCTGACGGCCGCTTGATTTGAAAGAGTGGCCCCTCCAATGGCAAAGCCACGAGATCGTTTTTGCTCGCCTCGCACGATTTTAATGTCACTCGGTGGTTTGTAATCCCACATATATTTCCAGCCGTCTGCGCGAGTCGGCTCCAAACCGTTGGGCGATACATCTGGTTTGAGCGTTGCAAGCTCATTTGGCGTCGCTTGGCCGAGATACATAAAAAATCCATAATCAGTTCCGGCAAAGCCAGTCTTGAACACACCCGGCCATAATTCAATATCCGAACCAAAGCCATATTCGTGTGTCCTACGCACGAACGAGTAATATGCTCCACCGCCCGACAACACCGCCTCTCGTTGGGCGGCCACTAAATCCGAGAGCCGTGGTTGAAGCCTTATCAATTCGTCACGGTCCTTAGAAGCGACCTTGTTCACACGGCTAGATATTTCGTTTGGGACTTCAAGCAATTTGTTCATTGCCTTTTTGTCAAACCCTTCTGTCGTATCGATCCCTAGCGCTTGTGCCCACGCTGGAGGCCAGCGAAAGGCAAATGCTGTGGCGGTAAAAAACAAAAATATGCCAAAGAAAGCGACCACCATCCACATCAGAGCTATTCCAGCTCTTATGGTTGACGTGTTTTGCGCTGTCACAAGCCGCGAGAAGACGAAAAGCAACACCATTGAAACAACCATTCCGCCTAGGATGATAAAAGCCGCGCGCCCATTGCCAAGAAATGCAATTATTATTGCGGCTGCGGCTGCGACACCGGCCGCGCCAAGCGCAAAGTCTACTGCCGGAACGGCCTTTCTCGCGGCGTTTAGGACATCCATAGGTGAGAAAGATGGAGGGCCCGCCGGCGGCGTGCCCCCAGCTCCCAAGTTTGCATTCATCTCTCTGTCTCCTAAATTGGGCCCGGTCAGAAGTGGTGGAGCCTTCATGCCGGTACTGCGGCGAAATTGTAGTCTAAGGTTCATGCTACCGCTAGGGTGTGTTTGGGTTCAGCACCTTTGAGACGGTGGGGTTTCCTCGGCCTGGAGTTTTGGAAGGCGCTGTCGTGGCGCGTGTCGATCACGATAGGAGCAGCGATCTGCATCGAGACGCTTGAGGACGCTCTCGCTCACCACGGCAAACCGAATGCCAGACTGCATCGCCGTCGTAGAGCACGACGCAATACACGCGACCGCCATTGCCGATCGTTCTCCTCCTTGTACAAGGGAATTATCGAAATTGTCACCCGGCAATTACGAACCAATGGTCCGGCAATTAGGAGCCTACCTGGCCGCAGGGGCGGCGTATTCGTCTAACCTATTGAAGATGTCTGATGGCTGGGAGCACGACGTTTGCCCTTCTGGCTCTTGACGAGAAGCAGCTTGGGAAGCTGTCGTTCTTAGTGCACATAGCTGCACATTCGGCGTCATATACTTAGGCCGCGCGATGGTTCTGGACAGACAGCTTCCTGAAGCCATCGAGCAGATCCGCCCATTCCTGCAAGAGCTTCACTCGCTCCGGCCAGTAGGCGGCGCGGTTATAGGCGCGACGGATTTCATTCTCATCCTCGTGGGCAAGGGCCGCCTCGATGACATCGGCGTTAAAACCCCGTTCGTTGAGGATGGTGCTGGCTGAGGATCGGAAACCGTGAGGGGTCACCTCTTCTTTCGTGTAGCCTATTCTCCTAAGCGCGGAGATCATGGCCCCCTCGGACAGGGTCTTTTTCAATGATCGGACTGACGGAAGTACGATGTCGCCGTCGTCCGAGAGCGACCAGATGTCTCGAAGGATGCTCAGCGCCTGTTTTGAAAGCGGCACATCGTGGGAACGACGCATCTTCATCCGCTCAGCCGGAATACGCCAAACGGCTTTGTCGAAATTGATCTCTGATCGGCGCATGCCGCGAACGTCGCCGGGACGGGTCATCGTCAGCGCCAGAAGCTGGAGGGCCGCCCGAATTGTGGGCCAGCCGTCGTAGTCGTCGATCGAACACATCAGGCCACCAAGCCGCGTTTCGTCGGTGATGGCCGCTCGGTGCGTGACTTTCACTTTCAGAAGCGCCCCGCGCAGGGCAAAGGTAGGGTCGGTCGTCGCCCGCAGCGTAACGACCGCGTGGCGGAACACGCTTCCCATGACGCCGCGAAGTCTGCGGGCCGTCTCCCGCCTACCGGTCTTTTCGATGCGCTTAAGGACGATCAAGATTTCAGCCGCGAGGATCTCCGCTATCGGCCGATTGGCCAGCGGGGCCGCCAAGTCTTCAAGCATCCAACGGTTCTTGCTCAAGGTGCTTTCGGAGGCACCGTTCGCTTCCATGTGGGCCAGATATTCGGCGGCGACGGCACCGAAAGTGTTTTGGGCGTTAGTGGCGGCGGCGATCTTGTCGAGCTTCCGTTTAGTCGAAGGGTCAGCGCCGTCGGCAAGCAGCTTTCTGGCGTCGTCGCGCTTCGACCGTGCGGCGGCAAGCGAGACCGTCGGAAAGGCACCGAAGGTCAACATGTTCGCGCGGCCACCGAAGCGATAGCGGAACCGCCACAACTTGCTGCCATTGGGCTGCACCAGAAGATGCAAGCCGAAGCCGTCGGAGAGCATGTGCGGCTTGTCTTTCGCAACGGCATTGAGGATCGCGAACTGAGTAAGGGACATGTGAGTAGGACCCCTGATGGTCAAAATCCTACTCATGAATCTACTCTCAATTTGAGGTGCTGTCACAGGTAGCCAAGTGTCACCATGCGGAGGGCAACACAGCTAAGTAATTGAATTTAATGGTAAATGAGACGCTATGGGAAGCTATGCAAAAAGCTGATGGTGCCCAGGGGCGGATTTGAACCACCGACACCTGCATTTTCAGTGCAGTGCTCTACCAACTGAGCTACCTGGGCGCCGAGCCCGCCGAGGCGCGCCCCCGCGGAACGTGGCGGTTATAGGGGGCCGATCGCCGGCTGTCCACAATAGCGGCGGCCACAATAGTGGCGATCTCTCGATGGCGGCGGCCGGGCCGCGAGAGAGCAGCCGCGATCCCGGCCGGTCCGCGACCAGCGTCAGGCTTCCTCCTCGCCTTCGGGCGCCGCGCCGCCGTCCTCCTCCTCGTCCGCCTTGCCCGGCACCGCATAGGCGCCCGACAGCCAGCGGTTGAGATCGACGTCGGCGCAGCGTCGGCTGCAGAACGCCCGGAACTGTGCCACGGCCGGCTTGCCGCAGATCGGGCACCGCCGGGCGCGGGGTTCCGGGCTGGGCTCGCAGGCGTCGTTTGTCATGCTGATCGGCCGGCTGGCATCATTTGCGTCATCGCATTGCGGCCGGACAACCGGCGCCCAACTCCGCATTCGCGCGGGCAGGCTCGTCCCGAAAGCACCTCGAGTCAAACCGCGCGACGGCTCACACCGCGTTGAGCCAGCCGAAGCGGATCGGATAGCCCTCGCCCGCCAACAGCGTGGTCGTCTCGTAGAGCGGCAGGCCCACCACGTTGCTGTAGGAGCCCACGATCTTGACGATGAAGCTCCCGGCTATGCCCTGGGCCGCGTAGCCGCCGGCCTTGCCGCGCCATTCGCCGGACGCCAGATAGGCCTCGATGTCCTCGTCCGAAAGCCGCTTGAAGCGCACCCTGGTCTCGACCAGGCGCTGGCGGAAGGCTTCGTTCGGGGTCACCAGGCAGACCGCGCTGTGGACGCGGTGATTGCGCCCCGACAGCAGCCGCAGGCATTGCGCGGCCTGATCGAGCAGTTCCGCCTTCGGCAGGATGCGCCGACCGACGGCGACCACCGTGTCGGCGGACAGGATGTAGGAGCCCTTGAGCTCGTCATCAAGGCGCACCAGCTCGAGCGCCGCGTCGGCCTTGGCGCGCGCCAGCCGGTTGGCGCAAGCACGCGGCAGCTCGCCGCGCAGCGGAGTCTCGTCGAGGTCGGCCGGGCGCAAGGCCTCGGGCTCGATGCCGGCCTGATTGAGGAGCGAGAGCCGCCGCGGCGAGCCGGAGGCGAGGACGAGCTTGGGGCGACCGATCATCTCTGCCTGCGCTGCAAAATCGTTGAACGGGGCGCGGGCCGCGCTCCTGGTCGAAACAGATAAATCATTTGAACCGGCAGGTGATGCGTTGGGGATCGAAGCGGCCCCCATGGGCGCCCAAATCGGCGCAAAACCTAGCGGAAGGTGGTCGCGATCACAACTGCATTTCACCGTGGCGGATGAGCGCTTCGTAGCCCGCACGGAGCGCAGCGCAATGCGGGAGCAGCGTTCCCGGATTACGGCGCCATGCGCCTCCATCCGGGCTACAGGAACGCGCGCGGCAGAAAGCGGGACCTGATGCGCTCCATGAGCTGATCGCGGACGGCCCGATAGGCATCGAGCCGCTGCGCGCGATTGCCCTCGACGTCGGCCGGGTCGGCGGTCGGCCAATACTCCACCTCGGCGGCGAGCCGGTGGGTGAGCGCGAGCGCCTTGTGATGGGCTTCCGGCGAAAGTGTGATGATCAGGTCGAAGTTGAGGCCCTCCAGATCCTCGAGCTCCTCGAAGGTGATCGGCCGGTGCGAGGCGATGTCGATGCCGATCTCCGCCATGGCGGCGACCGCGAACGGATCGAGCTCGGCTGCGCGCACGCCGGCCGAAGCCACGTAGAGCGGGGCGCCGCACATGTACCGCAAGAGCGCGGCCGCCATCGGGGAGCGCACGGAATTGAGCCCGCAGGCGAACAGCACGGCCTGCGGACTTGCCGCCTGCGGGTGTACCGCCTGCGGACTTGCCGCCTGCGGACTCGACGGCGGCGTTGCCTTCGCCATGCCGGCACTCAGCCTTTCCAGTGCAGCACGCAGATGAGCGTGAACAGCCGGCGCGCCGTGTCGAAATCGACCCTCACCTTGCGCTTGAGCCGCTCCATCAGGAGCTCCGAGCCCTCGTCGTGGAGGGAGCGGCGGCCCATATCGAGCGCTTCGATGCGCTCGGGCGTCGCGGCGCGGATCGCCGCGTAGTAGCTGTCGCACACGATGAAGTAGTCCTTCACGATGCGCCGCAGCGGGGAGAGCGACATCAGATGCATCATCGCCTGGGTGCCGTCCGCGCGCCTGATATCGAGCACGAGCCGGCTCCCGGTGATGCTCAGATGCAGCGCGAACGGACCGCCCTCCTGGCCGACCGGCGCGAACGTATTCTCCTCCAGCAGATCGTAGATCGCGACCGCGCGCTCATGCTCGATATCGGGTCCGGAGCGGCCGATCGATTTTTCGTCCAGCGTCACCGCCGCCAGGCGCTGGGTCTTGGCGCCCGCCGGCGATTTGGCGCCGGCGTCATGAGCGGAGCCGGTCATCGCGGATTGAAGCGCAGCGCCACCGAGCGGGCATGCGCGTCGAGGCCTTCGGCCTCGCCCAGCACGATCGCGGCCGGACCGAGCGCGCGCAACTGATCGGGCCCGCATTTGAGAATGGACGTGCGCTTCATGAAATCGAGGACGCCCAAACCAGAGGAGAAGCGCGCCGAGCGCGCCGTCGGCAGGACGTGGTTGGAGCCGCCCACATAGTCGCCGATCGCCTCCGGCGTATGGGGGCCGAGAAAGATCGCGCCGGCATTGCGGATCCGCCCCGCCAGCCGCTCCGGATCCCGGGTCGCGATCTCCAGATGCTCGGGCGCGATGGCATCGACCAGCGGCACCGCGTCATCGAGCGCACCGACCAGGATGATGGCGCCGAAATCGCGCCAGGAAGCGGCCGCAATCAGGCCGCGCGGCAGCGCCTCGAGCTGCGCTGCGAGCGCCTCCTCGACCCGCGCCGCGAGCTCGGGATCGTCGGTGATCAGGATCGATTGCGCGCTCGCATCGTGCTCGGCCTGGGCCAGCAGATCGGCCGCGATCCAGTCGGCCTGGCCGGTCGCATCGGCCAGGATCAGGACCTCCGAGGGTCCGGCGATCATGTCGATGCCGACGCGTCCGAAGACCAGGCGCTTGGCCGCCGCCACATAGGCATTGCCGGGCCCCACGATCTTGGCGACCGCCTTGATGGTCGCGGTCCCATAGGCGAGCGCCGCCACCGCCTGCGCGCCGCCGATCCGGTAGACCTCGTCGATGCCGGCCAGCCTAGCGGCGGCGAGCACCAGCGGATTGAGCTTTCCCTCCGGCGCCGGCACCACCATGACGATGCGTGGAACGCCCGCGACCTTGGCCGGCACGGCATTCATCAGAACCGATGAC
>Ga0075021_10001182_pt1 | contig 13282 bp, 15 predicted proteins | sample ColStrG_CSR_2012_FD_72749 | JGI IMG/M metagenome (GOLD analysis project Ga0075021, IMG submission 72749) | Freshwater sediment microbial communities in response to fracking from Pennsylvania, USA - Cold Stream Run_MetaG_CSR_2012 | ecosystem: Environmental > Aquatic > Freshwater > Creek >...
GTGGTCAGCGACGCCAGGTCCGAGCCTGCGCCGGGCTCGCTGAAGAGTTGGCACCATCGCGCGGTGCCGCGCAGGATGGGCTCGGCGAAGCGCTCGCGCTGCTGGTCCGATCCGCCGGTGAGGATTGTCGGCAATATCCATTCGGCGATGCCGAGGGACGGTTTGACCAGCTGGGGGCGTTTGCCGAACTCCTCGCTGATGATCACGTTCTGCACGGCCGAGGCGTCGATGCCCCACGGCGCGGGCAGCTGCGGGGCGACCAGACCCGCGTCGGCAAGCAGATCCCGCTGGGCGCCGGTGGCGAGGCCCGGGTTGCGGCTGTCCTCGGAGGGGTGCTCGTTGGTCAACGCCGCGGCCCGATCCAGTGTTGCGGCCAGCTGTTGGCGAAATTCGGATTCGACGTCGCCGAGGTGCAGCGCCGTGGAGCGCTTGGTGGTGCGGGACAATTCCCCCACCTCACGGCTCCATCGCGTTGTCGGGCCGAGCGACGCTGCCAGGCTGGTGGCGCGCCGCCAATAGAGGTGCGTGTCGTGCTCCCACGTGTAGCCGATCGCGCCGTACATCAGCATTGCGTCGAGCACCAGGTCAGGACCGGTGGCGATCGCCATCAGCCCGGCCGACGCCGCTGCCAGCCGGTGCTGTTCGAGCGATTCGTCGTTGGCGCGCACCGCATCCCACGCGGCGGCCGCCGCCAGCTCGGTGTTGACCCGCAACACCGCCGCCTTGTGCTGCAAGGCCTGGAACGCGCCGACCGGCCGGCCGAACTGTTCACGGGTCCGGATGTAGTCCGTGGCCGCCTCCCCGCACCGGCGCACGGTGCCGGCGGTCGCACAAGCGGTGAGAGCGATGACCAAGCAGCGCGCCCGCGCGGTGTCGATTCCGGTGAGCGGCGTGACCGCAAGGTCGGTGAGGTGCAGCTCACCGACGTCGGTGCACAGATCTGTGCCACGCTGGGGGGTGACGGTGACGCCGGTATTGCCGGTGTCCAGCGCGAACCAGAGTTGGCCGTCGACGGTGTGTGCGGCCAGCAGGACCCATTGTGCCGCACAGAGTCCCAGCGTGCTCTGCGTCGAACCCGTCAGCCGCCATCCTGCACCGTCGGCGGTGGCGCGGACGTCGGATTGTTCGGGCAGCACGACGGCAGCAGTGGCCCCCGCGGCTAGCTCGGCCAGAAGTTCCGGCGCGTCGGCCAGGTCTGCGACCGCGCTGGCCGTCGCGGTGCTGAGCAACGGTCCGGGCAACAGCGCCGCGGCGGTGGCCTCGATGACGCAGGCCATATCGGCCAAGCTACCGCCCTGGCCGCCGATGTCGTCCGCCAGGTGCACAGCGTGGAAGCCCTGTGCGGTGAATTCCTCCCACCAGGTGGGCAATTCGCCGGCCGCTATGGAGTCGGGCGAAGCCCGGGTCTTGTCGATCGGGGCGTGCCGACCGGAAAACCGGGTGACCGCGTCGACCAATTGCTCCTGCTCGGTGGTGATTGCCAGTGCCAAGACGCCGTCAACCCTCCAGACCAAGTACGCGGGCGGCGTTGCCGTAGAGAAACTTCGGCCAGACCTCATCCTTGAATCCAACCTTGGGCATGTCGCTGAAGATGCGTTCCAGCGACAAGCCCATGGGGAAGTAACCGGCATAGATGATCTTGTCCGCCCCCCGGGAGTTGGCGTAGTCGACGACCGCCTTCGGGTAGTACTTAGGCGCGAACGCCGACGTCGAGTAGTACAGGTTGGGCCACTTCAGCATCAGCTTGACCGCCAGATCTTCCCATGGTTCGCAGCCGTGCCGAGTCACGAACACCAGATCCGGGAAGTCGAACATCACCACGTCGATCCGCGATACCTCTTGCGGCGCAAACGGAATTCGTGGACCCGGCACACCGGCACAAACGAAGATCGGGATCCCCAGCTCCACGCAGGTGGCATAGATCGGGTACATCTTGGGATCGTCGATCGGTACCTGCGGGAACGTTCCCGACGGGAAGACCGACGTCGCCCGGATCCCGAACTGCTCGTAGTCCCGGCGGATCGCGTTCACCGAACCCATCACATCGTTCGGGTCCGTGATCGCACCGGAGGCGAGGAAGCGGTCCGGAAACGTCTTCAAAGCGAGCTCTGCAGAGGGTTCCCCAACGCCGATCATGCCCTTCTCAATGCCGAACCGATCCATCTGCTGGAGCAGCAGCGAAACCGGATCGTCGGTCGGCAGACCTTTCGGCACGTCCTTGAACATGTACTCGACTGGGAAGTCGAAGTCTTCCTTGGACTCGCGGTCCTTGGTCTGCTTGCGGATGAAGTCGTACTGAGCGGTCCCCGCGTGGGGGAATCCGATCATCGTGTCGATCACCGGCAGACCAACGGGTCCGGCCATGGCGTCCTCCGATCGTGCGGCGCGGGCTACGCACCCCAGTGCCGACTGCGCAATTATTGAAACACGGTTCTGCTTATTTCGCGAAATTTTCAGTATGGCGACGGTAGGAACCGCGCCGAACTGCGCATCTGGGGCTAGAATCCTGGTCAGTGCCGAGAAGATGGTTCTCGAATGTCGCCTGATCGACGTTCCAGTCAAGCCGGAGGTGGACAGTGAACACGCCCGATATCGGCTTCGTGACTCAGGAGAAATCCAACGGGCGCGCTCGGATCGCTGGCGGCGAGGACACCGTAGTTGCTCTCGCGGACATGACGAGCAACCAGTTGATCCGCCGGGCTCGAATCCTCGAAGAGGTGATTGAACTGATCGGCGATGTGGGCGCCGATGCGGTTCAGATGCGTGATGTCGCCCAGCGATCAGACGTGGCACTGGCCACGGTGTATCGGTACTTCAGTTCGAAGGACCACCTCCTTGCGGTGGCCCTGGAAGACTGGCAAAAGCGACTGACGAGACGCATCAACGCATCCGGCGGCAAGACGCCGGCGCAGCCGTTGCCGGGGGTACTCGACTACTTACGACGGGCCGTGCGCGCCTTTCACCGCAACCCCCAAATGACCGCTCTGATGCTCAAAACGACCACGTCGACTGATCTCCACGCGACATCAGCGATCGATCACATGAACCGCAACAACGTCGAGATGTTTGGCCGCCTGCTCGATGGCATTGCGCCAGAGAAGATCCCGTTCATCACGTTCGGTCTCAACGCGGCGCTGAGCGGCGTTCTCGCCGCGTTGCTCACCGACAAATTGTCGTTGGATGAATCTTTGGGCCGAGTCGAGTGGGTCGCGCGCGCCCTCTTGTCGGATTGCCCCACCTGCGCTCTCTGACAGAGTCGCTGGACCTGCTCGGCCGTCTCCACGAGTCAGTCCACTGCTAGGCCGCGGGCCGTCACGAGCGGCAGCTCGTAGGCCTTACGAATCCCGCTGGGTGCGTTGCACACCGAGGTGACGGCGTTCGCGCCTCCTCGAGTTCTCCCGCAGCGATGTACATTTTTGCGATCAGATCGAGACGCAACGTCTCGTCTTGTGGCACACTGCTGGGAGCTACCACGGTCTGTAAAGGCCGCCCGGCGGTAACCGCCCCCGTGAGTTCGGGCGCTACGACGAGGAGAAGCCGACATGCACATCGATCCCAACCTCGCGCTCAGCGCCGCGGTGGTCGGAGGAAGCCAGCACACTCAGGCCCGTGGGCGTCGTGCGCGACACTTAGGATCCCGCGGTGGTCACTGAGGTCGCTCCACCCCGCCGACGCAACGAGAAGTCGCGCATCGCAATCGTCACCGCAACCCGGGAACTACTGCTGGAGCGTGGATTTGATGCGCTGTCGATAGAAGCGGTGGCCGCGCGCGCTGGCGTAGGAAAGCAGACCATCTACCGCTGGTGGCCTAGTCGACCCGCGCTGGTCGCCGACGTCCTGCTCGGGGACGCAGACACGATCCTCAATCCCGTCGTGCACACCGACGACTGCACCGCAGATCTGGTCAGGTGGGCGAAGCATCTCGCGGCCACCCTCACCACCGAGCGCGGCTCTGCCATGCTGCGAATCCTGACGGCCGCCTCCATGGAACACGACGACACTGCGGCCCGGCTGCGCGCCGGCTTCAGTACGCCGCTGCAGGAGATGGTGCAGCAACGCCTGTTGGACGAGGACGTCGATAAGGAGATGGCGCAAGTCGCGGCGGATGCCGTCGTCGGCGGCATCGTCTATTCCATCCTGCTCGAGGGCCGGCGCTACACCCGCCAGCGGGCCGAACTGACCACCCGCACCGTCATCGCCTCACTAATCGCGAACTCGGAGCACACGATCCGTGGCTGATGCTTATGCCGCGATGGATCGAGGACGTCTTTTGGGAGGACTGAGTCACGCCGGGTGCAGGCTGACGGCTATACCCGAATAGCGCACCATGCCTGTCACCACGTCGATGTCGTCCTTGTTGGTCAGGCGATTCACGTTGGCGTCGTGGTGGCCGTGCGGAATCGACACGGCACCGCGCCGAAGCGAGCCATCGACCTTGGCGACGCCGGTCAGTTCGCCATTTGCGCTGCGGACGGTCACGGGGCGGCCGTCCACGACGCCGGCGGCGGCGCCGTCATCGGGATTGATGAAGATTTCGGCACGCTCACCGAGAAAATCGAGCTGCCCGTTCAACTTCTTCCGCTGTCGGCGCGGGATCATCACCAGCGGCGGGGGCGGCTCAAGGGCGGCAAGCTGATCGACCAACAGCTGCGGTGCCAACCGCCAGCCGCCCATCCGCGCAATGTGGTCATCGACCCACGGCGCGGGTAACGGCTGCGGAGCTTCCGCCCAACCCGTCGCTGCTACTTCGTCGAATTGCGTTCGGGCGCCGGCCAGCAGAACGGCGAGCACGTCGTCATCGGTACTGGTGTCCGGGTCACCTAGAGTGCCAAGGTCGTAACCGAGCCGTCGGCCGAGTTCGGCGAAAACCCACCACATCGATCGCCGCTCGCCGACCGGGTCCACGACGGCGGGGCTGTACTGCACGGACACCCGTGAACTCAGGACGTCGTGCAGGGTGATGTCGGGCCGTTCCAGCGGATCCTTCGTCGGCAACACGTGCGTGGACAGTTCCGCCGTCTCATTGTTGATGATTTCCGTGGTGGCAAAAACTTCGAGGCTCTGCAGTGCCGGGATCAACTTCCCGGTCTCGGGCATACACGTCACCAGGCTGCCGCCTACGTTGATCAGCGCGCGGATGTTGCCGGCCGCGATCTCGTCGGGCAGTACCGCGCAAGGCCATTCGTTGATGAACGCTTGCGCCTCCGGGCGGCTGCGCGGGCCGGGGCCGAACGCCCCCTCTGGCGGTGTGATCGGCAGCAGATCACCGAAAACTTCAAGTTGGTAGGCAAATCCGGGGTGGAACCAGGTTCCGCCCGGACGGTTCATGGCGCCGGTCAGAATCATCAGCACCCACGCCAGCCACTGGGTGACATTGCCTCGGTCGGCCGTCATGGTGACGCCGGTCCCGGTCTCGATCGCGACGCATTTGGCCCCGCGTACCGCCGCGCACAGCCGCGTCAGCTCGGACTCTGCGACGCCGGCGATCGTGGCGGTGTGCTCGAGCGTGAACGGCTCGACCGCGGCTGCCAGCTCGTCGATACCCTGAACTTGCACATCGGTTTTCCTGCCGTCGAGCAGGATCTCGCGCACCAGATAGCCGAGTACCGCGTGATCGGTACTGGGACGCGCCGCCAGATGGCCGGTAGCCAGTCGGGCGGTTTCGGTGCGCCGCGGGTCGATCACCCACACCTGTCCCCGCTTGGCGATGTCGCGCACCGTGCCCGTCGGGTTGGGCATCGAGATCGCATGGCCATGCGAGACCACCGGATTGACCCCGACGAGCAATAGAAAGTCGGCGTTGTCGAGGTCCGTTCGACCCGACAGCCCCATGAATCCACCTACCAGATCGGAGATTAGCGGTTTGGCGGTGCCGTCGATGGTCAGCGGACTGAACTTGGCTGGGGTGCCGATCGCCGCGTGCAGGGCTTCGGCCATCCGGAATCCAGCGCTCTCCATGGTGCTGAAGTAGAAGCCGACCGACTCGGGACCGTGACGTTCGATGATCTCCTGCAGCCGGGTCGCCAGGTCGTCGAGGCACGCGTCCCACGTGGTGTCCTGCAGCTGGCCGTCCACTCGCATACGCGGCCGTTCAAGGCGGTCCGGGTGATGATGCAGCTGCGGCAGTGCACGGCCCTTGTTGCAGGTGTAACCCTGCGAAAACGGGTGTTCCTGGTCGCCGCGGACGCGGAGCACCTCATCGCCCTCAACGTCAACGAGAATGCCGCAGACAGATGTGCAGATACGGCAGAAACTACGCACCGTTTTCATAACTCGACAACGTACTCTCGCTCAAGGAGAACGACTACCGCATTTACGAGAAATACCGACTCGCTGATGAGAATGGCATTTCCCGGATTGAGGTTGAATCGATCGGGGTCACGAGGCCCGGTTGCTCAACGGGGGAGACCTCCGGTCGCAGTTAACATCGACTCCGCGGGAGGGGTTGATGTTGCCGGGTGGCCTGTCGTGGTGGGCCTAGTGGTTGTTGAGGCCGCTGCTGCCCGATAAAAAATCAGTATTGAGTCATCGGGACTGGGTTGGCTATTCCAAGCTTTTGATGCGCGCGCAAAGCATTTCGGCGATCAGCTCCGTTTGCCGATCATCGAAACCGATTTCCTGGCACCGATCCGGCCAGGACCGGGCGGCATCGATGATCTCATCGATCATCCTTGCTGTGGCGCGTTCTCGGAGTCCCAGGCGTTCGGCGGCGTCGATGAAAATCGCACGTGTAAGTCGGTTGGCACGACCGTAAAGATTAAGCGCCATTGGATCTTTCCGACCACTGTAGGGCTGCGTACTAAGCAAGTCGTACGCGGGTGTGGGTTGCCACCCTCCCCCCGGATTATATATGGACATGTTCTTGCCATGGAGGTCGCCGTTACCTATAACCCACGAGAACACAACAACTTTCAGGAGTTCAAGGACCGCGATTACCTGGGATCCTCCGCCGCGACCGCACGCGTTTGCAAGTATCGTGATCGCGGTCTCGGTTTTTATTCGATATTTCGACGCCGGGTACACGCCCGCAACCTGGCATGCGTCTTCTTGCGCTATGCGGATGGACCCATCACGGTCAAATCTAGTAACGAGGAGAGCGCTCTGACCCTTGGCGTCATGGAGTAGCGAAGTCGTCGCCACCCGTAGGCCACAGGCCGCAGCCATACCCATAAAGAAGTGTTCATTCTCAACGATTAACGGAAACTCAGCGGGGCTGAGCTTGAGGATCGCCGGCCCTAACGCCGTTTGAGTCGGCGTCGACCACGTCGCTGCGCTGACCTTCGGCTGAACACCCGCCAATCCGACAGGGTCGGCATCGACCGACCCGATCAGCTTTTCGAAGACCGCGCGAAAGTCGTTGTCGCGCTCGGGCCGGAACATGGGCATCCGCTCGGTCGGTTGGACCCCAGCGGCCAGCACCCGCACGTTGCCGATCGTGTCAGCGCCTATAGCGAGCAGCAGCGTCAGGTGGTCGTCTGCCGACGTCTTTGCGGAGGATATGACGACCCCGAGTCGGACCCCCTCTGGCAGAAGTCCGGCGAAGAACGGCGCTACTGCACCACCCGTGGTAACTACGGGAGGGTGGTCGCCCGTTCGAAGGATCGACCAAGAGACCGACCGGCCACGAACACGTGCTAGCGCCAGATGCTCGGTATCGATGTAGTCGAAGCTGATGGAGTCGTCGCTGCCGCGAGCCATGGACCCGGCAAGGTGGTCGTTGATGTAGACGTCAGCGTGGGCGATTTCGCGTAGGTCGGAACGTGCAGGCGTCGTCATTCGGTCGTCGTACCCACTCTGATTTGCAGGCCGAGTATTTCCGCGATCTCTGCGAGAGAGCCAAATTTGATCGACCCGTCCCCGCGCTCAAGCGACTGAACGCTCGAGCGGGAGACGCCAGCCAGATCGGCAAGTGTCTGTTGGGTCAAGCGCAGCTCGACTCTGCGGTCCGCGAAGATTCGCCCTAACCGTGCTATTTCAGGCATAGCAAAGTCAGGGCCAGATCTCGTTCTGCGCGGTCTGGCCATATCGCTCCTTATGCTTGGAAACACAAGCATAAGCAATGCTACAGCCCTAAGATGGGCCTGGTCGGTCTTATGCTCGCTTTTTCAAGCATAAGACACCATAAGGCTCCCGAGGCCACCGCGGCCCGCCTTATGCTTGGATTATCATGCTTAAGGTTCGATCCGTCTCTGCGGACTGATTGGACACGGCGAAAAATCTGCCGCGGACGCACTACGGAGAGCGGCGGGTTCGGTTCGTTCGCTCGTTGACACGGCCGCTTCAACAGGATCAATGTCGGCGTCCCGCTTGCGTCGGGCTGCGCTGGTAGACAGCGATATGCCCGAGCGCCATGTTCAAAGCGAGTTCGACAGGTCGGGCCGTGCGCATGGTCTGCGCCATTAGCAGTCCGCCTTGCAGCGCACTCAACACTGTCAATGCAAGCTCGTCCGGGTCGGCATCGGCAGCGAGTTCGCCATTGGCGCGCATGGTGGCTAAGCCCTTGGATAGATACGACTGCCACTCTGCAAAGCTCCGCGCAAGCACTTGCCGCGCCGAATCGGATTGTTCGGCGAGCTCGCCTACGAGCGAGCCCAGCGGGCAACCCCCGACACCTTGCGTCGCACGGGCCATGCTCACGAGGTGATCACACCACCGCTGCAGTCCGTCCCACGATGAGATCGCGGCCAAATCGGGCTGCTGGGCCGAGATGACATGTTCAAGTTGGCTCTGCACGACCTCGTGAATGAGCGCGTCCTTATTGGCGAAGTAGTGGTACAGCTGTGACTTGCTGGTGTCGGTCGCCGCCATCACGTCGTCCAGGCTCGTGCCGGCCACCCCTTGCTTGTGGATGAGCGACGCCGCTGCGGCGACGATTCGGCCTTTGGTCGCCGCACCGCGTGCCGTTAGCCCCGCCGCAGTGGGGCGCTCCTTTGACGCCATCTAGGCACCCTAGTCGGATTGGACTTGATAGTCCAATCCGACTAGGGCACGATGGCTCACGTAATCCACCAACCCAGGGAAAGGACCTGATGCCCCACCTGAACTACGGTCAGCAGTTCCCCCCGCTCGAAGTTCCCGCCGTCGGTGGCGGCACGATCTCGCTGCCGGACGATCTCGCCGGCTCGTACGGCGTCGTCTTGATATACCGCGGGTCGTGGTGCCCATACTGCAACGCTCAGTTGGCCGCGTTCTCGCGCGCTTTCGACACGCTGACCGAGCTACGCGTCAAGGTCGTCGCCCTGTCTGTCGATGATGAGGAGACCTCCACCGAGCTGGTCTCCAAGCGCAAGCTGCGCTTCCCGGTCGGGCATAGCGCGGACGCCGACAAGGTCGCTGCGGTGACGGGCGCCTACGTCAGCGACGACCCGCATTATCTGCAATCGACCGGCTTCATCTTGGCGCCAGACGGGACGGTTCGACTCGCCGTGTACTCGAGCGGCGCCATCGGCCGGCTGGTCGCCGACGATGTGATCGGCTTCATCCGGTATGTGACCGAGCACCCGAACGCGCGGTGAGCAACACCGCACCGAGCTGCCCCCGGCGCTGCCGAACCTACGATGATTCCGCCCCAATCCACCATCAAAATGCAGCTGGCATAAAGGGAGGCAACTATGAAGCCGACTTCAGATAATAAGATCGTGAAATATAATTCGATGTTTCTAGGTTCGACGATATTCTTGTTCGGCTTCTTGAAATTCTTCGACCCATTTCGTACCTGGTTCGATGTTCAGATCACCAAAAGTGGCCTGCCGCGATTCAGCATTCCAATGGGCATCGCCGGCGAAATGTCCATTGGCCTCAGTCTGCTTTCGGCTTCCTGCTTCAGGCGGAAGTCCTCGAAACTTTATGGCCCGATCGTGTCCGCTGCCTCCGCCGGACTGATTGCCAACATGGGGGGTGCCACCTATGTGCACTTGCACCCCGAGGTGCCGGCAAACGTACTTCCCTTAAAAATAAAGCCTCCATTTATTCCGTTGTTCTTTATGTTGTTGGCCGCGGTGAATCTCTTTCAACTTCATCGAGACAACAAGCGGCAGTTCTAATGGCAAGCCGAACCCGCAGTGGGCCACTACAACCGACACGGAAGTGGATGACCCTGTGCCCGACCAAACACACCCGCCGCATCAAACGCTGTTCAACGCGGCAACCATCGGTAACGTCGACCTCGCCAATCCCGTCGCCCTGGCGCCAATGACACGAGTGAGCGCGACGGCCGACGGCCGCCCACCGACCGGATCGCTAAACGCGAATCTGGCGGCCGGTTTGCTCGCCGGTGCCCGCCTCGGCGTCAGGAGATCCATCCCGGCCAAACTGGTGCTCACCTGACGGTAAAAAAGGCGCACAATCTAGGTGTCGGTCTGAAACCTTGGGAGCTGCCATGAGCGAGCAACTGTACGACTTTTTCGGCGACATCTTCCAGCGGTACTTCAGGCCCGCCATCGACGAGTATCCGCGAGTGGGTGGAGCGCTCGTCGAAAGGTTACTCATACTGAGTGACGACGTCCCGGACAGATTGGCGCAGACCCGGTGCGCCGCAATGGCATGGGCCAAAGCCGAGGTCCAGAACGCCAGGATCACCTCGGAACTCTTTGTGATCACCCAACACGGACTGATGTATGCCGCCGGGTTGAACGAATCGCGCCGGGCACTGTATTACCTCGCCACGCCGCCCGCATTGTTCGATCCGTTCGTCGATCAGGTCGACACCGCCGAACTGCGTGAGGGCGTGACAGTCGCGGTGGACAGCCGGTTCGGCCGCGACCTCGCATCCGCGCATGCGATGGACGCCGCGCTGCGCCGAATACTCGATGAACACCTGGCGCTGCGGGTGGATCTGCCCGCGTAGCTATTTCTTCGCCGCGGCAGAATCTATGAGGTGAATTCTCTGCGGCGGATTGGCAGAGCGCTGTTAGCGTTTCTGTTGGTGATCGTTGCCGGGACTGTCGGCTATGCGATCCTCGGGTTCGGATTTGTCGACGCGTTGTATCAGACGGTCACGACGATCACAACGGTAGGTTTCCGCGAGGTTCACCCGCTGTCCACGGTGGGCGAGTTGTTCACGATCGTGCTGATTCTCGTGGGTGTGGGAACCGCGCTATACACGTTCGGGATCCTCCTCGAAGCGCTCATCGAGGGGCACTTACGCCAGCAGCTGAGGAGGCGGCGGATGGACCGGCAGATACGCCAGATGACTGGGCATTTCATCATCTGCGGAGGGGGCCGCGTTGGTCGGGCCGCCGTGCTGTATCTCGACGCGCTCGGGGAACAGGTCGTCGTCGTCGACCAAGACCCCACCTGCCTGCAGGGTCTCGACTATCCGACGTTGCTGGGCGATGTCACCGACGACAACATCCTGCAGGCCGCCGGCATCGGGCACGCCTATGGGCTGATCGCGGCGCTGAACACCGATGCGAACAACGTTTACGTGACCTTGTCCAGTCGAGCATTGCGACCCGATCTCGTCATCATCGCCCGAGCCCGCACGGAGGACTCGAGGTCCAAATTGTTGCGGGCCGGCGCCAACCGGGCCGTCAATCCGCAACTGATCGGCGGGCAGCGAATGGCGGCATTTGCGTTGCACCCTCACGTGGCCGAGTTCCTCGACGTCGTCATGCACGACGAGACTCTCGACTACCGAATCGAGGAAATAAAGATCAGTCCCGCCTCGCCTGTGGTCGGTCGGTGTTTGACCGATGCGGCGCTTGGGTTTACGACCGGGGCGTTGGTGCTGGCCATAAGGATCGCGAGTGGCCAATTTATCGCGAACCCGGCTCCGGACACACGCCTGGATCCCGGCACGATCCTGATCGCCCTCGGGACTTCGGCTCAACTGCGATCCGTGCGGGGCCATCTCGACCCGGTCCGATGACAGGCGTTCGCCGCGCCCCCGCAGTAATCTCGTCGGCGTTGAGCACCGTGGTCGCTGATGACCTGCAGGTTTACGGTGGAGCTAAGGGGATTCGAACCCCGCACCGAACCTGGGGAAACAGCCTCTGAACTGCGGGTTCTGTCATTCGGTGTCGTTACGCGGGTGCCTCGTTTCCTGCACATATGCGTCGGCGTGTTACGCGATGCAACAGTGCCAGACCCTAATTGACACGTGGCCGAGTCGGCTACTACGAAGCGCCCTCCGGATCACTCAGAACCGCCTCGTAATCGCGCCCGCCGTAGAAGACGCCGATGATCGCCACGGTCTGGTCCAACACAGCGAATGCAATAACGACCCGTCGCCTGAAGCCGATTGTGCGCAGTCCAGACCTGATGTCGTCGCGCGCGCTGCCGCGATGCGGGAATGCGGCCAGCTCCTCGCAGTAAGCGACGATCGCCTCCGTGTAGCGCGCCGCGACTTCGGCCGACCCCGCGGCGGCGATATAGCGGTCGAGCTCGGCGAGCTGATCTTCCGCCTCGGGCGTGAAGACGACGCTGGGACTCACACGCTCCCGGCCTGCTCGGCGGCCAGCCGCGCCCGCACCCTCTGCGCGGTGACGGCGCGCGAAGGGTCAGCGACCACGGCGTCGTACGCGGCGGCAACCTCGTCACGAAGCCAGGCTTCAATAGCCTGATCGCGGGCGAACAATGCCCGCAGGCCCTCGCGGATCACCTCACTTTCGCTGGCGTATTCCCCTGAGCGCACCCGCTGGCGCAGCGCTTCAGCCATGTCATTTGGGAGTGTGATGCTCAATTGCCGCGTCGTTCGCATGAGCGACCTCCATTGTTGAGTAGGACTGAATCCTACTCCTACCGCGCGGCGCCGGCGCCTGGATGCTGGGGCGCGCCGCGAAACGTGGGTCTGGTAGTCGACCAACCTCTGTCGGACTGATTACGGTTGCCTTGTGGGCCAGTGGGACGCCGGGGCGGTCGCAGCGCTACGCGCTGGGGTGTACAACGCTGACGGGTCCGTCGTGGGGGCGGTGCGTGACCGGCTGACCGAGCAGGTGCTGCAGCTAGCCGGCGATGGCTTGCTGGACGCGATCGCACAGCATGTGGAGGGAGCGGTCGACTTGGCCGCACAATGCGTGGCGGCGTTGCGGGAGCGGTACTGGGATGGCGACGAGGAGTTGGCCGACCAGCTGCAGGCGGCCCTGGGCCGGGGTGCCACGCCGCTGCTTCGCTCATTGCCGGTCGATCTCGAGGAGCTGGCTTCACTACTCGAAGGCGATCCGCTCTGCGGCAGCGGTCGCATCGACCTACGATCCGGTGCGTGCTGGCCGGACAGCGTGGACGATGGAGGGGATGACGCAGACGAGGATGACGAGGACCGCTGGCTCCACGTGGCGTGCTT
>Ga0075021_10001183_pt1 | contig 13280 bp, 12 predicted proteins | sample ColStrG_CSR_2012_FD_72749 | JGI IMG/M metagenome (GOLD analysis project Ga0075021, IMG submission 72749) | Freshwater sediment microbial communities in response to fracking from Pennsylvania, USA - Cold Stream Run_MetaG_CSR_2012 | ecosystem: Environmental > Aquatic > Freshwater > Creek >...
GTATTCACCCAAGATTCGCTCACCGACGTGTGGAATCAGCTGACGGGTGGAGTGTTTGTGTTCATGCTGGCGGTATCGGCGGTGGCGCTGCTCGTGGGCGGGGTGGGCGTGATGAATATCATGCTTGTTTCCGTTACGGAACGAACGCGCGAAATTGGTGTGCGGAAAGCCATTGGGGCGCGGCGGCGGGACATCCTGCTGCAGTTTACGCTGGAGGCGATCACGCTGACGGCGATGGGCGGAGTTCTGGGTGTCGCCGTGGGTGCCATCGTGACCTCCATTATTCCTTTGGTGTTTCCGTCCTTGCCGGCGAGCATGTCCACGTTCTGGGCGGTCTTTGGCTTCAGCGCTGCGGCGGCGGAAGGTTTGATTTTCGGAATTTATCCCGCGTGGAAGGCGGCGCATCTCGATCCGATCGAGGCGCTGCGCTATGAGTAGGCAGTTGCCAGTTGCCAGCTGCCAGTTGCCAGCTTGCCCATGAGATCAGCCCTGCCGGTACTTGATACGATCTTCGCTCTTTTGCCGCTGTGCGCCTGCGGCTACTACGTGTTGTGCATGTGGTCTGCGCGGAAGTTTCTGGCGCGTCCGGTTGCGTCAGGCAACTTGTTTACCCCTCCGATTTCGATTTTGAAACCGCTCAAAGGCATGGATCCGGAAATTTATGTCAGCTTGCGCGCACATTGCGTGCAAGAGTATCCGGACTACGAGATCGTTTTTGGAGTCAGCGATGCCACCGACCCCGCTGTTGCGTATGTAGAACAACTGCAAAAAGAATTTCCTCAACGCGCAATTTCGCTCGTTATATGTACGGAAATCCTGGGCGGCAACGTCAAAGTCAGCAATCTGGCGCAAATGCTGCCCCACGCGCGACATCAGCACATCGTGCTGAATGACAGCGATATTCGCGTTGAGCCCGATTACCTGCGTCGCGTGATTGCCCCTCTCAAACAAGAAAAAGTGGGTCTGGTGACCTGTCTTTACCGCGGAGTCGATGGCAGAAACATGGGATCGCGATTGGAGCTGCTGGGAATCAGCACGGATTTCTGCGGAGGTGCTTTGGCGGCGATTCAACTCGAAGGCGGAGTGCATTTTGGTTTGGGATCGACGCTGGCGTTTCGGCGGGCTGACTTGCAATCCGTTGGCGGGTTTGCAGCTTTGGTGGATTATCTCGCGGACGACTACTATCTCGCCCGGCGTATTTCTGGGCGGGGTTTCGAAGTATACCTTTCGGAGGTCGTCGTGGAGACATTCCTGCCTGCGTATTCCTGGGCGGAGTTCGTGGATCACCAACTTCGCTGGGTACGCAACGTAAGAGACTTGCGGGGATGGGGCTACCTGGGAGCCGGAGTCACCTTCGGCATCCCGTGGGCAATTCTTGTGCTTGCAGTGGCGCGAGGTGCGTGGTGGGCGTGGTTGGAGCTCGGTCTCACGGTCACGCTGCGGTTGCTAATGGCTTGGGTAGTTGGGGTTCGGGTTGCGAAGGATCGGCAAGTGTACCGTTTCTTCTGGCTGATTCCTCTGCGGGACACGGTTGCGCTCGCGGTTTGGTTCGGAGGATTTTTTGGAAGCACCGTGGTTTGGAGAGGGAGCCGATTTCGCCTGGAGCAAGGGAAGCTGGCGAAAGTGGCATAACTGCGTTTGCCAGTTCAGCGGTTCGAATAAATGAACTTGCCGCCAGAGCGTGCGACCTCGTGGACGTCGAGGCCGCTTAACTCGTGCGGGTTCTCTTGTTCCGTCCATAGAAAAACTCGCACCGGTCCCTGCCAGAGGTTCAAGAAAGAAGATGGGGTCTCCCAGATGTGCGGGGCATCGGGGAACTGGGCGCCATACCACATGTTGCCACCGGGTTCATGCAGGGAGCGAAGCGGGACGTGCAGATAGAAGTTCAGCGTGGAAGCGTCTTCGTATTTGCCCAGAACGACGACGATGTCGCCGGGTTGAAACTGTTTACCCAATGCCACAGCCAAGTTCTTAGAAGAGAGAATCGGCGAAAACACGACGAAGCTGGCATGGACGCACGTAAATAGTCCCACCATCATCAGCGTGAGGGCCCAATTGGCTCGGCGCGGGTCGCTGCGGCGGCGCAGAACCCAATTCAAGCCGGTTCCGAACAACACGGAAAGTGCGGCGCCCAGGAGCGGAGCGCGAAACGCTCCGAGTGCTTGTGGCGTGAGATCGAAGAAGTGGCCGAAGGAAAGCGCGTAGTCTTCTGGATGTTTCAAAAGAAGATCGGCTAAATCTGTGGCCGGAGGCGGGGTTTTCGATGCGAGGAACAAAGAAATTCCCACAGCAAAACCGATTGCACCAACGATGAAGAGCAGCAGCGACGCTCGCAGGGCGCTGCGTCTCTCCGGGTCACGTGCGGGACTGGATTCCTCGCGAGCGAGCCATGCTCCGACCAGAACGGCCAACGCCGGAATTGCCGGGATCGTGTAGTACTCCTGTCTTGTGGAGAAGCTGAAGAAAACCAGAATCACGATGGCCCAGACGAGCGCGAGGAACTTGGTCCGTTGCGCCATGGACATGCGGGATCGCCAGGTGTTCCAGCGCAGAGGAACCTCCTGTATGGCGCGTCCAAGGAACACGATCCAGGGAAAAAGCCAAAGCAACAGCAACACCCAAAACAGCAGCAGCGGAACTTTATCGTAGTCGTGCGGCACTCGGGTGCCGATGTAGCGACGATAGTGTTCGTTTACAAAATAGAACCAAAGAAAACCCTTTACCGTACCCTGGGCCGGATTGCGCAGCGCCGCCAGCACATGCCAGGGGACGGAAATCAGCAAAAATACTATGGTGCTGGAGAAAACACGCATGCGCCAGGTGTGCTTCACGTTGCCGGTAAGAATCAGATAGGCGCCGATCACGCCGATGGGGAACACGAGTCCGATGAGACCCTTGGTCAAGACGTTGAGCGCCGTCATGGCGGCCAATCCCCAGCAGGCCCAGCAAGGGGCGGCCGCAGTCGGAAGCCCGTCGCCTTCCAGCGTTCGCAGGAAAAACAGAAAGGTAAGGGCAAGGAATAGGCCCACCAGCACGTCCGGAATTAGAAAGCGCGTGAAAAGATACGGTCCCAGCGCCGTGGCCATAACGAGGCCGGAATAAAATCCGCCGCGCTCGCCAAAATATCGAGCGCCCAGGATATAAGTGACGAAAATCAGAGCGAGGACGCCAAGGACAAGCGGAAGACGAGTCGACCACTCGCTGACGCCAAAAAGCTCATAGCTGCCGGCGACGCCCCAATACATCAGGGGAGCTTTTTCCAGATAACGGACGCCGTTGGCGTAGAGCGTGACCCAGTCGTGGCGCAGCGTCATTTCTCGCGCCGCTTCCGCGTGGACCGTATCGACATCATCCAATAACGCTGGGGAAAAGATTCCTGCGAAATAAATCGCCAGCCAGAGTGCGAAAAGGATGAGGAAAGATCTGAGTCGCACGTTCGCCATAGAGAGCCAGACATTTCGCCGGGAGGGAAAGTTCCGCCCAACAGGTGACGAAGCTAGCCCACGGCGAACCCCAGATTATACGGGAAGACTTATAAACAGGCTCCAAAACAGGATCGGCGGCTAGGAAACCGTCGAAGCGGCGCGGACTGATGGCTTGCGCTCCATTTCTTCGGGAAAGGGCACGGCCGCAGCGGCCCGAGGCATGTAGATCTTGAAGGTTGTGCCATAGCCGGACTCGCTGTAAGCCCAAATATAGCCTCCGCTTTGCTTCACGATGCCGTAGACCGAGGCCAATCCAAGCCCGGTGCCTTTGCCGCGCTCCTTGGTTGTAAAGAACGGCTCGAAAATGCGCGGCAGGATGTGCTTGGGGATGCCGGAGCCGGTGTCGCTCACGGCGAGCATGACGTAGTCTCCTGGAGGCATGGCGGCGTGCTTGTCCGCGATGGCGACGTTCGCGGTTTCGAGCAGGAACTTGCCGCCGCGAGGCATGGCGTCGCGTGCGTTGGCAGCCAGGTTGACGAGTACCTGTTCAAGCTGGGCGGTATCGGCTTGGATCGGCCAAACATCTTGGGGCGACTGCACCCAGACGGCAATCGCTTTTCCGACTAGGCGCGAGAGCATGGGCACGGCGCTATCGATGACTCCGTTGAGACTGGTGGGCTTCATCTGCAGCGGCTGCTTACGGCTGAAGGTGAGCAGCTCTCGTGTGAGGTCGGCTGCCCTTCTTGAAGCCCCGAAAATTTCCTGCGCGCAGCGTTGGGCGGCGGCCGGTAGCCCTGGTTCTTCCAATAACATCTCGGAGTAGCTGCGAATCACGAGCAGCAAGTTGTTGAAGTCGTGCGCGATGCCGCCGGCGAGTTCGCCGACTGCTTCCATTTTCTGCGCTTGCAACAGGCGTTGCTGAAGGCGGGTTGATTGTTCCGCCGAGGCTTCGCCGCCATTGCCCCTGTCCTCGACCCGCTCGCGGAGCGCGCGTTGCAGGAGCACGACGCATTGGACGCAGTCGGTGAGGGGCATGTACAGAGGAATTGTGGTATCGGTCGGTTCGGATCCGCCTAATCCCCTAGCCAGGTAGCCGCCCTCGGGCTCGCGATAAAAAAATACTGTCGGCAAAAGGTGGGATTCCGCGCTCACAACTGGGGCCCCGTTATTGCTGGGTTTAACGGGCGATGTAACTGAGATCGGCGAGGGATTCTTCAGAACGAGATCTGCTAGCACGAGGTCGGCGGATTGAGGGTCGGAGAGTTCCACAGCGTAACCATGCAGAGTCTCGGACAGCAATTGCCCGAGTTCTGCGGCGTAGGCGGGATTTGGCTCGACTAACGCGATCTTGAGGGGTGGGCTTTGCATCGCGTGTTCTCCGCCCGGTACTCGCCGGACACCATGGTAATCGGCAAGGATGCCCTACGTCTTGATGGAGTTCTGGGAACTGGTGGTGACCGCGGTGTAACGCGTCATGCTCAATGAGCTGAAGTAGTCCATGAACTCTGCCGATATCTTTTCTGAGCCGCTCTGGCGCTGAATTCCGCAAGCACGGCTTCCCGCATAGAGTTTGCCGCGGCACGCTATTGGCGGGTGTGGACCTGGGGCGGCTGAACCGGGTCACCGCTGGTAGTTCCGAGTGGTGGGGCGAAGTCAGCCGCGCCCCATCGCTCTTCTTTCTTGATTTCGTTTCTGCTTGATCTTGTTTCTTCTTGATCTTGGGGGCTGCGAGCGGTAGGCTTCGTGTGTTCCCGCTGGCTCTTCCGGGCTATTGCATCCGCGCTTTGCAAGCGCGACAATTTAATTACTTCCAGCCTCAGTCCCGTCTTCATCCCTGTGGAGGTGTTGTTTGTCTCGTAAGTATGGCCAAAAAGGCTATCAGGATTCCGCCGAGAAAAAAGTCTTCACGCCGCAGCAACCCGCGGTCCGTTCCAAAGATTTAACATTCGGGCCACGCCCGATTCAGATGCCCGGGTCGCGCAGCGTTTCTCGATGCGCCATGTGTGGCGCTATTCTCCAGGATTCCACGATCGCTGATCAATGCCCCAAATGCGCAGCACCGCTGCACTCCTGCCGCCAGTGCAATTTCTTTGATCCCGGCGGCCGCTTTGAATGTGCCCAACCCGTGACTGCGCGCATCGAAAGTAAGACAGCGCAGAACACCTGTCAGTTCTTCGCCCTGCGCAGCAACTTGGAAAAAGAGACGACCACCGGACCGGTCAAGGTCAACACCGCACGCGCCGCTTTCGACGCCCTGTTTAAGAAGTAATCCTCAGGCCATCGCACATCAGACCTGGACCTCCGGAGATAAAGGCAGGGGTGCGCCGATCAGCCGCAACATACTCTTCAGTCCGCAACAGGCCTTTCGCAAACGTTCCAAATCTTGCTTCGCGTCACGATCCTGACGCAGCGCCTCCATCGCAGCTTTCAAAATTGAAGTTGCGCGGGCGTCCGCCGGCGCGGCCAGCCGGTAATGCACCCACTTGCCTTCACGCCGCGTTACGACCAGTCCAGCCCGTCGAAGATACGCGAGATGCCTCGAAATCTTGGGTTGAGGCGCATCGATGACCTGGACGAAGTAACAAACGCAAACCTCCTGCTCAGCCATAAGGTGCAGCAGCCTAAGGCGGGTCCGGTCCGCCAAAGCTTGAAACAGATGTTCTAGGGGATACGGTTTGGGCGGGGTTTTCATGGTTCGTTGGCACTAGCTTAACACGATAAATATGCCTTGACGAATGTATCGGCGATTGGTAGAAATAATACATTCGCAAACGCGGATATGTTTGTGAGATATAGGAGTTCAAGGAGGAACCATGAACCCTGCCAAAGTCACCGCCCTTAAAGCACATCTGGCCATCCATGTTAAGAGTCTCAATGCGAGCCTCGAGTTTTACCGGAAAATGCTCGGCATCGAGCCCAGTAAAGTGCGAAAAGGGTACGCCAAGTTCGATGTGCAGAACCCTCCGCTCAACTTCAGTTTGAACGAAGCTGAATTCGCCGGGGCCGGCGCGCTTTCTCATATGGGTATTCAGGTGGCGTCGACGGAAGACGTACTCGCCATTCGCGAAAGCTGGATCGATTCCGGTTTGATCACTCGAGACGAAATGCAGACCGACTGCTGCTACGCCACGCAGGACAAGACGTGGGTTCATGACCCGGATGGCAACGAATGGGAGGCCTTCGTAGTGCTGAAGGACAACCTTCCCGAAAGGGCTCTGACAGCAGGAGAGTGCTGCCCGCCGTCTTGCTGCACCCCGCGGGCGAGTGCCCAGTAGCCTCGCATGCAATTTACCCTGGCAAGGCGTGCAGCAGCGGAAGCATTGGGAACGATGCTTCTGGTGGCGACCGTGGTCGGATCGGGCATCATGGCCGAGCGGTTGGCGAGCGGTAACGTAGCCATCGCGCTGCTCGCCAACACGCTGGCAACCGCGGCTGCTCTGGCGGCACTGATTCTGACCTTCGGCCCCGTTTCCGGGGCGCATTTCAATCCCGCAGTGACTCTGGTGGTGGCGATGGAGCGCGCGCTTTCCTGGAGGGAAGTGCCTGCGTATCTCACGGCGCAGTTCGCCGGAGGCATTGCTGGAACCTTAGCGGCGCACGAGATGTTTGCTCTGCCCCTCTACTCGCTTTCCACCCATGTTCGTAGCGGGGGCGCGCTGGCTTTCAGTGAATTCGTTGCGACGTTCGGGCTGGTTTCCGTGATCTGGGGTTGCACGCGCGCGCGATCGGCCGCCACGCCGTTCGCCGTTGCCGCGTATATCGCGGCCGCGTACTGGTTTACCGCGTCGACATCGTTTGCGAATCCTGCGGTCACGATCGCACGCGCACTGACCGATACTTTCTCGGGCATTCGTCCAGCGGACGTGCCGGCGTTCGTGGTTGCGCAAATCCTGGGCGCCTTGGCGGCGACGCTTCTATTTCGCTGGTTGGTCCCGGACCGCGCGATTCAAGAGGGAGCGTGAAAGGGAACATGAAGCGGATTCTGTTTGCATGTGTGCACAACGCCGGGCGCTCCCAGATGGCTGCGGCGTGGTTCAACGCCCTGGCGGATCCCGCGGATGCGGTCGCTGTCTCGGCCGGCACCCAGCCTGCTGAACACGTTCACCCGCAGGTGCAGGAAGTCATGAGGGAGGTTGGCATTGATCTTTCCAAATCCCAGCCGCAATTTCTGAGCGAGGAACTGGCGAAGAGTTCAACCCTGCTGATTACAATGGGCTGCGGCGAGGCTTGTCCGGTAGTCCCGGGATTGGCAAGGGAAGACTGGCCGTTGCCCGATCCCAAGGGGCAGGAGATTGAGTTGGTCCGAGCGACTCGCGATGAGATCCGGCGGCGCGTGCTCGACTTCATGGCGCGGCAGGGAATTCGGCGTCCTCAGTGAGAGCCTTCCTCCGAGTGCTTCGTTCAGATCAGTTCAGATCGTCCAGCGCAGATCGTCCAGCGCAGATCGTCAGTTGAGATCATCCAGGAAAGCGTTCTGATTGACAAACGGAGTCTTCGTAGGGTTGTTCAGCAGCACGTAGGTCCGAATCTGCCCCGTTTTGAATAGCACGATCTGCGAATCCCATCCCGGCAGGTTGTCGGCGTCGGGATTTGTGTCTCCGGCCGGAGCCACGCGAATCTGGAGATTGCCATCCGTGGTCGGGACGATCACAGAAACAGCTTTCGTCATGGTCTGGAAGCTCACGCTTGGAAATGTGGGGGGAGTGTTGTTTAAGCCAGCGCCAGGGGTTGAAACGTAGACATCGACCGGACCGGAGTCGCCCTGATTCACGTGATAGATCGGGTCGGCGTGCAACACGCGGATCTTCACATCGCCGCTTGCAGGCGCGGTGTGATCGTCTTCCGACTGGGCAATCGTAAACGTCGAGGGAATCGGCGGAACCACGCTCGTGTCCGCCAGCAATCCCACTACGGCGACGGTGTAGTAGGTTTTGTCGACCAGCCCAATCGTCGTGGACAAAGCTTGCGCGGTTACAGGGGCGACCGGATGGTTGTCGATCTTAAGAGTAATGTTGGTTCCCGGCGCCACGGTGAAGTAGTTCGTTCCGGTGCCGTAAGCGAGTGCGCTCGCAACCGTGTTGCCGTTGATGGTTACGTCAATCGTGCCCGCATTCGGCGAGGCGTTCAAAATCCGCACATGTGCCACCGAGCTGCTTCCGCAAGAACCGAACAGCAAGCACAACGAACCCACCAAAAATACGGTCAAAACTTTTTTCACGAGTAACACCTCAAGGGATTCAGCGCGCCAGGGTCCATCTCATGGCAAGCCGTTTAGATGCATAGCGGGCAACGGGCGGGTTGTCCGGTCTTCCGCTTTAGTTAAGTCCAATCCCTTCAAGGATACCAGTCGCGGGGCAAAATCGTCTTGCCGTCCCCAAACGGGCTCTGTCAGTTCCTCGAACGACGAGGGACTGCGTGATTCTCATCACACCCCGCAGCCGTGCCGATCACCGTAGAGAAAGCTCTGTTCCCCAAAACTGGAAGCATGAACTGGAAAGAGCAGCACCACCGGCGAATTCAGTCAGCGGCCGAGGCACTGCGCTGCGTGCGGTCCGGGATGCGTGTCTACATTCAGCCGGGATGCGCCGAGCCGGAGACTTTGGTCGAGGCGCTCATTCAAAGGGCTCCCTTCGTCCACGACGTTCAGGTGGTCCACCTGCTCACCATGGGGCGTGCCGATTACGTCGCCCCCGCCATGGCCGGACACTTTCGGCACAACGCCATGTTCATCGGGGCCAATGTGCGCGAAGCCGTCAATGATGGTCGCGCCGACTATACCCCCATCCACCTGAGCGAGATCGAGGGACTGTTCGAGAGCGGCGCCATGCCCATCGACGTTGCGCTCGTGCAGGTCTCACCGCCGGATGCACACGGCTATTGCAGCTACGGTATTGGCGTGGATATTACCCTGACCGCAGTGAAGCACGCGAAGCACGTGGTCGCCCAGGTCAACGATCAAATGCCGTGCACCTATGGAGACAGCTTTGTACACGTCAACCACTTTGACGCCATGGTGGACTCCTCCCGCCCGCTGTGCGAGCTGCCAAAGCTCGAAATTACCGCGCTGCACAAGGCCATCGCGCAAAACGTCGCCGGATTGATCGAGGATGGCGCGGTCCTGCAGACCGGCATTGGAGGAATTCCGGATGCCGTCATGCCTTTCCTGATGGACCGCCGCGACCTGGCAGTTCACACTGAGCTTGTCTCGGATGGTGTAATTCCGCTGATCGAAGCCGGAGTCATTACCGGGGAGCGCAAGAATTTCAAGCCGCGAAAGATCATTGTCGGATTCGCTCTAGGTTCCAAGAAGCTCTTCGAGTTCCTCGACAACAATCCGCTGTTCGAATTCCATCCAACGTCCTATACCAACGATCCCATCCTGATCGCCCGGAATGACAACATGATCGCCATCAACTCGGCGCTCCAGGTGGATTTGACCGGGCAAGTCTGCGCCGATTCCGTAGGCTCATACTTGTATAGCGGCATCGGCGGCCAGGTGGATTTTCTCCGCGGGAGTTCCCGATCCAAAGGAGGCAAACCCATCATTGCGTTGCCCTCGACGGCAAAGGGCGACAGCGTTTCCCGAATCGTGCCCATGCTCACGCCCGGTTCCGGTGTGGTCACTTCGCGAGGTCTGACCCGCTATGTTGTTACGGAATACGGAATCGCGTATCTGCATGGGAAGTCCATACGGGAGCGAGCCAGGGCGCTCATCGAAATCGCGCATCCCAAGTTTCGCGCGTCCTTGCAGGAGTATTGCGAAAAGACGAAGTGGTTACAGCCTTACGCACCAGTGGCGTTCTGATTTTTTGGATCCCTGGATCGTAAGTCTTTATTGGTGGCCGGCCAGAATCTTCGGCAGCATGAACAGCGGCGTCCGCACTTCCCGTTGTAGCGGCGATTGCTCCGTCATTTCATCCATAAATTCGAGCCCGTGGCGCAGCCCATCCTGATGTCGAACCACGGAGCGACGTCGAATCGACTGCTGCGCGAAGGGCAATAGGAACTCCACGATGACGCCTTCACCGGCCAACATTTTCCCAGCTAGCATCAGTCCCATCCCGCGCTCGCATACATCCAGTGCCCGGCCAGGAATTTCCTCCGGAACGCCTGATCGCAAGGTTGTAACCGCAGCCGGGACCCCGATCGGAGTGCGCGCCCAGCGTCGCGGCTTGGGCTGGCTCGCCGCCCGAATCAGTCCATTCTCGGTTCCGTCCATTTCCGCGGCGACTCCTGGCAGGACAGCCTCCATCATGAGTCCAATCCGTTTTAAAGCGCTAACGTCCCGCTCTTGAAAAGCGTGTGCCTGCATGGAGAGGAGCTGGAAGAGCCCAACCACCTGGCCCTCTGCATGCAGAGGGAGAACCATCAGGGACGAGATTCCTAATTGTCGGCAGCTCTCGGCGTCGACTCGAGTGTCAGAGTCCACGCTGTCGCAGCGCAGCAGTTGGTCGCGCCGGACGCACTCTCCGGAGAAGCTGGAAGAAAGTCCAACGTGGGAACCCAGAGACGGAGCTGTAATGCCCGTAGTAGCGCAACAGACCATTTCCGCGCCGCGCTGCACGGCAACCGCGGCTCCGGTTGCTCCTGTGATGTACTGGGCGTTCTCCGCTAAAAGTTGGATCGTGGCCCCTGGTTGCAAACCCATTTGTTAAGTCCTGCTTCGAAGGATATTGGCCAGGTACCAGACTAAGTGGCTGCTGGGGAAACGCCAACGTTACGGCAGTTCATCCCAAGCGGACTTCTGTGTTCGAGCACACACCCGGCTCACCAATCGGCGGCGGGCGCGTCCATAACCTGAACAACAGATTAGGCTTTCGGCGCATCCCAGATCAAGTGGCGCCCGAGGCTCGGTGATAAGAATGCGCCGTCACGGAAGATTCGGGAACCTTTTCATTCCAGCATTCGTAACCTGTACTAGCTCTCCTGGAGGTACGCCAATGAGCGTCCACGCTGCCACGCTGCGGAACTCAATAGCAACGGACTTGATGGGAACTGCGGCCATGGCAACCGACAATGGCCAGTTTTCTGGCCGAATGCACGCGAACGCGCCCGTGCAAGCCGTTTTGCGGCAGGCCCAGGAGGAGTTGAGGGGACTACTGCAACAACGCGCCGACCTGATGAGACGAATTGGCACGGTCAAGCAAACCATCTCAGGGCTGGCAAACCTGTTTGGAGATGAAATCTTAAGCGAGGAATTGCTGCATCTGGTGGATCGGAGACCCTCCGGCCGCCAAGCGGGATTTACGCAATCGTGCCGCGTACTCCTGATGGAGGCGGGCCAGCCGCTAAGTGTCCGCGAGGTGTGTGCCCGCATGGGCGACCGGATGCCGGACGTGCTGCGGCGGCACAAAGATCCGCTCGCGTCTTTAACCACGGTTCTCAACCGCCTGGTGGAATATGGGGAAGCACGGAGCGCCATGGATGCGCGTGGACGGCGGGCTTGGGAGTGGATTTCCGACGAAGCCAAAGAGACAAAACAGGCTGAGACTGTGAGCCTGTAAAACCGAATTCCGCAATCACCGCGACGACTTTCATCCCTAGTCGAACAGCCTGCCTGTGCATGAGCAATACGCTGCGCTTGTAAGACTCTTGTTGACGGAACTAGAATCGGCGCGCCGAACAATTCCTAATCACCTAGAGTGCTCGCAATGCGCAAAGTAGGATCGCGGATCGCTATCACCCTGACACTGGTCGCGATGACTGGGGCAGTATCGAGCCAGCAGGTCAAGCGATCAATCGGGAGCGACGCGCCTCGGATCCAGCGTGCAGGACCGGCCGTTGCAGCCACCCTTGCGACCCGGCAGCATTTCTTGGAGATGTTTGCCCGGGCATACTTCCCGGGACGAACCGGCCAACTCCTGATCGTGCCGCGCGAAGGCGACTTCATCACGCGGGCTGACGTAGCGTACATGCACGGTTCGCCGTGGACGTATGACGTAGCGATTCCGCTCATGTTTGCGGGCCCCGCGGTGAGAGCGGGAAGTTACTCGACTCCGGCCGTGCAGCAGGACGTTGCACCAACCCTTGCGGCTGCGCTGGGCGTGCAGATGCCTCCCACGACGACAGGCCGTGTATTACCCGTTTTACGCACGGGTTTCGCCCGGCCACGAGTGGTCATGCTGCTTGTCCTCGATGGCATGCGCCGGGATTACTTCGATCGCTACGCCGCGTCCATGCCAACGCTCACCGCCTTGCGCCAGCGTAGTGCCTGGTTTCCTCAGGCGCAGGTTAACTTTCTTCCGACCAACACAGCCGTTGGGCACTCGACGATCTCGACCGGGGCCGATCCTCGCGTGCACGGCATCACTGGTGTCAACGTGTACGATCGCACACAGCGCCGACGCCACGACTCTTTCGCTGGAGACACGCCGCAAGACCTGATGGCATTGACGCTGGCTGACGTCTGGCAGCTGGAGACGGCCGGTCGCGCGATCATCTTGGCACAGGGCAGCATCGACCGGGCGGCGACGCCGCTCGCAGGGCATGGAGCGTGTCAGTTGAATGGAGCGCCAGTCGCTCTTGCAAGCTACGATCAGGAGACAGGCAACTGGACCACAAACCCCGACTGTTTCAGGCTGCCTGCATATCTGAAGGATCGCAATGCGAAAACCCTGTGGCCGCCGAGCGGGGAATGGATGGGTCACAAGATCGACTCGACCCAGGCGGTGCGATATTCGGCTCTGTTTCCAGCATTCGAAGCCGATGCGATGGCCGAAATGATTGAGCGAGAGCCGCTGGGCGAAGACAAAGTTCCCGACCTCATTCTGCTGAACTACAAGGGCGCAGATTTCGTGGGCCACAAGTATGGTCCGGATTCGAACGAACTGCGCGTCACACTCGGCGAGATGGATC
>Ga0075021_10001184_pt1 | contig 13278 bp, 10 predicted proteins | sample ColStrG_CSR_2012_FD_72749 | JGI IMG/M metagenome (GOLD analysis project Ga0075021, IMG submission 72749) | Freshwater sediment microbial communities in response to fracking from Pennsylvania, USA - Cold Stream Run_MetaG_CSR_2012 | ecosystem: Environmental > Aquatic > Freshwater > Creek >...
GAAGACTCCGGACGTCAACCCGAAGTCGCACCTACGGTGCTGAGAACGGTCCCGGGCTCGCCGACCGAGGCCGCCCTTGCGTAACGCGCGCCACGCACGTGGGTGTGTCTTACGTGCGGGGCGGAGCCCTCGTATTCCGTACGAGGAGGGAACGCTCCGCGCCCGCTCTCGCCGCTGAACGAGCGTCTGAACTGAGCCCTCGCTGACGCTCGCTGCGGACGAGAAGCGGGCATGTCGTCCCGGGCGAGGTGTTGGAACTGCTGCTGGGCAACCATCTGCGCTGCTGGGGAACAGTCTGGGGAACAGCCTGAGCGCAACTCGGGAGCACTCAGGTCCACTAGACCCAGCGGAGTCGGGCCCCAGCGACGGAGGGGCACCCCCAATCGCTGGCTGGGGGCCGGGCGGTCGCAGGTTCAAATCCTGTCTCCCCGACTTACGAAAGCCCTGCAAATCCACACACTTCGGAGCGCTCGCCGATCCGCAAGCTCGAAGTAGCGCCGCTTGTCGTCCGTCTCAGCAGTCTCGCCGGCTGACATGCTCGTATCCGCGCGCATGCACTCGTGTCGGGCGTTTGCCCACCTCGGTCTCACGTCGGACACCGGCACCTGACCCTACTCCCGGCGAGGCTCTGGTCAGACCTAGTTGCTACGCCTCTGCAGATTCGCGACGCGCCAGAAGGTCATGTCGCGCTTGACTGCCTCGAGGTATTCGAGCTGATACTGCTCCAACGGGTCGTAGTCGTACCGCTCGCTCATATATGCGTCGCTCTCTAGTGGGCCTTGCTTCCATGCCCGCTCCATGTACTCGCGAACGAGTTTTCGTGTCTTGTCAATCAGTACTTCGTACTTCGCCGACACGTCGTCAGACTCGGTCCGGATCTGCGCACGGTGGGTGTTGAGAGCTACCTGCACTTCGTGGAGCGAATCAGAAATGCGAAGGCGCTCTGCGCCGGCGATCTCCGGATGAGCGGCCGACGGAGCAAGACGGTGGCGAACGAGGTACGGGTACTCCTTGAAGGACATCACAGTCGAGTAGGCGTCAGCGTAGAGCTTCTGGAGTCGGGTGCGCTCAGCTCGCACGCCGTTGACGAACCATGTCACCACCCCGGTTAGGGCCGTGAACGCGGCCACGATCACGGTAATCGTGGCCGCCAAGTCGGTCGTCGCGATCATGCCGCGTCTCTGAGGTCCGCGTGGTGAAGCGCGTGCCGACGCGACCACGGGCAGTGACAGCTGCAACACCCGCCGCGCTGGAGGTCGGGCGTCGCACGCTCCTCAGCCACCGGCCCCCACCCGCCCTTCAAAGACGGCGTCGGGAGCGTAGACGCTCAGGACCGCGTCTCCGTCCCCACGATTGCTGGCCGCCCAGATCTCGCGCGTCAGCTCCACCAGGTCGGGGGTCGTGGACTCCTCCTCGGACATTCGTGCCGTGAAGTATCCCGGACCGCCGCCTTACCGGCTAAAGCGAGCGTCGCCACACAGCCGAGCCGGCGCCCTCTGCGGACGACGAGCAGCACTGGGCGGCGCGGCGAGCGTCGCTCTCGTTTCCACCGGGGTTTGAGCATCTCGGCCGTGCTGGGTCGCAGGTCTCGGTGGCGAACGCGCGTTCGGGGAACAATCCGCGGAACAAACTGAGTGAGGGGGCGGACTGCATCTCGAGCTCTGGAACAAGAGCAGCAGAGCTTAAGCTATGGATAGCGTAGACGATAATACGAATAGTCGTCTATACTAAAGATCGTGATCTACGCAACCCCCGCACCCGATACGCAGCTCCAGAACGACCTTGCCGCGTTCGACCAGGTCTGTGACGAGCTGGGCGCCCGCTCCGGCGGCGCAGGGCCGTGGCTCGGAGGCCTGCGCAGGCAATGGCGAGCCTCCTCTGCCGAGAGCTCGATCGAGATCGAGGGCTTCAGCGTGCCGAACGACGAGAGGCTCGCGATCGCAAGCGGCGCCGGGCCAGCGGATCCGACAGACGAGGACCGAATGGCCCTGGCCTGTTACGCCCGGGCGATGGATCACGTCGGCGTCATGGCTGCCGACGAGGGGTTCGAGTGGGTCGACCGGGTCGTCCTCGACCTGCACTTCGATGCCTGCTCCTTCCAGAAGGACAAGGAACCGGGCCAGTACCGAACGCGGGGGATCGAGGTCACGAGCCCTGAGGGTGGAGCGCCGGCTTATGTCGGCCCACCGGCTGAGGAGGTGCGGCCGTTGATGGGCGAGGTGATCCACTGGTTGGGTGCCGGAGATCTCGACACTCATCTCGTGATTCGCGCCGCGATGGCGCACTTGCACGTCGTCTCCGTGCACCCGTTTCGCGACGGCAACGGCCGCATCTCGCGGATCGTCGAATCCCTGGTGCTCGCGCTGGGCGGCCTGCTAGCCCCCGAGTTCGTAACAATCGAGGAGTACCTAGGTGAGAACACCGCCGCCTACCACGCGGCGTTGGGGGAGGTGCAGGCCGGCTCCTACCAGCCCGAGCGCGATGCGACACCCTTCGTGCGCCTGTGCGTTGAGGCGCATCTGGCTCAGGCACGGAGCCGACTGCTTCAGCTCGATCAGGCGAGTGCAAGGTGGAGCTACCTCGAGCGGCTCGTCGAGGCGCGCGCCTGGCCCGATCGGCTCGTCATCGGCCTCGAGCAGAGTCTCTTCGACGGTACCGACCGCGGCAGCTACTCGGCTGAGGCCGGCGTCTCCGCGCCCACCGCGAGCAACGACCTACGTCGCTTGCTCGATGCTGGCTTGATCATGCGGCAGGGGCGCGGGCCCACGACGCGCTACGTGGCGAGCGAGCGCTTGGCGGATGACGTTCGCCGACAGCTCGCGCCTGGCGCATGAGGCGCCGCGCGGACCGCCCACGGAACCGCACACCATCCTCGCAAGCGGCTCCCCAGAGCCAACCCCCACGACGCGGGAGTCCCCAACGAGCAGATGCCGTGGCGTTCGAGGTATGGGGTACGCGCGGGGTGGTGCCGGGACCGGCTCGCGCGACGGCTGCGCGGTTCGGCCGATGCAGTTCTCGGGGTCTGCACCTCGACCGCAAGCCCTGCGGGCTGCGAGCTCGTGAGGTCAGCGAGTAGGTTCAGACCCTGCGGGCCTCGGCAGCCACGATATCCGGCGCGCGCCGGTCGGTCCAGCGCGACTCGCTGAAACGGCAACAACCATCCAACTTGGAGGCCGCGATGAGCTCTCAAACGGCGTTGCGCATGATCGAACACAGCATCGAAGGCCGGTTGACAGCCGGCGATTCGACGCGAACGTCGGTCGTCTGGGACCCCGCGACGGGCGAGCCGCAGGCCCGTGTCCTGCTCGCGGAGCCGAGCGATGTCGATCGCGCGGTACAGGCCGCCAAGCGGGCATTTCCGGGATGGGCGGACTCCTCGCTCGCGCGGCGGGGCCGCGTGATGTTCGCCTTCCGCGAGCTTCTGGATCGTCATGTTGACGAGCTCGCTCGGCTCATCGCCTCCGAGCACGGGAAGGTCGTGGAGGATGCGAAGGGCGAGATCAGCCGCGGACTGGAGGTGGTGGAGTTCGCGTGCGGTCTCGCTCATCAGCTCAAGGGCGAGTACTCCGAGCAGGTGTCGAGCGGCGTGGATGCCCACTCGTTCCGCCAGCCGCTAGGCGTGTGCGCGGGGATCACGCCATTCAACTTCCCGGCCATGGTGCCGATGTGGATGCATCCCATCGCAATCGCCGCGGGCAACACATTCGTGCTGAAGCCCTCGGAGCGCGACCCGTCCGCCGCAAACTTCGTCGCCGACCTGTACCGCGAGGCCGGACTGCCCGACGGAGTCTTCAACGTGCTCCACGGTGACAAGGCCGCGGTCGATGCGCTGCTCGACCATCCCGAGGTGGCTGCCGTCTCGTTCGTCGGCTCGACACCGGTCGCGCGCTACATACACGAGCGGGCGAGCAGCCGCGGCAAGCGTGTGCAGGCACTTGGCGGCGCCAAGAATCATGCCGTCGTGATGCCCGACGCCGACGTGGAGTACACAGCCACCCAGCTCACCGCGGCCGGGTTCGGCTCAGCCGGGCAGCGTTGCATGGCAATCTCTGTTGTCGTGACCGTCGGTGACGTCGCCGAGGCACTGATTGATCGGCTCGCGGTCAAGGCGCGAGAGATCAGGGTCGGGTCCGGCCTGGACCCGGAGTCGGACATGGGGCCCGTCGTGACGGCCGAGGCACGTGATCGAATCGTCGGCTACATCGCCCAGGGCGTGGACGCCGGTGCCGACGCTACGGTCGACGGACGCGAACTTGCGCCCTCGAACGGCGGTTTCTTCGTCGGACCGACTCTGTTCGACCACGTTACGGCCGATATGTCGATCTACACCGATGAGATCTTCGGCCCAGTGCTCTCGACGGTGCGCGTCGAGTCCCTCGAGGACTCGATTTCGCTAATCAACGAGAACTCGTTCGCCAACGGGACGGCGATCTTCACGTCCAGCGGCGAAGCGGCCAGGCGCTTCGCGCACGACGTACACGTCGGGATGATCGGCATCAACGTCCCGATTCCGGTGCCGATGGCCTACTACTCCTTCGGCGGCTGGAAAGACTCGCTGTTCGGCGAGCACCACATGCACGGACCGGAGGGGTTCCGCTTCTACACGCGAGCCAAGGCCGTGACCACGCGCTGGCCCGAGGGTCGCTCCGTCGCGAGCCGCGCCCTTCATTTTCCGACCTCAGCCTGAGCCGGTTCCGGCCGGCTGGCGATGTGCCCAGCGCGAAAGAGACGCGCTTCTAGACGATGGCGGTGGCCCAGCGGTCGTCCGAAATCGCCCAGGGTGGCGGAGCGCTCGGGGAACCGCAGGCCTGGACGCTCACACGCGCCCCAGCCGCCACTGGGAGTCGTCGGTGAACCTGAGGAGCCGTGCGAGCGCGCCGAGTTGCAGGGCGATCGCGTCGAGCGAGATTACGAGTTCCGGGTTCGGTGCGGTGGCCGTTCGTGACAGCAGCTCGAGCATCGCGATCGTCTGGCGGCCGTCGCTGACCGGCACCAGTGTCGCTGAGCCGATGCCCTCCTCCGCGGCGGCTCTCAGCAGCGGGTCCTCGGCCGATTGCAGGTCGAGCAGGCAGGTGCTCGCCATCCGGTTGCGAGCACGACCGAACTCTGCGGTTGCCGGGTCCTCGACGTGTTTCCACGCCCGTGTCTCGAATGTGGCCAGGCCCGCGGGCTCGCGCATCCAGAGCGCCTCGCATCTCATCGACCCGCGCGGTCGTTCGGGGCACCACGCGATTGTCGCGTCCCATCCTCCCTCCGAGCCGAGCGTGTCGATCGCGTGCTTGAGCACTTTTCGCCACTCGGTCAGGCCCATGAGCGCGGTCGAGAGGGCGCGCTGGGAGCCTGCGCTCCACCTGAGGCCGTCGCTCTGCGATGCGGATGCGTCGGCCTCTGGCGCCTCCGCGGGCAGTAGCTGCTCCTCTAGCTCTGCTCGGACGGTTCTCAGCTCGCCTTCAAGCTCGCTCACGTTGGCCTCTGCGCGAACGAGTGACTGCGTGAGCTCCTCGGTTCGTGCCTGCTCGGCCGTAACGGCGCCGTCGAGCTCATCGGCGCGTTGGGCGGCGCGTTCGGACTCGGCGCGGAGGCCGTCGAGCTGCTCGCGCTCCTGCTCCAGCTCCTTCTCCAGCCGCGTGGCTGTGGCGAGCGCCTCGTCTCGCTCGCCGAGGGCCGCTGCGACGCGGTCGTCACGATCCAGAGGCGGACCGGAGCTTCGGTCGGCCAGCGTGAGCCCCCACTCCTCGAGTAGCTCCTGACGGATCGCGAACGCGTCGAGCCGTCCCCAGCGATCGAGCCTCATCAGCCGGTCGCATTCCGACCGGGCGAGCGCGGCTTCTGCGAGCGGTGCCGCGACGCTGCAGGTGGCCGTCGGCTGTCCCTCGCTGTCGCGCAGCGCAAAGCGCAGGGCGGCAAACGCGGGGCGCTCTTCAAACGCGCCGATCAGGTACTCGAGCTCCAGCGATTCCGACGCTACGAGGTCCTTGTCGTCGAGCCGCAGTCCTTCGATCGATCCCGCGGCGGTGAGCTCGGCATCGGTGTGGCCGCAGACGCTCTCCGCATCGGTCTCGAGCTGCTCGACGTAGCGGCGATTCACGCGCAGGTAGCGGCCATCCAGATCCTTCAGCCAGATGATTGCCGGGCTCTCGTCCAGCGGCTCCTCGAGCAGCGGACTCACCGGCTCGATCTCCCCCTCATCGTGGGCGGTGGGGATCGTGAGCACTGCCATGCGCTGGCCATGCGTGTCTTCCACCGCGGCAAGGTTCGCGTCGAGACCATCGAGCGGCGCCGTCAGGCGGTCAGCCTGGCCCGTGATGATCAGCTCGACCTCGCTTGCACACGAGGCCAATGCGCCGTCACGCACGTCGAACCGGTCTAGGAAGCCTCGCGTGGCACACGCGACCGAGCCGGCCTCACCCAGCACGGCGACCGGCGCGGGCACGCCCTCGCAGACCTCGATAACGCTCTTTGCCGCGGTCCGGCTCAAAACCCCCACGATCGAGACACTAGGCGCCCGGCGTGGCGAGCCACGCCCGCCGACCCCCGGGATGGACGAATGGTCGGCATCGCGGTCGCCGCGCCGGATGCGGGCGTTGGCCCTCCACGGTTGTCCATCCCCACGGCCTTGAGGGCTGCGGCGGGTTCCGCGAGTGGAGAGCGACTACAGTGCTCGCATGGGGCGGGCGTCCAGGGGGCTGGCTGGGATCGCGCTGATGTTCCTGCTGACTGCTGTGCCCGCGTCAGCCGCGGAAATCCTCAAGCTCCCGGGCGAGATCCGCGGGACCTTCGCGGGATCCACCGTCCGCGACGAATACAACCCCATCGCGAGCAGTCACTGGAGCGGTACCGTCGTGTACAAGCGGGCCTCAAAGTACTCGATCATGTACAACCTGGCCGCCGGCACCGCGCTCGAATGGAACGCGACACTGGCTGCCCCTTGCAGCGGCGCTGCTCACGGCACGCTCGGGCTGAATCAGCTCACGGGAGAACTCTTGATCGACGGACAGCGGTGGACCGCTGTCGTCGCGGTCAATCTTGCGCACATGCCGCTCAGCGGTACGTGTCCCGCCGCCGACGGCACCCCCGTAGCTTTCGCGACGGACGCTGTGTCGCAGATCTTCGTCAACGACCTGGACCAGGGGCATCCGGAGTACTTCCACACGAGCGACCCACTGCACTTCAAGGGCATCGGAATGTCCAGCACCGCCTATGGGGAAGGCACCCTGAACATGCAGTGGAACCTGACCGCGGCGAGCAACCTCAAGGCCGTCCCGCATGCCCGCGGAGCGCTCCGTGGCGGCACCGCGCTCCTCGACGGCTCACGTTCAACGCCCGCGAGCCAGATAAGGAGCTACAAGTGGAGATTCCACGAGCTGCCGGGGGCATGCCCCGCCGGCGCGTCGCCCCACTCCGCAGCACACAAGGACGGCCGCACGGTGAGGATCGTCGTCCTGTGCAGCGTGCGGGCCGAACTGACGGTCACCGACGCCCACGGCAACTCCGACACCCAGAGCACGACCGTACAGGTCAGAGCCCGCAAGGGCAGGGATTGGGTCACGCCCTTCAGCCACCGAGAGAAGAAAGGCGACCCCCGCACTCCGCATGGCACGCCGCAGGCGATCGGCGACGCGTTCTCCTCGGGCGACGCCGGACTCAACGTGTCCGACTGCGGCACGGAAGCCCCGGGCTCTTTGATCGTCTGTCCCCTGCTCGATGGCCACAGGAGCTGGCTCGACCACGGCTACGCGCTCAAACAGGTGAATGACCCGAACGGTCCATTCGACAACTACTTCTACGTCGTGAACCCGTCCCTGTCGGTCAAGCGCGCGGCTCTGATCAGCCCGAACTACCTCCCGGGCAGCACCTTCTACGAATACAACAAGGCCAGGACCGACGCCAACGTGCTCGGCTTCCTGAACGCCGTGAAGGCGCATGAGGGACTGGGCGGCTCCAGGCCAGGAACTGGCCACAGTCAGATCATGAAGATGCTCGTCGCACAGCCTGCAGACAATCCACGGTTGGTGATCGAGTCGGACTTCGGGCCGAGCCGCGCCGTGGCCGCCGCCGCGGCCGACAAACACCTCCACGAAGTCGACGCGCGCATCGACGTCGCGTCCGCCGACCCGCTTCCCGACATCTTCGTCGGCCCGATCTGGGCCTACGACAGCTACTCACAGGCGTGGAAGCGCTTCCCCGCCATTCGCGTCCCGGGCAATGCGCCTTAGTCGCGCTGCAGGACGGGCGGCCGGCCAGGCGACGTCGCGGCGTTTCTACTGAACGTAACCGGCGGCGTGCCGATCGGCATGAGCGCCTAGGAAGAGGGAGCAGATCATGGAGAACAAGAATCGAACCTTCGTCGTGGGCGTCGGAATGACGTCGTTCTCGAAGCCGGGCACCAAGGACGGCGACTACCCCGACTGGGCGCGTGAGGCCGGGCAGGCCGCGCTCGCGGACGCGGGGATCGGCTACGACCTCGTCGAGCAGGCATACGCGGGATACGTGTATGGAGACTCGACGGCGGGCGAGCGTGCCATCTACGAGCTCGGGGTGACCGGCATCCCGATCATCAACGTCAACAACAACTGCTCGACCGGGTCCAGCGCCCTGTTCCTCGCGAGGCAGTCCGTCAGGGCGGGGATCGTGGACTGCGCGCTCGCGCTCGGTTTCGAGAAGATGCAGCGCGGGTCGCTCGCGGCCGGCTACAGCGACCGGGCGAACCCGATGGAGCGCCACCTGCAGCGGATGCTGCAGCTGCGCGACGCGGAGTCCTCGCCGATGGCGCCGCAGATGTTCGGCAACGCCGGCCGTGACCACATGGACCGCTACGGCTCAAAGCCCGAGCACTACGCGTGGATCGGCTGGAAGAACCACAAGCACTCCGTCAACAACCCGTACGCGCAATTCCAGACCGAGTACACGCTCGAGGAGATCTCCTCGGCCCCGATGATCCACGATCCGCTGACGAAGCTGCAGTGCTCGCCGACGAGCGACGGCAGCGCCGCGGCGATCGTCGTCTCCGAGCGTTTCGTCGAGGAGCACGGGCTCTGGGAGAGGGCGATCGAGATCGTCGGTCAGGCGCTGGTCACCGACATGGCGTCATCGTTCGACGAGAACGCCGACTGCATCAGGATCGTCGGCTACGACATGTCCAAGAAGGCGGCCGAGCAGGCGTACGAGCAGGCGCAGGTCGCGCCGCAGGAGGTCGACGTGTGCGAGCTGCACGACTGCTTCTCGGCAAACGAGCTGATCACCTACGAGGCGCTCGGCTTCGCCGCCGAGGGCGAGGGGCATCACCTCATCGACGCGAAGGCCACGACGTACGGAGGGTCCGGTCCGGTCGTCAACCCTTCTGGTGGCCTGATCTCGAAGGGGCACCCGCTCGGAGCGACCGGCCTGGCGCAGTGCAGCGAATTGACGTGGCAGCTGCGCGGCGACGCCGACGCGCGCCAGGTCAAGGGCGCACAGACCGCGCTCCAGCACAACATCGGGCTCGGTGGCGCGGCCGTCGTGACGATCTACCGGCCGCCGGCGCGATGACGACGGCGACCGCGCACGGGCCGTTCTCTGGGAGCGCCGCCGCACTATCTACGCCTTCGACGCGGACTTCAGGCGAGCGCGACCTGCTGCGTGTCGGCGCTCTTGCTCTCACTCGCTGCTCGAGGCCCTCCTTGGCATCGCCAAGGAGGGCCCGGCACAAAGCGCCGCGTCGTGATCGCTCGGGCTACCGAGCGCTCGCACCCTGACCGTGTGGGGTCGTCGGTACGCCCGTCGGCCCGTAGTGCTTCCGAGCGGTCTTGATGCAGCTGGCCCGGCGGAGACGGTTATGCGTCCTCTGGCATTTCTTCAGTGCTCTGGCGAGCAGTTGGGCATGGGTCAGCGGGATCTGCAGGACTGTCGATCCCACAGCGTCCGGAGTCGCGCTGTCGTTTCCGCCGGAGACGAGGAACGCACACACGCGATAGGCGGTGGCGCCTCGAACCGGCACCAAGAACGTCTGCACGCTGAAGGCGACGGTTTCGGGAAGCTCGAGGGTCGCGATGTATCCGGCTCCGTGGGAGCGTTCGCGTGCGGCCGCGGCGGTTGCGGCACATGGCGCGGTGTTTGGTTCGTAGTAGTCGTAGACGAGTGCGCTGAGGAGGGGGTTGTCTCTCATCCCGGTGTTCGTGAGCGTCACCTGGACACCCGCCGTGGTGGGGCTGGGCGATGCACTGACTTCGATGGTCGAGGCAGCGGCTGACGCGGCCCCTCCGAGGGATGCAGCGATCACCAGCGCAACAACCCAGACGGGTGCAGCCCGCCTGATCGATCGATCTTTCGTAAACATGCAATACCTGCCGTTTCTTTAGCGGCCGCTCGATGCGCGGACCATCGACGCCCGTAGGCGCAGGCCCCGCCTGCGCGAGCGGCGTTGAGTACTGGACGAAACGGCCCGAGCGGTTAGCGAGAGGCAGGCAACTGCCTCGCGACAGCTACGCGAGAGATGCCGGGTTGCGGCAACCGTATCGGCGCTCATTCGAGCATACTCGGCTTTCGCCGCCCGCCTCCCGCCGCGTGAGGTCAGGTCAACCCGGAGATGCCGACCGACTGAGCAACGTCGTCGATGATGGCCAGCGCATGCTGATCGTCGTGGATGTCAAAGGCGATCGCCGCCTCGTGCGCCAGCCCGCTTCGCGTGGGCGGAACGTTCTCGATCAGCGAGCGCCGCAGCGTTGCGAGCGCAGCCTGGGTGGAGCCTTCGAGCCGATGGAGGCGAAGGATCAGATCGACGGTCTGCGCGGGCGACGCCATGCCGCCCTCGGTGCCGATCGGCGATTGGCCGGGCATCGGGAGCTCCCGCTAGTCCATCACGCTTGTGTACGGGGTCGTCGCTCTCACGCCGGCGAGGGCCCTCGCGTGCTGGCCCCGGCGCTCGGAGAGCCGGCGCTTGGCTTCGACCGTCGCCACGGTCAGGCGGCCATCCTGCTGGATACACATGAGCTGCCCCGTCGGCTTGCGCACGAAGGGCGCGCTGTGGTCGACCCCCACGACCCGGTAGTTCTCGGGCAGATCGGCTATGCGGAGGCTCTGCTGGTCGGTCAGCGTGATCGTCTCCACGGGGTCCTCCTCTCTATCTCAACCGATGCACTCTGGCGCGATGCGCGGGCGCGCGCGCGAGCGAAGCCCGCATTGTGCGAGGACTTTCGAACGCGACACGCCACGACTCGGCAGACCTTCGGGCCGTCGGCCCGAAACCGCCCGGATTGGCTCGTATCGACGGGGACGAGAGATCCCCCCCAGCGCCAGCCGGCGCCGATCCGTCGTCGCTGCGCGATACTTGCGAGGTGAGACCTGTGGGGGTGTCGGCCCCGGACCGCTTGGGCCGTGGCGCTTATGGGCAGGATGCCCGTGCCGTCGATGATTGACGAGAACTCCGACAAGGCTGCCGGGACCACGATTCGCCTGCTCGGGGGTCTCGAGCTCCGCGTTGACGGCGTTGACATGACCGCGGCCGTGGGAGGACGTGTCAGCCAGCTCGCGCTGTCCTTTCTCGTGCTCAACCGTGAGCGCGCCGTGCGGCGCGACGAGCTCGCGGCCGCGGTCTGGGAGCGTAACGCTCCCGTCGATGTGGATGGCGCGCTGCGCGTGGCGATCTCGCGGCTACGCCGGGCGATCGGATCCGAGCGGCTGCAGGGAAGGGCCGAGCTGCGACTGGCTCTCGCCGATCCGGTCAGCGTCGACTTCGAGCGGCTCCATGCTCTTGTGGCGGCGGCGGAGGCCGACGATGACCTGGCGGCGGCGCGCGCGGCCGTGGCTCTCAGCACCGGTGAGTTGCTGCCGGCGCTGGATGCGGATTGGCTGCGGCCCGCGCGCGAGCGGGTCCTCGATCTGCGGATCCGCGCACTTCAGGCGCTCGGTAGCTGCTCGCTGCGCCGCGGCGGCCGCGAGCTGGCCGGCGCGACCGAGGCTGGGCGCCAGCTGGTCGCGCTCGCCCCCTACCGCGAGGGAGCACATCGTCTCCTGATCGAAGCGCTCATGGCCGAGGGCGAGCCTGCCGAGGCGATGCTGGCCTACCACTCCCTCCGCTCCATGCTCCACAAGGACCTGGGCACCGCGCCCAACGCCGAGCTCGCCTCCCTGCACATGCAGCTGCTGCTCGGCGATGATCGCGCGGATGGGTCGGAGAGACCGCGTTCGGCGGGACAGCTCGCGCTGCCCGCGGCGGCCGTGCCCGCTGCCCGGCCGCGGCTCGCCGGCCGGGTGGAGGAGCTCGACGAGCTCGGGCAGCTTTGGGCCTCGGGCGGGGATGCGTTCACGCTCGCGCTGCTCGAGGGAGAGCCGGGGGTTGGCAAGTCGCGGCTCGCTGCCGAGTTCGTCGCAGGCGTCCATGCCACGGGGGTCAACGTCCTCTGGGGGAGCTGCCATGACCAAGCGCTCATCCCCTACGAGCCCTTCGTCGCGGTGTTGCGTGATTACGTCGGGTCTCTCGAGCGCGAGCAGCTGGCTGAGGTCGCGCAGATCGCAGGGGCCGAGTTTCTCTCCCTGGCCCCCGACATGGAGCGACGGCTCAGCGCGGTCCCATCGCTCGCCTCCGCCGATGACCCGCAGGCGCGGCGGTATCGGCTGTTCGAATCGGTGGCCGAGGCGCTGTCTCTCGCCGCGGCCCGTGATGGTCTCGTCGTCGTCCTCGAGGACATCCACTGGGCGGACCGCTCCACGCTCCTGCTGCTCGGACATCTCGCGCGCCGCGGCACGCGCGGGCGTGCGCTCGTACTCGCCACGCTGCGCCATGAGGAGGTGCGCGACATCGGCGCGGTGGCCGTGGTGCAGGATCCAGCGGTGGCCGCCTGGACGTTTCGCCTCGGCGGCCTGACGGCTGCTCAGACCGGCGAGCTGGTGGCCGAGCTCGCGCCCCGTCAGGGATTGGGCGAGGGGATCTACGACGAGACGAGCGGCAATCCGTTGTTCGTGGTCGAAATGGTCCGCGCCCGGCTCGACGAAGGTCGCGAACGCCGGCTTCCGAGCCGCGTCGTCGAGGTCATCGACCGCCGGCTCACGCGCGTCTCGCCCGACTCCTCGACGATGCTCGGCTCAGGCGCGGTTCTCGGCCGCACCTTCTCGCTGGCGACGGTGGCCCGCATGAGTGGGTTGCCGTATCCGCGGCTGCTCGACGCGGTCGATGAGCTGATCGCCGCCGGCCTCCTCGAGGAGACCCCCGCACACGCGGGCGAGGTCTCATTCACCCACGCGTTGGTTCGGGAGGCGCGTTATAGCCAGCATTCCGATGCGCGTCGCAACGCTCTCCACGGA
>Ga0075021_10001185_pt1 | contig 13277 bp, 12 predicted proteins | sample ColStrG_CSR_2012_FD_72749 | JGI IMG/M metagenome (GOLD analysis project Ga0075021, IMG submission 72749) | Freshwater sediment microbial communities in response to fracking from Pennsylvania, USA - Cold Stream Run_MetaG_CSR_2012 | ecosystem: Environmental > Aquatic > Freshwater > Creek >...
CTGCTTTCGTTCACCGGTTACCTGCTTCCAGACGATCAGCTTGGGTTCTGGGCGGTCACGGTCGGCACCAACATGGCTCGCGCCACGCCACTGCTAGGACACGAAGGGCCGTTCGGCAAAATGTTGGGGATGACGCCATACAACGACGTGCGCTTTGGCCTGCTGGGCGGCTCCATCGTGGATGCGAATGCTTTGCTGCGTTCCTACATCTGGCACTGCATCGGGATTCCCATCGTGGCTTCCGTACTGATGATCGTTCACTTCTGGCGCGTGCGGAAGGATGGCGGCATCTCCGGCCCGGGGGCGGTGGTGCTCGCGTCGGAAGATAAAGCGCAACGTGGCCCAAGGCACGCCTGAGGCCAAGCGAACGCTCTGGAGCACTTATGGATTGGCGACAACTTTGGGAGATCTGTTCCGCGCCCGACAATGTACCGATCGTGGCCCTGATTCCGCTTCTGGCCTTTTATTGCTATCTGGCATGGACGCAGGCGAAGGCCAACGACGACCTGATTGCGGAGTTGGAAACCAATCCCGCGATGGCGAAGACGCACCATCGCAAGACTTGGCCGTTCCAGCCGGGGTGGCAAAAGGAAGTACACGTGTGGCCGTTCCTGCTGCGCATCGAATTCCTCGCTGCCATCATCGTCACCATTGTCTTGATGATCTGGTCGGTTACTTTGAACGCACCGCTGGAGGAGCCTGCGAATCCCAACCTGACCATGAATCCGGCGAAGGCGCCCTGGTACTTCCTCGGTTTGCAGGAAATGCTGGTGTACTTTGACCCATGGATTGCCGGCGTAGTGATGCCGACGCTTATCATCATTGGCCTGATGGTGATTCCCTACATAGACACTAACCCGCTGGGCAACGGCTATTACACCTGGAAGCAGCGCAAGTTTGCCATCGGCTCGTTTCTGTTTGGCTTCATCATTCTCTGGGTCGCGATGATCATTATCGGCACGTTTATACGCGGTCCGGGTTGGCAGTGGTTCTGGCCGGGACAAACCTGGGACCACAGCCGGCTGATTTACGAGGTGAACCGCGATCTGCCCGATCTTTTCGGGATCACTTCCAACCTAGCCAAGGCCATCTTCGGGGCGATCGTTGTCGGAGGTTATTACCTGGCCGGCGGGTACGTCATCCATGCGCTGTTCCGGCGTTACAACCCGAAGGACTATCAGCGCATGAGCCTGTTGCAGTACTCCATCATGGTGGTCTTCGTGCTCACCATGGTCGCACTGCCGCTCAAGATGGCGTTGCGGCTCGTATTCAACATCAAATATGTGATGATCACGCCGTGGTTTAACGTGTAAACGGTCGTTAGCCTGGAAGTCTTGGAGCGCATCGGTCCGCGCTAATGACCAACCACTCATGGGAGGCTGTGGTGCCCGAAGATCCAACCCGCAAGCAAGATCCGGTCGTCACCAAGTCCTTCGCGCTGTATTACGTTGTGTCCATGGTCATCCTCATGGCCACCCTCTTCTGGGCGCTGTGGGACGAAGGCTACGGCCAACGTCCCTGGAAGGCCTTTCAGCAAGAGTGGAAGCAGCGGTATGGCACCTTCCTGAAGACAGCCGAATCAAACTCCGCGCAGTCGGAAAAGAGCGTCGAGCAGAGCGCCGAGTACCAGCAAGTCGAGCAGGCTTACCAGCAGGCTTATCAAGCGGCCAAGCCTCACCGAGATGAGCTCCAGAAACAGATCCTTGATCTGAACGGCAAAATTCTGGCGGTTCAGAACGTCTTCGTGGACAAGCGCGCTTATGTGAATGCTCTCACCTACCAGATCGAGACCGAGACGAGTGTCTCGGGCAAGGAAAGCAAGCGGAAGCGACTCGAAGACTACAAGAAGGAAACCTGGCCGGTCGAATATCCCGACGGTCACAAAGAGCAATATGATTTCCCCCAACTGGTAGAAAAATACAACGAGCTTAAAGACGAACGCACCAAGTTAAGCGCGGAGTTGGGCGACGTGCTGAAGCCGGTGACCGAAGCCAGCACCAAGGTGTCAGCATACATTAACCAGCAGATGGTTGATCTCACACCGGGACAAATCGAGGGTCTGAAGAGGAAGACCGCCGAGTGGGATCCGAAAATCGTGCAGATTAACGTGGCGGAGGCAAACATCGTGGACCGCTGCGAATCCTGCCACATGGGAATCCGCGAGCCGCTCAAGCTGACTGCGGCTGCCATGGCTATCCAGGGCAAGAAGCCCGACGAGTACGCGCTCGCATTCACCAGCCATCCGGAACCCGGTTTACTGAAGACGCATGATCCGGATAAGTTTGGCTGCTCTACCTGCCATCAGGGCAACGGCCGGGCAACGACCAGCGTTGAGAAGGCGCACGGAACTTACGAGCATTGGCTGTGGCCGCTCTTCCCTAAGGAAAACACCGAGGCTGGCTGTCAAAACTGCCACGCCGCGGACATGATGCTGGTGAGCAACGACGTGGGCGCGACGATCAGCGATGGCAAGAACTTGTTCCGCCAACGGGGCTGCATCGGCTGCCATCGCTACGAAGGGTACGACAAGGAACCGGAGGATCTGAACTCGGTCAGCCAGGAGATCAAGCAACTGGAGGGGGAAAAGATCCAGAACAACAAGCAGGCCGCCTCCATGATGAAGCAGGCCGATGCCGCCGAAACGAACGAAGAAGCCGTACACATGAACGACGAAGCCGTCGCCATGAAAGTGACCAACAGCAAGATTGACGGCCGCATCGCCCAACTGGACCGGCAGACAAGAAGCCTGTTGCAGGACGTCAAGAAGGTGGGGCCCAATCTGAAAGACGTCCGGCTCAAGCTCAACAAGAACTGGATTCCTGTCTGGCTGAAGAAACCGACCGACTTCCGGCCCACCACGCGGATGCCAAACTTCCGTCTCAATGACGGCCAGATCAAGGCCATCTCCGCCTATCTGTGGCAGTCGGCGCTGACCGACTCACAGCCCAAGCATAAACCGGGCAACGCAGGGCACGGCAAGGAACTCTTTGAGACGCGCGGCTGTCTGGCCTGCCATTCCATCGGCGAAGGCGACGAGATGGAGGGTGGAACGTTCGCCGCCAATCTTACCCGGGTGGGGGAGAAGGCCAACTATGACTATCTTGTGCGCTGGGTGCATAACGCGCGCGAGCGCACGCGGCCCTATTGTCCGTACGAAAAGAAAGACATAGGCCCCGAAGATTATGCGAAGAAGGGGCTGCCCTTTGTCTTCGACCTGCAACACAGCCGATGCCCGAACGACGGCCACGAACTGCAGGTGCAAAACATGACGGTGATGCCGAGCCTGCGCCTCAGCGTCGAGGACGCGCAAGACATCGCCACGTATTTGGTAGCGCAGAAGAGGCAGGACCCCAACTCTTACGCCGACGCCTCCTTCATGGAGGACTCGACGCTGAAGGGGCAAGGCAAGAAGTGGATTCGTCACTTCGGCTGCGCGGGCTGCCATGAAATCGCTGGCTTGGAGGAAGAAGGACGCATCGGAACCGAGTTGACCTATGAGGGCAGCAAGCCGATTGAGCGTCTCGACTTCGCCCTCTTCACCGATGCCGCGCAGCGTGGCGGCAAGAATGCGGAACCGATTACCAACCCGGAAGACCTGGCGCGATTGCCGGACGGACCCGCGCAAAGTCCCTGGTACGAACACAAGGGCTTCTTCGAACACAAGTTGTCCGAGCCAAATGTCTACGATCAAGGCAAGATCAAGAGCGAAGAAGAAAAGCTGCGGATGCCCAACCTGCACTTGACCAAGGATCAGGTGCGAGCCCTGACTACCTTCCTGATGGGCAGCCAGGAGAGTGGTCTGCCCGCCAATTATCAGTACCGGCCGCTCGATTATCGCCGCGATATCCAGGAAGGCTGGTGGGTCGTCAGGAAGTACAACTGCATGGGTTGCCATCAGTTCATTCCCGGCCAGTCGACTGTGCTGATGGGGATGAAAGGCTACAAGGATGCTCAGGAGCTACTGCCTCCCAAGCTCCTGACCGAAGGGGCGAGAGTCGATCCCGAGTGGCTCCTGCGCTTTCTCACCAACCCGGCGCTGACCGACAAGGACACGAATCGCAACGGCGTACGAAACTACCTGCAAGTGCACATGCCCACTTTCTCCTTTTCCGAAAATGAACTGGGCAAGCTGGTGCGCTTTTTCCAGGCGCTTTCGCGGCAGCCTTTTCCGTACATACCGGAGCAGGTTCCAGTGCTGACGGCGAAGGAAACCGAAATGGCGCGCAGCCTGTTCAGCAGTACCGCAGCCCCCTGCCTGAAGTGTCATGCCACCGGGGACCCGCAGCACGACAAGATCGCGGTCGCTCCTAATCTCCTCTTGGTGCGGGGGCGCCTGAAGCCCGATTGGGTGGAGCGCTGGATCATTGACCCGCAGGCCATTAGCCCGGGCACTTCCATGCCTTCAGACCTGTTCCGGCGCGAGAACAATCGTTGGGTCTTCGCGGGTCCCACTCCGCCATCGTTCCAAGGCTACGATAAGGACCACACCAAGCTGCTGGTGGATTACATGTTCCAGCTCACGCCCGAGGAACAGAGGAGGGTGGCCGGCGCTATGGGTCGCCCGCAGGCCTCGACTCAGCCGTCGCGCAGCGTCAAGCCAGGCCCCAGTGCGTCGGATTCGCACCGAGCAGCTGGCACCGGTGGTTCGCGGTAAAGCGCAGGATTTTGCATGACGAGGGCCGTGCGTGTTTGAGAGTGCGTGTGGCTTCAGGCACAAATCGTTCCTCGCGGCGAAGGGAACGATGTTCTAATGGGTGCTCGCGGAATTGTTCGCCGGTTCGTGGACAAACAAAACAATACCACGGCGCCAACCGCTGGCCGATAATAAATCGCCCGGTGGAGGCCACTCATGAATACAGAAACCCGAGGAGGAAGTACTCGAATGCGCACGAAGCAAATGCCGCTAGCTCTTTTGACGCTGTCCGTCTGTTCGTCGCTAATGTTCGCTGGAACGGTTAGCGGCAAGGTGACTTATACCGGCACGCCCGCCAGACAAAAACCCATCGATATGGGCAAAGAACCGAACTGCGCCAAGCAACATGCCAAACCCGTGACTTACGAAACGGTTGTGACCGGGCCCAACAATGCATTGGAAAACGTGGTGGTGTACATTTCGTCCGGGGCTCCCGATGACGGCCAGGTTTCGTCGCAGGCTGTCACCTTCGAGCAGAAGGGCTGCCAGTATATTCCGCACGTTCTGGTCATGCACACCAACCAGGAACTCAAGATCACCAACGCAGACCAAGCTACGCACAACATTCACCCACAGCCCAAAGTGAACCGCGAGTCAAATAATTCCCAGGCGCCCGGCGCCGCGCCAATTGTCGAGAAATACGCTAGAGAGGAATTTATCTCGGTGAAGTGTAACGTTCATCCCTGGATGCACGGCTACTTCGCGGTGCTCAAGACTTCGCACTACGACGTAAGCAAGGGTGGCGGGAACTTCAAGCTGCCCAACCTGCCTCCCGGCAAGTACACCATCACTGCCTGGCATGAGGAGTACGGCATTCAGACTGCCGACGTCACCATTACCGGCAACGAAACCAAAGATGTCAACTTCACTTTCAAGGCGGAGACGCACTGACGCACCGGCGGCGGAGTTCAATGGCTCCGCCGCATGCGTACCTAATCAGGGCATGTGGAGCTAACCCATGGGAAAGGTGGCAACTATTCATGGAACGATACGGCCCAGCCCGACGGGCAGCTTCCCTTCTATGCTCCGGGACTATTGCACCCTAACCAAGCCTGAAGTGAACCTACTGATTCTTATGACCACGTCGGCAAGTTACTATCTTGCCTCTCGTGGACCTTTCAGGATTGTCGGCCTGCTGAACACACTTTTCGGTACGCTCCTGGTCGCCAGTGGTACCGCAACCCTGAATCAGTGGATAGAACGGGTGTGGGACGGTCAGATGCGCCGCACCGCCAGCCGCCCGCTGCCTTCGGGCAGGCTCAATGCTCGCCAGGCGTTTCTGTTTGGGATACTGCTGAGCGTCGCCGGGGGCCTGTATCTTGCGGTTATGGTGAACGGGTTGGCGGCCTTGCTGGCGATCTCCACGCTGCTTTCGTATCTGCTCATCTATACGCCGTTGAAGCGGAAGACGCCGCTGTGCACGCTGCTCGGCGCTTTTCCGGGCGCCATGCCTGTTCTGATCGGTTGGGCGGGCGCCTCCGCAAGTATCGAGCAGCACGCCTGGTTTCTCTTCGCCATTCTGTTTCTCTGGCAGTTCCCGCATTTTCTGGCGATTGCCCTGATGTATCGGGAGGACTACACCCGCGCTGGCTACAAGATGCTGCCCCGGTTTGATCTCGATTCCCGCTTCACGCGTGCCGAGATTGTTGCCTTCACTGTAATCCTGGTAGTGACCACGATGCTTCCACTTGTGGATCACGGAGGTCCGATTTATCTGAGTGGCATGTTGCTGGCGGGCTTCTTCTTGCTCTATCACGTAACAAAGTTGGCGAGATCAAATTCGATAGTCTTGGCCAGCCGCGTCTTACATGCCTCCGTTATCTACCTGCCTATAGTTCTTGGGATGATTGTCGCCCGGAAGGCCTGAGGTTCTCCCTTGGGCGCGAATTCTGTACGGGCGAATCCCTGGAACGCAATGGGTTTGAACTAAGGCTGGTTAGCTCTCTTTCGGCGGCAATGTCAGCCCAAACACCGAAATCTGCCCCTGCCCAGCAACGTTCACAGCCGCTTCCTCGGGGTGTGGCCAATACAAAGTCTTGCAATGCTCGCAGCGATAGACCTCGGCATCCGGTCCCCAGGCCTTTTCTGCGTCCCCGCAAGTTTGCTCGACCACATCGGCGGTATAAAACCAGCGCTTCAAATGGCCGCCACAAAACTTGCCCTTCTCGTTTTTCTCGTTGCAGGCGCGCTGCCCGGCCTTCTTAATCTTGACCTTGTGATGAGGAAGCTGCGTAGGAGTTTGCATGCGCGAAGTGGTGACTGCGGCTGAAGGCACCCCCCCGACTGCGGTCTTTGCCTTCAGACGACCTTTGAAATCCAGAAATGCATTCAGGAATAGAATGCCAGAAAGTGGCAGGAGAATCAGGCTCATGAAGAGGCCGTCCACACTGGTGATACCTCCATGCAGAACGATCCACGTCACTCCCAGCAGAGGGACGATCCCAAGTACCACGGAAAGCACCAGCATCATAGGTTTGCACGCTCCAGCAAGGTTACCCGACCCTGTGCGTCCATTTTCGACAGCCAATATATCAAAAAACGACCAGGCCTTTGACCAGAACGAGCGTAAAGAGTCCGCGGAAAAGGCCACGGCCTGGCCAAAATGAATCGACCGTTTTGGCCGCGAGCCCTCGCGATCTCTTGCGATTTCTTCAATGACCGGCGGTTTTGGCTTGTCTTTGGTGGTGGGCTACTCTGTAGCCCACTACCTTGTCCTTGGCCTAGATGAAAATCCCCAACCCATACGGTATACTCAGGCGCATGTCTGCTGAAGCGGCCGACGCGAAACCCGCCGGGATGGTCCCCGACGAGCTCAAGTTCGAACCCAAATCCAAGGGCCTGTTGACTCCACGAAAGAAGAAACCGAAGGAGTTGGCGGTTATTACTGAGTGCTGCACGGGCTGCGCGGGCTCGCCGGCTTGCGTGGAGTATTGCCCGGTGGAAGACTGCATGTTCTGGGTTCCAGACGAAGATCATCCACCATTCGGCAGAATCCAAGTGGACCCGATCCTTTGTATCGGGTGCAAGAAGTGCCTCAGCAAGGGTCCAGACGGATGTTTCCTCGACGGCTGTCCGTGGGACGCGATCGTGATGGTGGACACGGTCGAAGTGGAAAAAGAAGTCGGCGTGATGCCGATTTGAGGGCAGCCATGCGCTCTTAGCCCAGATACTCGATTTGTAGCGCAGAGTCGAGCAAAATTACGCGGCGTTTCGGTCGTTTTTAACGTTGCTGAGAACAAAGATGAGGAATGATCGTGAGGAACCGGAGCTTGTGTATCCTGTTGCTCGCACTGTTCGCGGGTGAAATGGCGAGCGGGCAGGACCAGACGACAAAGGAGAGCGCGCCGCGCGAGGTTGTGTTCGTGTGCGAACACGGCGCGGCGCTAAGCGTGGTCTCGGCCGCTTACTTCAACAAGCTTGCCCAAGAGCAGCACCTCGGGTTCCATGCCGTCCCGCGCGGCGTCATGCCGCAGGAAAACCTCTCGCCGCAGGCTACTGCGGGGCTGAAGAATGACGGCCTCGCGCCCGAGATCCAGAAGCCGCTCGGACTCTCGAAGGCGGAGTTGGCCGACGCCGATCGTGTGGTCACGTTCTTCCCTATCCCGGAGAAGTATGCGACAAAAACACCGGTGGAGAACTGGAACGATGTGACGTGGGGGCCGGGGAGCTATGAGAAGTCGCGCGACGCGATCCTCAAGCACATGCAGGAGTTGCTGACGCGGTTAAAGGCGGAAACGAAGACGTCCTGATTCCCGCGCCCCATCGCTGACCAACTCCTTACTTCACCCTCTGACGTATCGCTGTCTCTGTTCCTAGCGCTTGCTGCCGCACGTGATCAGGGATGTCGGGTAACTCTCGTTCGTAGGGAAGAACGGCGGCAATATCATCGGGCTGGCCGACGAGGTAGAGGGCGCGCAACGCTTCCCAGACCTGCTCGGTGGACGGGTCAATGGTCGCGATGAGGTCCCCAAACTTGACCCGCTGCCCAACCTGAGCCGAGAGCGTGCGCACACGGCCGGTGATTGGAGAGCGCATTTCAGTTGTGTGCATCGCGTCGCCGTTCCCGCTGACGTTCCCACTAACTTGGAGCTTAGCGACGACTCCGCCCTGGTGTACGCTGGTGCCGATCGCGCTGGTATCCGTTATCTGTCCGGCGTCGGGTGCGATCACCTTGGCCGGCTGCAGAAGTTCAACGATCTGGGGCCTTCCGGTTGCGTCTCCGAAGCGGACCAGCGACAGCGCGGCGTTGCCCCGCACCATGAGAGAAGGATCGGCGAGCATTCTCAGCAGAGCTTCATGAAACCCGGCGCCAGATGTGTCCTGCCCCATCACCCAGGCGTCCGTGTTGCGCACCTCTTCGACAGGAGCTGAGGCCAGGCGGATAGCATCGGGATACCAGCGGGTGACGCTGGCGTCGTGGCGGCTCATGCGCTCGCCGATCTGCACCAACGCGTGCTGAATGTGGCGGGGATGCTGCTCGTCGCGCAGATACTCGGCCAGTTCTTTGCCGGAGAGCTGGCGGCCAAACCAGGTGTTCCACCAGAACAGGAACGGCATCAGCACGATCAGCCACGCGGTCAGGAAGAAGAGCAACCGGTTGCGCGTGGACATGCGCGGACGGGGCTTGGCTGGAGGGCTGGGGGTCTCGCTTGCATCAGGCGAAGATTGCGGAGTTGCGTCGGGAACAACGGGCATGGATCACGGAAATATAGCAGAAAGCGGGGTTCGGGTCTCTGGCTTGGGGAAGTCGGTGGGGCTCAGTTTTACTATGCAAGGCAGTGAACCCCTGAACCACAAAGGACACAAAGGAGCACGAAGGCTCATTAGTTTTCAGACTTTCCTTCGTGAACCTTCGCGGCCTTGGTGGTGAACGGATTCGCAAATTGAGCCGTTACCGGAAAGTCGGTAGGGGCGAGCACCACTGCCGGGAAGTCTTGGATCGCGGGGAACGCGGTGAACTGATCGCAGAGGTCGCGGAGAGAGGTCTTCTTGCGATTTTGCAGACGCGGCGGTTTGGGTCTTCTGAGCCCTACTCCACCACATCTGCATCGAGCACGCGGTCCTGCCCCAGATAGTGGGCGACGGCGTATTGGGCTAGAAGCGGCGTCAGGAGCCGGATCTCAGCGCCGATCCATTCGCCTTTGTTGTGGGGACCATCAAGCGGGTGATTGCAGCGTCCACCACTGCCGAACTGGGGACCGAAATTGGCACTCTGGATCTGGTCAAACTGCTTGAGTTCGCGCCAGGCTTCATCGCCCAGCGTTCCAGAAACGTCAATCTTTAGTCTGACGACAGCCATAGACGAAGCCATTCACCTTCGAGACTCGTTCTTGATTTTTTCTTGTAATTCAAGTCTCACAGGAACGGCCAAGTTCGATCTCCAGAGTACTACCGCCAGGATCGAGTTAAATAGTCGGCCAACGACAGCGTTAGCAGAATCGCAAGAAAGAAGAAGCCGGAGACGACGATGGCGCCGGTCAGCTTTTCGCTCGCGCCTTTGACGTGCATGAAGAACAGCACCACCAGCGTCGCCTTGATGGTGGCGATCAGCAGCGCTACCACGGGATTAAAGGGGCCCAGATTAACGAAGGCAGCAAACACGGTGACGGACGTAAGCACCAACAGCGATATGCCGATGGCGAAGTAGAATCCGCGGGATGATGTTGCATGTTCTGACATATCAGCTCTCAGTTAGCAGGTCTCAAGAATTCAGTTGCCAGTACCCAGTTCTCAGCAATCAATCTTCAAGGATCGCTCCGGAGGTCGGCCGTCACGAGTGGCGGCTGATCAAATACAACAATGGAAACAGATAGATCCAAATAATATCGACCAGGTGCCAATATAGTCCTGCGTTTTCTATTGGTGTGAAATAGGCGGGTGAGTAATGTCCTTTCCACGCGAACACCGTGAGCACCGTGAACAGACCGCAGCCGATGATCATATGCAGGGCGTGCATGCCGGTCATGGCAAAGTAGAGCGAGAAATAGAGCTGCGCCTCGTTCGGGTTCACCGGGATTTTCTTGGCGCCGTCATCGAAGGTGTCGGTGAACGAGAAGGTAGGTCCGGGGACATGGTGTCTCTCGAACTTTTCGGCGTACTCGAAGCCTTTCACGACTAGGAAGGTTAATCCAAGGACAACGGTAAGCGCGAGGTAGGTCACCAACTGCTTGCGGTTTCCGGCTTCTGCAGCTTTCACGGCTAGAACGACCGTCAGCGAACTCACCAGCAGAACGGCCGTGTTGAACGCGCCCAGCTTGATGCTCAATTGCTGGCTGGCCGCTGCGAAAGCGTTGAAGTGCGCCAGGCGATAGACCAGGTAGGCGCAGAACATGCCGCCGAAGAACATGATTTCCGTCACCAGGAAAAGCCACATGCCAAGCGAGGCGGCGTTCTTCTGTTGCTGAGCGTCGGCGAAGTGGTGAAGCAGCGCCGGATTGTGAGCTTCGTGTTCCACGGTGGTCACTTGGCTATCGTACAACGGGAACCCTCCGTTCCCAGGGTGGGATCTCATCGTAGTTATAAGCTTCCCAGGTCACCACGGGCGTCTCGTCAAAATTAAAGGTGGGCGGCGGCGACGCGGTTTTCCACTCCAGGCCAGCGGCGGCCCAGGGATTCGGGTCGGCGATCGCCCCGTAGCGCAGCGACCAGACAAAGTAGATCATCGGCAGCAAATAACCGGCGGCGAGGATGCTAGCGCCCGCAGTCGAGAGCACGTTTAGCGCCTGGAACTCCGGCGGATACTGCCAGTAGCGGCGGGGCATGCCGAGGTAGCCGAGAATGAACTGAGGGAAAAATGTCAGGTTGAAGCCGACAAAGACGAGCAGCGCCGACAGCTTGGCCCAGGCTTCCGGATACATGCGGCCGGTCATCTTCGGCCACCAGAAATGCAGGCCTCCGAGATACCCCATGAGCACGCCGCCGACCATGACATAGTGGAAGTGGGCGACAACAAAGTAAGTGTCGGTGACGTGGACGTCGATGCCGATGGTCGCCAGCATGAGGCCGGTCAATCCGCCCATAGTGAACAGCCCGATAAAGCCAAAGGCATAGAGCATCGGAGTGGCGTACGAAATGGAACCCTTGTATAGGGTTGCCGTCCAGTTGAAGACTTTGACGGCGGAAGGCACGCCCACGGAGAAGCTCAGGAAGGAAAAGATCATGGCGGCATAAAGCGAGATGCCGGCGACGAACATGTGGTGCGCCCATACCAGGAACCCGAAAACGGCAATGGCAACACTCGACAGCGCGATGAACTTATATCCGAAGATGCGCTTGCGCGAGAAGCAGGTTATGAGCTCGTTGACCACTCCCATGGAAGGAAGGATCATGATGTAGACGGCGGGATGCGAGTAGAACCAGAACAGGTGCTGGAACAGGAGCGGGTCTCCGCCGAGCCTGGGATCGAAGATGCCGAGGTGGAAGAGGCGCTCGACCGCGACCAGAACGATGGTGATCGCGACCACCGGCGTGCCGAGAATCATGACTAGGCTGGTGGCGTAGTTGGCCCAGATAAAAAGCGGCAGCCGGTCCCAAGTGAGGCCGGGTGCGCGCAAGCGGTGAATGGTGACGATGAAATTGAGTCCGGTGAAAATGGACGAGAAGCCTGCGATGAAGACCGCGAGTCCGGCCTCGACAATCTTGGTGTTGGTGTACTCCGTGCTGAATGGCGTGTAGAAAGTCCACCCCGTATCGACGCCGCCGGTCAACATGACGTGTGAAATTAGGATGCCGCCGACAACGTAGAGATACCAACTCAGCAGGTTGATGCGCGGGAACGCAAGATCCTTCGCCCCAATCATAAGTGGCACCAGGAAGTTGCCGAGCACCGCAGGCACTACCGGAATCAGGAAGAAAAACACCATGATCATGCCGTGCATGGTGAACACCTTGTTATAGGTGTCCGCCTGCATGAGGTCGCCCTGCGGCGTCAGTAACTCGAGCCGAATGAGCATGGCAAAGAAGCCGCCGAAAAAGAAGAACACCGTCACCGAAATCAGGTAGAGGATCGCGATCCGCTTGTGGTCAGTGGTCAACAGCCAGGACTTGACGCTGTGCCCGTTGTTGAGATAGTTCAATTCCGGAGTCTGATTGAGCGCGATTGCTTCACTCGACATACTATTGCACCTGCGTGTTCGTAGGTTGTCCCGGCGGCGCCGAAGGCTGGTTCTGCAGCTCGGCCGTTCCCGTCGAAGGCTGACTTAACGACTTCACATAAGCCACCAGCGAGTTTACTTGCTCCTCGTTCAGGATGCCCTGGAAAGTCGGCATCACCGGCTTGAACCCGCTCACAATTTTCGCCGCCGGGTTCAGGATCGACTCCCGCACGTAGTTTTCGTCGGCGATGACGGTGCGTCCGTCTTCCAGTAGAACCGGCTTGTTGTAGATGCCTTGGAGATTCGGTCCGCGCCCCTGCACGTCGAAGCGGTGGCAGGTGGAGCAGCCCAGCGAAGTGAACAACTGCTTGCCGGTCTCCTGGAGCGGGGCGCTGGGGCCGCCTGCCATCCATACCGCGTAATCCTGCGGCTCCATCACCACGATGTCGCCGCCCATGCCGGAGTGCATCGTTCCGCAATATTCGGCACAG
>Ga0075021_10001187_pt1 | contig 13269 bp, 11 predicted proteins | sample ColStrG_CSR_2012_FD_72749 | JGI IMG/M metagenome (GOLD analysis project Ga0075021, IMG submission 72749) | Freshwater sediment microbial communities in response to fracking from Pennsylvania, USA - Cold Stream Run_MetaG_CSR_2012 | ecosystem: Environmental > Aquatic > Freshwater > Creek >...
GAAAGTGGCCCTAAGCACCCCTTCGAGGGGGTGTCGAGGGGCCAGGCCGCGCGGCCCGTAAGTGGCCCTTCGAAAGTGGCCCTTTTAGGGGCCAGGGGCCGTCTAGGGGCTGGGCCATGATGGGCGAGGCAGATTTTTTGTGGCGCTTGATCATCCTTGTCCAACCTTTCCGAGTTCAGCTAAGTATACAGCACAAACGTTCTGGTTTTGAGATCGCACAAACGCGCACAGCCCACCGGGATACGCCCAGTATCTTTGCCGCTTTTGTCAGCCTATGCCGTTTTGTCTCAAACACCACGATAACTCACAGATGTATTCGATTTTCAAGGACTCATTTATCATGCACGAGCAACACGCCAGTCAAAACGAACACCCCCAATCATGGCCTTTGGCGATCGGTCACCCGGCGACCAGGCCTGATCGCGGCTTGCCGGTTTTGGCGACCCACGATGCCCTGCCGCGAGGCGTGCAAGAGCTGGCACACCGATGGTAAGGCACAATCGCGCAGTTTGTGTTATCTTGCCCGCTCAATGCAGTTGCCCTTCGTCAATGACCTGCAAGGCTTCGAAAGCGTTTTGCCTACCCCGGTGCGGGTAGGCGCCACGTCGAAATACACCGGCAAGGGCATCACGATCGCCTTTCTTGATTCCGGCTTCTATCCCCACGATGACTTGATAAAACCCGCCAACCGGATCGAATACTTTGCCGACGCGCGTCCGGAACAGGTGCGCGAGAATACTGGCTTTAGCAGGCCCCATGTCACCAGTTGGCACGGCACCATGGTGGCCTGTGTGTGCGCTGGCAACGGATTCACAAGCGCATACCGTTACGCCAGCCTCGCACCCGATGCGTGCGCCGTGCTGGTCAAGACTGGTAACCTGCACGACCGTCGCATCCGCGAGGCGGATATCTGGCGCGCACTCCGATGGACGATCGACAACGCCAAGCGCTGGAATGTGCGCGTCGTCAATATCTCGGTCGGCGGTGACTTCCCGTCAATTGGCAAGCTGACGCCGCTGGACCTGTTGGTCGAAGAGGGTGTCACGAGTGGTTTGGTCATCATCTGCGCGAGCGGAAACAGTGGGGCCAAACGCATCATTCCGCCTGCCAGCGCGCCAGGGGCCATCACGGTTGGTGGGCTAAATGACCACAACACCCTTGACCGTTCACGGCACAGCATGTATCACAGCAGTTTTGGCCGTGGCGCACGGGGGGTGACCAAGCCTGAACTCATCGCACCCGCGCAGTGGGTCGCCGCTCCGATGTTGCCCCACACCAAGACCTATCACGAGGCCCAGTTCTTGTGGCAGCTCGAACGGGCAAACGACAAGGCCCTAGCGCGCCTCTTACGGACCCCAGAAGCAGGAGTCCGCATCCGTTCCGAGACGCTGCGCAGACCCTTGAGCGAGATCCGCTTAGTCGTGCGCGAGCGCATGAATGACCAGAAGCTTATCCATCCAAACTATCAACACGTCGATGGCACCTCGTTCGCGGCGCCGATCGTGTCGTCGGTGGTGGCGCAGATGCTAGAGGCCGATCCGGCGCTCACCCCCCGGCAGGTAAAGCAGATTCTCATTCAAACGGCCGTGCCGCTGGGCGATGTGGCGATCGAGCGTCAGGGGGCGGGTGCGGTGGATGCGGGGGCCGCGGTCGAGGCCACGCTCAGGATGCGCGCCCGCGCCAGCCGGGATCTTGCGCACAGGGCAAACGGGGTTGGGCAGGCAAGTGGACTGCGGATGTAGTGGGGCAATAACGAAGAGGCAAACAACCGGACATGCATAGGGAATATCACAAATGGTGGAGCCCGGCACTGGGGCGCGAGATGGAGCTATTGGTATTTGGGCATGCCGGCGCGCGGGCGCTGGTCTTCCCCACGTCACGGGGCAAGTTTTATGAGTGGGAAGATCGTGGCATGTTTGGCTCAGACGGCCTCGGGTATGCCATCGATCAGGGCTGGCTACAGGTGTATTGCGTTGATAGCGTGGACAACGAAAGCTGGTACAACGCCGGGGCACACCCTGGCCATCGTGGTTACCGGCAGACCCAATACATGAATTATGTCGCAAGCGAAGTGATGCCATTGTCCCGATCAAAAAATAGCAATCCGTTTTTGCTGGTGCTAGGCGCAAGCTTTGGTGCCTATCATGCTGCGGCATTTGCCTTCAAGTTCCCCGACATGACCGGGCGCATGATCGGCATGAGCGGCATGTATGACATCAAGCGCTTTACCGGTGGCTACAGCGACGACAATGTGTATTTCAATAACCCGATGGACTTTATCCAGCACGAAAGTGACTCAGGAAGGCTAGAGGCCTTGCGCCGGATCGACATCATCCTGGCAACGGGCAAAGATGACTCGCTCCGGCGCGAGAGCGAACGCCTGAGTTCGGTGCTGTGGCAACGCGACATCGGCAATGCCCTACGGCTGTGGGACGGCTGGAGCCATGACTGGCCGTATTGGAAGCACATGCTTAGTCTGTATGCCAGCGGCCACGACTGACGTCTGGTGGCTGGCGCTCAACCAGGCGTGTTGGCAGGCGGGTTTGGAAGAAGTGCCCCAAGAGGACGAGTCGGTGAGGAGCGGTGATGTCGTTGGCGGCGTGGACTGGAGCGGACGATACGAGGTAAGGGAGACACACAACATATGACAAAAATTGGAGTGATCGTGGGCCGCGAGTGGTCGTGGCCACCGGCGTTTATCGAGGAAGTGAACGAGCGCAATACAGGCGTGACCGCCGAATACGCCAAGATGGGTGGCACGCGTATGAACGCGCCGTGTGAGTACGCCGTCATCGTTGACCGCATCTCGCACGAGGTGCCCTACTATCGCAGCTATCTAAAGAACGCGATGCTGCACGGAACACACGTCGTCAATAACCCATTTATGTGGACGGCGGACGATAAGTTCTTCGAGGCCTCGCTTGCCACTCAACTGGGGGTGAGGAGCCCCAAAACGGTGGTGTTGCCAAATAAAGAATATGTGCCCGGCATCGTGCACACGGAGAGCTTGCGCAACCTGGTCTATCCCACGCCCTGGCAAGAGCATATCGACTATCTGGGTGGCTTCCCACTGGTGCTCAAGGATGCGCACGGTGGTGGCTGGAAGGGGGTGTATGTCGTGCACTCAATCGATGAACTCTACGCACGCTACAATGAGAGCGGCCTACTGACCATGGTGCTGCAGGAATATATCAAGTGGGAGAACTACCTGCGCTGCATGTGTATCGGCCAGGAAGACGTGTATGTCGCCAAGTATGATCCGGTCAACCGCCGCTACCTTAAACATGACCTAAGTGACAGCTTGCACGCCAAAGTCGTGAAAGACTCACTTGCGCTCGTGCGGGCGCTCGGCTATGACATGAACACGGTCGAGTGGGCTGTGCGCGGCGGAGAGGGGTATGCCATCGACTTTATGAACCCCGCCCCGGACATGGATATCAATTCCTGCGGAGTCGAATATCACCGCTGGTGCGTGGAGAAAATGGCCGACATGTGCATCCGTCTGGCTGTGGCACCTCATCCACAGCCTGCGCCCTATCACCCATAAAGAACCGGCATGACCGATCTGAACAAAGCCATCGCCTACTATCATGGTCTTCTTGACGACGAGATGGCCCGGGCCAGCAACGAGTTGCTTGAGGAACAACAGCAGCGGCGCGGGTTGTTTTTTGGCACTCGTCCGCTGTGCAGCGTCCTGCGCCCGCGCTTCCTCACCCATGCCCAATATCGCTACCTGCAACACGCCATCGGGGCCGTGATGCCAGTCTTTGCAAAAGCCCACGCCGCGGCGCTCGAGGATGCAACCTTCCGGCAAGAGTTTATGCTCGCGGACTGGGAAGAGAAGCTAGTCACCTTACCCATGCCCTACCGGGCCAGCAGCCCAACGGCGCGTATGGACTCATTTTTCGTGCCCGGGACAAGCGACGAGACCCATGTGCTCAAATTTACCGAATACAACGCCGAGACCCCGGCGGGCGTGAGCTACAACGACGCGCTCAGCGAGATCATGGCCGCGCTGCCGGTGATGCGCAAGTTTGAACGCCTGTATGAGATGCGGCCACTGCCAGCCAAACACCACGTGCTGCACGTCCTAAACGAGAGCTATCGCCAATGGGGCGGGCGCGAGCGGCCACGCATCTGCATCCTGGATTGGAAGGAAGTGCCAACCTACAGCGAGTTCGTGCAGTTCGACCAGTATTTCAAGGAGCAGGGATATGACTGCATCATCGCCGACCCGCGCGAGTGCGATTACCGGGATGGCAAACTCTACGCTCGTGGCTATAGCGTCAATATTATTTACAAGCGGGTGCTCATCACCGAGTTGATCGAACGGGGCGGCCTTGATCATCCGGTCGTGCGGGCGGTAAACGAGCATGCGGTGTGTATGGTCAACCCCTTCCACTGCAAAATCCTCCACCGCAAAACCAGCTTTGCCGTGGTCAGTGATGAGACGAGTGCCAAGCTGTTTACGGCGGACGAACTCAGGGCGATCGAGCAGTTTATCCCCTGGACGCGACGGGTGGCCGAGCGCTTTACAGTGCACGCCGGCAAGCGGGTGGATATGCTGCCGTTTATCACCCAAACCAAAGACAACTTCGTGCTCAAGCCATCCGACGAATATGGCGGCAAGGGCATCGTGCTGGGTTGGACGGTCGATCAGAGCACCTGGGAGACAGCCATAAAGGATGCGCTCAAGACACCCACCATCGTGCAGGAGCGCGTGAGCGTGCCAAGCGAGCCCTATCCCGGCTATCGTGACGGGCATGTGCATATCGCTGAGCGCATGCTCGACACCAACCCGTATGTCTGGTATGGCGAATACATGTCAAGCTGTCTCACACGCCTGAGCACCTCGGCCTTACTCAATGTGACTGCTGGCGGCGGCAGCACCGTGCCCACGTTTGTGATCGAGGAGCGATGAGTCATTAAACCGGTGAGTCGTTGTGGTGTTGGGTGCAACTACCCACCACTCAACACCCGCAACAAAGGATGGCCAGATGCGACACCCCACATTCAACATCGGGATCGAGGAAGAGTATCAGATCATCGATCCGCACACGCGTGAGCTAAAGAGCTACATCACGCAGATGATCGAGGACAACAAGCGCACGCTGACCGAGATCGACATCAAACCCGAGCTGCATCAAAGCATCGTCGAAGTCGGCACGAAGGTGTGCAACACCCCTTCCGAAGCCAAGGAAGATTTGATCCGTTTGCGCCGGGGCGTCATGGAATTGGCGGCCAAGAGCGGCCTCAAGATCGCTGCGGCTGGCACGCACCCGTTTTCGCACTGGATGGATCAGGAGATCACGCCTCACCCGCGCTATGAGGGCACAAAGGAGGCGATGCAGATGCTGGCCCAACAGTTGCTCATATTCGGCACGCACGTACATATCGGCATCGAAGACCATGAAACCATGATCGACGTGATGAACGTCGCGCGCTATCTGATGCCGCACCTATTGTGCCTATCCACGTCTTCGCCGTTCTGGCTGGGGCAAAAGACCGGCCTGATGAGCTATCGCAGCGTGATCTTCCGCAACTTCCCCCGCACCGGGACCGCGCCGCGCTTTAACTCGTGGAGCGAATTTCAAGCTTACCTGAACGTGCTGGTCAACACGAACACCATCCCTGACGGCACAAAGGTCTGGTGGGACGTGCGCCCAAACCACAAGTATCCGACGCTGGAGATGCGCATCTGTGACGTCTGCACCCGGGTGGACGAAGCCATCGCCATTGCCGCCATTTTCCAGGCCATCTGCTACAAGTGCTGGAAGTTGCGCACCAGCAACATGACCTTTCGTGTTTACCCATCGTCACTGATCGAGGAAAACAAGTGGCGGGCGGTGCGGTATGGCCTGGATGGCAACCTGATCGACTTTGGCAAGCAGCGCGAACTGCCCGCACGCGAGCTGGTATCTGAGGTCATCGAGTGGTTTATCGGCGATGTGATCGACGAACTCGGCAGCCGGGCCGAAATTGAGTATGCCTACAAGATCATGGCCCACGGCACCAGCGCCCACCGCCAACTTGCCACCTTCGAACAGACGCTCGATCTAAAGGCCGTGGTTGACCAATTGATCCACGAGACGGCCGAAGGGGTGGAACTGGGCGCACCGGCCGTTGTTTGAAAACGGGCCACAGCTGCTCGCTTGGCAAGCGCGAACAGGCATACCAAGGCACGCCAGGCCTGGAGAAGCTGCCCGCCGCGGCTAGCCTTCGCCGCGCAGGGCCTGTCCGCAGCTGTCCCATGGGCTCGGTCAGTCCTGCACGGCCTCGTGCCAGTTGCGCTGACCTGGCAGATACCGCATACCCGATTTGCACGGGCGCTCAGCGTGGGCGCCATCTCGCCTGCCGCTCAGGTAAGTGTTGGATGATTGGGCAGACTTGTGAGATGACCTAACACTGTCCAGTCAAATGGGCCGGATTAATGTGCGCGGCCGAGTCGCCTGGGCGCTTAGAACCACGCCAGCTTCTCATTTGAAATCGATGAGATACCGGGCATCTTGCCTACGTCACTGACTGAGCGGTTGCTTAAAGGCGCGGGGTAAAGGCCTGAAGCGCGACTGTCGTACATGCTCATGCCGACCCAACAATTTATCCTCCTCCCCCCGCAAGGGCTGCGCGCCGTAGCAGCGTTGACGCCGCGTGCGCACAGCTTCCTGGTCGAAAGCGAGCGCGCGCTCGGGGCACGTGATACAACGCTGCTCAGTGGTCTGCGCGTGCTCGACTCCATCCGCGCCGATGGCCCCAAGCTGGTCGAACTGACGCCTGCGGCGCAACTGGCGCTGAAAGCCCAATTCCCTGGGCTGCGCGTGGTGCCGGTGGTATTTTTTCGACCCCAATTCGTGCGTGAGACGATCGTATGGCCGATCGCCACGACTAAAGCGACCCGCACGCTGACGCTCAGCATCGTGTCGGCCGGGACCGGCCAGCCCCTTCGCAATGCCTTCGTGGCGGCCTTTACGGACTTCGAAGCCCGGCGCGGCGCACAGGGCGTCACCAACGCCAAGGGCGAGGTGAAGCTGGCGCTCGGCGCGGCGCGCAAGGCCATCGAGCGGCTGTATATCTATCCTGAGGCAGGCCATTGGGGCACGCTGCGCCGGGAGTTGGTGCTCAAGACTGGCGGTGTCATTCAACTCATCCCGATCGACCTGGGTTACACCGACGCGCTGCGCTACTTCTACGGCAACCAACCGCTAGACGCTGGGCGGGGTATCACGGTCGGGGTCATCGACACCGGGATTGACCTCAATCACCCGGATTTGCAGGTTGACGGGGGTCAAAACACCGTGCAAGGCGAAGACCCGGCCGACTTCGGCGACAACGGCGAACACCATGGCACCCATGTGGCTGGCATCATCGCCGCGCGTGGCACGCCGCCAGAGGGCGTGCGCGGTCTTGCGCCCGGCGTGCGCCTGCGCAGCTATCGCGTGTTTGGCAAGGCTGACAACCGGGCCACAAATTTTGCCATCGCCAAGGCCATCGACCGGGCCGTGACCGATGGCTGCGATATCATCAACATGAGCCTCGGGAATGGCCCGGCTGATGAGACGACAACCGCTGCGATCAGCGACGCCCGCGCACAAGGCAGCATCGTCATCGTGGCTGCTGGGAATGATGACCGCAGCCCAGTCAGCTTCCCTGCCTCACTTGCGCACAGCGTGGCGGTATCGGCCATGGGGCGCAAAGGCACGTTTCCGCGCCGGACAACGCAATTCGGCGATGTCGCAGCGCCATACGGCCAAGACCGTCACAATTTCATAGCCGCATTTTCAAATATCGGGCCGGAGATTGCGTTGACCGGCCCGGGTGTCGGCATCATCTCGACCGTGCCCGGCGGCTATGCGGTCATGGACGGCACATCAATGGCCTGTCCGGCGGCCAGCGGTGCAGCCGCGGCGATTTTGAGCAAGCTCCCAGACGTGCTGGGCATGCCGCGTACGATCGTCCGTTCGAGTTCGATGCTGAGGGCTATCTATAAAACGGCACATCGTCTAGAATTCGGGGAAGACTACGAAGGGCAAGGCATTCTCACCATTTGACACGGTTCTCTTCGTAGCTGGGGTGCATAATCTAACGCTAGTTTAGTGGCCTGCGGATATCCTGTATGGCTCACAGACTTGCATAGACCGGCACGAGATCTGGTGAGGACGGTGAGAGATGTGAGGAGACGACACGTGATGCGCTACATATTCCGATTTCATCCTTCCCAAGATACCCACGCGCATTGCAACGGATGCACGCCGGAAGAGGAGCTAACCCAAGCAATCAAGGAGACTGAAGCGACGGTCATTGACAAAGCATCAAATCAGATGATGCTGGTCGAGGCCGATGCTTCAGACGTTGCCGAGTTACGCCAGTCGCTGCCCAATTGGATCATCACCCCCGAGCGCAGTGTGCCCTTGCCGGATACGCGCAAAAAGGTGAACGGTTAGCAGCGCGTCGCCCTAACAGCGGTTTTGGGTGTGATCAAGGGGGCCTTTTTGACCCCCAGCTCGTTCTTGCCAGATGACGGTTGGGTGGATGGTGTGTGAGTGACACCCGTAGCGGGTCACACCATTCGGCCTGTCTCCATCGGCGTCGCCTGGGTGAGGAAATCCTGTGCAAAGCGCTCAGCGTAATGATTGAGCAGCGCCTGGACTCGCCCAGCGTCAGGCGAGACAACGATCAGCCCAGCGTGATAGGGCTTGTGCATCCGCCAGGCGACTTCGGGATCGGTATATCCAGATAGGTCGGGCCTCTCCTGGCGCGCCAGGCAAACCAAGATACCCGCGTAGTTTGGCTGGGTCCCCGGCAACTGATAGGTGTCGCCACGCACGGTCGCAAGTTCCATACGCGCCCATTCGACCCACGGATTGATACCGGTGCCATGCTCGATCATGTCGCTCAGGTTTGCGCCGCCTACCCGCGCCGCCGCTTCTAAAAATAACCAATGCCCTTCGTCAAGTGTACGCAGATACTCCGCGTGCACGCTGCCGGTGAAGCGGTCTGGGGCGAGGGCCGCGATCACGCGCGCGTTCAAGTCAACCAGGGCACTGGTCTCTGGCGAAGACGTGTCGATCAGACGCGACGTGAACACCCCACCGCCATGCGACACAGCCAGCGGCGGTTTGCCATACGCGCTATAGGCCACAAATTGGACTTGTCCCTGCCACACGAGCGAGTCGACATGAAACACATCGCTGGGCATAAAACGCTCTAGCAGGCGAAACGATTGGTCGTCGCCCAGGCCATCGAGCAGGCGCCACACGTCCTCGGCGCTCTCAGCTCGCTTGATGCCCATGGCCCCTGCTTCGTGACGTGGTTTGAGCAGCCACGGCGGCGGCACACGAGCCATCCAATCCCCGAGCGTCTCGTAGTTGAAGACCGGTGTGAAGTCGGGCACTGGGATACCAGCCGCCTGGGCCCGCACGCGCATGGCAAGTTTGTCGCTAAATGGCCGCGCTTGGGAAGCCAGCATACCGGCCAACTGGAAATGCTCGCGCAACACCCCGGCCGTCTCCACCTCGTATTCGTCGAGCGGGATGATGGCCTCAAAGTGCAGGCCGCGCGCCATGTAACTGACGGCGTTGATGACATGCCGTCGGTCGACCATGCTGTGCATGTAATGCACGCCGTCGAGCGCCTCATACGGCCAATCATCGCCGCGCCAGCGCTCTTCGGTCAATAGGAAGACGCGCGCGCCTTGGCGCTTCAATTCGGACATCAACCGCTGGCCTTTGACAGCGCTTGAGATACACAGGATAGTGGGGGAGATGGACATGTGACTGGTGAAATCGGCCGACGCGAACGATCACAGTGACGCCCGGCACGCGCCGGGCACTCGCACAGCTCAGGGTGTCATGTTTGCCGCCTACTTTGCCGCAGCTCGTCGTGTGGATCGTGAGCATCATCATGAGTGTCATTGACAGTGTGCCACAGGCGCTCGTATTCGCCACGCACGCTTGCCTCAAGCTGCGTGCCCAGGTCGAGCGGCAGATTTAATGCGTGAACCATCTCTTGCACATCTGCCAGGTCCTTGAGTCGATGGGCGGCACTCAGGCCCGAGGCGAGTTTGAGTTCGATGAGCTTTACAAATGGCACGACGCGCACATTCTTCAATACCACTGCCTCAGACGGATCAGGGAATGACACCGGCTTCGGCTTGCCATCACCTGGGAAACCGCCGGCGATGATGACTTCGATCTTCACCTGGGTGTCGGTATCGCGCAAGCTCCTCAGCGCGCCTTCGAACGCAGGTCGATACCCGGGTCCGATATACCGCTCGCGAAAGTGCGCCAGCCCCTCAGACGTCATGATAAGGTCGACATCCGTTGTGGCCCGCTCATAGCCATGCTGATTCAACGCCAGCGCGCCGACCAGCATATAGGGGATTCCAGCCGCCTCGAGATCGCGCACAACGTTGCGTAACGTGTGCCACACGGCGTTGTGATGATCGAAGTGCCCACTTAATTCACGCAGCGCATAATCCGGTGACTGGCGAATACGCGCCTCATAAGTCAAGTATTGAGTTGTCTCTTCCATGTCGTCATCAACTCCTGCTCCCGCGCGCGGGTCAAGCCCAGCGCAAGTTTAGGCCAGTCGCGAGCCGCATCCCAAGCCAAACTGTCGTATATGGTATCCGAAATCGGCCGGAGCGTCAGCCCGCTAGACAGGGCCTTGTCGATATTACAGGCCCAGAGCCCAGCGTAGTCGACCGAATCGGATGGGATCCACAACGGCAGGTTGTCCCATTCGCCGATTTGCTCATCGGCGATGAAACGCTCACTCACCCGCACCGCATGCACGTCGCTACCACTTAGGCGCCGGCATGTTTCAAGGATATCCGCCATCCTGAGCCGCTCGCCGGTGACATTAAATATGCCGCCCCGCCGCTTCGCCAGCATCGCGAGTGCCCACCCGGCCAAATCACGCGCATCGATCAATTGCCAACGCTGATCAGGCGTATCGGGCACAAGCATCTCGCCTCCCTCAGCCACGCGCCGGACCCAATACCCAAAGCGATCCGTCACATCATACGGGCCGATGAGCAGCCCGGCGCGCACGATCAGGGCCTGCTCCCCAAACACGTGCGTGACCACGCGCTCGCACAACACCTTTTGCGGGCCATAGAACTGCTTCTTGGCGTTCACGTCAGCATTGCCCGTGATCATCGCAGCGTCTTCTTCGCTCATGACCGCCAGCGGATACGACTCGTCGAAATTTGGCGTCTTGGCATCGGCGTAGACCGAGATGGTCGAGATGAACACATACCTGTCCGCGTGATCACTCAGCGCCTCGGCTGACCGGCGGGCGGTGGAAGCGGCATAGGCGCTGGTGTCGATGACCGCGTCCCAGTTGCGCCCAGAGAGTGCGCTCAAGTCAACTTCACGGTCGCCGGTGATGGTCTCGACCTGAGGAAAGGCGTGGGGGTCGGTTCGGCCACGGTTAAAGAGCGTGACGGTATGCCCGTGAGCTAGGGCGGTCGTGACAAACGCTCGGCCTAAGAAACGCGTGCCACCGAGGATGAGCAGGTCCATACACGCTATTGTCGCCCACGACCACACCTGTTTCCGCCTGCTTTGGGGTAGCGCTTCCCAGCCTGTCCCGATCCAACTGCCCAACAGGCATTCTGACACGGGCATCGGCACGGGCATCGGCACGGGCATCCCCGTAAGCAGACCCCGGCCGCTTCTGGCCGCAATTGGCGTGATAATCGGGTTGCACATGAATCGCTCCCCAAGACCCATCGTCCGTGCGCTTGGGCGGCTGGGCCTGGCGGCGCTTGCCCAGATCGCACTGGTCATGCTGATGGTGGCGCTGGTGCCGGGCATTCGAATCGATGTCTTTGACGCGGCGTTCATCGGCCGCGCCATCGTCGGCGCCGTTCTTATCGGCGCGGTCAATCTCAGTTTTGGCCCGCTCCTGGTTGCACTCAAGGTGCCCCTAAATCCGCTGACGGCAGGGGTGCCGCTCATCATCTGCAATTTTGCGCTGCTGGAACTTGCGGTTGCGCTCGTGCCGAGCCTAGACATCAGCCGCATGCGGGATGTATGGGTCGGTGCGGCGATCTTGGCGCTGGGCAACACCCTCTTGACCGCCTTTATCGCGCTCGATGATGACTACTCGTATCTGCAATATGCACTCGGCACGGCCCGGCGGCTTGGCCGCACGGTAAACCGCCTGTCCCTGACTGAAACCGCTCTGCCCGCCGGTGCGCTGCGCAGGGGGATGGTGCTACTGGAAATCGACGGCTTGTCATGCGAACGCATGCAACAGGCCGCGCAGACCGGTCTGATGCCTTCGGTGCGCGAGCTGATTGATACCGGCAGCCACTGCCTGTCGATGTTCGATTGTGGCGTTCCGTCGCAAACATCATCCTGTCAGGCAGGCATCTTGTTTGGCGACAACGCCAATATCCCTGCCTTTCGCTGGTATGACAAGAGCCTCAGGCGCATGCTCGTGTCGAACCATTTGGCCGATGCCACGGCCATCAACGATATCCATAGCACGGGCGCAGGGTTGCTCGTTGGCGGCAGCTCGATCAATAACCTCATCAACGGCGATGCGGCCCGCACCCTGCTCACGCTCAGCGCGCTGTCTGGTTCAAGCGCAGCCAAGGTGCCGACTGCGCGCGCGGTCGATCTACTCAATTCATTTTGGCTAAACCCCTACACCTTTGCGCGCACGCTCGCGCTATGTCTGGCTGACCTGGTGCGCGAGGTGATACAAGCCAGTCGCCAAATGCTTCTGAACGCACAGCCACGGATCAACCGGCTTAGCGGTGGCTATCCGTTTTTGCGTGTCATCACAAACGTCTTTCTGCGCGACCTGGCAACATATGCCGTGATGCAGGAGATTGTGCGCGGCACGCCGATCATTTACACCACCTTTGTCGGTTACGATGAGGTGGCCCACCATGCCGGTCCAGACACGGCCGACGCGCTATCTACCCTCGGCGGCTATGACAAACAGGTGCGGCACGTGTTACAGACCATTGAGCAACTGGCGCCGATGGACTATGACCTGTTTCTTTTATCCGACCATGGCCAGACGACTGGCGCGACGTTTTCTCAGCGCTACGGGGTCACCCTGCGCAAGTTGATCGATGATTTGACACACGAAAAAGTGTCCGTAGAGGAGATGAAGACGCAGGAAGCGGGCCGCTCGTTTGTAAAGGCGCTATTGGCAGAACTAGATACGGCCACGACTGCGCTAGAAGCACAACCCAATACCCGCATCCGGCGGGCAGCCATGCAAGGCGCGATGAAAACGTTGGGCGGCATC
>Ga0075021_10001189_pt1 | contig 13259 bp, 12 predicted proteins | sample ColStrG_CSR_2012_FD_72749 | JGI IMG/M metagenome (GOLD analysis project Ga0075021, IMG submission 72749) | Freshwater sediment microbial communities in response to fracking from Pennsylvania, USA - Cold Stream Run_MetaG_CSR_2012 | ecosystem: Environmental > Aquatic > Freshwater > Creek >...
CAGGCCGTGTACCAGGAACAACGCAACCGTCGCCCACCACGCCCCTCTCGTCTTACTCTCCATGCGGCGGTTTACGAAAGTAGATCGCCATGGTCTGCCCGCTGATGCTCCATGAGATTTTCTCCTGTAATCCCAGAGCCTGGCATTGCTCACGAGTGATGTCCGGCTCCCACTCGTAAAAGTGCCGCAAAAATCGCCGGACCATCTCAATCTCAGTTAGCCCGTTCGCCGGCGTCCATTCGCGCGTATAAGTGATGAGCGTGTCGAAGCTCTCCGGCGCCAGCGCCTTCACTGAGGAAAAATGCAGATCGTTGGTTTCCACCGCCTTCATGCCGCGCTGCACAAAGCCCCAATCCGCGTTCCGCAACGCCGCCGTGTAAGGCCAGGCCGTGGCAATCCTCCGGTCTCTGAGATTATTCTCCGCGAAGGTGGCGGCGGTCTGTTGCAGGCGCACAAAATCCACCATCGCGTAGTTATTCTCAAACGGGAAAGGATATGGCGGATTCCACACAATGAAAAAACCCAATGCCGCAATTATGACCGCCGCTGCTCCCAAGGCCACCGGCCTCTTCAGCTCCGTCAGCCCAACGCTCACCGCTATATAAAACAACGGAAGCACCGGCAACAGATACCGTTCCAACTCCGCTCCCCCGAAAGCCGCGACCAATACCGTAGTCAAAACTCCCACCGCCGCCACCACTCCCCATGTCCGCCTGCGGAACGCTTTGCATTTCGCCACCGTCGCGATCAACACCAGCGTGCCGATCCAACGAAACTCCGCAAAAAATAGATAGAACACTCGCCGGGCCAAGCCAATCGCGATGCGCACCGGATGCAGCGCATAACTCACGTTATAGCGCGCGAACTCCGCGTCTCCCAGCCAGTAACCGGTCTGCGCGTGCAACACCGCCAGCCACCCCGCCAGCGCTAGCGCCGGTATCGTAAACAGCGCCGCCCGTCCCCACTGTTTGCGAAACGCCAGCACGCAGAAAAATACCAACGGCGCTACGATGCCCGTCTCTTTCACCCAAACCAAAATCGCGCAGGCCGCCATCGCCCAGAAATATTTGCGCTTGGCAAAGAGCAGCAACGCCAGTAGCGTGAACACCATGGCGGGCATATCCAACTGCGCCAGCATGCTTTGCGTGTAGAACAACGGCGAGATCAACAGAAAGACCGGTGGAAAGAACGCCGGCGCGCCCGTAGCGCCTTGGCTCAGTTCAATCGCCAGCAGAAATGTCAGCAGCAAGCCGAATGCCGCTACCGCCAGCATCGCCACTCTCGTAACCGGAATCGAAAAGCCGAAAATCTTGTAGCAAAGCGCCAGATACGCCGCCACCGCCGGCGGATGAACGTTCGGTATCGTCGAATGCGCCACCAACGCCCCGCTGCGGGCCAAATCGAGCGCCGTGGGCACGAACTGTCCCAACTCATCCCAAAAATACGGCAGGGAAAGCAAATGCAAGTGAATCAGAAACAGCGGGATCGCAAAAAATAGTAGAAAGACCAGCAGATACTGCGGCCTTGTTTTCCGCGGCGGCGGCTCGTTCATTAACGCGAACGGCGGCAACTTCGGCATGGGCGGGCGAGGTTTAGCCGGCATTTGTCCAGGTGTATTGAGTTTACTGAATCACGCCGCCCTGGCCGCTCTGCGCCTCCAGCCGGATCTCGCCAAAGGCCGCTTCGTATTGCTTCAAATTCTGCAGCAACAGGTTAGACAACGCTTTGGCTTGCTGCGGACTCAAAAACACGCCCTGGAAATTCTGAATCGTCACCGCGTCGGGCGCTGTCTGGTTCGCTATCCCGAACATCAAAAGAAAATCCCAAAGGCTCACGCGCATCTGCACGCTATTGGCATACGCTTCCCGGTATTCCGGCGATTGAGTGAGCTGCAACTTCGGTGCTGGCTGGCCTGGAGTCATACCCTTATGTTAGGCTTGTCCCTCGGCGCGCGCTACCGGCGGCGCCGCTACCCGGCTACTTTCTCCAGCAGCTTTTGGCTCGCCTCCGCAATCTCCCGTACGGCCTTCTCGAACGCTTCCTCATTCGCCTTCGACGGCTTATTGTACCCGCTGATTTTGCGCACGAACTGCCGGGCCGCTTGCGCCACTTCTTCCGGCGTAGCGGCTTGCTCAGCCCGCCTCAGTACCTTGATGCTTCTGCACATGCTCTTTCATCGCCCAGCCTACACCTAACGCCACCAGACTCACCGCGAATCCCGCCAAAACGTCCGCCGCATAGTGATACCGTCCGTACACCGTCGCGATGGAGACGCTGATCGCGTAGCACAGCATGCTCCGTCCCAGCCACGCGCGCTTGGGAAAGATCAGGTACAGCGCCCACGCCGCCGAAAAGGCCGACGAAACATGCGCGCTCGGGAAAACGCCCGAATGAATCGTGGCCCCGCGCAGCAGCCACAAATTCAACGTTCTCGCCCACGTAGTGATCGTTGGCGGCGCCACCAGCGGAAACACATAACGCGGCGGCAGCGAGGGAAAATACGGAAGCAATCCATACGCTACCAGCGTGCCCGCCAGATAGATCGCCCAAAAATAATCCACCGCGCGCCGATCCGCCCTGGCCACGATCCAACCCAGCGAATACGCCGCCAATCCGTAAACCAGCAGATAACAGAACTCAAGGTACATGGGGAGCGCCTTGCCCAAGCTTTCAATCGCCGCGCGCAAGCGCCAATCGTCCAGCACCACTCGATCCAGTTTGATCCAACCCGTCTCGAAAGCCAGATCGTTCTTGGCGGGAACGAAGAACTCCATCTCGCGAAAAGCAATCAGCGTGAACAGCAGCGGCAGCCAGTCACGCAAAACACCGATCGGCTTCGCCAGTTTCCCCCGCTCAAGCCTGCTCAGAATGAGAAACAGCGCTACGGCCGCCGGCAAATAGAGCGCGGGCTGGTAGTGAAGATGAGGCCGGTCTGGGAAGAAGCCGCTCAGCAGCGCCACATAAGCGAAATAGCAGACAAACAACCACTCCGCGATCCTCATTCGGCGGCAGACGAGCGCGCTTCAAACAACAGCGCCAAGCCGGACAAAACGCCCGCCCAAATCGCCCACGAGGTGAGCCACTGCCGTCCAATCAAGAATCCGGCGAGCGGCGGCGCGGTGATTTGCGCCACGGAGGTCAGCGACTGCGTCAGACCGATAATGACGCCTTGCTCGCGCCGGCCCGCTTGCTTGGTAATCAAACTGGTGAGCGCCGGCCGCAGGCCCGCCGCCACAATGGAAGTGACCGACATCACCGCGATCAATTGCCAAATCGTGTAGGTGAGACCCATGGCGGCATAACCAATCAGCGACCCCAGGAAACCCAGTTCCACCACGCGCCGCTCGCCCAGCCAATTCACCATTCTCCCCACCAGCCCGCCTTGCATGATGATGCCGATGAACCCGTTGAACGCGAAAATGTAGCCCACCTCGCGCGCGCCCACCACGTGTCCCTGCCACTGATAGCGCCGCTCGGCGAACAGCGCGAAGCCGCCGATGAACGTCGCGAACGACAAGGAAAAGCACATCCATTGAAACAACAGGCGTGAGATTCCCGGCAGCCGGAAATACTTGGCGTATTCGCCCCACGAAATGAGCGACAGGCGTTTTCCGCCCGGACCGGCCTCCCCCGCGCCCGCCTGCTGGTGTACCGGCTCTTTGCGCGGCAGCAGGAACAACGTGCAAACGATGCTGGTGAATGACATCGCCGCCGCCGCGAAAATGGGCGCTTGATAACCGTAGTGCGCTAAGAAACCGGCAATCGCCGGCCCCACTAGAAAGCCGAAGCCAAAGGCGACTCCAATAATGGCGAACGAGCGTGCGCGGTCTTCCGGTTTCGTCACGTCGCTGATATAGGCTTGCGCGGTAGTCAAGTTTCCCGCCGTTGCGCCATCCAGCGCGCGCGCCAGAAACACCATCCACAGTTGCGTGGCGAAAGCCATCATCAGAAAACCGGCAAGCGTGCCCACCTGGCTGATCAGCAGCACTGGCCTGCGCCCGAAGCGGTCGGAAAGCTGCCCGAGAATCGGCCCTGAAATAAGTTGGCAAAAGGCGAAAACGGCCACCAGCGTTCCCACCACCGTGGGCGATGCGCCCAGCCGTTCCGAGTAGAACGGCAGAAGAGGCAGAATGATGGTGAAGCCGAGGATGTCCACCGCCACGATCAGGAAGATGGGCAGCAAGGGCGATGCAAACCGCGATGCCGGTTTCGCCTCGGCAGCGCCCATCTGCGGAGTATTCACTCTATGATATTAGCGAGCGATGCCCGCGGATCTTAGCAAGCCATGCTGGCGCACTTACACAATCTCTTCCTTCACCGCATCCCAGTGCATGGTGCGGCCCTGCCGGTAGCTTTCAACCGCCATGCGGCAGGCGATGGAAACGCGGAAGCCTAGCTCGAACGGGCAGTTGGTCTCCTTGCCTTCGCGGATCGCATCAATGAAGTTGCGCATATGGCCGGAAGGCGCCGTGGGCGTATCGCCGGTAAGAGCTTCGCCGTCGGGCGCGTTCATCTTTTCCGGAAGAAAGCGCACTTGCGGGCCGCGCATGATAGTGCCGTCGGAGCCCAGCACTTGCTCGGTGACGCCCATGCTGGCGTTGCCGAAACCGGAAACCCAACTGAACAGCAACTCCTCCGGCTGCGTCATGGAGACGTTCATGGTGTCGGGCACTTCGCGGCCGTCTTTCCATAAATACAGGCCGCCCGTCATGGTCACCGCCGTGGGAATTTTCAAGCCCATTACTTTGTACCAGAAGGCCACTTGGTGGCACATATTTTCGTAAACGTTACCGCCCGAATAGTCCCAAAAGAAGCGCCAGTTTTCATAGCGATTGGCGTCGAACGGCACCTTGGGCGCTTCGCCCAGAAACTTGTTCCAGACAATATTTTCCGCATTCATGTCCGGACGAACCGGCCGCGACCACTGCGGCTTGCCATGCGGCGTATTGCGGTACATCGTCGCATCGATGGCGGTGATCTGCCCCAACTTGCCGTCCGCGAGAAAGTTTTGGACGTCGGCCACATGCCCTGAGGAACAAGCCTGATGACCAATCTGGACCACTTGCTTCGCCTTTACGAGTTCGTAAGCCGCACGCATGCGCTTGGCGTGGTCCACGCTGAAGGCCATTGTCTTCTCCTGATAAACATGCTTGCCGGCCTGGATGGAATCGACAAAATGCTCGCAATGCAAGTGCTGCGGCGTGGCGATCAGAACGGCATCCAGATCTTTGTCCTCAAGCATGAGGCGATGATCGATGAAGGTGTTTACATCAGGCGCAACGGCCTTGGCTTTTTCCCGCTGTTCGGTGTAGATGTCGCACACGGCGGCGAATTCCGTGTTGGGGCAGTTGAGCGCATCGCGCACAATCTCCTGGCCCCGCGCGCCGTAACCGATGATGCCGAAGCGAATTCTTTCGCCGGCGCCCAGCACCGCTTGCGGCAGGGCGAGGCCGCCAATGCCGGTCGCGACTTGTCCGAGGAATTTGCGGCGGGAACTCATGGATCTGGGTCAATATTACTACGCTTGAGCGCAAAGGGCCACTCGGGGACGCCACCGCCGCTTGGGGACACTCCGGGCGTCTTCTGGCCAACGCCGCCCCTGTCCGGCATGCAGGCGTGTCCCCTCGTGAACAAAGGCTGCGTGTCTATCGACAGTGAGACAAAAGATGCCGGCGCTGTTGGGATGAGTCGTACACCCAACGATCCGCCAGCGCGAAATTGGCGAGGGAGCAGAGAGCGATCGAGACTAATGCCGAAGGCAGTGGCGGAGCGTCCAGGCGTTCGACGAGACAGTAGGTTAGGGATGTGTTCCCGAGCAGAGAGACCAAGCCGTTGCCCAACTGGAATCTCCAGAGACGGAGTGCTCTTTGGCGGAAGTTTTTGAATCTGCGATCGCGCCAGGTGAAGCGCTCGTGCCAGAGGAAGTTATGGAGCAGAGTGATTTCAACTGCTAGGGCGGTTGCCGTTACGGGCGGTATGCGGAAGTGTTTCGTAAGCAAGGCGAGCAGAGACAGTTGCAGTGCGACGCCCAGCAACCCGACTAGGGTGAATCTGGCGAAGCGCGGCCATGCGCGCTTCTTCATGGCAGGGGCTCCTCGCGGTAAAGCACCAGTGTGTGGCGAGCTACGGCGAACAGGGCCATCCCGGTCATTCCGATAATGGCGATGGCGCCGGCGAAATCGAATAGGAGGAAGTGGCGGCCCGCGATGTTTGCATACTGATGCGAACTGAGGAAGGCGTTGCCGACGATCAGTAGGATGCGGATCTCGGTTGGGCCAAAGAGACCGTGTGAAATGTGAAAGCGGCCGATGGTGTAGGTTGCCAGGTAGCTTTCGATGGAGAGCACGTAGAAACACAGCAGCATGGCTATAGCAATGGGCCAGTGCAGATAACCGGAGCAGCCAAGGCCTGTCATGAGAGCGAGGGCGCCGAGGGTATCGACAATGTGGTCGACGTAAAAGCCATAGCGCGGGCGTTGCTGATTGCGGACGCGGGCCAGGGTGCCGTCGAGGCTGTCGCCGAGCCAATTGAGGACAAGGAAGAGGTTCACGAGCCACAAGGCGCGGGTATCGTGTGGAGCAAGGGCGTAGGTGGCGCCGGCGAAGAGTTGAGAGACGAAGGCCAGGGCGGTCAGATGGTCTGAGTTGATGGGCGCGGGGGTGTGGCGGGCGAGCCACAGTAAGAGGCGCTTTTCATAGGGGGCGGTCAGGGCGGTGTGAATGCGCAGGGCATCGGCAAAATTGGTCGTTATCGGTTGGAGTTGCATGATTTTACCTCGTGGGCGAATGATGCGGGATTGGAGGCGCTGAAGCAATGCATGGCGGCTCAAACGGACCTCATTTGAGGCTCAATGCCTAACTGATTGAATTCGCGATGGTTAGCGGAAGGTATCTAGTCTCCCGTCCCCCTTAACGATTTACACCTCGCATCGTCTGATCTGCCGTAACCGAGCCGCGCGCTAGAGCAAGCGGTTGTCAACAATTACGCGCGACAGGAAACTAACAGGCTCCGGCGCCGGTTGGCTACACTGGGCCTTTCATTCCATGCCGGGCGAGGCGGCCAGCCGCGTGTTTCAGTTCGGGGTGTTTGAGGCCAACGAGGCAACGGGAGAGTTGCGCAAGCAAGGCGTGCGAATCAAGCTCCATTCGCAGCCATTTCGCGTGTTGGTACTGCTGCTGGACAAGCCCGGGGCGGTCGTGACACGCAAAGAAATGCAGCAGCGGCTGTGGGGGGACGATACGTTTGTGGATTTTGAGCACGGCCTGAACACGGCTGTGAACAAGATTCGTGAAGCGTTGGACGATTCGGCGTTGCAGCCGCGGTATGTGGAGACAATTCCTGGAAAGGGATATCGGTTCATTGCGCCGGTGGCGATGGTGGGGACGGTTTCTCAACCGGCGGAGAAGGAAATTCCGGCGGCGGCCGAGGGACGGACAGTAAAGCCTGCGCTGCTAACGGTGCCGCACGAACTGCCGCGGGCGCCACGGCGGGTGGTGAGGACGTTGCTGCTTCTGGTGCAGGTAATGTATTTGGCGTTCTACTTTGGGGCGCTGGGAAATTGGCAGGAGATTCGGGAGATTTTTCTAGATGTGACCTGGCTGCAACAGCCGGCGGTGCTGCTGGCGGCGGTGGTGATTACGGCGTCGTTGCTGATCCCGGTTCGGCTGTTCCTGGCCGCGGCGGTTGCGTTCGATTTTTCCCAGCTTTCAGGGAAGTTCCGGCGGATGTTTCCGCTGCTGCTGCCGCTGGATCTGTTGTGGGCGGTCTCGCCGTTTCTGCTGATCCATCACGTGAGCACGGGGTTGGCGCTGGGTATGAGTGCGGCGCTGGTTTACCTGCCGTTTGCGCAACGGTCTTTGATGCTGATGTATGGGCGGGAGGGGTCATAGGATCAGCCCACCCATGATGACGAAAAGAAAAAAGGGGGGACATTCCGCACGTTTGTCAGCCTCGCCCCTGAACGGACACTTTAGTGTGTCCCCTCTTTTTTCGCTGCTCTCCAGACCATGTCTTTCAGGAGCGGTTTTACCGGGAAGAACCCGCCGCAGACGCATCAAAGAGTTTCAATTGTTGGTACTATCGCGCACTTGATCGAGGAAGAATTAGAACTCAACGCCTATTTCGAGATTGAGACGTGCGGCGAAACAATGCTAGAGTCGTAGTCTGATACTGAGCGCCCAGCCGCTAGACCAGGAGGTCAACGTTGAAAGTATTGAAATCAATTGAAACAACATTTGTGACCTACCTGTGTCACGCGAAATTATTCTGCTCATAACGGCGAAATCGCTTCCGAACATCCAGAGCAGTCGTAAAAAACGAGTTAACTTAGACGGCGCGGCAAGAGACAGCCTCGCCGCTGAGCCAATACCCGTTGCGCCAGTATCTTACACCCTCGGACCAGCCCTTTTGTTAACAGCGGAAGAAAACCGGGTAGAGATTCCGCAGCACATTGACGCTTGAAAAGAAAGGAGAACCGTCATGGCGAACAACATATTCGAACTCGCAAGAGGACTACCGCCTTGGGTGATCCTCGGCTTTGGAGTCTTAACCGGCAGCCTGCGAACGGCTTGGTCGTTCATCTACGAGCACACGATCGGCTACGCGATGACGCGGATCAGCCTTTCTTTAACAGTTGAGGATGTAGAGCATAAAGAGGCTTATGTTTGGCTGAACCATTGGGTGGAAGATAACTTGCGCAATCGCCGCATCAACTCACTCCTGCTGCGAAAGCGGGAAGACAACGGCGATTATTGCCAAAAGGAAGGTCCACAATTCCGGCTCATCCCGGAATACGGTACCTACTACATGAAATACAAGAACCGGTTAATGGTGATTGAGCACCGCAAGGACAGTCAGCCCAACATGACGCATGCACGGCCCACGCACTATGTGCGGATACAGATCTGGCTTTCGTGGGATCGCAACATGATTCTCGACATTATTCAGGAAGCCAAGGCTGCCTATGAGCAGACACAGCCGATCAGGGTCGAATACTTCCGAACTGACCAATACGGAGATTGGAGCGAGAACGCCGTTCCCGCTCGGGCCGTGAGGTCTCTCTACCATCCTGAAGGTCTGCTTCGGGATTTGATGGAAGACGTTCAGACCTTTCTGGATTCGAAGAAGACTTATGCGGATCTCGGCATCCCTTATCGGCGAGGGTACCTGCTGGCTGGTCCACCAGGCACCGGTAAGTCGACAATAATTCTTGCTATCGCTTCGTACTTCAAGCTGCCGATCTATTCGGTACCGCTCCGGGGAGCCGATCTGACGGGTGAGCGCCTCTCTCAATTGCTATCGAACTGCCGGAAGCCATCGCTGATCGCGCTTGAAGATGTCGATTGCCTGGCGGTTGCGACCTCGCGAAAGTCGAAGTCAAATGAAAGTCTGGCCATGGCCGATCTCTTGAACGTGATCGACGGCATCGGCGCGAGTGAGGACCGGGTGCTTTTTATGACCTCCAATCATCCGGAGACGCTCGATACGGCCTTGACTCGGGCCGGTCGAGTTGATCGGAAGTTCTACATCGATTACGCCCGGGATGAAGATCTCCAGCGCTTCCATAGTCGAATCGGTCAATACTACTCGGTGCAGCCCTGGCCAGAGTTTCGCGACTCTCTACCGGAACGAGCCACGATTGCCGACGCTCAGGCGCTCGCCTTGAAAAAGAAAAACGATGATTAGGCATTTCGGTGCGTATTTCGTACGAAGGTGAACACCGCGCTGGCCCATGACGATGAAAAGTTTCCGAAACGGAGCCGGAAGCGTCAGCGACCGTAACCGGTCCGAGATGCCGCTCGTGGGTAACGGTCGCCGCATTTCGGCATTTTTTCGGCATTTCGGCATTTCGGCATTTCGGCATTTCGGGACAGTACACTCAAATACACTTTCCGAGGAACAGCTTTCCAAAACGCCTCCGGCACAATATCCACTTCTCAAGTTCGAACTCTCAAACTCTTTCTCCACCCCCTGCAACCACTTACAGCCAACGCACTACTCAATCTTCCGGCCGGAGCGATATTCCTGGTACGCAAGGGGCCTTGCTGCGCATGGCCCGAAATCTACCAAGATCTGAAATCAAACATGAAAAACAAAACTCGTTCCGCAGTTCGTTTCGTAAATTCTCCGCGCGTTGCCGCAAAATTGGCTTCGTTCCCGTAAAACGCCGTCCTCGGGCCCTGCCCTACCCCAATTCGTTCCGCAAAAATCGCCTTCTCTTCGCCACGGCTCAAAACGTTTCCTCTACCATGAACTGTTCAACTAAGGTGAGCGCCTTTCTCAAGCGCATCAAGGAGACTGCGGAGCAGTTGACGAAGGCCTCTCAGTGGCGGTTGATCCTCAGCGTAGGCGCCTTTCAGCAGTTTCTTCGCGGCAAGATGCTGGGAAGCACTGGCCGGCTCGCTATGGCTACCGGCTAACTGCCGTTTTTAGGTTCAAATTTGCCGTCTGGCATCAGATAGATTGGCCGCTTTTGGGGTGACCACCGAGGATTCGGCTCTACGGTATCGTGCTCGAAATGCGCGCGATAAGAAAGACGCGTCATCGCTCTACGGAGTTGTTCGCGCTGGCAACTGCGGAGCCTCAACTTGCCCAACGGTGCGGCGATCACCCCAGCCTATCTAGCAATCGGCTGCTCCAGGTCCTTGCTGAGATACTCGAAAATCTCCTGCTCGCGCTGCTGGATTTCAAGCAGGATCGGCTCCGCCATTCGGGCGTAGTCCTGCGGCGAATGTACCTTGCGGGCCTCCAAAAGGATTCTCCTCAGGTTATGCGTACTCTGCTGCGCCAGCAACATTTGATCGTCAGTTTCGATCACGGCAACTCCAATTCCACAAGACCGCGTTTCCGAAAGCTCCTGGACACTTGGTAGGTCTCTAGCCAAAGATTGAGCATTTCTTCTCCAATCGAGACTCGCGCCCAGAACACATCGGCTTCGAACGAAGGCGGCGCGAGAACCATTGGCGTCTTGGGGATGAACCGCAGAATCGCGACTCAAACTCGGGCCAGTCCGCAACATGCACGCCCACGGGCAATTCTCCGTCGTGGATCAATCCCGGCAGCACGACAAAACGATATCAGATCATTTTGGACTAGCCGAGCTCACCTGCGGTCGGCGCGATATCCACCTCGCAAATTCGACCCCTAAACTTTTTCCCTAATCCCTCCAACCATTTACAGCCAAGACGCGATTCAGCTTTCCAGCTCGCGAGATATTCCTGGTACGCAAGGGCCTTGCTGCGCACCGCCCGAATCTACGAAGGCAGGAAATCAAAATTGAAAAACATAACTCGCTCCGAAGGTTGTTTCGTAAATCAGGGTGTCGCCGCAAAATTGGCTTCGCTCCGTAAAACGCCGTCCACAGGCCATGCCCTGACCCATTTCGTTCCGCAAAAATCGCCTTCTCTTCGCCTCGCGAGCCCACTATTGGCTTCGTTGCATAAAAAGCCGCTCAACCGCCCCGGTACCTCCGAAGTTCGTTTCGTAAAACCGCGCCGTGCCTGCAATTGGGTTCGTTCCGCAAAAACACCGTTCCCCCACCCAGTTCGTTTCGTAAAAATCGCCTTTTCTTCGCCGCGCGTTTCAAAACGTCTCCTCCACCATGAACTGCTCAAACTTGCCGTCCGGCATCACATATATATTCAGCGCCACGGTATCGTGCTCAAAATGCGCGCGATAAGAAAGGTGCGTCATTCCTCCGCGAAGCTGTTCGCGCTGGCGGCTCAACAGCGTCAACTTCCCCAGCGGCGCGAACGACGCGCGATAGTCTTCCAGCGCTGCGGCGCTGAAATAGTCGCTGGCGTTTTGCGTAAAAAGCGCGCGCGTAATCTTCCCCTGCGCCAGTTCTTCCAACGTCTTTCGTACCAAATCGTCTTGCTTGCCGGCTTCGGCGTTGCCCGGCGCGAGCAAGATGCCCGCTATTTCGCGCATTACCGTGGGAACCATGTCCACGCCGTCTTCATTGGACAAAACCACAATGCCCGTCTTCTTCTCGGGAACCAAAGTGTTCAGCGCCAAAAATCCCGAAACTTCGCCGCCGTGGCTGATGGCCGGCAACCCTTGGACTTCATTCAGCGACAGCCCGAGCGCGTAATGCGTCGCCTTGCCGTCGGCCAGCTTGACCTCTTTCGTGAACTCGGTGTAGGAACTGGCGGACAGAATGCGTTTCTCCAGAAAGGCGATATCCCATTTTGCAAGATCGGCCGGCGCCATGCACAACTCGCCCGCCGCGAAATACCAACCCGCTCCCTCCCGCGCCACCGGACGCGGCGGCCCCAGCGCAAAGCGCGTATAGGCAGTTGCGTCTTGCGGGCTTTTAGCGTCGCAATCGCTGGCCGACTTCATGCCCAGCGGCGTCAGAATATGTTCTTGCAAGAACGCCATCAGGTCCTGGCCGGTGGCCTTTTCGAGAATTTTGCCGGCAATGGTGTAGTTGGTATTGCTGTATTGCCAACGTGTCCCTGGGTCGAAGTTAAGAGGCTTTTTCGCCCAGCCATTCATGATGGCGTCGGGCGTCGTCGGCTTCGCCCATTCGGCAATCATGTAATCTTGCGGCGCGTGGTCTTCATAGCCCGAGGTGTGCGAGAGCAGTTGCCGTATGCTCACTTCGCCCGCGCGCGTCAAATCCGGCAGGTATTTAGCGACTTTGTCGTTGAGCGAAAGCTTGCCTTGTTCCTGGGCGAGCAAAATGGCGGCGGCGGTGAATTGCTTACTGATGGAACCCACCGCATAGCGCGTGGTCACTTCCGCCGAACGATGCTCGGCGAGATTCGCATGGCCGAAAGCTCTCGCATAGGCCAGCGTGGCGTTCCTGACAATAGCGACCGAGACACTGGGTGCGCCATACGCGGCCAGGGTAGCGGATATTTTCTGATCGAGTTGGGCGGTGGGGAAATCGTTCGAATCGGCGGCGGAGAGAAGGCTGGCGCAAAACGCAATGGACGAGCAAAGATATCTTACGGCTGGCATAACATTATTGTCGCTTGCTAGCAAAGACATGCGATAACATACTGTTACGTTTTTAAACTTCGTTTTGGAGCGTCTATGTTGCGTTTCTGGCGGTTTGCCTCAATAGGGATTTTGTTGGGGTCTCTTTCAATTCCTTGGGCCTTGGCCCAGACCAACACCTCGGCTATTGCCGGTGTGATCACAGATGAGAGCGGCAGCTCGGTACCCGCCGCGACAGTCACAGTCACGGATCTGGCTACCGGCCAGGTACGCAGCAGCAAAGCCTCGGCCAGTGGCGACTTTGTTGTCCCGCA
>Ga0075021_10001190_pt1 | contig 13259 bp, 12 predicted proteins | sample ColStrG_CSR_2012_FD_72749 | JGI IMG/M metagenome (GOLD analysis project Ga0075021, IMG submission 72749) | Freshwater sediment microbial communities in response to fracking from Pennsylvania, USA - Cold Stream Run_MetaG_CSR_2012 | ecosystem: Environmental > Aquatic > Freshwater > Creek >...
GTTCGTCGGCGTCGTCCCAGTGCGTCATCACGCGGGTGAAGAGGTCGTCGGGGCGAGCGTCGGGTGCGAGCGCGTCGCGTGCTCGGATCGTCGTCGTCACGAGCTCCTCGACGACGGCCATCGCGGCGCGCTCGGCGCACTTGCCGGAGGCGGCGACCGCGGCCATCGCCTCGGGATGGACGAACGCCGCCGAGCCGTCGAGGTCGTCGAGCGCCGCGACCAAGAGCTCGAACCGCGGCGCGCGCGACGGCGCTTCGCCGGCCCACGATGCCAAGCCCATGCGGTGTCCGAGTCGACGGGTGAACGCGAACACGTCGATGGTTCCCTGGTCGCCCATCTCCTCGAAGGCGACGTCGATGGCCGCGTCGAGGTGGGCGAGATAGTCGCGTACGTCGTCGCGACCGAACAGCTCGTGGGGCAGGGTGCGCCGGCCGTCGAACAGCTCGTCGGGCAGCTTCCGCCGAAGCATCATCCAGTCGGCCACACCTTTGCTCGCCTCGGCTTCGGGCAGTCGATAGAAGCTCTGCACCCCTGCCGGTGAGAAGAGGAACAGGGTGGGGTATTCAGGACCTTCGACGACGAACGTGTCGCCGCACGCCGCGCGCGCCGCGCCCAGCGCAGCAATCGGGTCAGCCAGCTCGCGATCCCAGGGCAACGCGGTGTCGGCGACGGGTGGCCGCGGATCGATCGACGGGACCACGAACCGACGCTAGTGGTTGAGTTGGTCGACGATCTTGAGCAGATCGCCCTGCTCGGCGAAGTCGACCGCGACGAGCGTCGGTCCGCGCGCCCGTTCGGTGGCGCAGCGAGCGACCCGTTCCCGCAGCATTGACGAGTTGACGCGCGTCGCGGTGACGGGCTCGGCGGGCGTCACCCAATGGTTGAACTGGAAGATCGGTGCGTTCGGTGTCCCGCGGTTCGGGGCGCACGACGACGCGTGGTCGAGGTCGTGGGGGCGCCGGAACGTGAAGGGTGTTTCCTCGACGAGCCCCGTGAACGCGTTGGGGAGCGTGGGCGCGGCGCGGCCGTTCTCCAAGGAAACCTGGAGGCGAGTGCCGGCGTCGATCATCTGCCCCAGCGTGGGGAGCGGCGCGGCCGGATCGACGGCCAGCACCTCCCGTTCGAGGCCCGCGGCGCGCAACACCGCGAGTATTTCGTCGGGAGGCACGTAGTCCTCGATCACGATCTCGACGACCTCGTGCGGATGTTCGTCGAGAAACTGGCGCACCACGCGCATCTCGTCGAGCATGCGCACGGCGCCGATCTCGCAGAACACGTGACAGAGGTACACGTCGTAGCGCGTGCCGGCGGGTGGCGCGCCCAATTGACGGTGCAGGCGCTGCGCGGTCAGCACCGCCGCAGGCGGCAGCTCGGCCGCCTGGCCGAGCGGTCCCGACAGGTCGGTGTAGACGCGACCGTGGCGTCGCGTCCCGAAGTACGCGTCGATCTGGAAGCCGCGAATGCCGTGCTGCAGTTGATCGCGGATCGATCGGCGCTGGTTGGGTGGGACGAACCCGTTGGCGGTTGACGCCATCGAGTTGTGCGTGGTGGCGAAGGACACCTGGCCCAAGGTGCGGTCGCACAGCTCGGCGCGACCGTTGCAGGCACGGACCTCTGCGGCGCCACTGGTGGTGGTTCCGACGGCGACGCCGGCGACGACCAGCGCGAGGAGGAGGGCGACGCCGCTGACCCGGCTCACGAAGGAGGATCGTCGAGCTCGCGGAGGTAGCGCTCGAACTCCGCGGCCAGGTCGTCGGACGACGGGAGTTGTTCGGTGGCCTGACGGTCGTACTCCGCTTCGAGCTGGGGCAGGTAGCCGCTGGCCTCCGGGTTCTCCGCGACCGCGTCGTCGACGAGCCGCTCCCACTCCAGCACCTGTTCGTCGAGGGCGCGGTGACCCGTGGGTATGCCGGTGACGTGCTCCAGATTGCGCAGGAGCGCGGCCGCGGCCTTCCAGTTCTGCGCGCCGGCTGCGTAGTACGGCACCCCGACTTGCATCGAGATGGCCGGGAACGCGAGCGCGTCGAGCGCGGCTTGGAGCGTCCCGACGATGCCGGTGATGCCTTGGTAGCGCGGGCGGTGCAAGCCGAAGCGTTGCGCGAGCTCGGGGTTCGCCGACGACGCGTGCACGATCGGCATCCGGCTGTGGGGGATCTGCGCAGGCATGGCGCCGAGCGTGACGACGACCTGGGCGCCGGTGTGGCGCGCCACCTCGACGACCAGATCGGTGAAATGGCGCCAGCGGTAGTGGGGCTCGATACCCGAGAGGAGCACGAGCTCGCGGCCGGCGTCGGTCTCGTCGTTGGCGTGGATCGCGTTCTCGGGCCAGACGATCGTTCGAGTGACGCCGTCCTCCAACACCACCTGCGGCCGCACCTGTTGCGCGTCGAAGAACGGGTCGCCGTCGATCGCCGCCAGGCGAGTGGCCTCGGTGAACCCGATGAGGTGGTCGACCGCGCCGGTGGCGGCCTCCGCGGCGTCGAAGTACCCGGCGAACGCGACGACCAGGATCGACGTGCGCGGCGGCCACTCGCGCTCCCACACCAGCTCGCTCGTGTCGCTCATGTCTCCAGTCTGATACACCTCGGGCTCCGATCACCATCGGAGCGTCCGTGGCGCGCGGGTAGATTTCCTCGATGGAAGCGACCGACTTCGTGCATGGCCTCGTGATCGCGCTGGCTGACACGGTCACCACCTGACGTTCGACCGCCGCCGTGCCGAACGTGACCGGCAAGTCGATCCTCGTCGCGAGCGCGCACCATCGCGATCCGGTCGTACGGGAAGCAACTCGTCGCCTGCGTGATCTCGGTGCCGTCGTGGTGGTGCAGGTCGTCAACGACGGCGCCGTCGACGACATGCGCACACTGGCGGCCGAGCTGCTGGCCCACGAGCCGCGCATCGACGTGTTGGCGCACGTGGGCGAGCGGCGCAGCTTCGACGCGACGGTGGTACAGCCTTATCTCCTGACCCGCCTGTTGGCGGACCGCGTCGCTGACAGTCGGGGCCGGGTGCTGTGGTCGGTCGGGCCCGAACACCGTGCGGCGACCCTCGACCTCGACGACGCGGCCGTGCAAGGCCGTCAGTCCGATGGCGCACACCAGCTGGCGCGTGCGTTGCTCGTGCACGAAGGGGCCCGACGACACGACCGGATCGGGTGGGCGAGCTTCGAACCCGATGCGGCGACGCTGGTGCAGCTGTGCGGCACCGACGAGCGCCTGCGGGGCGGTCATTTCGTCGGCGGTGTGCGCGTCGCCGACGCGCCTGCGGCCAGCGAGGTCGATGCCGCGTCGCGGACATGGGATCGCTGCGCCATGGCGGCGCGCCTGGAACCGTGAACCGGTCAGCCGGCCTGCTGCTCTGCGACGATGCTGTCACGGAGACGACGACGACGGATCTGCCCGGTCGCGTCGGTGCGCGGCAGCGCGTCGACCTGTACGACCGCGCGCGGCTGCTTCGGTCCCACGAGTCGGGAGGCGACATGGGCGCGGAGCTCCGCGACGGTCGGCAGGGTCGCGCCGGGGTTCACGACGATCGCCGCGCAGACGATCTCACCCCAGCTGGCGTCGGGAAGACCGACGACGCCGACCTCCTTCACCGCGGGATGCGACAGGAGGGCGGTCTCGACCTCGACCGGGGCGACCCATTCGCCCCCCGAGCGGATCGACTCCGACCGCCGACCCGTGATGGTGAAGAAGCCGTCGGCGTCGCGGATCGCGAGATCGCCGGTGTGGAACCATCCGTCGTCGTCGATCGCCTCCGCGGTCGCGTCGGGACGGTCGAGGTAGCCGGAGAACATCGTGGGTCCGCGCAGCCACAGTTCGCCGTCGTCGGCCAGATCGGCGACGACCATCGGTGGCGGCAGGCCGACGCTGCCCTCGCGTTCGTAGAGGTCGGCGTCGAGCAAGACCAGGCCCCGGCCGATCTCGGTCGAGCCGTACGCGATCGACGTCCACGACCCGGGAAAGCGGGCCTTGAGCGCGTCGATGAGGTCGAGCCCGATGCGTGACGTGCCGGTGAGCACGTCGACGAGCGACGACGTGTCGTAGGTCCCGTCGTCGTCGAGGATGCGTTGCCACACGCCGGGGATGCAGTACAGCCCGGTGGCCCCCCACCGTTCGACCGCGCCGAGCAGATCGTGCGGCTCGGGTCGGTCCACGAGATGGACGGGGCGGTCGGACGCGAGCGCGCCCTCGATCATCGTCCATCCGGCCATGTGGAACAGGCCGAACATCACCACGACGCCGCGGCGGTGGGTCGCGCCCCCTTCGGTGTCGCGTTGGACGGCGCGCAGCCACGCGGCTCGGTGCGAAAGCATGGCGCCCTTCGACACGCCGGTGGACCCGCTGGTCAAGAAGATGTTGCTCGTGTCCTCACTGGTCCCGACGCGCGGAGGCGCGGTGGCGATCGCGCCCGCGCACCAGCCGGGTGACGCGGCGATGACCGGCAGCCCCAACGGAGCCGAGACGGCCCGAGCCACGTCCTCGAAGTCGGGATGGGCGACGATGACCCGCGGCTTCAGCGTCTCCAGCGCCGAGGCCGCCTCGGGTTCGGTGAAGTTCGGGTTGATCGGCGCGAGCGCGGCGCCGGTCTTGGTGACGCCGTAGCCGATCTCGAGCGCGTCGAGCGCGGTGGGACCCCACCACACGACCCGATCCAGCGGCGCGACGCCTTCGGCGATGAGTCGCTGCGCGGCGCGGTTGGCGCCGGCGTCGAGCTCGCCGAAGGTGCGGGCTTCGTCGCCCAGCGTCGCGCCGATGCGCGACGGGTACACGATGGCGAGCCGGGCGAGGAGATCGTGGATCCGCACGTCCAGGGAGCGTTGCACGGAAGGAGTCTCCGCGGACCTCGGTCCCGGGTCAAGCCGACTCGGTCCGCGGTCACGACTAACGTCGCGCCGCGTGGGGGACGAGGCGCTCCAGCTGGCCGACGTCGACCGCTTGATCCAGAAGGTCGTCGCCACCTTCGGCGAGCCGGTGGCCGGTGCGCTTGCGCCGACTGCGGGGTCGGGCTCACGTCATCGCGCCCGCATGCTGCTCGAGCTCGCCCGCCGCGGCGACCGCGCCGCCGCGGCGCGCGGCGCGGCCGCGGTCGAACTGCTGCATCTCGGCACGCTCGTGCACGACGACATCGTCGATGGCGCGGTGACCCGTCGGCACGTGCCGACCCTCCACGTCGTGCTTGGCCTCCCGGTCGCGCTGTGGACCGCCGATGCGCTCTACGCCGAAGCGATACACCTCGCGGAGGCGGTGTCGCCGGCGGGGGGCCTCGCGCTCGGAGGCGCCCTGCGACGTATCGCCGACAGCCAGGTGCGCGAAGCGCTGGGTGCGACGACCGCGCACTACTGGGATGTCGTCGACGGCAAGACGGTGTCGCTCTTCGAGGCGGTGTTCGAGCTCGCCGACGAGTCCGTCGGTGGAACCCTGCCCGCCGCGGTGCGCGACGCGGTCCGACGGTACGGGCGGTTGTTCCAATACGTGGACGACCTGCACGACATCGGCGGTGTGGCGGAGACGATGGGCAAACCGACGGGGCTCGACGCCGACAACCGACTCCACACCTTGCCCGCGGCCGACCTCGTCGTGTCGGTCGCCGACGTGCGCGCGCGGCTCGAAGAGTTGTCGGCGCCCATCTACCGGTTCTCCGGAACCACCGAGTGGTCCGACTACTTCGGGACCGCGACCGACCGTTTGCTCGACGCGGCGCGCCACGTGCTCACCTCGGCGACCGGATGATGACGCCCGGTACGCGGATGCCGGAGCACGTCGCGGTGATCATGGACGGCAACGGGCGGTGGGCCGAACGGCAAGGTCTGGCGCGGACCGATGGGCACAGCCAGGGTGAGGAGCGGCTGGCCGAGATCGTCCGCGCCGCTGATGCCACCGGCATCCGATGGCTGACGGCCTACGGCTTCTCGACCGAGAACTGGCGGCGGCCCCGGCTCGAGGTCGACTTCATCCTCGGGCTGCACCGCAAGATCTTCGGCCGGCGATCGGAGATGCACGCCAACAACGTGAAGATCCGCTGGATCGGACGCGACACCCGCGCCGGCTCGCGTATTCCTGGGGTCGTGCGTCGCGAGATCGAGAAGTCGACGCGTCTCACGGCCGAGAACACCGGCCTCAACTTCACCGTCGCCTTCGACTACGGCGGGCGCCAGGAGTTGGTCGAAGCGGCCCGGGCCATCGCCGCGGAGCAGCCCGACGAGATCACCGAGCACACCGTGGGCCAGCACCTCTACGAGCCGGCACTCCCGCCCGTCGACCTGATGATCCGCACGTCGGGTGAGGGGCGCATCTCCAACTTCCTGCTCTGGGAGGGTGTCGGGGCACAGCTCTACGTGACGCCGACGCTGTGGCCCGACTTCGACTCGTCGGAGCTCGCGCGCGCGATCGAATGGTGGCGCGGGCGCGTCGCGTAATCCCGCCGCCGGTCGCGCGCACACCGGTACCGTGCACTCATGCGAGTGCTGCGGATCAGAGGGTTCGCCGCGCTCCTCTTCGGGCAGGCCGTCAGCGAAACCGGCAACTGGATCGCGGTCATTGCGATCTGGGGGTTCGCGTCGTTCAAGTTCGACGTCGGCGCCGGCGACCTCGCGCTGCTGTTCGTCGTGCTCTCGGTGCCGGGGGCGCTGCTCGGACCGTTGTTGGGCGTTCCGATCGACCGCCTCGGTCCCCGGCGCACCCTGGTGATCGCGAACCTCGCCGGTGTGGTCGACGCGCTCGCGTTGACGCGAGCCGGCAACTACACCGCGATCATCCTTCTCGCGTTGCCACTCGGACTGATCGAGGCGCTGGCGACCGCATCGCTCGACGCCATACCGCCGCGTCTCGTGCCCGACGACCAGCTCGTCACCGCCAACGCGCTGCTCGGAGGCGCGCAGGATGTTGCGATCGTCGTCGGTCCGGTCCTCGCCGCGCTGGTGAATGCACAGTGGGGCCTCCAGGGGGCGTTCTTCGCCGACGCGCTCACGTTCGTCGTCGGCGCGTTCGTCGCCTGGCGACTGCGGATCGGTCCGGTGCCGCGCACCGCCGCCGACCGTGCGACGTCGACGTGGCACGAGCTACGCGCGGGAGTTTCGCTCGCTCGCCGAACGGCGGGATTGCGATGGACGTTGATGGTCGCGAGCTGCATCTATCTCCTCTGGGCCGCGTTCGGCGTGCTCGAGCCCCTGTACGTGCGTGATGTGCTCAACGCGTCGGCGCAGACCTTCGCACTGCTACAAACGGTGTTCGGCGTCGGTCTGGTGTTGACCGGCCTGGTGCTCGCCGGAGTCGGAGAACGCGTGGCGCGACCCCGCTACGTCGCCATCGCGATGATCGTGTCGGGCGCCACCGCGGCGCTGTACCTGGGGACCGAGTCACGCGTCGTCGCCTTCGTCGGCGTGTTCCTGTGGGGCGTCAACACCGCGTTCTTCTACGTGCCCGCGCGCACGCTGCTCCAGCGCTACGCACCCGCGGCCTTCCACGGTCGGGTGCTGTCGTTGAACCAATCACTCGAGCCGGCCGCGGGCATCGCGATGACACCGCTCGTCGCCCTCGCGCTCGGCGTCGTCGGGGTGCAGACGCTCGGCATCACCGCGGGCGCAGTGGCGGCCGTGGGTGGCGTCGTGCTGTTGCTGCTCGCCCGGGGGCTGGCGCTGCCGGCGGCCTCCGAGTTCGATCCGACCGCCGGCTCGTCGCGCGACGCGATCGCGCTGGGGGGCGCCGCCCCCGGCTGACGGCCGGTGGCTCACCGGTAGGCTCCGCGCCCATGGACATCGGGGGGACCACCGCCGTGGTGACCGGCGGCGCGAGCGGCATCGGTCGGGCCTGCGCACTCGAGCTCGCCCGGCGTGGCGCCGACGTCGTGGTGGCCGACATCCACGAGGAGCGTCTGGCCGAGGTCGTGGCGGACATCGAGGCGATCGGCCGGCGCGCGCTCGGGGTGCGTTGCGACGTCACCCTTGACGACGACGTCGACGCGTTGGCCGCGAGCGCCGTCGACACCTTCGGCACCGTCGACATCGTCATGAACAACGCGGGGATCGCGGTGCTCGGACCACCCCATCGGGTCGAGATGACCGAGTGGGAACGGATCCTGCAGGTGAACGTGCTCGGACTCGTGCGCGGCGTCCGGGCGTTCGTGCCGGCGATGGTCGAACGCGGGAGCGGCTACATCGTCAACACCGCCTCGATCGCCGGCGTGTGGGCCTACAGCTGGGATGCCGCGCCCTACATCACCTCGAAGTTCGCGGCCTACGGTCTCTCCGAGGCTCTGGCCCGTTCACTCCACCCGTTGGGCGTGCGCGTGTCGGTGCTGTGCCCCGGCCTCGTGCACACCAACCTCGGGGAAACGGCGCGGTTCTCCGGAGTACCCGCGGAACACGAAGGCGCTTGGTCGTACTTCCCGCCCGAGATGGTGGAGTCGGCGGTGGAGCCCGAAGCAGTCGGGCCGATGGTGTGCGATGCGATCGAGGCCGAGCACTTCACGATCTTCACCAACTCCGCCGACGCCGAGCGCTACACGACATGGCGCAACGACATCGACGCGTCGCTCGCCGCAGCGGTTGCCGCCGCCCCTGCGCCGCCGCGCATCGTCTGACGTCAGCTCGCGGCGAGCGCGACGAGCGCGGTGACCGTCGCCCAGTTGCGGGTCGTGGCCACCACGCCGAGCTTCCGCTCGAACCAGGTGTTGGTGATCTTCGTACGACCGTACCCATCGGGGCACGACACGTAGACCTCGCGTCCGGCGACGCGGAATTCGTCGGGGGCGAACGCGCGGCCGTCGATGGCCGATGCCACCGAGGCGCGCGCTGCTGTCGCCAGGAAGGTCACGTGCAGCGCCTTCGTGTCGCCGCCGACGGCAACGAACGGGTTGGCGTCGACGACATGGCGGAGCTCGGTGGATGTACGCACGAGCACCGGCACTTCGAGGCCGAGGTCGGCGGCGATGGCCGTGGTGATCGCGTGTTCCACGCGGTGCGCGGTCCGCATCGCCACGCGCGAGACGACGTTGCCGCTCTGGAGGTGGGTGCGCACGTCGTGGTGGCCGTGCCGCTCGTAGAGGGCGCGGAGCTCGGCCATGGCGATGCGGTTCTTGCCGCTGACGTTGATCCCGCGCAGCAGCGAGACGTAGGTCGGCATCAGCCGAGGCTATGCACGATTCACGGGCGACGAACTAGAACAAGGGCCCGCGCTCAAGGAGACGACGATGATCCTCGACGGCAAGACAGTGGTGGTCACCGGGGTCGGTCCCGGACTGGGTAACGAGGTGGCCAAGCTCGTGCTGCGCGACGGCGGCAACGTGGTGCTGGCGGCGCGCACCGCCGACAAGCTGGCGGCGATCGCGACCGATATCGACCCCGGTGGTGGACGCGTCGCGCACCTCGCCACCGACATCGGCAACGCGGAGCAGTGCCGCGCGCTGGCCGCGCATGCAGTTGATCGCTTCGGTGCAGTCGACGGCGTGGTGCAGGTGGCCGCGTACGACGGCTTCATGGGCGGCCTCGACGGCACCGGCGACGACGATTGGAACGCGGTGCTCGGAACGAATGTGGTCGGCACGATGCACGTCGTCTCGGCGATGGCCGACGCCATGGGCGATCGCGGCGGCTCGATCGTGTTCATCGGTTCGCAGAGCTCCGTCTTGCCGCCGGTGATGCAGCAGCTCGCCTACGCGTCGTCGAAGGGCGCGCTGCACGCAGCGATGTTCCACCTCGCCAAGGAGCTCGGACCGCGCCGCATCCGGGTGAACACCGTGGTTCCCACGTGGATGTGGGGTCCGCCGGTGCAGATGTACGTGCAGTGGCAGATGGCCGAGCGCAGCCTCACCGAGGACGAGGTCGTCGGCGAGATCACCCGCAACATGCCGCTCGGCGAGATCCCGGCCGACGAAGACGTCGCCGAGTCGGCGGTGTTCCTGTGTTCCGACCGTGCGCGCATGATCACGGGCCAGAGCCTCTACGTGAACTCCGGCGAGTTCATGACATGAGCGGATTTCCGCATCTGCTGGCTCCCGGGCGCATCGGCGCGCTCGAGCTGCGCAACCGGATGGTCATGGCGCCCATGGGTGAGGACCTCGGCGATCTCGACGGCATGGTGTCGGACGCGCAGGCTGCCTACCTGGAAGCCCGTGCCCGCGGTGGGCTGGCGATGGTGATGCTCGGCTCGGTCGGGGTGTCGTTCCCGGTCGGGTGTTCCAACGCACGCCAGACCGCGATCTCCGACGACCGTCACATCGCCGGGTGGGCTGCCGCGGCGCAGCGCGTGCACCGGCACGGCGCCGCGCTCGCCATGCAGTTGACCCAGGCCGGTGCCAACAGCCTGCAGGACACGCTGGCGGGCCGGCCGATGTGGGTGGCGTCGGAGCCCGGCGGCCCGGCTGGTCGCGACGATCTCTACGGGATGATGACCGCCGACGAGGGAGCCAGGATGATGGCGCCCTTCATGGGCCCCGATTCGAAGCTCTTCTTCAAGGTGCTCGACCACGACGACATCGCGACGGTGGTCGACGACTTCGCTTCGGCGGTCGTACGTGCACGCGCCGCCGGTGTCGACGGCTGTGAATTGCATGCCGGCCACGGCTACCTCATCGACGGATTCCTGTCTCCGGCGAAGAACCATCGCACCGACGAGTACGGCGGATCGCTGGAGAACCGCGCCCGTTTGCTGGTCGAGATCCTGCGCGAGATCCGCGCGCGGGTCGGCGACGACTTCGCGGTGTGGTGCCGGCTCAACTCGACCGAGAACCGTCCCGACGGCACGTCGCTCGACGAATGCATCGCGGTGGCGGGTCTGGCGGTGGCGGCAGGGGCTGACGCGGTGCACGTGTCGGCCTACCACGATCCCGGGATCGCGACCGGTCCGACCGACTCGTACGCGCCGCACGTGCCCGGGTTGCTGATCGAGAACGCGCGGGCCGTGAAGCAGGCGGTCGACGTGCCGGTGATCGCGGTTGGCCGGATCACACCCGACGCTGCCGACGCCGCCATCGCCGAGGGAGCGTTCGACTTCGTGTCGATGGGGCGCATGATCCTCGCCGAACCCGAGCTGCCCAACCTGCTGGCGGCGGAGACACCGGAGGAGATCCGTCCCTGCGTGTACCACTACCGGTGCATCGGCAACATCTTCGTGCGCGGTCAGGTGCGCTGCGCGGCGAACGGCTCGGTCGGCCGCGAGGACGAGCTGGTGATCGGCACGTCGTCGTCACCGCGCTCGGTGCTGGTGGTGGGCGGCGGGCCGTCGGGCATGGAGGCCGCGCGCGTCGCTGCGTTGCGTGGCCACTCGGTGACGCTCGTCGACGCCGCGCCGCGTCTCGGTGGGCGGTGGGCGTTCGCCGCCGCGACCTCAGCCGAGAACGCTGATCTGCTGCGGTGGCTCGAGCACCAGATGGAGCTGCGTGAGGTCGACGTTCGTCTCGGTGAACGGCTCGACGCCGACGCCGTCGTCGCGACCGGCGCCGACACCGTGGTGGTGGCGACGGGCGCACGCTGGGGCCGCCCGGCCGTTCCCGGCGTCGAGTTGCCGCACGTGCACGGCGTCGACGATCTCGGGCCGTGGTTGCTCGATGGCGAGCCGCGGGGCCGCCGGGACGTCGTCGTGCTCGGCGGCGACCTACCCGGGCTCGGCATCGCCGAACACGCGGCGCGCGAGGGTGCCCGGGTGACGGTACTCGAGCCGTCCGACGTGTTCGCAGTGCACCTGGGCCTCCCCGGCCGCTGGCGCCGCGTGCACGACCTGCGCGCCGGTGGCATCACGCTCGCGGGTGGCGCCGACCTCGCGGAGATCACCGCGGGCTCCGTGCGGTGGCGCGATCTCGACGGCGATCACGAGACATCGGCAGATGTCGTGTTCACGACGCTGGCGCCCGGAGCCGACACCGTGCTCGCCGACGCCCTGCGGGCCCGCGAGGTCGAGGTGAGCGTGGTCGGCGACGCGGGTGTCGGTGCCGGTCTGCTCGAACACGCCATGCGCACCGCGCTGGAGACGGCAGTCGCGTTGTGAACGGACTTCGTGGTGGCGCGTGCATCGTCGGGATCGCCGAGCGCGCCGCGGAGCGGAAGTTCGCGGGCACGCCGACGCTCACGATCGAGCAGTGGGCCGGCCTCGCCGCCGACGCGCTCACCGACGCCGGCATCCCGGCAAGCGACGTCGACGGCGTCGCCTGCGCGGGCGATGTCGTCGAAGCGTCGCTCTTCCTTCCCGCGACGATCGCCGAGTACTGCGGTTGGTCGGTCAACTTCGCCGAGCGGGTCGACCTGGGCGGAGCGTCGGCTGTCGGCATGGCGTGGCGGGCGGCCGCGGCCGTCGAGCTCGGCATCTGCGACGTCGTCGTGTGTGCGACGGTCGGACAGCCCCGGCCGCGTTCGCCGATCCCGCGCCCGGCGAACGGTCGCGCGATCTACGGCGCGTCGAGCCTGGAATGGGGATCACCGCAGGCCGAGTTCGATGTTCCCTACGGCAACGTCGCGCAGAACTGCGGCTACGCCATGTACGCGCAGCGCTACCACGACCTCTACGGGTGGGATGAACGTGCCCGGGCCAAGATCGCGTCCGACCAGCGCGTCAGCGCGTGCGCGAACCCGTCGGCCGCGTTCTACGGACAGCCGATCACGATCGACGACGTGCTCGAGTCGCGTGTCATCGCGGCGCCGCTGCACCTGCTCGAGATCGTGATGCCGTGCACGGGTGGTGCGGCGTTCGTCGTGACGACGACCGAACGTGCGCGTGACCTGGCGCACCGACCGGTGCGCGTCGCCGGATTCGGTGAGCGGCTCACGCACAAGACGCCGACGTACGCGGCGGAGATGCCGCGCACGCCGGTGCGCGACGCGGCGGCGCGCGCGTTCGCCATGTCGGGAATCAGACCCGCCAGCGTCGACATGGTGCAGCTTTACGACTGCTACACGATCACCGCGTTGCTCACGATCGAAGACTCGGGATTCTGCGGCGAGGGCGAGGGCATGGCCTTCGTCAACGAGCACGATCTCTCGTATCGCGGCAACTTCCCGTGCAACACGCACGGCGGTCAACTCGGCATGGGGCAGACCGGGCTGAGCGGCGGTATGTCACACGTGCTCGAAGGGGTGCGACAGATCCAGCGCCGCGGCGGCGACCGGCAACTGGCGCGCCACGACACCGCGTACGTGACCGGCACCGGTGGTGTCATGAGTGAGCAGGCCGCCCTCGTGCTCGTGGGCGAGTGACCGGATGACGACGTGACGACCGAGATGCCGAAGCCCCGTCCGGCGCCGACGCCGGTGTCGCAGCCGTTCTGGGACG
>Ga0075021_10001191_pt1 | contig 13252 bp, 13 predicted proteins | sample ColStrG_CSR_2012_FD_72749 | JGI IMG/M metagenome (GOLD analysis project Ga0075021, IMG submission 72749) | Freshwater sediment microbial communities in response to fracking from Pennsylvania, USA - Cold Stream Run_MetaG_CSR_2012 | ecosystem: Environmental > Aquatic > Freshwater > Creek >...
CTCACACGCTTTCGGCGGACGGAAAGACGCAGACAATTAAGGGAACGGGCAACAAGCCCGACGGCACAACCGACGATTTCACGGTTGTGATGAAAAAAGTAAGCGGCGGCTCGGGTTGGGGAGGAACATGGGAGGATACCGACGTGAAATTCACCTCTCCCGATGAGTGGGAGATTCAGGCCTACGAAGGCGACGGCCTGAGTTTCAATACGCCCGCTTACAAAGATACCCTCAGCATGAAATTCGACGGCAAGGATTACGAAGAGAAGGGTCCGAATGTGGCGCCCGGCTCAATGTCGTCAGGCAAGCGTGTAAACGCACACACGCTCGAAGTCACCGACAAGGTGAAGGGCGAAGTAATGGACCAAACGAAATTTGAAGTCTCGCCTGATGGCAAGACGTTGACGCTCACGGTTCACGGAACGGGCCAGGCGAATGCCCAGACCGTCGTCTACGACAAGATGTAGTGCCGCGGCACAGTCCGGCTTATGGCGTTGGTGTGCGAAGCCGCTCGCTTAGGGAGCGGACTGTCCTCAAGAAAAAGCCATCGATAGACTGATGGCCGCACAGATCATAGAAAACCTCGGTCGGATCAAGGCAATTGAGCAGCTGCACAATCGCTGCGGCGAGTCAGTTGGCGAAAAATCGCCATTACACTTGTGGGAGCGGCAGCCCTGTCCGGGGGTCAATGAGTGTAATCGCCTGATTACGACAATTGACAATAACTTCCGTGGAGCTGTCATCCAGTTCGCAAACAGCCACGATCCCGATTCGGAGGGCTATATGAGGCGGAGTTCCGCGTGCCTCATGGTAGGACGAACGCACGGCAAACGCACTCTGCTTAAGTTGTTCTATTTCCTATCGGTGGCAGGCTGAACTGCGGAGCTCATTTTCACAGGTCCTTGATACTTGTCCAGCCAATCGAGGATTTCCTTAACCAGCTGGTCGTAGGGAGGGATGTGTCCTCCCTCCAAGACCGCGTGACGCTTGTCTTTCTCTGGTGTCCCCAAGAAACGGAACATCACATTCTGCGATGTTTCCAGCGGAAAGAACTCGTCATATCGACCACCGACCAATAGCGTTGGCACTTTGACTCTCGGTGCAAAGTTTAGTTCATCCACTTCTGGCATCTTCTTGGCAAATTCGAACCCTCCACCCAAAAGTACCGCCACTCTGATTCGGCTCTCTACTGCTGGAAGAATATTCCCCAGATACGCTCCGGTGCTTAGACCGTAGTACGCCAGTTTCTCGAGGTTCAAGTCCTTCCGGGTTTCTAGGAAGTCAATTGTTCTCCCCAAGTCTTTTCTCCAGTAAATCACATGGTCCCGGTAACGCGCGGTTTCATCGGGATCGTCGTATGGCAGTCCGTCGCCGCGCTCGTAATGACTCTCGTAAATCGGATATACCAGGGCACGTCCACTTTTGATGATGAAGTCACAGCCGAACAACTCCAGATCCTTACTGGAGCGCGCCACGACGGCGTAAGAGCCGGGAAAGAAAACAACGGTTTGGAAAGGTGGCTTGGAATTTCGCGGCAAATAGACATACGCGCTCATCCGCTCGTTTCCATAAGCGGCGTTAAATGTTACCTTCTGTCTCGTCCAGTATTCGCCGTTTTCATCTACCGGATCTGCGACCGTATCCAGCGGCTAGTCTTGGGCCGAAAGTTCGCGTTGGAAAGCGATGACCGCCCTCGGCGCCGAACCCTAATGGCTCGCTGTACGTTTGGGTAACCGATGGCAACCTCCCGGCATGACTCGGCTGACATGAGTGCTGGCCTGGTCGTCGTTCGAATGATTCGTGCGCTGTACAAGGAGCCAGCCGTGCTGGCTCTGGTAACTGTTGGGCATAAAGAGGCACTGAGGAGTTTCCGATGAGCTCAGGAACGCACGTTGTGGGATCACCCGGCCTTTGTCGAATACTTTCGCTAGACGGCGGGGGAGCTAAAGGCTTTTATACTGTGGGTGTGCTCCGGGAAATCGAAGCAATGATGCTCGGTCAGCCACTCTGTGAACACTTTGACTTGATCTTCGGCACGAGCACCGGAGGCATCATTGCTGCTCTTCTGGCACTCGGTCACAAGGTGGACGACATCCATACTCTCTACAAGGATCACGTGCCCACCGTCATGCGTCACCGCGATCGAGCGGGACGCTCTAAGGCGTTAGCTGAACTTGCGAAGACAGTGTTTGGTGACCATAAGTTTACGGATGTCAAGACAGGCGTCGGAATCGTCGCTACACACTGGGAACTAGAGAAGCCCATGATATTCAAAGGGAGTGTTGCGCAGGCGCATGGCCGCCGCGCTACATTTGTCCCTGGCTTCGGCTGCACCATTGCGGATGCTGTGGTCGCTTCTTGCTCCGCGTACCCTTTCTTCACCAAACATCTTGTCACGACTGCCGATGGGAAAGAAATCGAGTTAATCGACGGTGGTTACTGCGCAAATAACCCGACGCTCTATGCTATCGCTGACGCGGTCAAGGCACTCGAAAAATCGGCCTCCGACCTGCGCGTCGTAAGCTTGGGTGTGGGCATGGACATGCTGACTCCGGGAGTGTCATTCATACAGAAGCCCTTCACTGCTGCCGACCTTGGACGCAAGATTCGTAAGCTGTTGGCCGATCCGCGAAAGGCTGCGGGAGACTCTGCCGCTCTTAGACAACAACCCGGCGAAGCCCGAAAAGCAGCCGCAGCGCGTGCCTCCCGATGACTGGGTGTGTGCGTTTCCGCACCGTAGAGCAATTAGTCGTCTGGGCTATTCCGATTCCCGTGCTAGGCGCTCAAGCGAGGAAACACAGTCTAAGGGCAGAATGCCGGGTCAGTCCGTAAATGTCCGATTCAAACATGGTGCGAGATGCTCACCCCTCTGCGAGATATCGAACGAGGGTCTTACCAGCTAATCTCTTTCCAACCAGAACAAGTCCACAATTCTCTGTCTAGCATTGAGCATAATGATCTGGCCGCTGAGTACTACTATCGCCCAGTCATTCGGCAAGCGCGGCAGGCGACCAAAACAAGAGTCGGGCAAGGGCTGCACCCGCTTCTGCAATCCTGGGGGGAGGGTTCCGTTGCGGTGAAGCTGCCGTTCCAGCCCCGGCGGCAGACGATCCTTTTTCGCCAGACCGGGTGGCAGGCCGGCACGGTCATTCACAAGACAGTCGCCGATGATCTGGCGATCGCGATCTGAAAAGCCCATGGGTCCTCGACCGTCATGATCTTGATCCTGGTCGTTATCGCGGGAATATCGCCTGGGGTCGTGATGCTCTTCCGCTTCGGGTTCGCCGCTGTACTGCTGCGAATCTTGCTCCTGCGTGGACACGACCGTGGGAGCGCCTTGCGCTACCCAAGCCAGTACCATTTCCGATTGCACTTCCGCAGGCTTCTTGCCCGTGCCCGCAGCCACTCCTGTCCCGGCCGCGGCTCCAACTCCGGCACCGATGGCCGCTCCCTTGCCGCCTCCCGCGATGGCGCCGATCAAGGCACCGAATGCAGTACCGCCACCGATCTTGGTTACATTTGACTTGGTGTGTGACTCACCCTTGATGACCACGGTTTGCACCGACACGGGATAAGTGCGGCCACTAGTCCGGATGGTCCGCAAGTTCAGGTGTAATTCTCCAGGCGTGCTGAGGCGTCCTGACCGCTCCACGTTCACCACTTCTCCGGTAACGATGGCCCCCTTGGGAAACAATGTCCTGCCGTTCGCCACGACCGGGGCCGCGAGGCTTCCATGGAATACATCCCCTACATTCGCCGTCTCGCTGCTGAGCTTCTCAGTGATTCTTACCTGCACCGATGTTCCGACCGGAATCCTGACATTCACCGCCGCCATCGCCGGCAAAACTCCAAGCAGCGCCCATAGCGCAACGGCAATTGTCGATCTGAAATAACTATTCATCAGTTGTTCCCACTCCTTTGGACTCTTCCTTCGATTCTTATGCTAGGCGGAGACATTTGCATCGGCATGTATCGGAAGGCCATGTCCACGCCGGGCGATGCTGCAATCAGATGGGATGCGGGCAGCCCATGTGACTGAGGAAAAAGAAGACACACCTTGTGGGGGTGAGGAGCGACGATTCGTTGGTGACGGACCAAGGGCATATTTCCGTCGCGAATGCCATACTCCTGCACCTTGGTAACTGGAGCGCAATGCTTCGCCGGGCGAAAATAGGCTATCCATATGGACCGGGAGGAAACAATACGGTTTCGTGAGAAGGCATTGCTGTTCTTCCGGCACGCCCGCCAGTTCGCTGCCGGTGTACCGGTTAAGGTTCGGATCCTACTCGGATTGTTCTTGATCGCCGCTCTGTTCATGGCGATACACAGCGCGATTACAGCTAAGAATGCCAGCCTGCACCTGAGGCTGCAGCACGACTTCCGTAATGCACAAGTCTCGGCATGGGTGGACGACGACCTGGCTTACTCGGGCAGGATAACCGGCTCCACAAAAAAGAGGTTCGGTTTGATTCCAACTGACTCGGTCCAGGGCAATCTCTCGCAGATAATACCGGTGCGCTCTGGCCCACATAACATTCGCCTGCGGATTGAGCCGGATGATGCCGCGATGCAGGAAGACAGCATCAGCGGGGACTTTTCCGATCACACTGAGCGTGACCTTACTGTCTTCGCTAGGCATAGCGGCCTCTCGATCTCTTGGCAAGGCACAGGCACGGCTCTGGTCGAAGCCTCAGCCAATTTTGGGTGGCTTTCACAGTACGCTGGCTCGCTCTTCCTCACGATTACCGGGTCCATCATTTCCGCGCTCGCCGGATACGCGATCAAAGAACTGCCTGCACGGCTCCGATCCTCATCCGACTCCGCGCCCAACACCGAGTCTCGGCCATCAGTGGAGATGTCCACCGACTAGCTAATAGGAAGAACGACCATGATTCTCAACTCAACGCGGTTGTGAGTGTGATCCCCTGACTACGACAACCCTGGATGACGGTTGAAAAATCGCTCTACATTCCTCTGAACCTCGGTAATCTTTGCCCGTGAGGATTGTTGCGCTATGAGGGCGCGGGTTGCAAGAGCAGCCTGCAACGAGAACACCCAACTTGCACCGAGCGAAAATCGCTCATCGAACAGTGCGGATGGAAGGGTGGCGACAGTGACGACTCGGCTTGAGGAAAAAATAAGTGACCATCAAAAACCATCACGAACCCACTTGACTCCGACCGGCCTTCTCATGGAAGGCGATTACACTCACAATCCCGGTCGGAATACCGACCCTGATGCTCACAACCCGGTCAGTGAGTGAAATCGCGATTCTTCACCAATTGACCTTTTTCTTACCAGCTGTGATCGACTAGCATTGCAACCTTCGTTGGGAGGAACTCCTCTATGCATGAGCTCGACCGTCGTTCGATGCTGAAAGTAGTCGCTGCCCTTTCGTTGGGTCCTTATTCTGCCCTTGCGGACGAAAAAGAGAGCACCCTTCACTTCGTCGAAGCAGGTACTGATCGCACAGGGCAGCCGCACAAGGCCGCACGTGCCAACAGCCATTTGGACTTCAAAGTCCTCACCCACGAGACCAACGGCGGTCTGTTCATCATGGAGAACCGCAATATGGTCCGCGGCGGACCACCGCGACACATTCACTACGAGCAGGAGGAATGGTTTTACTTCGTCGAAGGTAGCGACGAAGTGCTGATGGAGGTCGGCGAAACGAAGTTGCGGCTGAAACCTGGCGATTCGGTTTTGGCACCGAGAAATGTCCCGCATGTGTGGGCTTACCTCGGCCAGCAGCCCGGGCGGATGCTGTTTGCCTTCACCCCGGCGGCGAGGATTGAAAGCTTCTTCGAGGAGACCAGCAAGCCGGACGCTAAGGTAAACGACCCAAGTCGGTTCGAGAGACACGGCATGAAGCTAGTCGGGCCGCCTTTGCTGCGCAGTTAAAGTTGGCGCTTCGGCCTGTGTCGCAGAGCAATCCCTCCACGCGTTATCGCTTAATATCCCGTCAGGATGAATAAGTGCTATAGCGATGTTTCAACAATGATCCAAGGTGAAAAACTGAATACCGGCAAGGTATTCCCAAGACGCAGTCGACCGCTCTGCCCTTAGCCGAAGCACGCCCACTACAAGGGCCAGGGTGATACAGAGGACGTGAACAACTTCGAATGCTGTTAACCTGGGGATGCCGGGTGCTTCCCGTCCTGGACTTACTTTGATTCCTTGACAATCGCGTCCACGGCATTGCCGGCCACAACCCAGCTTGCCGACCCGGCTACGACGGCTTCATCCTCGAACCAGCGGAATCCGTATAGTCGCGGCTGAGATTCTTGCGGGAATGGGTGCACGCATCGTTCAGGTGGCGCGTGATCCAGAGCGCGGTGAAGCCGCCCTGACACGTCTCAACGAAAATGGGACGAGTCTCAAGCACTCGATCCACTACGCCGATCTTTCGCTCGTTACAGAAATGCGTCGCGTCGCGGCCGATATCGCTGCCCACGAGCCGCGCATTGATGTGCTGATCAATAATGCTGGCGCGATGTTCAGTTCACGCAACGTCACTCAGGAAGGCTTGGAATATACTTTTGCTCTAAATCATCTTTCCTACTTTGTTTTAACGCAGGGCCTGCGAGAACGCCTCATTGCTTCGGCCCCGGCGCGGATCGTAAACACTGCTTCCGATTCGCATGAAGCGGTGACGCTCGATTTCAAAGATCCTCGACCTTCTGCACGGCTGCACGAGCATCCGCCGGAATCGAATGCAAGTAAACGGCTCTGGCCATCTCCGAAGAAGAATATCCAAGAAGCACCTGCATCGTACCTAACGGAGTGCCCACGGCGCCGAGGAGAGTTGCGTTCGCGGGCCGCAGCCAGAGCCAACTCCCTCCCGTCAGTCCGAGGTTCTTACACGTCGGCTTAAAGCCGTTTATTGACGCGATTGTGCCGGTCGAACGGTGCCCGATTGCGAACCATAATCAGTCCCTGCATACAGAGTGGCAGCCGTTTTCCGGAAAACCGTTTATGGAACTCGATGACGCGTCTTGTGATTCGAGCATCCGGTCGAATTGGTTCTGCTGTCCAGCACGTGCCCTTCCGGGCCCTCCTTGGCTTGACTTGCTATCTGAGAAGGTATACAAGCGCCCATTAGTAAGCCGCGACCGTACAGGAGGAATCTATGAAGCGGAGAATGATGGTAGGCCTATTCGCCGGCTCCCTATTGTTATTGCTCTATGGAGACAGGTCAGTTTCCGCACAGCCGCAAACATCACAGAAAGACTACTCGCCAGCTGCGCAACAGTGGGAGACCTTTGAGAATATCCCAGTGCTGAAGGTGTGGAAAATCTCTCACCCCCTCGGGAAGAACGAATATCCGCAAATAGCCCTTGCGCAGGTTTCGGATTCGGATTTTCAAAAGTTCGTGCAGAATCCCGACCTGTTAAAGGCTTTTGTGAACAAGCACAATGTCTTTCCAGTCGACATCAATACTGCTGGTCCCTGGGCGTCGCTAATGTCTACGAACGACCATGTAGACCCGCCCTCCTGGCTGCTCACGTTTTCTCACAGCAGAGCAAGCAATATGGCCATCGTTTCTCAGCCTCTCGTTCCCGAACCCTAGTAGGCTCTCAGCTCCGGCACAGCAGGGGTCGGATTCGCAAGGTCCGGAATTAACTACAAGAGCGCGAGCGGCGCATTTGGGTGCATTCGTTGACGGCTACAGACTCATGCGGTCGCGAAGTCTGGCAAACCGCGGATCCGACCGCAAAGGATCCATCGCTTCGTCCACTTTGAGCCTGGTCAAATAGGGATCATGCTCCTTATAGGCCTTCTCCAGCCAGGAGAAGGCCTCATTCTTGTCGTTCAACGAGGCATAAATCATGCTGAACAAATACGGCGGCACATAGTGCGCTTTGGAAGCCGCGCGCATTTTTGTCAAGATCTTCTGCGTTTCAGCCTTCCTCCCCGCCAATGCATAAGCTCTTCCTAGTCCGGTCAGGCGGAGCGGATCGTCCCCCGAAAGGCTCACCATCACCTGGCACTCTGCTATGGCTTGTTCAAGAGATCCTTTTCCCAAGTAAGCGTTGCCGAGGCAGTCATGGGCTGAGACGGAGCGGGGATCCAGGTCGATAGACTTGCGGCACTGCGATATGGCTTCGTCGTATTGGCGGGCGTAGTAGTACGTCCAGCCGGCAGTCACGCTTGGACCGAGGGCAAGCGGATCCAGCCCTTGCGCGATTCCAATTTCGGCAATAGCTTCATTGACGCGACCCAGCGTTGACAAAAAGACCGAATACATCTGGTGAGCCTCAGCATGGCTCGGGTTCAACTGGATGGCGCGCTTGAACTCTTTCTCGGGGGCGATCCAGTCCCAGTCGGCATAGAACTCGATAGCACCCAGCGTGGTATGAGCGTCGGCCAGCGTGTCGTCCAACGCCAGAGCCTTTAGGGCATACTCTCTGGCTTTGGGGTAGGCCACTCGAGGGGATAGCTCGTCAGTCACCCAATAATAGTCGGCCAAACCGACGTAAGCGGGAGCGTATTTGGGATCTATTTCGGCTGCCTGTTCGAAGTACTTTTTCGCTTGTCGCCAATGCTCTTCGGTTCCCTTGTTCCAGTGATAGCGTCCCTGCAGATAGACCTCGTGGGCTTCAGAGTTAACCGCGCGGCCGCTTGCCAAGCGCATTTCCTCTTGCGGGGTGAGCTGTACACGAATCTGCAGGGCGATGTTGCGAGCGACCTCATCCTGCAATACAAAAACATCTCCCACGTCGCGCTCGTACGATTGGGACCACAAGCTGCGATCGGTTGCCGCATCCACCAGTTGCACTGTGATTCGAACCCGCTTGGTCTGGGCGAGGTTTGCGACGGTTCCTTCGATGATGCCATCTACGTGCAGGTCTCGCGCGATCTCGGGGAGGGGTTTGTGCACTCCCTTGTATTGCATGACCGAGGTGCGGGAGATGACCCGCAGAGTGCCGACCTTAGCCAGAGCGCTAATCAGTTCCTCGGTCATTCCATCCGTGAAGTATTCCTGTGCCGGGTCGGCTGACAGGTTCACCAGAGGGAGCACGGCCAGGGAACTGATGTGACTGGGGCCAGGTGCTCCCCCGACATGAACTCGCCATGGTCCCGCGGTGAACACCCACAACAATGTGAAAAGCGCGACCATCGCAATCAACAACATGGGAGCAGCACGCCGCAGGCGTACGCGCGAGGGTGTCCCCTTCACGGGAACGAAATTACTGGCCGTCGTCATGCGTCGCAAATCTACAACTATTTCCTTAGCCGATTGATAGCGGTTGTCGGGATCCCTTTCCAGGCATTTCATAATGACGGCTGCCAACCCCGGTGAGATTCGGGAATTGATGGTTTGGGGTGGCACAACCGGCTTGTGCAGTATGTCGTCGATCAAGCCGGCCGAGAGCCGAACACCGAATGGCCGATGGCCGGTCGCCATTTCATACAACACCACGCCAGCGGCGTAGATATCACAGCGGGCGTCAACCAGTTCCCCGCGGAGCTGTTCAGGGGCCATGTAAGGCAGGGTCCCGGCTACGTTGTAAACTGCCGTGATGGTCTCAGCCTGAGCCCCTTCCCGCGCTGATTGCAGCAACACTGAAAGTCCAAAATCGAGCAATTTCACAGCACCGGAGGGTGAAATCATGATGTTGCCGGGCTTGAGGTCGCGGTGCACCATGGCATTCGCATGGGCGCACTCCAGAGCCTTAGCGACCTGTTCGCCGATCGCGAAAATCTGCTTTTCGGGCAGAGCACCGGAGCTCAGCTTGTCAACGAGAGTTGTGCCCACCACATATTCCATGACCAGAAAATCGGTCCCGTCCTGGGTGTCGAAATCGTGGATGGTTGCAATGTTGGGGTGATTGAGCTTAGCAAGCGCCACTGCTTCTTTGCGGAATCGCTTTCGATCGTGCTCGTCAAGCAGAGCGCCAGGCGGTAGTACCTTCACGGCAACATTTCGATCTAGCCGATTGTCATAGGCTCGGTATACAACGCCCATGCCACCGGCACCGATCTGCTCAAGAATGCGGTAATGGCCCAGCGTCTGGCCGACGAGTTGGGAGGGAGCGGCCACTAAGCGGGAATGTTAGGTCCTAGAGAAGCCAACGTCAATCAGACGGTGCCTGACGTAGTTTTCATTCGAATCAGTTTCCCGCAGACTGGGAAACGAGATTGCAAAGTTGGGTCCAACACGGGTCCAATAAGACCATGATCTGTGACGCCGAACCAAGCTAAGCGAATCAATAAGATAGTGTTTCTGTGGTTGCTTCGGGACCAGGGGAGCGGAGGTTCAAATCCTCTCTCCCCGACGATCTGACTAATTCAATCCTAAACTGCTGAAACCGCTAGTTCAAAACCGTTGGGGCCGAAGAGGAAAGTTCGAAAATCGTCTGCTAGGGCCGACCATTTTTTTCAAGCTCTTGAAGCGCACTTCTGGATTTCCGTCTACAGCGCTGTGGTCAAATTTGTAGACAGTCAGAGCAGGCTGCCCCACCCTTCGTGATTTTCGAAGGGTGGGAATCACTGACCTTGATTATCAAACTCGTCTCTGCTGACTGAATCGGCTCGAGTCATCGTTTGCCACCGCGAGCTGCCGGCCGTCGGGAGAGAAGTGGGGATTTACGAAAAGGCCAGGCTTGTCGAGCAGTGGTTGTGTCTTACCGTCCGCATCCAGCCATTGGATCACCACACGCGAAGCGTCGATCTCACGGCTCTTGTACACTAGCAATCCACCGCGCGAAAAGCTCAGCTTGGCGGAGCCAAACATCGCAGAATAAGAAACCTGCTGCAACACGGGAATGGGTGAGCCAGAGGCTTCCAGCTTCTCCGGGTCGAAACGAATCGCGAACAGTGTTCCCCGGCTCACATAAGTCAGGTAACCCTTCCCTCCGGAAGCAGCCAGATAACGCCCATAAGTTCCTCCGCTCTGCAGTGTCTTCCTGCGCCGGTCCCCCAACGTGACCACTTCTGTTCCACGTTGCTATTTTCATAGAATGATCTGACCCACGGTTTGGGAGACCTCGTCGCGGACCTCTAGACAGAAAGCAATTTGCCGATCCGACGTTCTACAGCCCGCGAAAACAGCAAATGCTGCCGACAATTGGCTTGGTGCTTCCTTGGGTATCAGTCCGCAGGGCTTGGCCGGAATTCTGAGAACGGCTGACAGCGAATAAGCATATCGTAATAAATCACTGTTACGGCGCGCACGCCCCGCGAGCCATCGTTGACGAATGCGGTGTCCCCGAACGGTTATTATTTGAGCGAGTTCGGTCCTTTTCCTGAAGGAGGTTGCCAAGTGAGCGCTGAGACTACCAATCCCAGTGCGCATCCTCAGCTTCGACGCAATTCGCTCGGTCTTTCAGAACTGGCGTTCCAGGGTGTCACGCACATCGCACCGGCGACCAACATGGTGTTCACCTTTCCGATCATCGCCCTCAAGGCAGGACCGGTCATGCCGCTTTCGTTCCTGCTTGCCACAATCGTCTGCTTCTTTATCGGGAACACCGTCTCCCAGTTTTCCCGGTACATACCATCGAGTGGCGGCTACTACTCGTTCGCTACTCGTGGGCTGGGGAGTCGCAGCGGCTTCATGGCTACCTGGAGCTACCTAATCTATGAGGTTCTCGGAACGGCCGGATGCACAGGTTTCCTCGGCTACCTTGTCTCAGACATGTTGCGAATGCAAATCCATGTGAACATCCCATGGTGGTCCTTTGCATTGGCCACATCTGCTCTCATCTGGGCGCTCACTCACCATGGCATCCAGCTATCGGCTCGTATCACTGCCCTTTTGGGCGGGCTCGAAGTGCTCATTATGTCAGCGCTTGGAATCACCTTTCTGATCTATCCAGGGCCGGGTTCCACGTACATCGCGCCGCTAGATCCCTCTGCGTCACCTCATCACTTCGGCGGTATCTTGGCTGGGATGGTCTTCTCGATTCTCGCGCTTAGCGGCTTCGAGGCGCCAGCGCCGCTTGCCCAGGAAGCCCGCCGTCCCGCAAAGTTCATCGGCCAGGCGATCACGCTCTCGCTGTTTGCCATCGGTATCTTCTACATTTTCACGTCATACGCAAGCTCGGTCGGCTGGGGAACCGGGGATATGGCTGCCTTCGCCTCCAATCCCAACCCGTACTACCTTCTTGGCCATGCTCTGTGGGGCGCAGGCTGGTGGTTCGTTGTCCTCGCTATCATCAACAGCGCCATCGGCGTCGGTCTCGCCTGCACTAACTCTGCCTCACGCGTGATGTACACGATGGGCCGGGCGGGTACGCTCCCTGCTAGTTTCGGGCGTATCCATCCTAGCCACCGAACGCCTACGTTCGCGATCGCCTTTGTGCAGTTATCTGGCATCGCGTCAATCCTGCTAGTGGGCTTGCTGTTAAAACCGGATTACATCTTCGGGTTTCTTGAAACGATTGCCACACTTGCGGTCATCGTCCTTTATGGCATGGCGAACCTGGCATTGACACGCTATATGCGCCGGGAACAGCGCGCCAAATTTACTCGTTGGCAACACGTCGTGGTCCCATGGATCGCGACCCTGGCTCTGCTACCCGTTCTCTTTGTCACCATCTACCCAGAACCCTCCTGGCCCTACAACATAACGCCCTACATGTTTCTCGCAGCACTCCTCGTTGGCTTTGCCTACATGCAGTGGCGCGAGTCGCGCAATCCCGGAGCACTTCGCAGAGGTGCTACGATGCTCATTTGCAGCAGCGGCAGCTCCGCAGAGAGCGATCCGGTATTGGACGAACCGGTATAGCGACGGTTCTGTTCTGGAAGTACGAGCGATACTTGGACATCCAAACCAGGAATGTGCGACTTCATCGGGCGGCGGAACCGCAGTCCAGAATGTGCTTGGTACACTCGTGGCATTCTTGGCAAGAGAAATTCGGCCTCCACCCAATCTATAATCCTGTTCGGTATTAGGAATTGCCGTGAACGCAACGCGGTCGAGCCGTTTCCAGTCGGAAATCACGGCGTAAGATTTCTGAGCAGTAGAGCAGACCCAAATCGTCGCTTCGCTGTGAGGGTGAAGCAGCGAGAAGGGCGGTGATCCTGGTGGGAGCACCGCCTTTTTCTTACGACGCTCAGAGCTGGCTACTGCAGCTTCGCGTATTCCGCCTTCGCTTCTTTCAGGATGGGGATGTCGGAGTCGGGGTCTTTCCAGAGGGCGAAAAAGTCCTGGTAGGCGGCTTTGGCTTTCGCAGCGTCCCCCGAGAGAGCGTAAGCACGCGCAAGGCCGAGGTGAGCAAGTGCGCCGAGCGGAAAATTGATGCCA
>Ga0075021_10001192_pt1 | contig 13251 bp, 14 predicted proteins | sample ColStrG_CSR_2012_FD_72749 | JGI IMG/M metagenome (GOLD analysis project Ga0075021, IMG submission 72749) | Freshwater sediment microbial communities in response to fracking from Pennsylvania, USA - Cold Stream Run_MetaG_CSR_2012 | ecosystem: Environmental > Aquatic > Freshwater > Creek >...
AATGCTGCATGCGCTGAGCAATGAGCTTACCGCGCGTGGAATTCCACTCCGCATCGTCGGTGCCCATGGATGGGTGCGCGATTTACTGCGAGCCGACGGCGTGGCCGAGAGAGTCGGAGGGATCGATAGGGCCGTAACGCTTGACAGTCTCCTTAGCGCGAAGGTCAGCAGCAGTTAGCGGTCAAAGTCCGGTCGACAGTCCAAAGCTCGCAAAGTCGCTCAAGGACGCCCGCCTGTAAGACTGCTTTGATCAGTCCGCGAAGAAACAGCGAAGGTTCTGCTCCCTGCGGCGCGCAAGCAGATCTAACGCGCCGACCTCAGTAGTGATTAGGGATCGGCCGGCCTGCGCTCAGACCCTCGGTAGCACCCTTGGGCCGTGTCTGCGTCTCGGGGATCTTTGGCAGGTCTACCTTGACTTTCTTGTAGGGGATGCTGTCGAGCAGATGCCGGATCAAGTTTAGCCGAGCACGCCGCTTATTGTCGGCGGGGACGATGTGCCAAGGCGCCCATGGCGTGTCGGTAGCCTCAATCATCCGCTGATAGGCCGCCGTGTAGTCCCACCAGCGCCGCACCGATTCGGTATCCATCGGGCTCAGCTTCCAGTGCTTCATCGGGTCGTTGATCCTGGCCTCGAACCGGCGCCGCTGCTCGTCCCGGCTGACATCGAGGAAGTATTTGCGCAGAACAATGCCATTGTTGACGATCATCTCTCGTTCGACCAGGGGGGTCATCGTCAGGAAGCGCTCGTACTCCTTGTCGCTGCAGAAGCCCATTACGCGCTCGACACCGGCGCGGTTGTACCAGGAGCGGTCGAAGAGGATGATCTCGCCTGCTGCTGGGAAATGCGCGATGTAGCGCTGGATGTAGACTTGGGTCTTCTGGCGGTCGGAGGGCGCGGGCAATGCCACGTGACGGTAGACGCGCGGGCTCGTGCGTTCAGTGATCCGGCTGATCACACCGCCCTTGCCTGCAGTGTCGCGGCCCTCGAAGATCACGATGATGCGTGCACCCTTATCTTTGACCCAGGTCTGCATGCGGGTAAGTTCAACTTGGAGCTTCGCGAGCTCCTTCTCGAATTCCTTACCGCTTATCTTGTCGGACGCGGCCGTCGCCTCAACTTCCTTGCGCTTCTTCCGCTTGTCTTTCGACATCTGGCAGCCTCCAGTCCAATGATATTACAAGCCGCCAACAGCGGCGGCGTCACGCCCTCCGAACGCAATGATGACCCGAAGACCTTTCTGTTTGAGGTGGCAGAGCTCGACTTTATGCAACTCGGCTTCATGAGCTTTGCGCTTCATCTTCGCGGAACCGTCGTCAGCGGTCTTTGGGTTTTTGCTCTTCATTTTTACCATCAATCGGGTTCGTGCTTAAGGTTGCACCCGGAGGACATTCTGAACCAATGAATGGCGGGCAGTTCTTGACCTAGGTCAAGAACTGTCGGGTTGTGATTTTCTACAAAGAAAAGCAAGATATACTCTGTAGAGCAAGGTGGTTTGGTGCAGTCGATCGACCGTATCTGTCTTTTGGAGGGTGAGCGATGAACACGAAAGCTGATGATCTGCTGCCGAGTGCGGAAGAGTGCAGTAAACGAATGGCTGCCGCTGAAGCCGAAAAGGCCTCCGAGTTTGTACGCAAGCAGGCAGCCGTGGACGCCGAAAAGAAGGCATTGCTTGACAAGCTGACAGGCCCGTCGGGTGTATCCGATGACGAGCGGCTAAAGCGCGCAGCCGCGATCATAAATAGGGCGGTCAATAACGGTCTCACTGAAATAGAAGTTGGTCGTTTTCCAAATACGCTTTTCACAGATCGTGGCCGCGCCATAAATCAGCAAGAGAAAGGTTGGGAAGAAACGCTAACAGGACTGCCCAAAGAGCTCTATGAATTCTGGAAGAAACATATGCAGGCTCGAGGGTATCGCCTGAAAGTTCAAATCGTCGATTGGCCAGGCGGGATGCCGGGCGACATCGGTATGTCATTAAGCTGGAGCAAAAAATAGCACCGCGCGATGTAACGCGTTTCCATCAAAAAAATCTCTAAACGCCATTGACACACGCGCCCGATCCAAAATGGGTCGGGCAGAAATTGCGTCGGCCCTAAAAGCTCAATGCCCCTCGAGGAAAATGTAGTTTTCCCAGCTGCGCATGCGCAACAAGATCTTTCGCAACAGCGAAAGGTGGTGAAAATACTCCGTATAGATGGCAACCTGGGCGGCGGCGCCAAGAGGGATTTGGTAGTTTGAGAGACTTTCTTCGATATCGATCAATGCAAGCGCGCGACCTCCGGATGGTAACGCGCCGGGATCTATAAGCGTTCCTGTTGGTTGCAGTTGTCCGGCTGCGATCGCATCGATTACCTGGCGCACCTTTCCCTTGAACACGCGACCAGGCACCGCGTCGAACGCGACTTCAGCTTCGTCGCCGGCCTTCACACGCTGCAGGGAGTTCTGCTGGAATGCCGCTCCCATTATCTTGTCGTGCTCGTCCGTATTTACAAAGACCATGACCGGGCGCAAAGGTTGGGGGATCACGTACATCCCGGGACGCAAGCCGACTTGTGTGACGAATCCTGCGCTTGGCGCCCGCGTTACGGTTTGATCGAGATCGTACTGGGCGTCAGCCAATTCCGCGGTCAAACGGGCGACCGTGGTGTTAACGCCGCCGATGTTCGACACGAAGGCGAGCCGCGCACGTTCTTCGTCGGCTCTGGCGCCCGTGAGTGTCTGTCTCGATGCTTCGAGATTACGTGTGGCGGTATCGACCGTCGCCTGTGCAACGACTTTCTTTTCAAGCAACTCAACTTGGCGATCGTAAGTCTGCTGGGCCAGCTGCAACTGCGCACTCGCTCTTTCCGACGCCGCAGTGGCTTGATCAAGAGAGGCCTTTAGCTGCCCGACGTTCTGTTCGGCCTCAGCAAGCGAAGCTTTTTTCTGATCAACGACGTACTGGTAGGGCTTTGGGTCGATCCGAAACAGCTCGTCGCCCTCCTTGAGCGGCACGTTCGACTTAACCGGCACTTCGATGATGCGGCCTTTCACCGTGGGCAATACCGGCGTGACCGAAAAATAGATACGCGCATTGGTCGTAAAAGGATGATTGTAGTTCATTACCAATAAGAGCAACGCGATGCCGATGATGCCGCCAAATGTTGCGGTGGCGAGCGACCATTGGTTCACTGGAATCTTGAAGAGTTTGAAGATGACGTAACAAATAGACACGTAAATCAGGATCAGCAGGAGTTCCATTATTTGCCTCCCTTTTTGAGGCTGATCTCAAGTTCCGTCACGCGTTGTCGTAGACTTTCCAATTCTTTCTCAGCGGAACTCTTGGCGGCTGTCGTCGGGTTCGAAAATCCCCAACCTCGCTCGGGACGATAAGCCATCGCCCAGATCCAAAGAAACGGCCATAGCGCATGCAACGTGAACAGGCTCACCCATCCAGCTGCGTGGATTGCGTCCTGGTGAGGATGCTGGCGTGATTTCGCAATAAGGTAAGGCACGTCGTGGATCGCGATGATGCCGTAAAACAACACCACGACCACGAAAAAGAGCAAACCAAGTGCGAAGTAGTTTAGGAACGGGTCGCCGATCATTTTTGCTCTAACTCCTCACTTGGGATCGCTTAGGCCAAGACGAATTGCTTTGATGCAGATCAACAAGGGCGAGGCAAAAACGACCCTAAATCAAGCAGTCGCAAGCCAGTCTAGTTTACTTCCTCATACACAGGCAATTGATGAGGATAAACCAGCACATAGTGTCGGACTTGCGGTTCTGATCGGCCGCAACCGGTTACCCTATGGCGTTGCCCGCACTTTAATCAATAATGTGATAGCCACCATCGATGTATAAAGTTTCGCCAGTGATGAGGCGCGCTGCGTCGTGCGCAAGAAAAGCGGTGGCGACTCCCACATCGTCGATACTGACCAGACTGCGCGCCGGCGCCTTCGCCTTCGCCTTGTCGAGCAAAGCATCGAACTCGGGAATTCCCGATGCAGCTCGTGTTGCAAGTGGCCCGGGAGATATGGCGTGGACGCGAATGCCTTTCGGGCCAAGTTCTGCCGCCAGATAGCGGACCGCACATTCAAGCGCGGCTTTGGCAACGCCCATGATGTTGTAGTTTTTCACGACCATCTGGCTGCCGTAATACGACATCGTGAATAGCGTCCCGCCCTTGCGCATCAATGGTTCAGCCAGGTGGGCCATGCGAATGAATGTCCAACAGGATACATCCATCGTGGTGGCAAAACCTTCTCGCGACACATCCACGACGCGGCCCTGAAGGGCCTCCTTTGGCGAAAATGCGATGGAGTGAACAACGAAATCGAGTTTGCCCCACTCTTTGCCAATCCGTTCAAAGACCGCTTCCATCTGTCCGGGCTTATTGACATCGAGCGGCATGACAATCGGTGCCTCGAGCGCGCGGGCAAGTGGCTCAACATATTTTTTGGCCTTGTCGTTCACGTACGTCACGGCAACCTCGGCGCCGAGCGCCCGGAACGCCTTGGCGCATCCCCAGGCAATCGAGTTTTCGTTGGCAATACCAACGATCAGGCCCTTCTTGCCTTCGAGGAGCTTGGCTTTCACGACAGGAAGCATGGCAGGACCTTTCTTGCTTTCAGATGTGGTCATGTGCGTTTCGACGTAGCGGTCTGCAATTTGTTTGATCGCGCGAAAGGCTTGCCGCCGATCTTTGGCATCGTCGATGTGGGCGATTTCCCGGCCGTTGATTCTAAGATGGCCTTCGCCCCAAGGAGCGACATCGATTTGCAACTGATCGTCGCCAAGGTTGGCGACAAACTGCTGCACAGTGGCGCCCCTGCCGACGGCCAATGACTCGTCCGTTCTCCATTCCAGGATTTTAGAAGCCATCTCTGCCGCCTAGTCGGAGCAAGAAATGAAAATTTATAATAATGATACGTGCCCTTTGTACGGCGCAATTTGATTTAGTGCAAAGAAGTTGGCCGCGTCAGCGGCATCGTATGCCTGCGCGGTGCAGAAAATCTTTGCATCAAGTCTATTTTGAGACCTCAGTCTGTACTGAACGGGCCGGCTGATACGGTCCCTCTCTGGTCAAGGGGAAGCATGCACACAGCCGCCTGCAACCGGCACGCTTCATCCTCCAACCCGATCCAGCGTAGCTTGCGAATTAATTTCGCCCAGTCCTGCGGCACTCCTTTCACGGCTTCGTTTTGTATGTCATTCGCCCGTTCCATTGCGCGCTCCTGTTGCACAGGTCGATTTTTTATGTGGTCGGCTCATGTACTTGCGGTCGGCCACCCATTGCCCACTGACTGGGTAAATTTTTGCGTGATCTGCTGAGCTTCGTTGACCATCCGGCGGCCATCATCGGCGGCCATCTGCATCCGCTGGGAAGCGCATTTCGTGCAGGCTTCCAGCGCTTCCGGAATAGTTTTGGTCCCGCTCAGCTTGTTCGCCAGATCGGACCACAGGGAGACTTCCGTTTGCATGCGATCAAGCCAGGCGCGGCTCATCTGTTCGTAAGACGCCAGAACTGCCTTTTGCATCGCCGTCGCTGCGTCGGTGCGCTCGGGACCCCAATTAAAGAGGAACGAAGGTGGCACCCCTTTGGCAGCGGCAGAACTTGCCGAACTCATTGTCTCTTTGCTGGCCATGACACGATACCTCTCTGGTTGTATTGCCGATTTCTCATTTAAGACTGGCTCGACACAATTTGAGCGTCATTGATTTGCATCAATGGGCAGCTAGTTTCAGGGTGTTAACAGAACAAGTGCGGTGCGATCGCAAGCAATTCGCGGACAAAAAGAACATCAATCAGCGGGTTGGCGGGTTAAACGGTCTTCGGGGATGCCGGCCAAGGCGGGTTTGAATGACCTGCTTTGCGCGAGTGTGCACATGGCGGATAGTAAAATAGGAGCGAACGATGGCATCGGCCCAAACAATATCAGCCGCTGAAGAAAAGACCATGACGCCGTTTGGCATGTTCGCGCCGGCAATGGAGTACATGATCGATGCTACCCAGCGCAGCGTTCTGTTTTGGGATGTGATGCGTCAGCGCGGCAATCAATACCGCGAACACTTGGCCGAGACTGTTCCGCATGTGCTCGACTATAAAGCGGAGCTGGTCGTTGACGGACGCACGCTCGAACGGCCGGTGAATTATCTTCTCGTGCGCATCACTCCACCGGCAGGCGTTGTGATCAATCCGAAATTGCGGCCGTTCATCATCGTGGACCCGCGTGCCGGGCACGGCCCGGGCATTGGTGGCTTTAAGGCTGACAGTGAAGTTGGCGTTGCCATGAAGGCCGGGCATCCTTGCTATTTCGTCGGCTTCCTTCCGGATCCGGTTCCGGGGCAGACCATCGAGGATATTGCCTGCGCCGAAGCAATATTCATCGAAAAAGTTACGGCTGCACATCCCGAGGCCAGCGGCAAGCCGTGTGTGATCGGAAATTGCCAGGCCGGATGGGCGATTATGATGCTCGCCGCCTTTCGCCCGGAATTGTTCGGTCCCATCATCGTCGCCGGGTCACCCCTTTCGTATTGGGCGGGCGTGCACGGCAAAAATCCGATGCGTTATTCCGGCGGGTTGCTGGGCGGCAGCTGGCTGACCGCGCTTGCAGGCGACCTTGGCCATGGCAGGTTCGATGGCGCCTGGCTGGTACAGAATTTCGAGAATCAGAATCCGGCGAACACGCTCTGGACCAAGCAATACAACCTCTATTCGAAGATCGACACGGAGGCTCCGCGCTATCTCGGGTTCGAGAAGTGGTGGGGAGGGCACGTCAATCTGAACGCGGAGGAAATCCAGTTCATTGTCGACGAGCTGTTCATTGGCAACAACCTCGCCGCGGGACGAATTCAAACATCGGACGGCACCACGCTCGACCTCCGCAACATTCGCTCCCCGATCGTTGTTTTCTGCTCAAAGGGCGACAACGTCACCCCGCCGCAACAGGCACTCGATTGGATTCTCGATCTGTACGAGAACGTCGACGACATCCGGGCCTGCGGACAGACCATCGTCTACACCATTCATGAATCGGTCGGTCATCTCGGTATCTTCGTTTCCGGTGGCGTTGCCAAAAAGGAGCACGGAGAGTTTTCAAGCAATATCGACTTGATCGATACCCTGCCGCCCGGCCTCTACGAGGCGATCTTCGAGAACAAGACTGCGGAAACCGCCAACCCGGATCTCGCGGGCGGAAATTGGGTAATGCGGTGCGAGGCCAGAACGCTCGACGACATCCGCGCGCTTGGCGGCAACGACCTTGCCGACGAACGCCGCTTTGCAACAGCTGCGCGCGTCTCCGAGATAAATCTGTCCCTTTACCGTACCTTTATGCGGCCGATGGTGCGTGCGCTCGTCAACGCGCCGGTGGCGGATTGGATGCATCAACTGCATCCCCTGCGCCTGCAATATGAGGTCTTCTCCGATCAAAATCCGGCGATGGCTTCGGTTGCGGCGCTTGCCGAACAAGTTCGCGAACACCGGAAAAGCCCTACCGGCGACAATCCATTTATCGCCATGCAGGAGAGATTTTCCGACCAGATCGTTGCTGCGCTCGACGGATGGCGCCAAGCGAGCGAGGCACTGTCCGAGCGGATGTTCCTTGCAATCTATGGCTCGCCCACGCTCCAGGCCGCGGTCGGCGTCGATCCCGCCTCGACACAACGTCTGCGCAAGGCACCAAAAAACCCGTTGCACCGCGAGCTTCTGCAAAAACGGATGACCGAGCTCAAAGCGCGCATTCCGGCCGGTGGCCTGCGCGCCGCAATCATTCGCGGACTGATCTACGCGGGAATGAACCGCGCCGCGGTCGATGAGCGGGGCTTTGAACTGGCGCGCCGCATCCGCGAGGCGCACGGTGATATGCCTATTACGGATTTCAAGACGCTCGTGCGCGAGCAGTTCTATATCCTTTTGATCGATCAGGAAGCGGCGCTGGCCGCAATCCCGTCAATGCTACCGCCCGAAAAAGAACCCCGCGAAAAAGCCTACGACCTCATCAAACAGGTGCTGAGTGCACGCGGCGAATTGTCCGCTGACGACAAGGAGAGAATGAGCGAAGTCGCGCGTCTGTTCGGTCTCGAGGGTGGCGGCACGCGGACGCATCTTCGCGAGGTCCCGAAAAAACCCCAGGCAAAAGCGTCCTGACACATCGCCGAAAAGATCACCGAGGAACCAACATGGCCACCAGACAAAGCAGCGAAATCGCGGCGATCAGCCCGGGCGCCCATGCGCCGCTTTCGAAATACGAACGGCTCATCATGCGGGCCAAGCAGGTCGTGCCGCCTGCCTCCACCATCGTCGTACATCCTTGCGACGAGACATCCCTGCGCGGCCCTCTCGAAGCGGCCGAAGCCGGTATCATCTCCCCAATTCTCGTTGGTCCCGCTGCAAAGATATCCGCTGTGGCACACGAGCATCATCTGGACCTCAGCGGTATCGAGATCATCGATGTGCCTCACAGCGAGGCGGCCGCCGCCAAGGCCGTTCAGCTCATCCACGAGTCCAAAGGTGAATTGCTGATGAAGGGTAGTCTGCACACGGACGAGCTCATGCGCGAGGTTACTTCGAGCAAAACCGGTTTGCGAACGGCTCGACGCATAAGCCACGTTTTCATCATGGACGTGCCGAATTATTCCGAGACGCTTTTCATCACGGATGCTGCGATCAACATATTTCCTGATCTGGATGTAAAACGGGACATCATCCAGAATGCAATCGATCTTTTCACACAGGTAGGCCTCGGCGTGCCGCGCGTTGCCATCCTTTCAGCAGTCGAGACGGTGACATCGAAAATCCCGTCCACCATCGAAGCCGCAGCGCTATGCAAGATGGCCGATCGCGGCCAGATTACCGGCGGCCTGCTGGACGGACCTCTTGCTTTCGACAATGCCATCGATCCAGAAGCGGCAAGAATAAAGGGTATCAAATCCGAGGTTGCGGGACGCGCACAAATTCTGGTCGTGCCGGACCTGGAAGCCGGCAACATGCTGGCGAAAAACCTCATCTTTATGGCGAAGGCTGATGCGGCGGGGCTCGTCTTGGGCGCACGGGTTCCGATTATTTTGACGTCGCGTGCCGATTCCGTGCGCGCGCGAATGGCCTCTTGTGCAGCTGCGGTGCTTTTCGCCGATGCTCGCCGGCGCACCGCGGCGCTGCCGGCAGCGTGATTGATCATGGATACGATCCTCGTCGTCAACGCCGGCTCATCGAGCGTCAAGTTTCAAGTCTTCGAGACCGGCGGACCATCTCGTCTCAAAAGGCTCATAAAAGGCCAGGTTGAAGGCATTGGCACGCGGCCGCGCCTGCGGGCCCAAGCGGCCGATGGCGCCACACTCATTGATCAAACATACGCAAGCGATGTCGTTTCGGATGTGCCTTCAGCAATTCGGGAAGCCGGGGCGTGGCTGCGCACATCACAGAAATTAAATCTCGTCGCGGTCGGCCATCGCGTCGTTCACGGCGGCCCCGCGTACAGTCGGCCGACACTTATCGACAGCAAGGTTGTCGAGAAGCTGGAGCGCTACATTCCGCTCGCTCCACTGCATCAGCCCAACAACCTCGCACCGATACGATCATTGCTAAAAAATAGCCCGGAGCTGCCTCAAGTCGCGTGTTTTGATACGGCATTTCACCGCGAGCATTCGGCGGTTGCGGATCACTATGCTATCCCCGAGCAACTCTACAAAGAGGGTGTGCGCCGTTACGGGTTTCATGGATTATCGTATGAATTTGTTGCCAAGCGGATGCAGGAGCTTTTCCCGGACACCGCGAAGTCCCGAGTGATTGTTGCGCATCTGGGAAGCGGGGCTTCGATGTGCGCGCTGGCGGACGGTCGAAGCGTCGAAAGCACCATGGGATTCACCGCGCTCGACGGGCTGCCGATGGGAACGCGGCCCGGGCAAATCGATCCGGGCGTCGTGCTTTATCTGATTTCAGAAAAAGGGATGAGTGCGGAAGCAGTCCAGAAGTTTCTCTACGGCGATTGTGGACTGAAGGGCCTGTCGGGCATCAGCAACGACATGCGCGTTCTTGAAACGGGCGAGGAGCCTGGCGCTAAACTCGCCATCGACTATTTTGTCTACCGCATCGGTCTGTATGCCGGAATGCTGGCAGCGGCGCTCGGTGGGGTTGATGGCTTCGTGTTTACCGCAGGGATTGGCGAGAATTCAGCCGGGATACGCGCGCGGATCGCAGAAAAGATCGGCTGGCTGGGGGCAGAACTGGATGCAAATGCGAATGTTGGCGGAAAGCCGGTCATCTCGCGCCCGCAAGGCCGCCTGAAACTCTTCGTGATTCCAACCGACGAAGAACTTATGATCGCCGAACACACGCTCGATGTTATAGCGGCTGATCGCCTGCAAAAAACAGGTTATCGCGAGACTGCCTAAAATAGCGACGGGTCGCACATGCTTGATTGGATTGCTGAGAAGATCCTGGCGATAGTGAGTTTTGTCCCACCGTTATTCACTTCCGATGAGGAACGCTTCTTTCTCATTCGGACGATGTTTGCGCTGCTGTTTATTGTCTTCATTGTCTATGTACTGGCGATGCGACCATTTCGTTCCGTGATAGCCCGCTATTTAAACAAGAGACCCAAGGAACCGGGCCGCGGCGAAAAATAGGTCTTTTCTCAGCCGTCAATTGCCACAGCCCGCACCTACAATGTCAGTCATAGCCCGTTAGTCGCCTGCAATGAGAGGCCGCGCGTGCTCGCAACGCGCTAGGCGGTTTTGTGTGCGCCACAAGTTGGCAATGCACCCACCGAAATGTTCGCTTAGTGCCATAGCGGATATTCCTTATTCATTCGATCGCGTCGTCGGCGCGGGTCATATTGGTTCCCTAAAATACGCGCACCACTTTGGCTTAGATTGCTGCGCTGCCGTGGCGGAACAGTTGACCCGACAGGACTCGCTCATGCATTCCATCAATTGGGCTCCCTTGCTCTCATTCGCGCTTTTAGGTGCTTCGGCCCTTGCTGCTGGAGGCACGTTGTGCGGAATGACCTGCTCTGTCGGATGCGCAACTGATACCGCGTCCGGTTGATCCATTAATCCCGCGTTACCTGAACATCCGGCAAGGGCGAGAGAGAGGTAGAGTGTTGCGCCCAGCAGTTGTTTCATCGTGTTTCTCCCACGCAAACCTCGCCACAACCGAAATCGAATCTGCAAAAACCTTCGCGGCAAAACGGCTGCTTTAGTCCTCAACAGGCCGGTCAAAAAGGTCTGGCGAATCATCAATTGCTTTATCCAACTTCGCCAATAGCTGCCGGCCACTAGCACCAAAAGATTTCATGAAGGCATTCTTCTCTTCTTCCGGTAGCAGTCGGAAGAAATCGGTCTCGTGATTTGCGTGTACGGCCAGCGCGCGCGGCGTGTTCAAATCGTTCGTTTCTTTTAGGACCTCGAGTTCGATTTGCCGGAGTACTCGCTGGAGGTCGGATTTTTTCAGCATAGAAATCTCCAAACAAGAAACACCCGGTTTGAGTAAATAGAAAGAGCCCCGTCGGGCTTGCGAAGGCCGGGGCCCTCTTCATGCGTACGCGAGACCAGAAATGCATGCAGCCAAAACCTAACCGCGAGACATTTCCAAAAACTAAATTTGTTTAGGTTTGTCTTTTATTTTCCGCGAAACAAACAAATCAGCGGTCACTCCCGGTAGAATTGTAACGGGGCTACCAAAATACCTCGGGCTGCCTCTTCGCAGACCGTCTTCGGCCTCAATCCGCGCGGCACAATCTACCAGGCGGTCGCTGCCTGCCTGCCGCGCCTTGGCGTACGCAAGCAATATTTTGATTTGGACAGCTTACTTGAGGCACATTGTCCAAAGCTCGACGACGCCAGCATCAACAGCATCGATTGGTCAAAAGTAAAGACGCGCCTGCTGATCGGCGCCTCGGAGGTCGTCAACGGCTTTGAGACTGTGTTCGACACTGCCGTCAATAAGGGAACGGTAACAACCCCACCGGTTAGTTACTGACACCAGCGATTGCCGCTCACCCTGTCCGGGGTCGCCGCGTCAGGAACGCTGCCCGCTTTCCGCGAAGCCCAGTTTATCAAGAAGTGCGGCCACTATTGGGACGGCCTTTACTCACAGAATCCACCCGTGCGCGAGTTCGTTGCGGACCCTAGCGAGGCGCCCGAGGAACTGTGGATCGTGCGTATCAATCCGCAGCAATGGCCGGAGCTATCCAAAACCAATGCGGAAATCCAGGATCGGGAGAACGAACTGATGGGCAATCTGTCGCTGCACAAAGAGCTGGATTTCATTCTGAAGGTCAACACGTACAGGAACGATTTGATGAAGCAATTCACGGGGGATCTTCCATTCGGCCAAACGGATACGATCGTGCGCACGATCAAGATGAGGAAAGAGACCGTCGACGAACTGCCATTTTCGTCGAAGTTCGACCGCAGTCCCGGTTTCATGCACCGGTTGCGTAAGGAAGGTTACGAGGTCGGTGAGAAGTGGCTCGACCTTTGGCAAGACTGCAACGTCGGATGCTATCCGGACGACGCCGGATATTTTCCGCCGCGACCGCCTGACGTCGGCGCTTGACGGCCCGCCACCACCGTTTCCTCTCAACAGCACCACAGGGTCATATTGGTACCCGGCGTAGATAAGATTTGGTGGCGCTGAGGGTCAGCAGACCTTCTATCTTCTCGACTGTTTCATCGATCACTTTGGGCGGCCGTCCGACTCGAATCTGATTTTTTAGTTCCACGAGCGCCTCATTGGCACCGTCAAGACGACGTGCCAGGACTGCCGCTACGTGGTAAAGCGCAGTCGGATCTTGCAGAGCGGTCGCATGCGCGACATGAAACTGGGAAGTCTCGAGCGCGCGCACTACCGCTGAGTGTGGCTGATCCAGCAACGCGGAGATCTCGCCAAATACCGCACCAGGTTCCGCCACCCTGGCGATCTCAATTCCTTGCCTGGTTACCGCGACGGTGCCCTTCCTAAGGATCAGAAGCCGGCCTGTCTTCGAACCGGCAGCCAGCACAGTTTCTCCGGTCTCGTGGGTCGCGAGCGGAAAAGCGCCGAAGCGCTTCTGGAGCGCGACGCTCTCAGGGTGCGCAACCGACATGGCTGCCTCCACTCCTTGAATTTCGTGTCCAAAAAGTTAGGCCGGCGCCGGCGCTCCGACTGTGACGCCGTTCACCGACCTTGCGATTTATTTCTAGGCGAGAATGTCCGCTTTGGTTGAGAAGCGGACATTGATTGGGACAACTCGCCGCGAATGTCTACTTTATCGGCGCATTTGGAA
>Ga0075021_10001195_pt1 | contig 13231 bp, 12 predicted proteins | sample ColStrG_CSR_2012_FD_72749 | JGI IMG/M metagenome (GOLD analysis project Ga0075021, IMG submission 72749) | Freshwater sediment microbial communities in response to fracking from Pennsylvania, USA - Cold Stream Run_MetaG_CSR_2012 | ecosystem: Environmental > Aquatic > Freshwater > Creek >...
AATCCTGTACGGGCGGGCAGTCAGTGGCAAAGCGTGCCTGACTCACCAGCGAGCGGGAGAGTTCCCAGGTGTCGACCAGGAGCGTGTCATCAACGTAGAGGCGATAGCCGCCACCTTACAAAGGCGAGCGTGAAATGTTGACGCCGGGGTCGAGCATAAAGTGGACGCCGCGGGCTCGGGCGTCCTGGCCAATGACAGTGCCCATCCGCTCGGCGAGGTCGCGGTCCCAGGTGGCGGCGAGGCCGAGGCCGCCGAAAGTCGTGGAGGGGCCGTAGTTGCGGACGCCGAAGGGGCCGTCGGCCATTTTCAGCGCAGGCAGGCCGATATGCTTGATCTCGCGAATGTAGAAATCGTTGAAGCCGCCGATGAGATCCATTTTTTCCTCGAGCGAGAGTTGCTTGAGCAACGCGTTGGCGCGGGCTTCGATGGCGGGCGTGGAGGGGGACGGGGCTTGGGCCCAAGTGAGAAAGGAAGTGAGTAGGAGAATGACGACAAAATTCAATTTGCGTGTCATGCGAGACCTCGGCGGGAATTGTAATTCATGAGGTGAAAGATGCCGTGGCGGGAGCGCGGGCGGAGGCCGATAAGACACAAGGGCATGGGGTCAGACTCCAAACTCCGAAATCCTGCGCCTGAAGGCGCATTGGTGCCAAAAGACTTGCGCATGCTTGAAAGGCATGCCCTGATACGAATCTCTCTTGAACGACGGGCGATTAAGGCCTGCCCAACGGATCGGGGAGCCAGGATTTCCGGAGCCAAGATTTCTGGAACCGAGATTTCTGTTGTATCTTCGCGGACGAAGGTCTACGGTGCTCGGTTTCACGCACGAACAGGAGAAGGAAAATGTCCCAACGTTCTACCCGACGCGATTTTTTGAAGCACTCCGGATGCGCCTTGGCGGCTGGCACGCTATCGACCACGGCTGCGGGGCTTTCGCTAGCGGACGATTCTGGACGCGCACGCGCTGCCGGTGAGGTTGCGGTGTGGGTGACGGCCGGTCAGCAACGATTTGCACGCGCCGCGCCGGTTGCCTGGCGGGTGGCATCGGGTGATGCAAAGAACGCTATTGTTCTCAACCCGGAGAAGAAATTCCAGTCGATTCTTGGTTTTGGAGCGGCATTTACGGATGCCGCCTGTTACATGTTCGATCAGCTTTCGCCGGCGGCACGCGCGCAGTTGTTTCATGAGCTGTTTCATCCCTCGGAGATGGGCTTCAATGTTTGCCGCACCTGCATGGGATCGAGCGACTACTCGACGAAGGTGTACAGCTATGACGAGGGTGAAGCCGACCCGGAGTTAAGGCGCTTTTCGATCGAGCAAGACCGGCGTTACATTCTGCCGATGTTGCGCGAGGCTCGAAAAGCGAATCCGGAGCTTTTTCTATTCTCGTCACCGTGGAGCCCGCCGGGGTGGATGAAGGCAGGCGGGTCGATGCTGGGTGGGTCGATGCAACGACGGTCCATGCCAGCTTACGCACACTATTTCGTTAAGTTTCTTCAAGCCTACGCTGAGGAGGGAGTTCCGATTCAGGCCGTTACGCCGCAGAACGAGGTGGACACGGATCAGGATGGACGAATGCCGGCATGCATTTGGGCGCAGGAGTACGAGATCGAGTTCGTCCGGGACCATCTTGGACCATTGCTCGAGAAACAGGGGCTGGCGACGAAGGTCTGGATTCTCGACCACAACTACAATTTATGGGGCCGCGCGGTTGCGGAACTCGATGACGCGGGCTTGCGGAAATACTGCAACGCGATTGCGTGGCATGGGTACGTGGGAACTCCGGAGATGATGAGCAAGGCGCACGAGGCTCATCCGGATGCGGAGATGCATTGGACCGAAGGAGGGCCGGACTACACGCGGCCCGACTATATGAGGGACTGGGCAACGTGGGGAAAGACGTTCAGCGAGGTACTGCGCAACTGGTGCCGCTCCGTGACGGCCTGGAACCTGGCGCTCGACGAAAAGGGGCAGCCAAACCTGGGACCTTTTCCGTGCGGCGGGCTGGTGACGATTCATTCGCAGACGCGGGAGATTGCGCGAAGCGGGCAATACTGGGCGTTTGCACATTTTGCGCGCGCGATCCGGCGCGGCGCGCGGCGGCTGGATTCGCAGAGCACGCTTCCGGAAGTGCAGCATGTGGCATTCGAGAATCCGGACGGCGGGCGGGTTGCGGTGGTCACCAATGCTGGACCGGCGCAGTCGGTGGTCCTACAGGTCGGGAAGTCAGAAAGTGAGATTGCCCTGGCGAGCGACTCTATTACCACTCTTGTGTGGGCCTGAGTCTGCTTGCGGGATGCGGGTATTGCGCAGGAAATATTCTCGGCGGCTCTAGGCTCTAGCCTAGCCTCGGGAAGCTCTGATTGAGTGTCGGAGGAAAGGCTTTAACCACAAAGGACACAGAGGTCACAGGGGACCACAGAACACCTAATCAGAGTCTCGCCAGGGCACAATCGCCGGGGTCTTCTTGACGGGCAGGGGCTTCTCGTCGGGAGAACTGGGTCGCGAGTTGAGTTTCCTGAGGCGATCGCTGGCTCGATGCTCAGCTTCCGCCAGTTCGCTCGGAGACATCGTCCGGGTCAGGTTATTCTTTCCTTCTTCAATTTGTTCCTGCATCGCAGCCGCCGTTTTCTCGGCGAGCAGATACCACATGTAGGCCGATACCGGATCGGACTCAGTGCGATCATTCTTGCGGCAGAGTTCCGCCAGTGCAAGTTGCGCCGGTGCAAGGCCGGCTTCTGCCGCCTCGACCAAGGTCGGGAATTGCCCGTGGGCATTCTGTTCCGCCTGAGGTTGAGAATTGCTCATCGTGAGGTAGAGCAGTTCAGTTCGAGTCGAGACGCCGAGCTTGTCGAAAATGCGAAACAGATAGTTCTTGATGGTGTGAGGACTCAGGGCAAGGGAGCTGGCGATCTCGCGGTTGGTCATGCCGGAAGCGAGATACTGAATGACCTGCCGCTCGCGCGCCGACAGCAGATCCAGTCCCTTGTGATTGGTGGCGCGCACAACGGGCGAGTTGGCGAGAGCCTCGAGGGCAAGGTCGAGTTCCACGCTGCGGGCCCAAATTTGTCCGTCATGGACGCTGCGGATGCATTTGCAGAGGTCTTCCAGCCGTTCGTGCTTTGAGAAAATGCCCTTCGCCCCGGCGCGAAAACAGTCGAGGACGTCCTGAGGCCGGGAAGAATCCAACAAGATAATGCCCTTGATGTGGGGCCGGAGAGCTCGCATTTCCCGCAGCACGTGAGTGCCGCGACCGGACTCGTCGTCCAGACTATGGCTGATGACTGCGATGTCGATGGGCACCCGAGCAACAGCGGCCAGCAGATCCGCGGAGCTTGAGGCTGAGGCCACGACCTGCAAGCCGTGATCGCTATGCATGGCTTCGGCTAACAGCTGGGTGTGAATGCGCGTGGTGTCAGCGATTGCAATGGTGACAACGTCCGAACCTTGCTCCTCGCGGGATGGCATCCGTTCTCCTGAGCATTATTTTCGATCGCGAGAGGGTTCGGCGGGAGGCGAACCTTACACTCCGATCGTGTGTTATCGATTCAGGGGGAGGAGGTCAGCCCTATTTAAGCAAGCAGGACGACCGGGCAACAGAAGGCACCGTGCCGAACTCTAACCATGCAAGACTAGCACTGGTAGGCTCAAAATATCAAGAAGGAGTTTGCGACTTATGCAACACAATGCACATCCTGTCAAGATTTTGTGACGGTGCTGGAGTTCCTGGTTTATGATGCAGGATTTTGTCATCAGCCAATTTAGAGCAGACCTGCAAACAACCGTTGAGAAAATGTACTGTATACGAATGATAATGAATGACTAAGCGCAATTATTGCGACCGACTTCCCGATTGCGGAACCAACCGGTCATGTCCCAGTGTGGGAAGCACCACTATCGTGCCGAGTACATAGGTCACGTGTACTAATGGACACATGATGAGATGTATGCACTTATTTTTAATAGAGACATACGTACACAAGAAATGATACCACTTGCACGGTTTTGCAAGTGACTTTAGTCTGCATGTGGACAAAGAATTTCCCCCCAACTGTCCGCTCGAACTTCCCCCTTTAAGTTCCGAGAGTTGTATTCCCCGTGCCAAACGAACGGACCCGACCAATGGGACCCAGAGGGCGAAGCTGTGAGTAGCTTGAGTCAAAGACAGGAAAGCGGTCCTGCGGCAGACTTGCTGACAGCACGAGAGGCGGTGCGATGGTACGCGCTGCACACGCGCGCACGCCACGAACGAGTGGTGGAAACTCGGCTGCGTGAGCAGGGCATGGAGACATTCCTGCCGACCGCGCAGGAAGTGCACAAATGGAGCGATCGCAAGAAGAAGGTCGAAGTACCGTTATTTAGTTGTTACGTTTTTATGCGGTGCGTGTTGGACGCAAACCACCGGACGATGGTGCATCGCGTGGACAGCGTGCTTGGCCTGGTTGGAGTCCGGGGAGCGGGTTTGGCGATTCCGGACGAGCAGATTGAAGCAATCCGGACTGTGCTATCGCAGGCAACGCCCTGGCGCGCGCACCCGTTCCTCAAAGCCGGACAACGTGTGCGCGTGCGCGGCGGCGCTCTGGACGGAGTGGAAGGGGTTTTCCTTTCGGAAAACGGTGATCACAGTCTGATTATTTCCGTCGATGCGATTCAGCGGTCGATGGCGGTACGAATCGACGGGTACGGCGTTGAGCCACTGTGACGCCAGCTAGAACCGTCAGCCTGAGCTGGGCAGTTTTTCCCTCAGCTCTCACGAATATTTCCCACAGCAAACCATGATGCACCAACCAGAAATTGAGCGAATCGGCGAGGAGCTGTACTTCGTGGCGGCGAGCCCCGCCACGCGCCGGCTGCGGACGCAGGCGGAACTGCTGTCGCAGACCGACGTGCCGGTGCTGATTACCGGAGAAGCGGGCAGCGGAAAGGCGACGGCCGCGCGGCTCATTCATTCCCTCTCCCTGCGATCCAGTTTTCCGTTCACGAGTGTGGACTGCGGGACTCTGACCGGCGACCTGCTGGAGAGCGAGCTGTTCGGTTCTGAGCACATGGGAGTCAGCGGACAGGCGGAATCGGCGCTTGGAAAGTTTGAGCAGTGCGCGCGGGGAACTGTCTTACTGGAAGATTTCGACGCCATGCCCAGCGCGGTTCAGCAGCGCCTGTTGAAGCTGTTGCAGACGCGCGAGTTTGTGCGGTGTGGCGGCCATGCTCCGATCCGAGTGGATGTGCGCGTGATGGCGTCTAGCGACGGCGACCTTGAGAAGGCCGTCGCCGAAAGAAGGGCGGACCAGGAACTGTACCATCGCCTGAGCGTGTTCGAGTTGCATGTGCCTTCGCTGCGGGCACGGCGCGAGGAGATACCGCTTCTGCTGGGACACTTTATGAACCGCCTGACGCGCCGCTATGGAGTACCCGCACCGCGATTCTCAAACGCGCTGCTGGACGCCTGTCAGCGTCACACGTGGCCGGGAAACCTGCGGGAACTGGAGAACTTCGTCAAGCGGTTTCTGGCACTGGGCGATGAGTACGCGGCGCTCGAAGAACTGCATTTGCAATCCAGTCTGGAAGTGGGAAGCCGGCAAGGCAGCGGAGTGGAGCCAGGTCGGGGCAACGTTGCTGCCAACGAAGAGAAGTCATCACTCAAGCTTCTGGTCAGGAACGCCAAAGGGGAAGCGGAACGCAGCGCAATTGCTCAGGCGCTAGAACAGACACACTGGAACCGGAAGGCGGCGGCGCGGCTCCTCAATATTAGTTATCGGGGGCTGCTCTACAAGATTCAGGAGTATCGTCTGGCTCCTCCATCCGAGAATGCTCGACCGTTCGGGTTCAACAACCTCAGGGAAGCCAAGTAGTGCGGAGTTTCGGAGGCCGCCAAATGGCACAGTCTATGACAGAAAGAGCGATGGCACTTCGCAGCCTGCCGATCATTGCAGTTCTGGCCCTGGTCGCCGCCGGGTTTGCCCAATCGGAGCACACCTCTGGCCCGCCAGCGCCCGGCGCCGACAGCAGCAAAAATGCCGGCGAGCCCGGAACGGCGTCCAAGAAGCCGGTATCGGATGATGCTTACGTGATTGGCGCCGATGACGTGCTTGCGATCAGCGTCTGGAAAGAGCCGGATGTGTCACGTTCGGTCCCGGTTCGGACGGACGGAAAGATATCACTGCCCCTGATCGGCGAACTACAGGCCGGGGGACAGACTCCTAGGCAACTGGAGCAAGAGATTACCAAGCGCCTGCAGAGCTACATTTCCGAGCCGGAAGTTACGGTCATCGTGCAAGACGCCAAGAGCCAGCGGATCAATATTCTGGGAATGGTCGCCCGGCCGGGCTCTTACCTTCTGACCGGTTCGACCACCGTCCTCGATTCGATTGCAATGGCGGGCGGGTTCAAAGATTTCGCCAAGCAAAAGACCATTTATGTATTGCGGACGGGTGAGGATGGAACTCAAAAAAGACTCCCGTTCAACTACAAAGAAGTGATCAAGGGCAGGAATCCAGAGCAGAACGTTCGTCTGCTGCCGCGCGATACGGTAGTGATCCCGTAGGGGAATTTATGAGCATTCGCGGGAGCTTGATTATCGGAGTGGTACTGACCGGGTTGCAAGTGCTGGCGGTGGCGCAGAATCCGCCCGCGCAGACAACCGGCGCATCCGGCACGAAGACGGACCGATCCGCACCGGTTGCCGCACTCTCAGCACTGGCGGGCATGGACGCAGAAGGCGCAGAGGACTCCAGCGACGTCCCTCAGATCCCGGCGATGCTCGGTGGGAAGGGAGCGTCTCTGGCATTTCAATCTGAGCTGGGGCGGTCGAACTATTTGCGCGGCGGGTTGAATGTGGGAGCTTCCTACGACGACAACGCGCTGCTGGCCACTACCGGCGCAGAAAGCAACACCAGCTACTCAGTTTATCCGAGCCTGGCGATCGAGCAATCGTGGTCCCGGATGCGGTGGGCGCTGGCGTATGCGGGTGGGCTTACGGTCAACCAGCGGCTGACGAGCCGCAACCAGGGAGCGCACGACATCAACTTCGATTCGCAATTTCGGCTCAGTCCGCACGTAAATCTGAGACTTGCTGAGGATTTTGCGATGACGACCGGAGTCTTCGATGGCGGAAATGGAGTTGCGGTGAGTGGGACTGGGGGACCCAACGCAAGCTTGATCACGCCGCTGGCTTCGGAAAGAACGAGTTTGAGCACCGCCGCAGCGAACTATCACTTTGCCTTGAATGACGTAGCCGGCGCCAGCGGCTCATTCTATGACCTCCATTTCACCAATGTCCCTGCGAAATCGTTGTTGGCGGACACGCGGACGGAGACGGTATCTGGATTCTGGTTGCACCGGATTCTTCGGCGTAACTGGGCCGGGGCCACCTATAGCTACGAAAGACTGACCTTTGATCCAGGCAACGGAGAGACTCGGGTACACAGCTTTGAGGCCGTCGATACGCTGACGTTGTCTCATGGTTTCTCGCTGAGTGGTTTCCTTGGCCCGCAGTATTCGGACAATCGCGGGATGACGCCCGCCGGCGGCGGCACAATCTCGCAGTTCCAGAAATGGAGCATGTCGGGCGGAGTGGAAGCCGGTTGGCAAAGCGCACGCACCAGTCTGTCGGCGGGTTACTCCAGGCGCATCACCGACGGCGGGGGCGTTCTGGGCGCGGTCCGGTCGCAAAACTTTCATGGGGACGTCCGCCGGGAGTTAGTGCCTGGCTGGGCAGTCAGACTCGGCGCCGCGCACGGAGGCAATGAGTCGTTGACGGTGCCGGTGGCAGGCATCGGGCGCACCATCAGCGTGACTTCGGCCGCAGCGTCGATCGAGAGGAACGTGGGAAGGAGCCTGGGGCTTCGGCTCGGCTACTCGCATGATTTCCAGTCCCAGTCCGGCTTCGTCGGTGCGATGCCAAACGCCGATGCGCACAGAAATCGGTTTTTCGTAACGCTCTCCTATCAGTGGGCAAAACCCTTAGGGATTTAGCAATGGAAGAAGAACTCCAAGAAACAACAGAAACCATCGAACTGAGTGAGCTGACGGGGATTGTCCGGCGGCACCGTTGGCACTTTCTCGTCCCGTTTTTTGCGGGTTGGCTGCTGGTTTGGGGCATCAGTTGGCTGCTGCCCTCGGTCTACCGGTCGGGCACGCTCATTCTCGTTGAGCAACCTGCGGTGCCGGAAAAATATGTTGTTTCCAACATTGACGCGGATATTCAGCAGCAGCTGGACAGCATCACGCAACAAATCCTGAGCCGGACTCGTCTTCTGCGGATTATCGATCATCTCAACCTCTACGCCGCAGAGCGCAAACGCGTGAGCGACGACGTACTAGTAGAAAGAATGCAAAAGGATATCGAGATTGAACTGGTTCGCGGGGATGACCGGAAACTGTCGGCTTTCAATATCTACTACCTGAGCCGCGATCCGAAGACGGCGCAGCGGGCGACCAACGAACTGGCGAATCTTTTCATCACCGAGAATCTGGAACAGCGCCAGAGACGATCGGAGAACACGACCGAATTTCTCGAACAGCAGTTGGAACAGTCACGGCAAAGACTCGCCGAGCAGGAAGCGCGCGTCCGCGAATTCAAGGACAAGCACATCGGCGAATTGCCCACCCAGACGCAGGGCAACCTGCAAATCCTGGAAGGCTTTCAACACGAATTGCAGGCGCAAGAAGACTCTCTGAATCGCGCCAAGCAGCAAAACACATATCTGGAGTCGGTGGTCAGCCAGTACCGGGTGTTGGACCGGAGCGGGGCAAAACCCGGCGAGAGTGCGCCCGGGGGCGTAGCTGCGATCGACAAAGAGCTGGAGCGGTTGAAGACGCAACTGGCCGACTTGAGTTCGCACTACACCGATAAGCATCCAGATGTGCGGAAGACCAAGGAACAAATTGCCCGGACCGAGAAAATGCGGGCGGCGGCTGAGGCACAGAGCGGCGCGAGCAGATCTGAACCCTCGACATCCAATCCGGCTGAACCAAAAAGTGCGGCTCTGTTGGATCTGGAAGGTCAGCTGAAAGCGAACCGCGCCGAGATTGCCAACCGGCAGAGTGAGATTCGGGATTTGCAGGGCAAAGTCGGTCAGTATCAAGCGCGTCTGAATATGGCTCCGGTCATGGAGCAGCAGTTTGCCGACATCACGCGGGACTACGAACAATCGAAGGCAAACTACGATTCTCTGCTGGCCAAGAAAAACCAGTCGGAAATGGCGACGGACCTGGAGAAGACGCAGCAGGCTGAGCATTTTCGCATGTTGGATCCGCCGAACCTTCCGGAAAGGCCGTTTAAGCCAAAGCGGCTGCAGATGTGCGGCATCGGCCTGATGGTCGGCCTGTTGTTCGGAGGGGCCGCAGCATTCGGACAAGAAAAACTGAGCGGCAAGGTCTACACAGAGCGGGAGTTCAAGAAACTCGTACCCTTTGAGGTCATCTCGGAGATTCCTTCGATCGAGACACCGGCGGAACAGGCTTTACACCTGCGCAGCCGCTGGGTGGCGGTCGCAGCCGGGCTCGTGGTTACAGGTGTTATTCTACTAGGAAGCGCAATCACCTATCTGTACGGCTAACGATCGTGTACAAAAACTTCTATCGGCTGCAGAAAAATCCGTTTGAGATAACCCCGGACCCGTCGTTCCTGTTTCCGACTCCCCGGCACAACGAGGCGCTGGCCTCGCTGTATTACGGCGTGACGTCGCATCGGGGATTTGTGGTTCTGACCGGCGAAGTGGGCACAGGGAAGACACTCCTGTTGCGGTCGCTACTGGGACTACTGCAGCGCCGCGAGATCGCGTTTGCCCTTATTTTTAATCCCAGCCTGTCGCCGCTGGAATTCATCCGCTATATTGCGGGCGACTTCGGACTGCCGGTCGCGGGCAAGGCGAAAGACGAGCTGATTCACGTTCTGAATGCTTTTCTCCTCCAGCGCCATCAGCAGAGATTGACCACGCTTCTGGTGGTGGACGAAGCGCATCACCTGTCGACAGAAATCCTGGAAGAGATCCGGCTCTTGACGAACCTGGAGACGGCACAGCAAAAGCTGTTGCAAATTGTGCTATCGGGACAGCCGGAACTGGATCAGAAGCTGGATTCTTTTGGTCTTCGGCAACTCAAGCAGCGGGTGGCGTTGCGCTGTCATCTGGAGGCCCTCAATCTGGAAGAAACGCGAAAATATATGGCGCGCCGCTTGCAGATTGCGGGCGCCGCTGCGGAGAGCAAGATCTTCTCCGACCCAACGATCAGCGCGGTGTTTCGGCATTCCAAAGGGATTCCGCGGCTGATTAATACGATTTGCGAGAATGCGCTGCTTGCCGGTTACGCCAAGCGCGTCTCGACGATCACGCCGGAAATCATTGAGGCCATCGCGAAAGACCTCCGTTTAGGAATCGTTACGGTAGGCGAGAAAGACAGCGGCGAGGCCCCGCGGCCACAGCAACAGCTTGAGCAGAACGAACTTGTGATGGCGGTGAGAGCCCTTCTTGAGCTGCATGATCGCTTGAAAGGGACCGACCCAAAAGTGCCCACTCCAATCTCGAAAAGGTTAGCCGGACATGAGCCATATATTTGAAGCGCTGCAGCGGGCACAAGCGGAGCGGACGGGGGGAAGCGTGTCGAAAACGCCCGACTCGGTCGCAGAACTGTTCGCGCAAGCCCTTGTCACAGAAGGCGAGAGAACGGAGTCGGCGGCGACCCGGCTATCGTTGGCTGGAGTGGAAAGTCAGGAAGCAGAAACGTTTTCCGCAGCCCAGGTACTCTCGCCGGCACCGGCGCTCGATTCCCGGCTAGTGTGTCTGACAGACCAGGGAAGTCTGGCGGCCGAGAAATTCCGTGTTCTGGGATTGCGGCTCAGGAATCTTCGTGAGAAACGAAAATTGAAGCGGGTTGTGGTGACCAGCACGATTCCCGAGGAAGGGAAGACCCTAACAGCGGCGAACCTTGCGCTCAATCAGTCGCGCAGTAAGCTGTTGAAAACACTTCTGATCGACGGGGATCTGAGGCGGCCTACGGTCGCTGCCCGGCTTGGCCTGAGGAACTCCTTGCCTGGGCTGGCCGATTGTCTGCGCGGCGAACGGCAGTTGTCGGAAGTGGTTTACAAGCTTGATGGCACAAACCTCTGGTTTCTGTCTGCGGGAATACCTCCGGAGAATCCGCTGGAACTGATGCAGTCGGGCCGCATGGCCGAGGTGCTCGACCGCTTGGGAAATTTCTTCGATTGGGTTATCATTGATTCTCCCCCGCTGATTCCCCTGGCTGACACGACTTATTGGATGAAGGTATCCGATGGCGTTCTGCTGGTGGTACGAGAAGGTGTAACCGAGAAGAAACCTTTGAGACGGGCTTTGGAGATTGTCGATCGGGCGTCACTTCTCGGAGTGGTTGTGAACAGTTGCAGTCGCGGTGATCACAAGAACTATTACCAACGCTATGGTACGGTTTCGGTGAAGTCCGGCGATTCCCCCGCCGCCGGGAACGAATAAGTAAAGAAACCTGGTTCCCCCAACCAGGGTAGATTGCCCTTCCCCAACCAATCGTAAGGCAGATGCCCGGGCCACACCCTTTGCGTGTAGCCCAGCGAGGAGACAAGCACCGTGGTATCCCGCCCAACCAATTCGATTCTGGGCCCGAGTGATCGAATGCGGTCACGCGAGGCTGGCGCATCGACACAGGTCCTGAGTGAAGAAGCGTTTCAACGGCTGATTTCGCTTGAACGCAAGCGCAGCGAACGTTCGCAGCGGCCATTCGTGCTTCTGCTGATCGAGACCGGACGCAGTCTGCCCGGCGAGAAGAATGGCCGCGTCCTGCTGGATATGCTGACTGCGCTCCAGGTAGCGACGCGCGACACCGACGTAACCGGCTGGTACCGGAAGGACTCGGTGGTGGGAGTAATGTTCACCGAGATTATGCTCGACAATGACCTGGTCCTCAGCACCATTCTTTCGCGGATCGGATCGGCCTTGCGCGAACAGTTGGACGCGGAGCAGTTCAGCCGCATCAAGTTCTCCTTCCATGTGTTCCCAGATAACTGGGATTCGAACGATCCCAAACGTCCCAGTAACCCAACGCTTTATCCTGAATTGGAGGAGCGCCACAAAACGAATCGCTTCGGACTTGCCACGAAGCGGACGATCGACGTTTTAGGCAGTCTGTCGCTACTGCTGTTGTTATCGCCGGTGTTTGCCCTCATCGCCGCTGCCATTAAACTGACATCCCGGGGACCAGTCTTTTTCCAGCAGAAACGCATCGGTGAGCACGGAACCCCGTTTACTTTTCTTAAGTTTCGGTCGATGTACGTGAACAATGATGCCAGCAAACATAAGGAGTATGTTCAGCAACTAATCGCGGGGCAGGCCGCAAAGCACTCTGCGAACGGCAACGGAACTGGCGTTTTTAAGCTCACGAATGACCCGCGGATCACACCGATTGGCAGGATTTTGCGGCGTTCCAGCCTGGATGAATTGCCACAGCTTCTGAATGTGCTGCGTGGGGAGATGTCGCTGGTTGGTCCACGCCCACCGGTTCCCTATGAAGTGGAAGCATACGCAACCTGGCACCGCCGCCGTCTGCTGGAGGCAAAGCCGGGAATCACCGGCTTGTGGCAGGTCTATGGCCGCAGCCGCGTGGAATTTGACGACATGGTCCGGTTGGACCTGCGCTACGCGCGCGATTGTTCCCCTTGGCTCGACCTAAAGATTCTCTTGCAAACTCCGAAAGCAGTAATCGGCGGAGATGGCGCCTGTTAGTTTGGTTGTACTACTATCCTTCCCCGTTTTTCTTTCCCCCATTGCTCTTCTGATCGGTGCTACGCGCAGCCTGCATGAGGCTCCACGCAGCAATCACAGTCATTACCTTATAGGTGAATTCATATGCTTAGGTTTGGCGTTATCGGTTACGGCTATTGGGGGCCGAACATCGTAAGGAATCTCCGGAGTTTGGAAGGCTGCGAGGTCGCAGGGATTTGCGATCAGAGCCCGACGGCCCGGAAGCGGATCCAGTCTGCTTATCCCGGCGTTCCAGTGTATTCCGATTCCAAGGAACTGATCGGCTCGCCCGACGTGGATGCGATTGCGGTCATCACCCCCGTGTGGACACACTACGAACTGGCCAAGGCGGCTCTGGAAAACGGCAAACATGTGTTTGTCGAGAAGCCGTTCACCAGCAGCGCGGCCCAGGCTGAAGAACTCATCAATCTGGCCGAACAAAAGAACCTTACGATCATGGTGGACCATACCTTCCTTTTTACGGG
>Ga0075021_10001197_pt1 | contig 13210 bp, 12 predicted proteins | sample ColStrG_CSR_2012_FD_72749 | JGI IMG/M metagenome (GOLD analysis project Ga0075021, IMG submission 72749) | Freshwater sediment microbial communities in response to fracking from Pennsylvania, USA - Cold Stream Run_MetaG_CSR_2012 | ecosystem: Environmental > Aquatic > Freshwater > Creek >...
GAGGATGTTCTCGTCAAGTTTCAAAAACGTGCGCACAACCCTTTCTTACTCAAGGCCAAGTTTGATGATCTCAGTGTCCCCATCTCCTGGTGGGGGAACAAACGGCTGCGCTTTCAATTCGGCTAACGCTAGCCCTCCCCCTTGGGGGGGGGCACGAGGGGCTAAGTGTTAAAGTCATAACCGGTACCCAGCATGTCCATGGTGTCAACCATCCAAACTGACACGCACACCTTGTTTTGCCTTGTTTTCTTGTCGATTCCTTCGATTTTGTTAGCTCGCCTATACCCCGTGGGAATCCAGGCTTGCCGGGCGGCTCGGCGCCTCATCCAATGTAACGGTCCTTTCCTCAAGCAGCTTTAGCATAGATGTCTGTCGTTCAGCGATGGCGTGAACCTCAGATGTCAGGGTGTGGATGGCAATGAGCGTTTCGTGGTCGCTTTCGGCACGTGCATCACTCGAGGCCGCTTGGACATTTTGGCCGACGATGATGATCGGCAGCAAAACCAACTGCAGGAACGTTTGTGCGATCCAAGCCACGATGATGATCGGGTCATGCGAGGCGATGGCGGCTGGCAATGAGATGAGCGCCAGCAGCGCGAACGCATACGCACACCACATCGAGCCGACGACTTTGGTGATATTGATGGCGAGAAAGGTGTTAAACCGGCCAAGCAAGTGGTCGCCATGCACATCTTTGTGAGTGTGCTGTGACAGGACCAATCTTGGTAAATGAGATCGTGATTTGTCGATGGCAGATTTGATGTCCATATTTCAATTTTTTGGAGCGCGCGACACAGGCAGTCGCAGGCCGCCTACACTCATGCCGGGTGTGTCACCTTCGGATCAAATTTCGCGCAATCTTCCACCCTATTCATGATGCCCGGATGAAACCCCAGATCAGCCCGGCCGAACATGCCCAAAGCCCCGCGTCGCTTGCGCGTATTGCTAGTCCGGGTCACGGCGGCTTGTCTTGATCCCGGCCCACCCCTGACCCGAGCTGAGTCGATCGGGCACCAACGCGAGGTTGAATTATAGGCGCCGCCCTACCGGTAGCCGGTAGCCGGTAGCTGGTAGCAAGTTGGGCAGGACGCCGGGTCGCCACGATCAATGCCACGCTCGCGCTTGGGTGGGCCAAGTCCTGGTAGGTGGTCCGGGTCAACCTTCGCCTGGGCAGGGCCGGTTTGTATCGTGCGCTGCTGGTCTGGGGGCACTACAGCGGCCGTTCTCAGCGCAGCGCCGGGTCGAGTAGATCACGCAGGCTGTCGCCAAGCAGATTGAAACTCAGGACGCTGATCATGATCGCTACGCCGGGCGCGATCGCCGTCCAGGGTGCGATCTCCATCAGCTTACGGCTGTCGCTCAACATCCCACCCCACGACGGTTGCGGTGGCCGGATGCCCAGACCAAGATAGCTCAAGCTCGCCTCCGTGAGCACCGCCCAGGCCAGCGCCAGGCTGATCTGCACGATGATAGGCGCGGCGATATTGGGCAAAATGTGCACGATCAGGCGACGCGGGTGCGAGGCACCCAATGCCTCGGATGCCTGCACATATTCGCGCGTCTTTGCAACCAGCGTGGGTGCGCGTGTGACACGCATAAAGATGGGCAGATAGACGATCGCAATCGCGAGAATCGTATTCTCCGCGCTCGGCCCAAGCAGCGATACGACGAATAGGGCCAGTAGCAGCGCCGGGAAGGCAAACAGCAGGTCGGCCACGCGCATGAGGACCGTGTCCGTTACGCCGCCAACATAGCCCGCGATCATGCCCGCCAATGAGCCGCTGAAAGCGGATAACCCGGCCGCGAAGACGGCCACCCGCATCGAGTTTGTCGCACCGGCCATCAATCGGCTCAAGATGTCGCGGCCAAACTCATCGGTGCCAAGTATGTATTTGCCACCGGGCGGCTGTAGGCTGTCACGCGGGTGCTGCTGGGTCGGCGGATACGGCGCGAGGATCGGCGACAGCACTGCGACCGCAGCGACAATGAGCGCCAGCGCCAGCCCAACGATGAACCCAGGGGCGAGGATGCGTCGTAAAAACACAGGCCGGAATCGGCCAGACTGAGTAGGTGGGCCGAGCCCCTTGGGCTGGTCACTGACCGGCAGCTTGGGGCCTAGTCGCATACGCTCATCCCCGTAGCCTCGGGTTCACGACCGAATACAACACGTCTGCCACTAGATTCACGACGAGAAAGTTGAACGCGATGAAGAGCACCGCGCCTTGGATCACGGCATAATCGCGTTGGTTGATGGCATTGAGCAAGAGTTGTCCCAGTCCAGGCAGCGCAAAAACCTGCTCCACGATGATGGCCCCGCCTAGTAAATAGCCAGCCTGGATGCCAACGATGGTGATGATGGGGATGAGCGCGTTGCGCAGACAGTGTTTCATCACGACGGCCGATTCTGACAGACCCTTGCTGCGCGCGGTGCGGGCGTAGTCCTGCCTGAGTTCCTCCAGCACCGCCGAGCGGGTCGTGCGGGCAATCGTGGCGGTGAAGGCTAGGCCAAGCGTGATGGCCGGGAAGATCAGCTGGCCGATATTGGCGACAGGATCGGTGACGAAATCAGTATAATCGCCCGAGTTGGGCAGGATGCCAAACCCCAGCGACAGCACTAGAATGATGAGCGTTCCGACCCAGAAGTTTGGCAATGCGAGCCCCAGGAGCGCAAATACTTGACCGGCTGCGTCCACCAGCGACCCTCGTTTGCGCGCGCTGAGGACGCCGATCGGGATACCGGCGGCGAGCGCGATCACCAGCGCCAGGGCCGTCAGCTCGAGCGTCAGCCCAAAGCGGTCAAGGACCTCGGCCAAGACCGGTTTGCCGCTACGAACGCTGTAACCGAAGTTGCCCTGCAAGGCGGAGATCAGCCACCGGCCAAATTGCTCCGGCAACGCCTTATCAAGGCCGTAATACTCGCGCAGCGCCTGCTTTTGAGCCTCAGTCAGGATGGCCTGGGTGCCGATTTGGGCGCTGATCGTGTCGCCCGGGATCAAATGCATGGCCAGGAAGACCACGATGCTGATCCCGAGCAATGTCGGTAGAAAGGTGATGAGGCGCTGCGTGAGAAACCGGCGCATGAGAGTTGGGGCAGGGCTGGAGCGGGGCCGTCAGCCCTACACCCCAAGTTTTATCACTCACTTGTCAAGCCAGGTCTCGCGCAGATACAGGATGCTGCCGTTTGACAGCGGTGTAAAGCCTTTGACATAGTTCTGCCCAACGCGGTAGTCGTTGGCGGTGTAGAGCCAGACCCAGGGAGAAGCTTCGGTCAGCTTCTTTTGTATGTCGGTGTAAATGGCGATGCGCTTGTCGGGCACGACTTCGGCCCGGCCTTGTTCGAGTAGCGTGTCAAGCGCTGGGTCGTTAAAGGCGGCGACTTTGTTCAGGTTACCGGTGCTGTGCCAATAGCGATAGAACATGTTATCGGGGTCGGGGTTCCCGCCGTTGAGCGCCACAGCCGTATCGAAGTCCGCTTTGAGCCAGCGATCGACGTAGACCTGCGTTTCAAGTGGCTCGATCTCCACCTCAACGCCGATTTGCTTTAGTTGCTCTTGAATATTCTGCGCTTCGTTGACCGCGGTCGGTGGCTCGCCAGTGGCAGCCATGATCTTGAATTTGACGGCCGGGTTACCGGCATCAGCCAGCAACTGCTTGGCTTTGGCGATGTCGGGTTTGTAACAGAACAACTGATCCAGCGGCACCTGATACAGCGCCGGCGTCGCGGGACCGGTCACCTGTCCGTCACCGAGCAAGGCGGTATCCAGCACTTGCTGGCGATCGATCGCGCAGGCGATGGCCTGGCGAACTTTGAGGTCCTTGAAGGGGGCACGGCCGGCATTGAGTTGCAAGACGTGATAGGCCAGTGACGGCGACTTCCAGGTCGTCAAGCTTGTCTCACTGACGGCGCGGCTGGCGACACGGGGGTCATTCAAGTATGCCCAGTCGATCGTTTTAGCCCGCAAAGTAGCCAAGATGCTGGACTCGTCGGGGATGGTGCGGAATTCGATCCCATCCAAGTGGGGTAGACCCGGGCTCCAGAAATCCTTGTTGGCCTTGAGCGTCAGCGTTTTGTCGGTCTCCCATTTATCAAGTTTGAACGCGCCAGTGCCATTGGTTTCTTTGGCCGGGTCGGCCCCACCTGTGACCCACTTTTTGTCCAGGATGGCGGAATTGAGCGATGTCATCGCCGCGGGTAGCGCCGCATTCGGGGCCTTTAGTTTGAAGACAACCGTGTTTGGGTCGGGCGTCTCGATGGATGCGATGCCTGAATAGGTGCTGCGGGCAGCCGCGCCGGTCTTCTCATCGGCGATGCGCTCAAAGGTGAACTTGACATCGTCGCTCGTCAGCGCATCCCCGTTGTGGAACTTCACGTTCTTGCGCAACGTTACGGTCAGCGTCTTCGCGTCGTCACTAAATTGCCACGACTGCGCCAAGTTGGGGCTCACCTTCATGTCTTTGTCGAAGGTGAACAGCGGGTCATAGATCAACTCGAGCATGCGGAAGGATGAAAAGGCGGTCTGTTTGTGCGGATCCAGACCCTTCATGTCCTCTGCCCGCGCCGCGATCAGCGTGCCACCTTGCTTTGGAGCACCTGGTTGCGCTTGGGTAGCTGCACCCGCCCCGGCCGCGGTGGGTGCAGTTGACCCAGAGCTTGCTGCGGGGGGTACGGTGCGTGTGCACGCCACCAGAAGGGCCGCCATGACGATAAACGCCGAGGGTTTCCACTTACGTTCGGTCACATTTCTCCTTTGACTTTTGATTCACGAGATAGGGGTAAGAATAATGGTGCGCCAGTGCATTTGGCCTACCGCGAGTAAGCGCAGCTAACGCAGCCGTTTACGCATGAGCAGTTCGCTGATACCGGGCATAACATAGTCAGGCAACGCGCCGATGTGTTGATAGCCGAGGCGGCGATAGAAGGCTTGCGCACTGACGTTAAAGTCTGACACCAACAGCAGCATATCTCGCGACTCGGTTATCACCGCCTCTTCCGCCGTCTGAACCAGCGCACGGCCGGTGCCATGCCGTTGAACCGTGGGCGAGACGCCGATCAAACGAATATAGCCGCTGTGAAAGAACGCGCCATGCGGCATCCACCACACAAAACCTGCGACCGCGCCCTCGGAAGCGGCAACATGCACGCGCGACACACCCCTTGCCATTTGTTCAAGGCCGCCTAGTAGCGCAGTTCGGGCCTGGTCCGCTGTGAGGGCATAGCGCGTCCATGGATACCCGAGCAAGATTTCGATGCACGCTTCAACATCGTCGGGCATCATCGGCCTCAATGCGACGGGGTTCGATATCGCCGTTGACATGTGGGTGACGCGGGTTGTATTACGTCTGCCCCGATTGTCAAGCGTCAGGACGCCAGTCGGCGGACATCAGGGGGATTCACGGACGCGCTGGAGCGGACCATAACGCCCGGGGGCGCGTGGGCTGGTGGGCGTGATGTCCTATCGTAAGCCGCTCGCGAGTGTTGCACCCGCAAGCGTCAGGGTCCCATCAACGACATAGACGGCCAGCGCCTGCCCAGGTTTTGCATACAGGCGGGTATTGAGGGCGACACCGTTCACATACAGCGTGGCGATCGTATCATCGGCGATGATCTGGACCGTATAGGTCTGATCCGGGCTCAGCCTAAGCGGCCGCTCCAACCCCTTGTTCATGTTGCGGAACCAGGGCAAGTTGGGCGTCCGATCAAAAACGAGCCGCGCTTCACCAACCTGGAAGACAAATTCGTAGGCGTCGCCCGTTGCCTCATCTTCAAACAGCCGAATGCCAAATGCGCGCGTGCCAGTCGAAAACCTAAGGCTGATCTCAAACTTGAACACGTCACCCAGGTTCTTGGCCAGATAGGTTGCAGCGCATGCATCCTGCGTTTCGAGCGTCGTCACCGGGCAATTCAAGCGCTCGTGCGCGCCGAAAACCTGGGTGACACTCTCCGGCGCTTTTACGGCCAGTGTGCCATCCGGGCGCTGGTAGACCTCGTGCACGACCAATGTCCCGCCCCATTGCCAGTTACACAAGTCGTCTTCGTTTTCCTTGGTCGGGACCCAGCCAAACAGATATCGCTTCTGGCCGTCAGAATAGGAGCGGGCGGCATAGTAGGCCCGGCCGTCAAAGGCGTCATCGAGCGGGGCGGTCCATGGCCCGCCGAGCGATTTACTCATGCGGTAGATCGTCTTACATTTGTCACTGTATTCGGTCGTGAGCAAATACCACGTGTCCCCGATCTTGAAGATATCAGGCATCTCATGCATGTAAAACAGATCCGGCGCCCAAAAGTCGCCTTTGAAGTGCCACTGCTTGAGATCAACTGACGTGAAATACACGGTGCGCCCGGTGCGGATTTTCTTGCCGTCCAACTTCCGGGCGCCCAAGATCATGACATAGTCGCGGGTGATGTCATCGAAGAAGATGAACGGATCGCGCCACTCCAGCGGGTCATAGCCCGCTTGGGGCACGACGAGCTTCTGTCCAGATTTGTCCCAATGGATCAAATCGCGGCTAGTCGCGATCATCAATACTTGGGAGGCCTTGCCTTGCTTGGGGTAGTCCCGGTTGTAACCGGTATAGAGGGCATAGAAGGTATCATTTGCGGCAAACAGGCTACCAGCAAAGATAAACTGATCCTGGGCCTCATCGCCACCGCGTTCGAGCACTTCACCCAAGTCCTCAAAGTGCACGAAGTCGGTCGTGCGCGCAAGGGCCCAGCCAAACGGTTCTCCAAAGGGACCTGGTCTGCGGGTGTCGCGCTGGTGAAACAGATAAAACGCGCCGTCGTGAAAGAAGGGCATACAGTCGCCAAACCAGTAGCCCGATGGTTGGTAATACAGTTTGTGCATAGTTGAAATTTTCTTTGACAACCGGCCACATCGTATCCGAGAATGCGGGCGGTGACGAGCGTTTACCCGTGGTCTAACACATGCCGGTCTGGCCTGGCCTCACGACTACACGTCAGCCCTCTTCCCCACCTATGCAGGCTGACCTGCTTGCTCATGCCGCTGGGTGCGAATGTGCTCGGCCACGCGAGCGACCGTGTCTACCCAAAATCCGTTTTGGGGATCCGTGATGTGGCGGCACAGCTTGTCCAGTATGTCGGGTTTTGTCGCCAGTCGTGGTTCATCGGCGATCTCGTGCATGCAGAATATAAGCCAGCCGCGATTGTTCAAGGCATCCTCCATCCAGGCTTGTAACTGGTCCCAGCTTTGGTTATCAGCATCGACGCCATACGCCTGCGCCAAATCGCTAAACATAGGATCGTTCGAGCCCTCGTCCCGGAAACCGCGTCCTACCCAAAAGTGTTTGGCGATCAGCGGCACATAGCTTTGCAGGCCTTCCCCGCGCCCGACAAAGGTTTGTCCGCACGGATATGCAAATGTTCTTGGCCCGAGACCAAAGGTTTGCTGGATGTAGGCATTCGCCGCCAGCAATTCTTGCTCCATGCGCGCAAGCGTATAGTCCTCCAAGGCGTTGCCGCGCGACCAAGGATGGGTGCCGCTACAGGGATGTGATAGGGAGTGGTTGCCAATCTCGTGACCCTCTGCCACTGCGCGCCGCCACACATTCAGCCGGGCTGGCACATTAGGCGGCGAGACATAGAAGGTAGCACGCACGCCATGAACGTCAAGGATGGGCAAGCCCACGTCGGGTTGGGTCAATCGGGCGTCGTCGAAGCTCAGGCTGATAGCGGCGCGCGCACCGCCAGGCCAAGTCAGCGTTTGGTTACTCATGGGCTACAGTTTTACAGGTGGTGAGCATTTTGCGGCAGTGCGGCGGATGTAGGGTTAACGCCAAGGCCGATGGATTTGCAGCGCTGGGGCGCCAAAGCGGGCGATACGGGTTTGACACAATCCAGCCTATGAGGAGGTGGTGTCATCAGGTAGCAGGGCCGGTGATTTTGCCGGCCTGAGGATGAAGGCCTCGGTGTGCCTCGGTGTGCCTCGGTGTGCCTCGGTGTGCCTCGGTGTGCCTCGGTGTGCCTCGGTGTGGTGTGGAGCAAAATTAGCAGTCATGACACGCGATCTGCCGGTCGCATAGTGACCGCGACAAAAGTCGTTTAATGTGTTGCCCATGGGTGATCGGCCTCACATGCGTCCTATGTATGTCCTACCCGCGTCCTACATTGCGCCCCTCATGCAGATGCCAGTCGCTCCACCTGCTTTGGCGGCACTAAAGTCGGCACAAGCGGCAGGGCTGCGCTAGTGCCTCGGTGTGCCTCGGCACGGCCGCAGCCATTATGTTTGACTGCGAGAGCCTGATGGTAGTCGTGGAGTCGGATGAACCCATGTCTGAGTGAGCACTCGCATGAAGCCGGTGCGCCGACGAGTTGGGGAAATCAATGTTGCAATACAGTGGGTAGCCTGGCAATGAGATTGCGATGCGCCGACGCATCAGTTGCGGAGCGTCTAGCGTTGAATGCCCCGTAGATGTCTGACACGTATGCGTCCGGTGGTCGTGAGGCATTCGTCAGGCTGGGCAGGCAGTTAGCCGATATAACGAGGGCACAAAGTCGTCGCCAGATCTCATGCAGTCCTACACGGCACGTGCGACTAACCTAGTAGCAAGGCGTGAACGCAGCACATTGACAAACGTTATTACACACGACACACATCGCACTTTCATCAACGCACATCGACCTCCATCCAGCACACTACCCACATCACATTATTAGTCGCATGGTAGCCCGAAACAGTTGCCTCCACCATCTAGTCGGACTATCATGCCCACGCCCTGCGCAAACTTAAGACGAGCGAAGGCTCAGTTTCTTTCTCCTCCTGAAGACACCGCCCACAGGGGCGGTGTCGCTTTTTCCATCCACCCAACGCGCCAGATTATGGATATGCCCACCGGCTACCGATGCAGGCTTGGCTAACCACCATGGGCGGCTTAAGCTCGCACCGACACTGCGTCGTCGACGCCCTAACGCTGGTGGATCAAAGGTCGGCGTAGCTGCCCGAACCGAAGCGGCATAGTTATGTCAGTCGCCGGTAGGGTTGCACAGCGATTTGACTGAAGGATAATTCTTACCGACAAGGAGTATATGCATTATGGCAAGCAAATACGAACTCAAGAAGAGCCCCAGCGGCCAATACATGTTCAACCTCAAGGCAGCCAACGGTGAGGTGATTTTGACGAGTGAACTCTATACGGAAAAAGAGCACGCTCAAGCAGGCATCGAATCAGTCAAGAAAAACTCGGCCAGCGACGGCAACTTCGAGCGCAAGCTGTCCAAGAAGGACGAACCCTACTTCGTCCTAAAGGCCGCCAACGGTCAGATCATTGGCAAGAGTGAGATGTATTCATCCAAGTCAGCCATGGAGAATGGGGTTACGTCGGTGAGAACCAACGGTCCAACGGCAGCTACGCACGACCTCGCCATTTAAGGGCACGTGTCACTTTCCGATCACGTCACGTGGCGGATCTACAGTTCCTAGTCTGTAGGCGCTTGACGGCGACCACCGTCTAACGGTATTACATCGACCAGCGTGGCGTGATCATGCGACTCGTTCACAGTGAGATGTTAGGGTCGTCACATAAGCGGCTTTAGGCAGCGTGCGGCCAAGTCAGTTCTTGGCTAACGCGCATGCCTAAAGACCGTTGTGCTAATAGCAGTTCGGCATTGACGCTGCGCGTTCGGGTCAGCCAAGGAACGCTGGTCGCACGTGTGTCTTTGTGCATTTCGGTCACACGCGGCGCCCGACTTCTCTAGTCGGCCCGCAGTCCAGCGGGGCAGAGCCCTGTTCCCGGCGCGTGCTGGGCGCCAATGAGTTCGTCGTGCCCCATACGAGCCCACACTCAGCCGCACCGTCATCGCCCTCCCGGCGGCGCATACCAGCGACCATGAATGCGGTCTGTTCAATCCCCTCTTCGCCCATTTTATTCAAGCGCTGAAAACTCGGTAGAGCCCGGGTCAAATACGTGTCGCGTGCCGTAGCAAGCTGCCCGCATTCGTGGCACACAGTCAAGTTGAGTCCTTTTGTTGCGCTGGTTGTCACATATGCACGATGCGAGTGCCGCAGATGCCGCATCGTCTTATCAGCGCCTCAGGCAACCTGCGTCGGTCCAACCCTGCTAATTGGGTATCATCTGGCACAGGATAATAGTGCCATCCCATCCAAGTTGACACGGGCACGCACGATGGATGCACATTGATGCATATGGATGCGCGTTGAATGTTGGCATAGAACCCAAGACAGGTGTGGTGTGATCCAAGTTCTGCAGAGAAACCTCAAGTCGGCTTTGTCAATGATCGGCTTCGCAGCAGGCAGCGCGCATGCGGCGTTGCCCGTATTGTCTATGGTGCATTTGACGACATTAAATGGACGGCTGCAGTTAACCACTTCCAACCTTGAGGCGGCTGCACGTGTTGTCATGGGCGCAAAGGTCGAAAGTGACATTTCCATATGTGTGCCCTATACGCGTATGAGTGCGTATGTCGATGCGCTGCCCGATGGGGTTGTTAACCTGAGCGTTCGCGGCACGACGATGAGTGTCGTGTGCGGGGCACACCGGTCAACGTTAAACGGCTTGGATGCGCTGGACTTTCCCATCATCTCAGGGCCGAATGACGCCGTCATCCAAGTGCTGCTGGAGGGAAGGATGTTTGCCAAATTGGCAACGGTCACGTATGCGGCCGCGACCGATGAGCAAGCCAGACCAGCGCTGGCGGGTGCACATCTTGTGTGTGGGGTCACGACTGTGCGCGCTGAATGTGCGAATGAGGCCGGCCTAGCACAATGCACCGTTCCGGTCAGTGGCGCTGGCGAGTTTGAGGTGCTTGTTCCAGCTAAACTTGTGATCCGCGCAGCACGCATTTTTCAAGCCGATCAACCGGTGCTGGTTGCATTGTCGGAGTCGAGGGCGCAGGTGTATTTGGTCCAAGGTGATATCACGGTGGTATCAGCGTTGATCGATCACCGCTATCCAGATCTCAATCGGGTCATTCCCGAAAAGCGCTTGCTGCATGCCACCGTGGACAAGGCGCAGCTTGTCACCACATTACGCGCCGTCGACGCGCTACTCGATTCAGAGCGTGGTGTCGCTCAGATGACATTTCAACACAGCGACAGCGCAAGGCCGTCACTCGAGATTGCGGGCAGGGCCAGTGAGTCGGGGGCGGGAGAGGGGTGTATCGAACTTTCGGCAATGGAAGGGGACAACTTGATCATTGGCTTAAACACACGCCAACTCATGTCGGTCTTATCAACTATTGATACGCGGGAAGTATCGATTGCGATGGCAGGGCAAATGCAGCCAGTTCTTGTCCAGGGGATCGGTGATGAGTCTTGCTTGCATGTCGTGATGCCGTATCGATTGCCCGGTGCGGCTTAGTCCCAGGCTTAGCAAGTTACTCACGGCCGCCGGCACGTGTTATTGCTGCAGAGCAAGAAGGGGCATAGCTATGCCAATCGATGCCTCATTTACATGCACTGAAAGGACGAGAGGTTTTGCGAGAGGCTAGCGGCATCCGTTGACACGAGTTCGAATATTTCATGCGTCAAGGGCTTGACATTCGTGTGCAAATTTGATACCCTCATGCGCGTCATCATGAAGCACTTAATGGGTAAGCTATTCGTGGTCCACCCCGAACGCCAACAGTCAGTGTTGGAGCGCATTACGCTGTCTCGTATCGAGAGCCGCGGCCGCCTGCCCCTGGAAAAGGTTATCTATCGATTGATTCGATAACGCATCTTTCTTGATCAACCTTAAAGGAGCAGGCGGCAAACCTGCTCCTTTTTGTTTTTCCGCTGCGCGCGATGCATGTCATCGATGCGTAGGCGGAGTGCGCCTTGGGCGCGCCGAACACAACCCTGTCGCCTAGCGGTAGAGCAGCTGCCCTGCACACAGTGCGTTGGTATCTTCTCAATAAACCGGGGCCGGTCATGGAGTAGACCACGACTGGCCCAGGTTGAGGGCTTTGGCTGCCTGGTCGACCAACTCGGCTAATGGCGGAATGTGATGGGTTCCAGCAATGCGATCACGCACGAAGGCGTAGAAGCTCACTCCCAGCTTCTTGGTAGTCGCAGCCAGAGACATGAAAGTATCCCAGGCTTTACAGCCATCCTGGGTGCGTGGGCCGAAACTCACGTCTCGCTTGCGAACGCGTTGCCGCACGGCCAACTCCGCTGGGTTATTGTGCAGCGGCAATTCCGGGTGTTTCAACACTAACAGCAAGGCGGCTTTCTTGGCCTCCGTCTTGGCAATTCGTTCGTCCAGTTCGTCGTATCCGGTGCGGGTGGCGAACAGCGTGTCGAAGGCCGTGTCCAGACGAGCACGTTCCGTCGGCGTAGGCTGTTGACGATAGGTCAACAGTTGGTCGTAGTATTCCCAAAAGCGTTTCAGAAAGTCAGTCACAAGTTGGCGGTGCAGCGGCACAAACGGCGTAAGCTTCTTGTAAGGTCGTCCTTCGTGCACCCAACACAGCATCTTGTCTGCGGTCAGCCAGTTGAACTGCGGGGCATCGTCGCAGATCAGCGTCTGGATAACGGGGTAATCTGTCTCAGCATGATAGGCCGCCACCGCGGCCGCGCCCACAATCGCTTTGCGTGACGGTGACGATCCGCTCAAGTCCGGCAGCAGATTGTCCAAATGCTGCTGGAAGGTGGGTTCATCCATCTGCGTTTGACTGCAGGCGGTGTGCAACGTCTGGCGGGTGGCTTTCGACAGCGCCACGCCTGCCAAGTACGTCAGCGCTTCCTCGTTGAGCCGGAAGCTGCGCGCACGGCCATTCCGCAGCACGTCCAACACGGCCAACCGTTCTTTCGTGGGTGTTGTCTGGTACACCGTATAGACCGGATTGCACACCACGTGGCAGTGCGCGTTGTGCCCATTCACCCGCGTTTGAGTGTCGTCCGTATGCTGCCACGGACTGCTGCGTAATCCGACTGCGTACACGGCGTCTCGTTCCGCATGGAAATCGTCCTGCCCTTTGATCAACAGGTTCGATACCTCGCCCGACGAGATCTGTATCCCTGCGTTGGTCAGAAACTCCACGATCTTCGGCTCACTGGTCCCCATCCCGAAATACAGCGTCAGCAACAGCGCTTTGATTCCAGGCCCAAACTGCCCGCCATACCCCTGCGGCAATTCCGCCACATACGTCTTGTTCGTCGACGGCGCATAGTACTTCTGTTTGTGAAAGCACACATTGTCCGTGTGCACGAGGATGTCTTGCACCACCACGTCCTCGTAGCCCTTGAACTCCGCA
>Ga0075021_10001199_pt1 | contig 13205 bp, 11 predicted proteins | sample ColStrG_CSR_2012_FD_72749 | JGI IMG/M metagenome (GOLD analysis project Ga0075021, IMG submission 72749) | Freshwater sediment microbial communities in response to fracking from Pennsylvania, USA - Cold Stream Run_MetaG_CSR_2012 | ecosystem: Environmental > Aquatic > Freshwater > Creek >...
ACAAGATCGTTTCCGAAATGGATGGTCAGGCGAACTTTGTCAGCTATGCTCCTCCGGCGGTCGTCTCTTTCCGCAAAGGTGCCTATCTGGAGTTCTCAGTGAACTCGAAATTACCCGCAACGTTAGCCGGCTCACGGTACAAGCTGGCGGCGTTGGCGTTCGATGACCACATTGCTCACTTGGTGCGGCCGATTGCGTTCCAGTTTCAGGGCGGCGATGTTCCCATCGACGGCATTGCCTTCAGCACCACGCTACAACCTACCCCGACCAACGCGGCGCCAGCGGGCAAATCCAACGCGGGCGAAGCTTCTCAAGCAGTGGAATTTTTTCTGCCCCTGGAATCCCTGCGTTGTTATGAAAGCTACGACTGCACGGGACAACAGCTCATCGATGCAGGTTCGGTCTTGATTGACGGCGAACGAGTGAGCCTGGATCTGCAGACCGCGGAAGCGGACGTGCGATAGAACCCCCTGCGCCTCCGGAAATTCCCGAAGTTTGTCATACAGCGATCCTCCACGATAAAATCGTGGAGGATTTCTTTTTGCGGAATTGCGCCACCACCGTCCACCAGCTCGGAACGATTCAACCAGCGAATTCATGACCGTGCCGCCCGCACCCAAACTTACTGTCGTCATGCCTGCCTACAACGAGATCGCAACGATCGAGGAAATTCTCTGCCGGGTGCAGGCCATCGACATCGATAAAGAGATCATCGTCGTCGATGACGCCTCGAAAGACGGCACGCGAGACTTTCTTACACGGCTCAAAAACCACATAGCCGCCGTTGCCGGATCGCCTTCTCCTGCGCATTTCGGACGCATCGCCAAAGTGGACAATATTCGCATCATCTTCCAGGAAGTGAACTGCGGAAAGGGCGCAGCCCTGCGTCGCGGCTTCGAGGAAGCCCGCGGCGAAATTGTGGTCATCCAGGACGCCGACCTTGAACTCGATCCCCAGGAGTATCCCAGACTTGTCGCCCCCATTGAACAAGGCCAAGCCGACGTGGTGTATGGATCCCGTTTCCTTGGCAGAACTTGCGATGACCAACCCTTCGCTTACTACCTCGGCAATAAGGTCTTGACCGTGACTTCCAATATGCTCACTGGCCTGGGGCTGACCGACGTTTGGACCGGATACAAGATGTTCCGCCGGGAAGTCATTCAGAACATCCATCTGCGGGAAAACCGGTTTGGCTTCGAGCCCGAAGTCACGGCCAAAATCGCCAAGACGGGCTGCCGAGTACGGGAAGTGGCCGTGTCGTATACTTGTCGGAGCCGCGAAGAAGGCAAGAAGATCGGCTGGAAAGACAGCGTGCGAGGGCTTTGGTGCACGCTTCGCTACAGCCTTTTGCCGGATCGTCCCTGAGGAGTGGTTGGGTCGGAAATTGTCCTCGTTCCAGGTGCTGCATAACCCATTTAAGCGGGAGAGCCTGTGACTGTGTTGATAACTGGCGGAGCTGGTTTTGTCGGCTCCCATTTGGCGGAAGCCCTCCTGAAGCGCGGTCAGCGGGTTACGATTCTGGACGATCTCAGCACCGGCTCTCTGGAAAACCTCCGGCAACTTCGGCGCGACCCGCGCGTTGCTTGCGTTTTCGAAAGCATGATCAACCACAAGCTTTTGTCCGAACTCGTGGATGAAGCCGATGTCGTCTACCATCTAGCCGCAGCGGTGGGCGTGCGCCGGATAATCGAAAGCCCTGTCCGCACCATTGAAACGAACATTAAGGGAACGGAACTGGTGCTGGAGTGCGCAGCAAAAAAGGGCAAGCCCGTTTTTATCGCTTCGACTTCGGAAGTTTACGGCAAGAATGCGCGCACGCCGTTTTATGAGGACGACGACATCGTGCTCGGTGCCAGCACGCGTTCGCGCTGGTCCTATGCAAGCTCCAAGCTTTTGGATGAGTTTCTCGCACTCGCCTATTTCAACGAGAAGAAGGTTCCCGTTGTAATCGGTCGCCTCTTCAACACCGTTGGACCCCGCCAGACCGGGCGTTATGGCATGGTACTCCCGACCTTCGTTCGTCAGGCCATGGATGGCTCTCCTATCACGGTTTATGGCAACGGCGAGCAGAGCCGTTGTTTTGGATACGTGGAGGACGTCGTCGAGGCGATCATTCGCTTGATGTCTTCCGATCAGACTGCAGGCGAGGTCGTCAATATCGGCAATACTGAAGAAATTACGATGCGGGACCTGGCTGAGTTGGTCAAGAACCGTGCTCGAAGTACTTCGGAGATTCAATTCATTCCCTACGATCAAGCCTACGCGCCCGGGTTCGAGGATATGATGCGGCGAGTTCCTTCAGTCGAAAAGTTGCAATCGTTGATCGGATTCCGTCCGACGACCGCGCTCGCCGAAATCGTCGACCGGATCATCGCGCACATGAAGGCAGAACCTTCACCCGTAGCGACGGACCTGGCTTCCTAGTCTCGTGAGGCGTGACAGTAGCCCGTAAGGATAAATCCTTGTCTGTCCCATTTTCGGAGCATGATGTCGCCGGCCAAAATCGATGGAGGACGGAGCCATCGCTGCGGGAAGTTGCACTCATCCTCCTCGTTAGCGGTGTTTTGTTCGCGTTGACCATCAAACTCTTCCGTCCCTTTCTCGCTACCGCTTACTACTATGGCGATAACAACTCATTCATGCAGATCGCATCGGCGATCCGCCGCTGGAATTTTCAGGGGCTTATTTTCAAGGCCTTTTGGGGATTACCTTATGCTCTGGCGGGCCTTGGCTTCCTCACTGGGCTTTCGAATCAGGCGGCGCTTCTCGTAGTTTCGTACCTCGCAGGTCTTGCGACGGTCCTACTGGCCCATAAGCTGTGGGGGGGCTGGGTGGCGGGATTCTTTGCCGTTCTCAGTCTCGACTGGCTCCAGCGGCTGGTCTTCGGGGGGGCGGAGTCCCTTTTTCTGGCTCTTGCTTACGGTTCGTTCCTCGCCGCACGCCAAGAGCGCTGGATTCTTGCCGCATTATTGGCTGCCTTTGCCATGATCGTCCGCCCCTTTGGCATCTTTGCTCTAGTTGGGATTGGCTTGGCCTTGCTTGCCAAGCGGGACTATCGAAACCTTATCGGAGCCATGATCGCGGGTTCTGTGATCGGAGGGCTGTACATGTTGCCATTCGCGCTGTATTTCCACAGCCCTCTCGCCGCTGTGCATGCCTACCAAAAGCAAGATTGGGAGGGTGGAAGCCTGCTGGGTTGGCCCCTCTTCGCGATCGTCAAGGGGACCTTCCTCGACCGGCCACCTCTCACCAACCTCCTGCTGACGTGGGGGTGGATTCTTCTTGTGTTGGCGGGGGCGTTGGCTCTCGTTTTGACAGAGAGGTGTCGCGAGCTGTGGCGAACCCGCTTTCCTGAAATGTTTTTCGCCGTGTGTTACCTCGTCTTCATTTACACGTACAATTCGCCGCGATGGGGGACTTTCCCGCGCTTGGCCATCCCGATCTTGCCCTTTGTTCTCTTCGCCCTTCGTCAGTGGATACCCAAGGACCGGCGCTTGCTATGGAGCATTGCGGTCGTCTCGCCGATTCTTGCTGCCTGCTCGGCACTGGGAATCAGAAATGTGGTGGAGATCGTGCGCCAGAGAATCGGCTGAGGTGCGAGAGAGTGGCGCCCTTCGTAGTTGCGCATTCCCTGCTGGTTTGGCTTTTGCCGAGCTGCCGCGTTAAAATCCGTGCTCCATAGTTTCCTGCAATAGTCTGCCGCACGAAACAAGGCATCGAAGCTGTACGACGGTAAACTTTCGCTCGACCATTCGTTATTTCTCAGGAGGATTTTGTATGTCAGACACCAGCCTTAGTGGCGCGGAATTCAAGCAACAGATGCGAGACGGCAAGCCCAAGATGGGTTTGTTTCTAAACTCCCACAGCCCGACGGTCGCCGAACAACTGGCGCATAGCGGCTATGACTGGCTGCTGGTCGATTCGCAGCACGGACCGATGGGCTACGAAAAACTTTCGGCGATGCTCTGCGCCATCGCGGCAGGCGGGGCCAAGTCGATGGTACGCGTAGCCGGCTACAGCGACCGCGCCGGCATTCAGCAGGCGCTCGATCTCGGTGCCGATGGCGTCCTCGTTCCTTACATCAATACCGCGGAGGAGGCTCGACAGGCCATCAGTTGCACGAAATATCCCATGGCCGGTACTCGCTCGGTGTATTTCCCGCAGCGCAGCATGAACAAGGCGGGCTTGCTCGGCTACGCCGGTTCCGCGAACGATAACATCGTCGTCGCACTTCAGGTCGAGACCGCATCCTGCATCGAGAACATGACCGAGATCGCCGCAGTCCCGGGCGTCGATCTTCTATTCCTAGGCCAAAACGACCTCTGCATGTCTATGGGCCTCTATGTGAAGTACGAATTTCCGCACATGTACACCTCGCCCGAGCTTGGGGCTGCTACCCAGAAGTTGATCGACGAGGCCCGCAAGAACAAGGTCATTCTGGGATTGTTTCTGTTCGGGACGTCGCGAGTGGGCGAGTTCCTGGATAAAGGCTTCACGTTTATCAGCGTGGGCAACGACCTGCACCACGTGCTGACGCAGGCGGGAGCTTATGTGAAGGATATGGAAGGGATCGCCAAAGAAAAGAAGAAGGACTGGGCGCGGCGGCCCTCGGCGTTGATCTAGCACCCAGCTTGTGAGGCGCGGGCGCCCTCGCCCGCGAAAGAGCTTGCGCAATAAAAATGCCCGGGCCAGGAGCCCGGGCATTTTCCTGCGACCATTTCGACCTTCACTTTCGCGTTATAGCAAATGTTTTATAACATCCGTAATAACGTTTTTGCCCGCCAAAGCATTCTCTTCCTAGAACATGTTCCAAAGGAACTGGTTGTAAACGTCGTGGTGGTATTGCACCTCGGGAGCTTTCACAAACGTTCCCAGCAACCGCGGGCAGCGATCGGCAGAGGCCTGTTTCAAATCAGCATAACGGCCCTTGACATCTGCACCCAGCAGCTTGGTTGTCCATTCGGCGTTGCGGAAGTTTTCCAGGGCCGTATAGACGTTGTCCGGCAAATAGCGTTCCGCTTGCCGCAGATTCTTGATCTTCGAAGTATCTCCCGTCAGTCCGGACTTGAAGATCGAGTACATGACCATGTACGGGTTTGCGTCCGGGGCGACCGAGCGGACTTCCACGCGCATGCTCTTCTCGTTGCCAATCGGGATGCGGATCATCGAGCCGCGATCCACGGCGGAAGCCTTGATCTGGTTCGGAGCCTCGAAGTGCGGGTCCAGACGACGATAAGCATTCACGCTGGCGTTCAGCAGGAGGCAAATGTCATTTCCGTGAGTGAGAATGCGGTCCACGAACGACCAGCCCAGTTTGCTGAGTTTTTCTTCTCCCTTGGGATCCCAGAATAGATTCTTGCCGCCCTTGCTGACAGAAACGTTGGTGTGCATGCCGTTGCCGTTGACTCCGACGACGGGCTTAGGCAGAAAGGACGCCGTCAACCCCATGCTGGTCGCCACCTGACGGCAAATCAGCTTGTAAATCTGGATCTGGTCAGCGGCGGCGACAACTTCGCCGTAGCCGTAGTTGATTTCGAATTGCGAAGGTGCGACCTCCGGGTGGTCTTTTTCGTTTTCGAAACCCATCGCGCGCTGCACCTCGGCTGTGGTGTCGATAAAAGTCCGCAGCACGTCGCCCGGCAGCGAATGGTAGTAGCCGCCGGTGTTCACGTATTCGAACTTGTGCGACTCATGGTAGTGACGCTCGGCATCAGCTCCCTTGAAGAGAAAACCCTCGATCTCATTGGCCGCGTTCAGCGTGTAGCCTTCCTTCTTGTGCATCTCCTGCGCGAAACTTTTGAGCACGCCGCGGATGTCCGCGCTGTATGGCGATCCGTTCTTGTCGATGACTTCACCGAACACCATCACCTTGCCAGACCCGAAGTAATCGGCGGGCGCCCAGTAAAACGCGCTCCAATCGATGCCCAGGCGCAAATCGCTCTCGCGCTGCGCGGTGAAGCCGCGAATCGATGACCCGTCAAAGGTCAGGTTGTCCCAGCTCTTGATCAGGAACTTCTTGTCATAGTCGAGCATGTGCAAGCGGCCTTCGAGGTCGCTGAACAAGACTGTGACCGCTTTAATTCGCTTCTCGTCGGTCAGATACTTGATTCGTTTTTCCTGGATCTTGTGAGCGGCTACGCGATTTTTGCGGTCCTCCTTGGCCTCCAGGTTCAGCTTTTCCAGCTCGCGATACGGGAGCATCAAAAAATCACGCAATTCGGTCGACATGGATCAAGATCTCCTCGGAAATTTGGATGGATTGATTTCAGCCGGGACACATCTACTAGCAATGCCAACAGCGACAATTAGGATACGTGACGGCCGGGAGCGCCGCCAATCGAAAGCGCTTATTAGCCGCATTCATCAAATTTATGGAGAAACTTCAGCCTGACCGAAACCCGCTCTACCCAGGTTTTGCCGCGTTTCGCCTACGTTAGATCTGCTAACTACTTACTCAACACTCCACATGCAATCCGGTCTCCCGCATTGCCTGCCGGGTCAGTTTTCAGGTCGTCGGGCTTGGCGTGGATCATCAGCGCCGTGCCGCCATTGGCAAAGGCAGAGTGACTATCGGAGCCCAGGTTTACGTTCTCATTGACCACCACCAGCTTCGCTTTGCCTTTCGCATTAACCGTGAAGTTGTTCATGTCGCCGGCGTGTGCGCCATCGGGATTCTGTAAGCCGTGCTTCTTGCCATCCGGATTGAAGTGCGGCCCCGCCGACTTGAAATCCGGCGCTTCGCATTTGGCGTTCTGATGAACGTGGAAGGCGTGCTCGCCCGGCGGCAGGTTCTTCAAGTTCAGCCTGATCTTCACGCCCTTGCCGGAAGACTGGACGGTTGCAGTCCCAACGCTTTCGCCCTTCGCGTTTTTTAGTTCCACGTTTTGCTTCGGGCTGGCGATCAACGCTGTGCTGAGTGCTGTCAGCAAACCCGCGAGGAACGCTGCTCGGAAAAAGACGCTTGCGAATCTAAAGTTTTTCATAATGCCGCGATTATACCGCCGATTTCCTCAGTCACACGACCGTTCGCAGTAACGAAGGGCGGACGCACAGGCACCCGTTCCGTTTACAATGTTCGAATATCTTTCTTATGAGGGTCCCTGTCCCTATGCGTTGGCGAATCCTTCCGTTAGTCCTTGCCTTGGGCTGTATTCCGTTCTCTGGTTGCAAAGAGTTCAAGCAGATGATGCCCAAAGCCGCACCGGCACAAAAGCCTCAGCCCTTAGACCCGGACATCGCCAAACAGCTCGAACCGCCTGACAAGGCTCCCGACGCGCAGCAGGAAGAACATGAAAACGGTCCGCGCGAGGTTTTCGAGGCTGACCACGCCAATCGCGAAGACTATCGCGGCCCGTCGCACGACCTGAGCCCGGATGAAAGCTCGGGCGGGCACACTTTGCGCAAACACGTGGGCCGAAGCGACAACGACCTCCGCGATCGCCTCGCGCACGAAGATATTTCAGCGGCGTCTACCTATGCAGATAGGGCGGCAGCTGAACACGCCGTTGGCAACGCGTTGCAGAAGAGCGAGTATCGCATCGAACAGTGGCTGGCGCGTTCTGGTGGGCACCCTAATTTAGTCCTGGACTATCACGGCGACCAGCCGATCGGGCGTACGCTCCACCGCGGTGACTCTGCTTCACAGCCCTGCTCGGATGCCAAAGTCGTTCTGCGCTACCTGAGTTCCAGCGAGTACTACGTACTCACCTCCTATCCGGAGTGCCGCTAGATGGCCTCAAAGAAGTCTATAAAGAAGGGCCCCAGCGGCCAGGTGCCCACCGCGCCACAGATTTCCGCTGCCAAATTCCCGGCCTTACGCGAGTTCCTACGGGGCTACTTGCACCAGGACTGGCAGGACGAATACGACTCTCCAGACAAAGCAGCGCGGGAATTTTGCCAGGATGCTTCGCCGGATGAACGCCAGCGCCTGGCAGACGAATGGGAAGCCTTCCGCCAGCAGACAAAAAATCTTTCGTTACCTGCCATTTCCGCAGTCCTCAGCACCCAATTGGGAGGCGCCTGGAGTCCTCGAGGGTTGGAACAGTTCGAAGCCATCTCCGGCGTATTCCGCGAATTTGCCCGGAGAATCTAGCGGTTCACCCGGTTTCGTCCCGGCTAATCCCGCTGGGCACGGACTTGACTCCCCTTCTAACCCGAACGTTCACTGCCCCACGGTAACCTTCGGTAACCTTGGGTTCTGCCGCAACCACCTTACAATGAGTCTGTCGCGGACCATCCTGCCGGGGTAGGTCGTATGCAGCAGTTCGTCACCGGCCAAAAGGGGCACCGCTGAAGGACTGTTCCCGGAACAAACGGGAACGCTGCGGCGGAACGCGAGATCGGAGTTGGCATCCTATGGTTTTCGGGTTTGGATTTAGCAAACAGAAGGCGCTTTCCTCGGCCGAAAAGTACGTCCAGCAGGGCAAGCTGCAAAATGCCATTGCGGAGTACGAGAAGATTCTCAAGGCCGACCCGCGGGACTTGACCGTCCTGAACACCATTGGCGACCTCTACGCCCGAATTGGCGACAACTCGCGCGCCATTGAATACTTCAAGCAGGTTGGCGACGCCTATGGCCAGGATGGCTTCACCGTTAAGGCCATCGCCGTTTACAAGAAAATTTCAAAGCTGCAACCCTCACTCGAAGGCACGCTAAAGCTCGCCGAACTCTTCACCCAGCAGGGCCTCTTCAATGACGCCCGCGCGCAATACCTGCAAGTCGCCGAAGAATTTCTCCGCTCCGGAGAACTTGAAAAAGCCATTCGCATATTCCAGAAGACTCTGGAGATGGATCCCGAAAACGTCGCCATGAAACTGCGTCTGGCGGAAGTGTATCTTCGCCTGGGCAAGAAGAACGAAGCGTCCAAGATTTATGGGGAAGCATCGCAGACGCTGCGCGACAACGGCCAACTCGACGCGGCCGACGAAGTGTTGCAGAAGATGCAGGACATCGATCCTTCCAACAGCTCCATTCTGCTTCTTCGCGGTCGCAATGCCGCTGAGGCAGGGGAGTTCAAGGAAGCGATCACGCTGTTGCAGAAGGTCGCAGATCTCGACCAGCACGTCGAAGGTCTGCAAGACCTGATGAAGGCATACCTGCAGGAACAGCAGCTGCCCGAAGCGGGCGCACTCGCCAACAAGCTTTTCACGGTACACCACGACAAGAAAGCGCTTGCCGACTATGCCGAAGCCCTGATGACAAGCGGCGCTTTCACCGAGGCCCTCCAGTTCTACGAACAGCACGCGGACACTCTGCTGTCTGCCGATTCCGGGAAGGTCCTCGAGAGTCTTCACGCCATCATCGGTCACGTCCGCGATAACCGCGAAGCGCTGGAGTCCATTCTGGCGCTCCTGCAAAAGGCTGGCGACACCACCCACACGAGCGAAATTCTGGAACTCCTGGCCCACGCCAGCGTGCAACAGAACGACCTGCCCAAGGCGCGCGACCTTTACCTGCAGCTCGCAACCATGGAGCCGCAAAATTCCCTGCACTCCCGCAACTACCAGCAGGTTGTTGCCAAAATCGGCTCCAACGGAGGTTCCAGCCAGATCACCTCCGAAGAAGGCGCCCTGATGGTCGACGAACTTGAGGCCATTGCCCCGTTCATCGATCAACACTTCTCGGACGAGATCACCAACGCCGCCCGCGCCGCCCTTACCGACGCTGAGCTGTTCGTTTCCTACAACATGCCAGAAAAGGCTCTGGGGCCGCTCGCTGCCGCGCTGCCGGTCGCACCGCGTCACATTAAGCTCAATCAGCGTCTGGCTGCCCTGTACACGCGCACTGGACGCTTTTCCGAAGCCGCCCTATGCTGCCGCACCCTACAGAGTGTCTATGGCGAATCAGGCTTCGCGGAGGAGAGCTCCCGCTACGGAGACTTAGCTTCGAAATACGAGGATCGGGGCGCTCTGGCCGCGCAAGCCGCCGCCGCTGACGCGCCCTTACCTGCGAGCAAAAGTAGTGGCGCGCCCAGCAGGCCTCTGGCGCCGCCAGTCGACACTTTCGCGGAATTCTCCGTCGTCACACCCGAAGCTGAACACGAGGGCCAGGAAGAGGAGTTTGGCCAGAAAGCGCCGCAACAAGCCGCGAGCCCTGCCGCTGCCAGAGCTACTGCGCCCAAAGCCCCTGCAAGCCCGTTGCCTGCGTCGGTTGCCCAACACGCAGCTGACTTCAGCATGGAGATTCCGGACGCGGACGAAATCGATCTCTCCGAGGAATGGGAAGACTCGGCCGCCGATGTTACCGAAGCCGCCGCCGCCGCGAGCCCTGAACCTGTCGTCCACGCCAGCAAGGAGGACTCCGTGGCCGCCGTCATCGCCGAAATTCACTTCTATCTGCAATACGGGATGGTGCAACAGGCCCATGCCGGTTTGACGAAGCTCGAAGGCTTGACTGACAATCGCGCCATGATCGACGCTCTTCGCACCGAGGTGGCGCTGAAGGGCCCCCAAGGCGCGGATATCGCCGAGCCGACCCAGGCGGAACCAGTTCAGGCAGAAGAAGTCCACGCGGAAGAAGTGGCCGAAGCCCCCGCGTTCGCCGCTCCGGAAATCACGCCGGAGACCGAGCAGGATGTCACGTCCGAACCTGAGCCAGTCCACGCAAGCGCTGCGCCCGCAGCTCCACCTAGCACGCTTGACGCTTTTGTCGCCGACCTCGAGGCCGAGCTGCCAGCAGACTTTATGGCGCCGGGAAAATCCGCACCGACAATTCCACCAGCTCACGTAATCGCGCCGATCCCCGCGTCACAGCCACAGACCGCGTACGCGTCAACCCCGGCTGCCCACGCTCCGGCGGCTCAAGTTACCGGTCACGGCGCTGCGGCGGCGCAACCAGCCTTGAGTCCAACGGCGGCTCTGATTTCGGCCTCGTCTGCCATTTCTGAGCTGATCGTTTCTGCGCCGGTCATCGCCGCAGGCGCAGTCGATGCCCCCGCTGTCTCCGCCGCGCAGGCGGAAGTTGGCGCGGACCTCAACGACATGTTCGACGAGCTGCGCGCTGGCCTTGAAGACGAATCCCAGCCCGCCCAGGAAGACCCCGAAGACCACTACAACCTTGGTGTCGCCTTCCGCGAAATGGGCCTTGTCGACGAGGCCATCGGCGAGCTGCAAAAGGTCTGCCAGGCCATCGACCGCGGCACTCCTTTCAAGTACACGATGCAGGCCTACACCTGGCTCGCCCAGTGCTTCTTAGACAAGGGAGTTCCGGAAGCCTCCATTCGCTGGTACGAAAAGGCTCTCAAGATCAACGGGATCGATGAAGAATCTCGCACAGCTCTCCACTACGAACTCGCCAGCGCTTATGAGGCCGCACAGAACAAACGCGCTGCCCTTGCCCACTTTATGGAAGTGTACGGTGCCAATATTGATTACCGCGATGTTGGCGAGCGGATTCAGGCCCTGAGGTCGTAGAATCGCTAGATGTCTTTCTCACCAGCGCCGGAACGGGCTGCCGCAGTCAGGCGCTCACCGGATCGACCCTACATCGGAAGGAGTCCGTCGTGACGACCGACCACGAGGCTCCCAATCCTTTGTATTCCGCGACGAGTTCCGAGTCCAATAGTTCTGCTTCCAACGGCTCGGCGCCAAGCGGGTCAACTTCCAGCGGTTCCCTGGCCGAGCCGGCTGCGACGCCTCATCGAGCGACGACCGGGGAAGTCTGGGCGCGTCGTTTATTCCTAGTCACATTTGTGCTTCTGAGCACGCTTCTGGGCGTGTTTCTCATCGTCCTGCCGTGGCGCCCGGAGTGGGTCGAAAACCCGCTGTTTTCCGGATATCCGTGGATTAAATCCGTGTTCGCCAGCCCTTTCTTCCGAGGCATCTGCTCGGGGTTTGGCGTGCTCGACCTGTGGATCGCCATCTCGGAAACAGCGCATTACCATGAAGACCTCTAGGTGACCTAGGACCCAGCGCCATGAACGATGAACTCCTCAAACCCGCGCCTCTCGCTTACCTCAACGACACATTCGTAAACGGCCCCGACGGCCGCCTTCTCCGCATCCTTTCCGAATATCAAGAGCCTCTCACCCGTTTCCGCCGCGAACAGATTCAGGATACCGTCGTGTTCTTTGGCTCGGCGCGGTTGCAAAGTCCAGAGAGCGCTACCGCCAAGCTCCACGAAGTCCACTCAGGACTTGCAGGAACGGAAGCCTCGCAGGATGTCGTGGAAAAGCAGGCGCGCGCCGCCGTCGAGATGTCCCGCTACTACGCCGACGCTCGCGAACTGGCCAAGAAACTCACGGAGTGGTCGACCAAAATCCCCGCCAGGCGGCACCGCTTTGTCGTCACTACCGGCGGCGGTCCCGGCATTATGGAAGCCGCCAATCGCGGCGCTCGCGACGCCAACGGTAAAACCATCGGCCTCAACATTCGTCTGCCTATGGAGCAATTTCCCAATCCGTATATCACGCCAGCGTTGAACTTCGAATTCCACTATTTCTTCATGCGAAAATTCTGGTTCGCCTATCTGGCCAAGGCGCTGGTGGTATTTCCGGGAGGCTTCGGCACGCTCGACGAGCTTTTCGAGATCCTGACACTGGCGCAGACGGAAAAGCTGGCGAAGAAGATGGTCGTCGTAATTTACGGCAAGGAATACTGGAGCCGCGCGCTCAACCTGCAGGCCATGGTCGACAGTGGCACCATCAGCGCACAGGACCTGAACTTGTTCCAGGTAGTCGATTCGCCCGAAGAGGCATTTGAGTTCCTGCGCGATGGCCTGACTAAGCACCATCTTGCGCCGAAGCCAAAAGCGGACCAGCTACCAGAAATCGCCAAGACCCGGCTGTAGACTTGCGTGTGTGGCGCGGGCGCCCACGCCCGGGAGGTCTTCGTTTGTCGCCGATGCAGCTCTACTACATCACCGACCGCAGCGCATTTGTTGGCGACGAAGCAACCCGCCGGCGACGACTTCTTGACAAGATTGACGAGGTTGCCCGCGCAGGAGTTGACTACATTCAAGTCCGCGAGAAAGACCTGCCCATAGAAGAACTGGAACATCTAGCGCGCGAGGCGGTCGGCAGGATGCGCGCAATCGAAGGCGTAACCAGGATCCTCGTCAACTCTCGCACCGACATCGCGCTCTCAGTTGAAGCCGATGGAGTCCATCTGCGCAGCGACGATATTTCCCCAAGCGAGGTCTTCGCCATGCAATCCCAAGCGGCAAGCCGGCCGTTCCTGATCGCCGTCTCCTGTCACGCTGCCGACGA